>Ga0209692_10000401_pt1 | contig 110821 bp, 72 predicted proteins | sample tdDd472_FD_187129 | JGI IMG/M metagenome (GOLD analysis project Ga0209692, IMG submission 187129) | Marine sediment microbial communities from the Atlantic coast under amendment with organic carbon and nitrate - tdDd47.2 (SPAdes)... | ecosystem: Environmental > Aquatic > Marine > Coastal >...
CGGTCGTCAAGCCCTCCAGCGCCGATGGTACTGCACGGGAGACTGTGTGGGAGAGTAGGTCGCCGCCGGCACCCTTTGCACAACCCCGTCTGCACACGCAGGCGGGGTTGCTGCGTTTTTGCCGTCGCGGCGTGGGCCTCGAGTCATCCGTTCGATGCGCGGCCTCGAATCATCCGGAGGAATGCATCGTACGGGCGGCGCGGGGCGCCGCCCCTGAGGCGCGGCCTCGAATCATCCGGAGGATTGCATCGTACGGGCGGCGTCGGGCGCCGCCCCTGAGGCGCGATGTCATCCTCAGGGGAGGCGCGCCGCGCCGCCCGAAGCGCACCATTGCCCGTCAGTCCAGTTGACGGGTGTACGGGTCGAGACCTACCGTGCTGGCACCCGAAATTCTTGCAGACGCGCACCGCCCTCGGATCCCCGATGGGCGTCGACGAGGTAGGTCCATGACGTTCGAATCGATCCCGCACCGCATTCTGAAGCAGGCTGGCCTGCGCCCCGATCTCCCGGCCTACTTCGAGAAGAAGGGTGGCTCCTGGGTCGCGACCTCGTGGCGCGACTATGCAGCGCAGATGCGGCGTGTCGCGAAGGCCATGATCGCGCTCGGCCTCGAGCCCGATGGCGCCGTCGCGGTGCTTGGGTTCAACACCGCCGAGTGGACGCTCTTCGATGTCGGAGCGATGGCGGCGGGCGCGAAGCCGGCGGGCATCTACACGACGAACAGCCCCGAAGAGGTGCAGTACATCACGCACCACTGCGAGGCGCGCCTCATCCTGCTCGAGGATCAGGGGCAGTGGGACAAGGTCAACCAGGTGCGCGACGAGCTCCCGCATCTGCACAAGGCCGTCATGATGTCGGGTGCGCCGGACATCGACGATGAGCTCGTCCTGTCGTGGGACGAGTTCCTTGCCGCGGGCGACGCCATCGACGATGCCGCCCTCGACGCGCGTATGGCGGGCATCCAGCCCGACGGTGTCGCGACGCTCATCTACACGTCCGGCACGACGGGCCCGCCGAAGGGCGTCATGCTCACGCACGACAACCTCGCGTGGACGGCGGACTGCGCGCTGCAGATCGTCGGCGTCAACGAGAACGACTGCTCGCTGTCGTACCTCCCGCTGTCGCACATCGCCGAGCAGATGTTCACGATCCACGTGCCGGCGACGGCGGGAAGCGCGGTGTACTACGCACAGTCGATCGAGGCCGTGCCGGAGAACCTCAAAGAGGTGCAGCCCACCGTCTTCTTCGGCGTGCCGCGCATCTGGGAGAAGTTCCACACCGGCATCGCCAGCAAGATGGCCGATGCCACGGGTGTGAAGGCGAAGCTCATCAGCTGGGCGCGTGGGGTCGGATCGAAGGTGAGTGCGCTGCGCATGGAGGGCCGCGAACCCGGTGGCCTTCTCGCGATGCAGTACAACCTCGCGACGAAGCTCATCTTCTCGAAGCTCAAGCCGGCCGTCGGCATGGGCCGCGCGCGGGTGTGCGTGTCGGGCGCAGCGCCGATTGCGCGTGAGGTGCTCGAGTTCTTCGCCAGCCTCGACATCATCGTGCACGAGGTCTACGGCCAGTCCGAGGACTCGGGCCCGACGAGCTTCAACCAGCCGGGGCGTACGCGCATCGGCTCGGTTGGTCCGGCCATCCCGGGCTGCGAGGTGAAGATCGCCGAGGACGGTGAGATCCTCGTGAAGGGCCGCAACGTGTTTGCCGGCTACTTCAAGGACGAGGACGCGACGAACGACACCCTCATCGATGGTTGGCTGCACTCCGGCGACCTCGGCTCGTTCGACGACGACGGCTACCTGTACATCACGGGTCGCAAGAAGGAGATCATCATCACCGCCGGCGGTAAGAACATCGCGCCGAAGAACCTCGAGGCGGCGATGAAGAACCACCCGCTGATCAACGAGGCGGTGGTGATCGGCGATCGCCGGAAGTTCCTCTCGGCGGTCATCACGATCGATCCGGACGCCGGTGCCGCGTGGGCCGAAGCGAACGGCACGACGGTGGACGCGCTGCCGGATTTCGAGCCGCTCATCGCGGACATTCAGGCGCACGTCGACACGATGAACCAGCAGTTCGCGCGGGTGGAGCAGATCAAGAAGTTCCGCATCCTGCCGCGCAACCTGTCGGTCGAGGAAGGCGAGCTCACCGCGACGCTCAAGGTGAAGCGCCGGAAGGTGTACGATCACTTCGCCGACATCATCGACGGTATGTACGCCTGATCCCCGGTCCAGCAGAGCGCGCCACGTGACGACCCGAGAAGCGAACTTCGACGGACTCGTCGGACCGACCCACAACTACGCGGGTCTCTCGACGGGCAACGTGGCGTCGATCTCCAACCGGGGCGCTGCGTCGAACCCGCGAGAGGCGGCGCTGCAGGGCCTCGCGAAGATGAAGGCGCTGTCAGATCTCGGGCTCCTGCAGGGGGTCCTGCCCCCGCACGAACGCCCGAACGTCGCGTGGCTTCGATCCCTCGGATTCCGAGGGACAGACACGCAGGTCGTCGCAGCGGCCGGGGCCTCGGCGCCCGAGCTGCTGGTCGCCGCATCGTCGGCGTCCCCGATGTGGACGGCGAACGCGGCCACCGTCGCGCCGCCCCTCGATACGGCGGACGGGCGCGTGCACTTTACCGCGGCGAACCTCGTCGCGAAGCTGCATCGATCGCACGAGGCGGCGCACTCCGCCCGCACCCTGCGGCGCATCTTCGGCGATCCGACCCGGTTCGCGGTGCACGACGGGCTGCCGTCGCACCCGGACCTTGGCGACGAGGGGGCCGCGAATCACACGCGGCTTGCCGAGTCGCCGTCGTCTGCCGGGGTGCACCTCTTCGTGTACGGCCGGGATGGTCATGGCGGCCCGGCTCCGACGCGGTACCCGGCCCGGCAGACGCGCGCTGCGTCGTCGGCGATCGCACGGCTGCATCGACTCGACCCATCGCGTGTCGTCTTTGCTCAGCAGAACCCACAGGTCATCGACGCCGGCGTGTTCCACAACGATGTGATCGCGGTCGGTACGGACCACGTGCTGCTGTATCACGAGGACGCGTTCATCGATGGGCCGGTGCTGATCGAGCGCTTGCAGGAGCTGATCCCGGCCTTCGTGCCGGTGCGGGTGTCGCGCGATTCGGTGCCGGTGCCGATCGCGGTGTCGACGTACCTGTTCAACTCGCAGCTGGTGCGTCACCCCGACGGCGGGCTGCTCTTCATCGGGCCGATCGAGTGCGCCGAGTCCGCCGAGGTCGCTGCGGAGCTCGATCGGATTGTCGGCGATCCGTCGAACCCCATTCGCGAGGCACGCACGCTCGACCTGCGCCAGAGCATGCGAAACGGGGGCGGTCCGGCGTGCTTGCGTCTGCGCGTGGTGCTCACGGACGACGAGGTCGACGCGGTGCACGAGGGCGCGTGGTTGACGTCGGCCCGGTACGAGGCGCTGCGCGAGCTGGTGTCGACGTCGTGGCGGGACCGGCTCGCGGCAGACGACCTGCGCGATCCGGCCCTGATCGACGAAACCCGGACGGCCCTCGAGGGGCTCACCCGGGTTCTCGCGCTCGGCGACGATTTCTATCCGTTCCAGCAGGTCGGCGGCTGACGCGGCTCGCGTCCGCCCACCGACCCCGGGCCGATCACTCTGCGGCTTCGGCGACCGGCTGGTTCGCCGGGGCGGCCTTCGCCTTCTTGTCGAAGTCGTAGTGTCGCACGATGCGGCGGTGCAGCGAGATCGCAGGGTCGAAGAGGAAGCGCAGCCACAGCTTGAAGAGGCTGTCGTGGCTGTAGAGCTCGTCGTAGACCTCGGGGACCATGCGACGGAGCTTCGGCAGGTTGTGCCACGGCACCGCGGGGAAGTCGTGGTGCTCGTTGTGGTGGTACACGTTCAGCGTGAGCGCGTTCATCGGCCCGTAGTAGGAGTACGTCTCCTGATTCTTGTGGAAGATGAAGTGCTCCTGCACGTACCGGGCACCGAGGGGGTGCGGCCCGAGCGAGAAGATGAAGCTCGCGGCGAAGTAGAGCAGGCCCATCGGTCCGAGCCACAGGAAGAGCAGTGCGTCGAACGCGAACTGGATGATGATGTTCGCGATGACGTAGGGCGTGACGAACGGGATGCGCTTGTTCTTCACGAAGCGGCTGGTGCGCATCGACTGCACGATCGTGAACGAGAACTCCCACGCGAGCTTGCCGATGAAGGTGTTGCCGAAGAGCTTTGCTTCGGCCTCGCTGGCCATGTCGGCGTCGAACTCGGGGTCGCCCTGAAAGCGGTGGTGCTTCATGTGGTAGAGCCGGAAGCTCGACGACACGGGCAGCAGGTTGGGCAGGTTGGCGATCCAGCCGACCATCTCGTTGAGCGTGCGGTTCTTGAACACGCGGTCGTGGCTGACCTCGTGAATGATCGCGGAGTTCATGTTGCACGGGAACGCGCCCACGACCCACGCGGCGATGAGCACGCCCCACCACGGCACGGCGACGCCGAAGAGGGACTCGGCGCCGAACACGAGGAACCAGCCCATGAGGAGCTGGAACCCGGTCGAGCCGATGGCCATCAGCGAGGTCCACGGGTTGCGCCCGAAGAGCTTCGCGATCTCAGGGTGCTTGCGAAGAAGGCGCCGGCCACGAGCCAGGTGAGGCTCGGCGTAGTCGACTTCCATGAACGAGCCGACCTTGATCTCGAAGTCGTCGTCGTTCTGGGAGGCCAGCTCGGGGGCCACGTCCATCGGGGTCGCGCTCATGCGAATCTCCATCGGGGTCCGACGCGCGTGCGTGCCGCGCGAACGGCCGTGGCATAACCGACGCCGGGGCAGTGAGCAAGCGCGAAACCGGGGGATTCGTAGCGACCAAACGGTCGAATTTCCGCGGAGTTGCCTCTCGATGCGCCGACCGGCTGGTCGGAAGACGGGTCGTCACGGCGCCGTCACCGGACGGCAGCCGTCGTCGGGTTCGCCGGATCCGAGAACTGGCACGAGCACTGCATTTCGGAGACACCGACGACGGGGCGCTGCCTCGGCTCGAATGCGCGAACCCGCGCGAGCCCGGCCCCGATCGCGCGAACGCGCCGCCCGCGGCGTTGCCGCCGAACCCCGTCGTTGGAGTGCGATTCCTCCACCCTGGTGGAGCAGCGCTCATCCAGTGGAGTACGGCTACTCCACCCGGTTCGAAGGGCTTCGGCCCCCGCCTGGAGAGAGACGATGAAAGTTGGCATTCTGACGGACTATCCGACGCTGTCGGTGCAGAGCGGACCCGCGCTTCACACGCGGTTTCTGCACGACGGGCTGACGGACCGCGGTCACGAAGTCACGCTGATGGGCCCGGACACGACGAAGGACGAGGCGGACGACTCGGTGTCGACGTTCCTGTTCGACGGCGTGCCCTTCCCGAGCCACCCGCGCACGCGGGTCATCGTGCCGACGCCGCTGACGCGCCTGCCGAAGGCGCCGCGTCTGGACGTCATCCACGGCCAGTCGGCGAACCACGTCATCGAGTACGCGAACTGGATGCGGAAGATGTACCGCACGGCGGTGCTGAACACGCACATCATCCACCTGCCGACGCACAGCCACTTTCTGCTCGGCGACAAGCTGTACGAGAACCCGGTGGTCCGCGAGGCGCTGCGCCAGAGTGCGACGGGCGTCGAGAAGGACTTCGCGCGGATGTACAACGAGGGTGACTGCATGATCGTGCAGTCGCGGTTCATGGTGGAGTACTGGCGCGAGCGCGGCGTGACCGTGCCGATCGAGGTCGTCGGTCGCCCCATCGACCCGTCGAAGTTCTCGGCGCCGGCGCAGGAGGATCCCTTCCCCGCGTCGTTCGCGCCGGGGCACCGGCTCGTGGTCGTGTGTCGCCTCGATCGCGAGAAGAACCTCGAGGCGCTCATCGACCTCTTCGACCGGCACATCGCGCCGGCCAACCCGAAGGCGTCGCTGACCGTGCTCGGCGGCGGCCCGATTCGCGAGGACCTCGAGGCGCAGGCGGCGCGCGGTCGCTACGCCGATCGGGTGCTCTTCGCGGGCGAGGTGCCGCACGCGCGCCTCGTCGACTGGTACACCCACGCGGACGCCTTCGTGTACACGTCGCTGTCGGAGACGTTCGGCAACGTGATCAACGAGGCGCTGTGGTCGGGGCTGCCGGTCGTTGCGCTCAATGACCGGATGGGTGTCGCCCACCAGGTCGTCGACGGGGTCAACGGCTACCTCATCGAGCCGCACCGCATCGACACGGAGTCCCGGTTCGCTCGTGCCGCGCTCGACCTGCTGGCGCACCGCGGTCACCGCCGCGAGATGGGCGAGAAGGCGGCGACGCTGTCGCGGCGGGTCTCGCACCCGGATGTCGTGATCTCGCGCTTCGAGAAGATCTACGAGGCCGCGGTGCGTCGGGTGCACACCGAGGTCCAGACGCCGCTGATCGAGCGCAGCCGATTCGTGCAGAAGGCGGCGCTGGCGAAGCACGTGGCGAGCTGGGCGCGGTGGAACTACCTCGCGCTGGCGATCAGCAAGGCGAGCTTCCGCGTCGGGCTCGGTCGCCCGGTGCACGACGCCACCCCGCCGCCGTCTTCGCAGCCGTCCGCGTCGCCCTCGGCGGTCGCGCAGATGCTGCGTTCGGCGATGTCCTCGGACGCGTCGATCGACGCCGCCGAGTGATACGCCCGGCGCGTTGATGCGCGCCCGCACCAGCGGACCCGTTCGGGGTGCGCCAACGAAAACGCCCCCGATCGCCGAAGCGGTCGGGGGCGTTTCGCGTCATGGCGGGGCGTCGTCGCCCCGCCGTTTCGCGGATCAGGCCGGGGGCGGGCCCGGGGGCATCCCACCCGGGGGCGGGCCGGGAGGCGTGCCGGCCATGGGGCCTGCCGGCGGGGCGCCCGGGGGCATACCGCCGAAGCCACCGCCCGGAGGCGGGCCGGGGGGCATGCCGCCGCCGCCGAAGCCACCGCCCGGGGGCGGGCCGGGGGGCGCGGCGGGGCCGTCGTCCTTGCGGCGGTTCTTGTACAGGTACACCGCGCCGCCGATGACGAGCACGCCGACGATGGCGAGCGCGATGGGCGATTGCAGGATGTTCGAGATCAGCATCGTGATCAGGGTGAGCACGAGCGCGATCGGGAAGGTGATCAGCGAGACGATGAACGAGCTCGCCTTCTTCAGGAACGGCAGGATGCCGGCAATCGCGTGCAGCGGCGCGAAGACCATCGACATGCCGAACCACATCATGAAGAAGCCGCCGACGTAGCCCATGATGCCGAGCACGGCGAACTCGGTCTTGAGCGACGAGATCGCGTCGTTGAACTCGCCACGCAGCGCGCGCAGGAACCGCTTGCCCTCGTGCTCGAAGCCGACGAGCGAGCTGCCGTCACCGGCGCCGAAGATCGTGACCCCCAACCCGGGGCGCAGCGCCGTGAACGAGACGCGGTGGTCGCCGAGGCGGGTCGTGTTCGGGTCGGCCCCGTAGAGGTAGATGTAGTTGCCGCTGCGGGTGCCGGACTGGCCGAGGTTGATCAGCTCGGCCTGGTCGAGGGACAGGCTCTCGCCGCCGGGCAGCTGCGCGTCCGACACGCGGAAGGTCCACTCGCCGACCGACGCCGTGGACACCTCGAAGCTGTCGCCTTCGAGCTGCGCCGGGTACGAGTGCAGCCCGTCGCATTCGCGGGCCTCGGGGTACGCCTCGTAGTTCGACGGGTTGGGCAGCGACTCGGCGCTCACCCACTCCATGCGGTACGTGTACGTGGTGATCGTCTCGGTGCCGCCGCCGACCTTGTCGCGCGTCTCGGTCTCGGTGTGTTCGACACACGCGTAGACTTCGACGCTGCGGTTCAGCTCGATGTACGCGCCCGGGGCAATGAACTGGTCGTCGCCGAGGGTCTCGTCGGTGCCGAGCTCGCCGGTGATGGCGATGAGCTGGCCGTCGTGGCCGCCGGCCTGGCCCGCCTCGACCTGCTCAGCGGTCTCGGCGAGCTTCGCCCAGTTCGTACGACCCGCCGTCATGTAGATGAGGACGAAGGACGCAAAGAAGAGCAGGACGCCGATGAGCGCCGTGATGATGGAGTTCTTCAGATTGCCGAAGAACCCCGTACGTTCGGTCCGCGTAACGGCCATGATCACCTCCCGTGTGGCGATGTCCCATGATGGCTGGGCCGCACGGGATGTAGCAAAGCGCAGACCGTTGTGACAACGATGACGACCATGTCGATGCGCCATTCACATGCTGTTGTGTGCCTGCCGATCATCGCCGCAGTGCTGATGGCGGTCGTCACCAGCATCGCGGGATCGACGGCGCACGCGTGGGACGGTCGGGATCGCCTCGCCACCGGGACCCCGGTTTCGTGGTCGGGCGGCGCGGTGACCGTGCCCGCCAGCGGGTTCGACGCGTGGGCGAGCGCCCGCGAGGCGATGGGCCTGCCGGCGGACCGGAGCCTCGTCGAATCGCCGCTCGGCGTGACCGACCTCGAGCGCGCGCTCGCCGCGCTGGTCGACGAGGGTCACGTGGGGTGGGAGGTCGCGTGGATCGCCGCTGGCGCCGCCGAGCACGCGTGGTCCGATGCGACGGCGACCGCCTGGATCGAGGCGCTGCGCGCGATCGAAACGGCCGGCGTCGTGCGCGACGACGATCGCCGCACGCTCGCTGCCCTGTCGTTGCGGGCGCGCGGATCGGCGCTTGCTGCGGTGCCGCCGCGGTGCCTGCCCGCCGATCCGGTCGAGCTCGCCGCGCTCGACGCCTATGTCGCCCTGGAGCTGGCCGTGCCGCCGACCCGGGTCGGTGCGCCGGACGAGGCCGGCGCGTCCGCTCTGCCGGTGGCTCTCTCGGCGTGGAGCCGCGCGGCGCGCGCCGTGGTCACGGGGCTCACCGCGCACCCGATCGAGCCGCTCGCTGCGGACGCTCCGTGCGGGGCCTCGCTGGCGCAGCTGTGGATCGGCGCCGTGCGGTGGGCGCCCGAGCAGACGCTCGAGCATGTCGACGGGTTGCGCCTTGCCGCCGAGGTCGCGCCGGTGCCGGCGCGCTTGGTCGAGCGCATCGCGGTGCACGCCTATCTGGCGATGGACGTGACGCTGCTCGACGCGCTGCTCGACGTCGAGGCGCTGCAGGGTCGCGCGGGCAGCGCGACGGCGGCACGGATTGCGGCGCTGCGAGACGGGGCCGCGGCCGACGTGGGGGGGATGATTCGCCGCGCCGCGACCCTCGCCGGAGACGACACCGTCACCCGCTGGATTCGCGCCGAAGCGGCGCGCCACGATGGGCGGTGGGACGAGGCGGTGGCGCTCGCCGACGCGCTCGTCGCCGAAGATCCGGGATTCGTCGGCGCGGTGCTCACCCGCGCCAGCGCGCACCTGCATCGGGGGACTGCCGAGCTCGCGCTCGCGGACCTCGAGTACCTGCGTCTGCGCTGGGGATCCGAGCCGCTCTACGCAGCATGGATCGATCGCCTGGCCTCGGCGCTCGCGACCCGCTGATCCCTGCCCCAGGGTGCGTGGACCCGGGGCCCGAGGTCAGCGCCGGCGGCGCCGCACGAGCGCGAGTCCGGCGAGGGCGAGGGCGAACCCGGTGGCCCCGCCGCCGTTCGACGCGGCGCACGCGAGGGTGCCCCCGGTGCCGAACCCGGCGTCGTCGCACGGCGGGTAGGTGCCCGAAAAGTTCACGGAGTCGAGCGCGGTGAAGCAGCTCGCGGACACCATCAGCGTTCGCACCTCGTTCTGCGTCAGGCGCAGCCCGTCGCCAAACGTGCCGTTCGGGCAGCTGACGGTGCCATCGGCGTTCACGACGAGGTATCCGGTGCTCGAGAAGAGCACCTCGGTACCGGCCGGTTCGATGATGCCCGGCTCGACCGTGACGTTCGGGTCGGAGCCCGTGGAGTTGGACTCGACGATCTGCGTCACCCGAATCTGGGATTCCGAGATGTCGCCGCCTTCAATCACGCCCCAGTAGATGCCATCCACGGCGCTGCTGGGCGCGCAAAAACAATTCTCGGCCGACGAGCACGCCTGCGCGGACGCGACCGTCGGCGCGATCAGCGCGGCGAGAACGGTGAGGGCAAAGAGCGGTGCGGCAGGCTTCATGCGTTCGCGATGGGGCACGGTGCGCTGCGAGAGTATCGCAACCGGGCTACGATTCAAGTCGACGTGTGGTTGGACGGTGTTCACCCCTGTCCTGTTCACTGATCTGCCGAGAACGGACGTGAAGACGAGATTCGACGAAGCGCTGGTCGAACACGCGGTCGAGCCGGCCGCGCTGCCGGACACCCTCGCGACGCACCGTCGCAACATCGAGGGGTTGCGCGGCGATCTCGCGGCGTTCGGAACGGATGTCGACCGGACCCGGCTCGGTCGCGAGCTGCACCGGCTGGGCACCGCGGCGTCCCTCGCCGGGGACCACGCCGCCGCACGCGCCGCGCTGGACGAGGCCGTCGTGCACTTCGAGCGCCTCGAGCGCCCGCTGGCGACGTGGTGGGTGCGGGCCCGTCGCGCATGGGCCATCGAGCGCGCCGGGCAGCCGCGGGTCGCGTCGACGGCGCTGACGGCCCTGCTCGACGAGGCGACCGACGTGCACCTCAAGGCCTACGGCGAGGCGGTGTACCGCTGGCGCGCCCGGGCCTGGCTCGCGGCGGGTGACCTCGGCGCGGCCCGCGAAGACCTCGAGACGGCCATCGACATCGTCCGCGACCGGCCTCGCCCGACGGGGCTGGATGCGCTCGTGGACGCGCTGCACCATCTGGGTCGATCGACGGTCCGCTGAAACCGTCGCCGCAACGTCGGCCGACGCGGTTGCCCGAAGGTCAGCTGAGGCGGCGCACCACTTCGAGCGCCTCGGTGACGTGCCGTCGCGGCTGCAGCTGGGACGCGAACCGGTGCTGCACCACGCCATCGGCGTCGAAGACCCAGGTCACGCGGCCCGGCAGGATGCCGAACGAGCGCTTCACGCCGAACGCCTTCGACAGGGTGCCGTCGCGATCGCTCAGCAGCGTGAACGGCAGGTTGTGCTTCTCGCGAAACGTGCGGTGCTGGTCGGGGGTGTCGGCGCTGACGCCGTACACGGCCGCGCCGGCTTCGGTGAACGCTTCGAATTCGTCACGAAAGGCGCACGCCTCGACGGTGCAGCCGGGCGTGTCGTCGCGGGGGTAGAAGTACACGACGAACGGGCCGCGGCCGGTCAGGTCCTCGCTGCGGACGGTCTCGCCGTCGTGGTTCGGCAGGGAGAACGTGGGCAGCTTGTCCCCCGGTTCGAGCGGAGAGGCCATGCGGAAGTCCGGGCGCGGGTTGATTCGGCGGCGGGGCACGGGCAGGGTGCTGCGGCGCCGTGGCCAGAAGGTGGTCGCGTGGCCCCCCGAAGCAAGCCCGTCGATCGATGGAGTCCATCCGCATCCGCACTCGCGGCCTGACCTTCGCAGCGCACGTGCACGGCGCCGGTGAGCGCGTGGCGTTGTTGCTGCACGGGTTCCCCGACAGCCCGGCCAGCTTCGCGCCGATGGCGGCGCGGCTGGCGGCCGAAGGGTACCGCTGCGTGGTGCCGTGGGCACGAGGTCCCGGTCCGACGGGCCGCGCGCCGGACGACGACTACAGCGTGCACCGCCTCGCCCACGACGTGATCGATCTGCTCGACGCCCTCGACGCGACCGACCCCCTCGTCGTCGGGCACGACTGGGGTGCGGTCGCGGCCACGGCCGCCGCGGCCCTCGCCCCGGATCGCTTCGGGCACCTCGTCGCGATGAGCGTACCGCCGATCCCGTCGCTGGTGCGCGAGCTCGTGCGCAATCCGGCGCAGCGGCGGCGCAGCCTGTACCTCGCTCGCTTTCAGCTGCCGTGGCTGCCCGAGCTGGACGCCACCGCCACGCGGGCCTTCGTCCGGCGGTACTGGCGTACGTGGAGCCCCGGGCTCGACGACCCGCGGCCGTGGGCCGATCCCGTCGCGCGCGTCGTCGTCGGTCGCAGCCGCCGGCGAGCGTGGTTCGGGCCCTACCGCGCCCTCGTGCCGCGGCCGGGTCAGGTCGACGCGTGGCGCCGATCCCTCGCGCTCGTGCGGCAGCGGGTGCGCGTCCCGACCCTCTTCGTCGTCGGTGCCGACGACGGGTGCATCGGCCCGGACGCGTTCGCCGATGCCGATCGCCACGTCGACGCACCTTGCGTGGTGCGGCGCATCCCGAACGCCGGCCACTTCGTGACCGTCGAGCGACCCGCACGCGTCGTGCGCGAGATCGTCGACTTCACCCGTCGCAACGAGGCGTACCGTGGGTGAGCTCGCGGCGCTGACCTCGTCGGCGATGTGGGCGGTCGCCAGCCTGCTCTTTGCGCAGGTCGGCCGCGATGTCGCCCCCGTCGTCATCAACCTGCTCAAGTGCGCCATCGGGCTCGCCCTGATGGTCGTGACGCTCGTGCTGCTCGAGGGCACGGTCTGGCCGACCGGGATCGGCGGCCGCGCGCTGGTCTGGCTGGCGCTGTCCGGGTTCGTCGGCCTGACGATCGGCGACACGGCGTTCTTCCAGTCGCTCGTGCGCATCGGGCCTCGCCGGACGCTGCTGCTCTTTGCGCTCGTGCCGCCGATGACCGCGGTCCTCGGGGCGCTCGTGCTGGGCGAGCCGATCACGATCGCGCTCGGTGTCGGCATGGCGCTGACCCTGGGCGGCATCACGTGGGTGATCCGAGAACGCCAACCGGACGATGCCGCGACCGGCGCGTCCGTCGTTCGCGCCGGTGTCGCGTTCGGCATCCTCGCGGCGATCTGCCAGTCGGCGGGCAACGTGCTCACGAAGCTCGGCGCGACCGAGGCGAGCGCGCTCGCGGTCAGTGTCGTGCGGCTCGCGTTCGGCGGGCTCGGCATCGGGCTGCAGGTCGCGCTGATGGGGCGGCTGCTCGAAGCGACGAAGCCGCTGCGGAGCCGGGTGCAGGGCTCCCGCCTCGCGCTCGGGACCTTCCTCGGGACGTACATCGGCATCTGGTTGATGAACGCGGGGCTCATGGGCGCCGACGTCGGCGTCGCGTCGACCCTGAACTCGACGAGCCCGATCTTCGTGCTCCCGCTGGCGGTGTTCGTCCTCGGCGAGCGCGTCTCTGCGCGCGCGGTTTTCGGCGCGGTCCTCGCTGTCGCCGGGGTCGCGGTGCTGTTTCTGTTCGCGCCCTGACGAGCGGCGGTTGCACCGCGGTTCGCGCCCCGTGCGGCCCAACGACGACGGTGCGCCGCCCGGCGGCTGATTTTCGCGCGTGGGTCCGTGTATAGTGTCGTGCGTTCTGGCCCGACCCGGAGTCTGCCTTGTCTCGCACCCTCGCATCCCTGCTCACCGCATCCCTTGCTCTCGCCGCCTGTGGCGACGACGGGGGCGTGAACCTCCAGGTCGACGCGGGTCCGACTGACACCGGCGCGACCGATACGTCCGGGGACGCGGCGGACGACACGGCGCCGGACACCGCGGATGACGTGGTCGAGGACGCGGCCGACACCACGCCGGACGTCGTCGCGGACGTGGCCGAAGACGCGCAGGACGCCACGGATGCATCCGACGCCGCCGACGTCGAAGACGCCGCGGATGCGTCGGACGCCACCGATGCCGCCGACGCGATGGACGCGGCCGACGCGATGGACGCCGTGGATGCGTTCGACCCGCCGGGCGGCGAGGACTGCGAGACGTCCGAGACGTGCCCGGTCGGGTTCGTGTGCATCGACGACGCCTGCCGTGTGCCGCTCGCAGCGCGGGCGATGGCCGAGGACGACTTCGAGATCGTCGAGCCGGAGGAGATCGCCGACGCGTTCGCCCTCATCAAGTCGTTCGCGGTCGACGTGAAGTTCGTGCTCGTCGAGACCGAGCTCGGCGACCCGACGCTCTCGCCGGTCGAAGCCAGCTACGGCGCCGCCGAGATCATCGACCCGCGGCTCGATCCGATCACCGTGCGGTGGCAGGACGAGGTGATGGGGCCGATCGTGTTCTCGCCGGTCGACGCCGAGGACGACCCGGACGGTCGGGCGTGGGCGACGGCGCCGTTCGACTACGACCTGTCCGCGCGGGTCAGCGCGAGCTTCGGCGGCCGCACGTTCACCGGCGACATGGGCTTCGACGCGCTCGACGTCGTGCTCACCCTCACGCTCGACCCCGAGTCGGACAACGCGACGGGCGTGCTCGCCGGCGTCGTGACCCGCGCCGAGACGGAGCGGCGGACGCTGATCGACACGGACGAGTTCCCCGGGTTCGCCGCGCTCTTCTGCAGCGACCGCGACTACGTACCCGGCGACGGGACGTGGAATCTGTCGGACATCTTCGATTGCAATGGGACGCCGCTGGACTACGACGTAGACGGCGATGGCGAGCTCGATGCGTACGTCACGGTGATCAGCGCGACCTTCGACCCGGTGGTTCGCCTTCCGTGACGCGGCCGCGTTGCCGACGTCGACGCCGTCTCACCCGATCCCCCCGCCCCACTCGCCCGTGAGCGACACGGACTCCCCATCGAACGACGCCTGGAAGGGCAGCGCACCGATCGCGCCGCGTGCGCCACGTGCGGCGGCGTCCCTTTCGCTCGTCAACGCGGTGCTCGGCGGGCTATCGGGGCACCGCACCGAGCTGTGGGGCAGCCTGCTGCCGACGATGTCGTTTCGGCACGCGGGTCGCGACGTCCCGGCGGAAGCGCTGTACGAGCTGCACGTGCCGCGGCGTGGGCCGCGCCGCCCGGTCGACGTGGCGGTGTACGTGCACGGGCTGCTCGTCGACGAGTCGAACTGGACGGTTGGCCGCGCGCCGATCGCGCCGCGCCTCGAGCGGATCTTCGGGTGGGCGCCGTTGTACGTGCGGTACAACACCGGCCGGCACGTGTCCGAGAACGGCGAGGCCCTCGCTGACCTGCTCGAGCGACTGCACGGCGTCTGGGGGCACCGTCTCGGCCGGGTGCAGGTGTTCGGCCACTCGATGGGCGGCCTCGTCAGCCGCAGCGCGCTCTATCAGCTCGAGCAGCGCCGCGCCCCGGTCCTCGAGCACATCGACCGCCTCTTCTTGATGGCGACGCCGAACCACGGCGCCGACCTGGAGCGCATCGGGCACGCCACAGAGTACGCGCTGAACCTCGTGTTGCAGATGCCCGGCCACGGCGTTCGCCTGCTGCGCGAGCGGGTCGAGGGGCGCAGCGGAGGGCGGCGGATCGCCGAGACCGTGCAGGCGCTCGTGTCGGTCACCGGCGCACCGCTGCGTACGATCGAGGCCGTGCTCGGCGCGCGGTCCGACGGCATCCGGGACGTGCGGTTCGGGTACCTGCTTCGCGAGGAGTGGGAGTCGGCGGCGCACGACGAGCACCGCTTCATGCTGAACCACCGTCGCCCGGTGCCCCCGCCGGAGTCCGTGCGCACGTGGGCGATCGCCGGGTCCCTGTGGCCCGACGTGGGCTCGCAGCCGTCGCGGGTGCGCAACGACGGGCTGGTGACGGTGGCCAGCGCCGCCGGGCGTGGCGAGTTCGACGATCTCGGGGTCGTCGAAGCGGGTCGGTTTGCCGAGATCCCGACCCTGGTGCACCAGCTGGTGCCCTCGTCGCGTCGGGTCCTCGCGAAGATCCGATCGTGGATCGAGGACGATCCCGGGTAGCTCTCGGCACGTTGTGGACGACCCACGGACGTCGATGGGGCCTGCATCGCGACACGGTTGCGAGCGCAGCAGTACTTGCGTGTCGCAAGCAATCGGGAGACACTCGCGACGGAAGGGACATTGTGCTGGTTTCACGTCGGTGTACGGGTGACGATTACGACGGACAGTATCGAGCGGATCCGGACGGAGAACCGGCAATCGGCAGAGTGGTTCGATGGGTGGACCCTGTCGGTCGTGTGCTCGCCGGCGCGGGGGACGACGCCGCGACACTACCGCTTGAACGAGCCCGTGATTCGGCTCGATCGGACGAACCAGCCCGGCTCGACGACGATCCGCATCGACGACAAGGCCATCACGCGCGGGGCCGTCTCGTTGCGGATGAACCAGGGCGCGTACGAGCTCGAAGACACCGGGTCGCGCAATCCCATTCGCGTCAATGGCGGGGTGGTGCGTCGCGCGACGCTCGATGTGAACGACGTGGTTCGTGTGGGCAACTCGCTGTGTGTGCTCGATCGTGACGACGCGACGCGCGGTGCGTGGCGCGGTCACGATCTGATCACGAAGCGGGTCGAGGTCCTCGCCGAACGCCTGCACCTGTTCGACGCGACGATGAGCAGCCAGTGCCGGTTCGACGCGGCGCTGATCGAGCCGATGTACCGATGTGTGGCCGTGTGGTCACCGGGTGCGCTCGTTTCGCGGACCGTCGCGACGTGGATCGCCGAAGAGACGGGCGCCGAGGTGTTCTCGATCGACGCGGGCGAAGACGGCGTCGTCGCTCGCATCGAGCAGGCGCCCCTGGACGCGGTCCTCGTCCTCGACGGGCTCGACGATCGGCTGTCGCGGCACGGCACGGCGCTGCACCACGCGATCGAGTCCCGGCTGGCGGTACCGAACTCCGGCCGGGTGCTGCTGATGGCGCCCGGCGATCTGCACGAGGACCGGCCCCCGGCGCTCGAGCAGCTGCTCGCGCTCTTCGCCGACTTCGAGATGATCGTGCCGTCTCTGAGCCAGCGGCGCACCGACCTCGTGCGGGCGCTGCTGGCGATGCTGGACGCGCCGGACCTCGACCTGTCGCCGGACTTCGTCGAGCACATCCTCTGCTACTCGTGGCCCGGCGAGCTCGCCGAGCTGCGGCGTACGGCGAACCGGCTGCGGACGTTCCTTCGTCGCGAAGGATCGCTCAAGCCGAGCCACCTGCCGCCGGCGATGCGCAAGCAGTTCGTCCAGCAGACGTCGCCGACGTCGCCCACGCTGACGTTCAAGGTCGTCGCGGACGCGTTCATCGAGCACGATGGCAACATGTCCGAAGTCGCGCGTGTCTTCGGCTATTCGCGCACGTACTTCTACAAGCTGCTCAAGCAGTGTGACATCAGCGCGAAGGAGCTGCGTCGCCAGCTGCGCCGGTCCCGCCTCGAAGACCCGATCTCGTGACCATGTCGAACGACTCCGACCTCTTCTCGCGCAGCGCCACCTGGTTTCAGACCCTGCAGGACCGCATCGTCGACGCGCTCGAATCGCTCGACGGCGAGGCGACCTTTCTGCGCGATGACTGGACCCGCGACGGCGCCGCCGACAAGGGGCCCGTCCTCGGCGGCTTCGGGCGGACGCGCGTTCTGGAAGGCGGCGCGGTGCTCGAGAAGGCGGGGGTGAACTACTCCGAGGTGCACGGGCGGTTCGACGCGGAGTACGCGGACCGGTTCCCCGGGGACGGGCGGGACTTTCGCGCGTGCGGCATCTCGCTGGTGCTGCACCCGCGCAACCCGAACGTGCCGACGGTGCACATGAACTACCGTCGGTTGTCGCGTGGCTCGACCGGGTGGTTCGGCGGCGGCGCCGACCTGACGCCCTACGTGCTCTTCGAGGACGACGCGGTGCACTTTCACCGCGTGCACCGCGCGGCGTGCGACGCGCACCCCGACGTGGCGGACTACGCCGCGATGAAGGCGGCCTGCGATGGGTACTTCTATCTGCCGCACCGCAACGAAGCGCGGGGCATCGGCGGGCTCTTCTTCGACCACCTGAGCGACGCGCCCGAGGCGACCTTCGCGTTTGTGCAGGACGCGGGCTCGGCGTTCCTCGACGCGTGGTTGCCCATCGCCGAGCGGCGGGTCGACCTGCCGTACGACGACGCGCTCCGCGACTGGCAGCTCGTCCGCCGCGGGCGGTACGTCGAGTTCAACCTCGTGCACGACCGGGGTACCCAGTTCGGGCTGCGCACCGGGGGTCGCGTCGAGTCGATCCTGATGTCGCTGCCGACGCTCGTGAGCTGGCGCTACGACCACCACCCCGAGCCGGGTTCGAACGGCGCGGCGCTGGTCGATGTCCTGCAGAACCCGCGGGACTGGCTCGCCGAGGCCTGAGCCGGGCCCGGAGGTTCACCGCCGGTGCTGCACGGATCGTCGGTATCAGGGAGCCGTATCGCGGCGAACCTCGATCGACGTCGATGCGCCGACGTGCAGCACCGCCGGCCCACGAACCGGTCCGCCGGGGCTCGGCATGGATCCCCCGTCGAGGACCGCGGGCGGGTGGGCCTGAGCCTCGACGCGCAGATGCCCGTCCCCGGATGTCATGCCCACCTCGAGCGTCGCCGCGCCGTCGTCGAGCGCGTCGCCCATCGAGATGCGAACGAGGGCCATCGCCTCGAGCCCGCGCCGGTGCCCGTCGAGTGCGCCGTCGCGGATGTGCAGGTCCTCGAGCTCGAGCGCGACGAGGACGCCGTCGACCCGCACCTCGATGCCGTCGAGCATCCGCGGCACCACGAGCATCGCCTGGGCGAGGCGCTCGGTCGGCGCGTGCACGCGTCCGTCGCCGTTCGCGTCCGCGATCGACCGGAGCTGCTCGGCGCCGGCGCCGGCGGGCAGGGTCCACGACACGAGCGCGGTCGCCGCGTCGGCCTCGATGTCGAGGATGAGGCGGCGGTCCGCGTCACGCTCGTGCGCCGAGGCGAAGCCGGTCACCGCGACGACGGCGGTCGCTGCGAGAGCGGCTGAGAGCGCTCGGATCAATGCGCGTGCCCGTGGGCGCCACCGAACGCGCCGAAGATGCGGCGGACGTCGTACTCGTCGTCGATGTCGCGCTCGAAGAGCCGCACCGTGTCGCGGGTCAGCGGCGCCATCGTGCCGATCGGGCGCATCGTCGCCGGGCCGAGCGGGTCGCCCGGCGTCTGCTTGACCGTCGGGTTCTGCTCGAGGCCCGGATCCTGATCCGCTGCGTCGACGAGGGCGATTGGCGCGACCCCGGGCGGATCCCACGGCCCCGGCCCGGCGGACACGTGGATCGGGTTCGTGATCGCGTACGCCGTCACGGGGAAGATCTCTGCCGGCACGAGCTCGCCGAATGCGGAGTCGCCGAAGCCGAGGGGCTCCGCGAGGCCGGCGATCGCGTCGGTCAGCACCGGCGGCGGCAGCTCGAGCGGTCGCACGACCGGGAAGTAGTTCTCGTACCCCACCGCTTCGATGAGGAACCAGCTGTCGATCGGCTCGTCGGCGTCCGTCGCCAGGGGGATCGACACGGTCGCCTCGAACGGGTCCGCGGCGAGGTCCCGGTCGTCTTCGATCGTGAGGGTCTGCGCGATCAGGCCGTTGCGGATGATGTTGACCCGCGAGACCCCCGCCCAGGGCGCGCTGGTCACGGTCACCGTCAGCTCGACCGAGCCGGATCCGGTGCGCGTCTCGCCGCCCATCGGCGTGCCGTCGATCGAGAAGTCGACGAGCGGCCCGTTCGTCGCAATCACGCGCCGCGACTGCAGGCCGCGGACGAAGTCGAGCTCGTCGATGCTGCGCGGGTCGTCGGCGCCCACGTACACCATCGTGCGGAAGTACCCGGCCTCGTCCTCTTCACTGTGCGAGTCGCTCGTGCCGACGCCGACGAAGCGCTCGCCGAGGTTCAGCAGGTTGAACCAGTCGTCGACCACGCCGGGGAAGGCGACCTCGCCGTCCTCGTCGACGAGGATCGTCCCGGCCGGCGGCGCGGTCTCGGGATCCACGCCCGGCGGCAGCGGGTCCGGCACCCGATAGTGACGGATCTGCCAGAAGAGCTTGCCGTTCAGGATCTCCAGGGCGTCGAAGTCGAGCGAGAAGGTCGATTCACCGTCCTCGTCGACGAACGCGGGCCCCGTCGGCGTGATCGCGAAGTCGAAGAGCCCGGGCTCGCCGGGGCGCGCGGTCAGCGCATCCCGGTTGTACTGGTCGAAGTACCCGAGGATCGTGTCGCGCGCGTGGTTCACCTGCACGATCGTGTCGTCCGGGCCGTGCGTGCCCATCTCGCGCAGGGTGTCGAAGATCTCGGCCGGCGGGCGGCGGGCCCACTCGAACGCGCCGTGCGTGATCGGACCGACCTCGTAGTCGATCGGGTATCCGTTGAAGTGCCCCGACTCGAGGGTGGTCAGCTCGAGCCCGATGCTGTGGTTCATCCACGGCCACAACCCCAGCCGGTCGATGACCGGCCCGTAGTCGGTGACGTAGTTGTGATCGGTCGACACGGGCCACTCGACGCCCTCTGCGGCGAGCGAGAGCAGCCGATCCTCGAGCGACATCGACGAGTCGATCGAGCCGACGGAGTGCAGGTGCAGGTCGGCGGCGATCCATCCGGTCGTGTCGACCACACGCTCGACCGTTGCGGCGACCGACGCCGTCTCGCCGGCGGCCACGGTCACGGTCTCGCGGTGCAGATCGAACTCCGGCCCGCGGCTGGTCACGATCTCGTACGTGCCCGGGCGCACGTGCAGGGTGGCGTTGCCGGTCGCGTCGGCGAAGGCGATGGCCTCGATGTACCGTCGCGTGGCGGGGTCGTCGGTGTCCGGCACGAGGTCCGATCCGCGAAACTCCTCGCCCACTTCCAGGTCAAAGAGGAAGCTGCGGGTCTCCTGGCCAACGAACGCCGCGTCGTACGTGCCGACCGCCGTCGCCTTCGCCGGCGTCGGCGTCCCGCTGCCATCGACGACCTGCACGGTGATGCGGGCGGCGCCGGGCACGCCCACGATGACCGACGTCGTCTCACCCGCGGTCACAGTCACGTCGGCAAACGGGCCGAGCTCGCGGGCATGCCCGGCCACACGAACGCTGTAGTCGCCGGGCTCGAGGGTGCCGACGAACGAGCCGTCGGCGCGCAGGTCGTACTGGCTGTAGATCGTGCGGCGCTCGCCGTCGCGGCGGTACACGAAGACGCTCGCGTCGTCGGGCGCACCGCCGGTGATCGCGTCGACGGCGCGGCCGGCGATGGTGCCGGTCTCGACCCCGCGGATCCGGTGGATCTCGTCGAGCACCGAGCCGACGTCGCCGGACCCGAGCACGAGGTACTTCACCACCTCGAACCGCTCGCCGGGCGCGAGCTCGGCGGGGGCCTCCTGGTGAAACACGCCCAGGAAGCCGCCGGCCACGAAGGGCAGCAGCATCGACGAGCGTGTGACGGTGATCTCGTCGCTCTCGTACACGTCGCGCTTGTTGTAGACGAAGTTCGAGTCGCTCTCTTCGACGATCCAGCCGTAGCTGACCCCGTCGCCGCGGGTGGCGAGCCACTCGGCGACGATGCCGGGGAACGCCGGGAAGTCGATCGGCCGCCCGTACGATTCTTCGAGACCGAACCGGACGTCGAAGCCGATCCCGGGGATGAACACCGGGCTCACCTTGCCGAAGAGCACGATGTCGCCGAGCGGCACGGTGAACCCGTCGGTCGACAGGCCGAGCACGGGCAGCAGCGTCGACGCCGTCGGACCGGGCAGCGTGATCGGGTCCTCGCTGATGTTCTGGACCGAGAACCGCAGGCGCAGGTGCTGCGCGCCGGGTTCGAGCTCGTAGATCGTCTCGTACGAGAGCGTCCGCTCGCTGTCCGCGTCGTACGGATCGGCGTGGGATCCGGTGGCCGCGCGGTTCAGGAACCCGGCGAGCTCGAGAAAGTCGCCGGCCTGCCCACGTGCGGCGACCCGCGCGGTGCCGCCGTCGCTGCCGTCGTCGAGGATCTCGACTTCGTCGACCGCCACCGCCTGCAGGAAGAACGCCGGGAACACCTCGCCCATCGCGTCGAAGCCCTCGGCGTCGAGCGAGTTGCCGGGTTCGGACGGGCGGCGCAGGTCCGCGTCGATCACGCTGCCGCCGTACACCCCGAAGCCCCGCGAGAAGCCGGGGGCCTGGATCACCACACGGATGCGGTCGTTCTGCATCAACACGTCGCCGAGATCACCGAGCGCGCGCGGGCCCCCGACGAGCTCGGAGCGCTGCGTCACCTCACGGGCGATGGCCAGCGGTGTGTCTTCGGTCTTCTCGGCGCTGCAGCCACCGGCCAATGGGGCCAGCGTCGCCGCGACGAGGGCGAGCAAGAGGAGTCGGCGCGTCATCAGAACACCGCCTGGACGAGGACCTGCGTCCGGTCGTTCTCGAGGGTGCGCTCGTCGTCCTCGCCGGTGAGGGTGTGAGCGACGAAGAGCGCAACGTCGACCGCGTCGGACGGGTGTTCCACCCGCAGGCCGATCGTGTGGTACGTCAGGCCGAGGGACTCGAGGTTGATGCCGGTCGCCTCGCTGCCGCCGTCGGCCCATGGGTCGAACGTCGCGTACCGGTACGCGGGCGTGATCGGCACCGGCAGGGCCGCGAACCGATACCCGATCTCGGCGTGCATCGCCGACTGGACCCGGTCGGGGGTGCCGATGGTGTCGAACGCGGTCGTCAGCTGCTGCCAGCCGACGAAGAGCTCGACGTCCGCCCAGTCGCTGAGGTCGAGCTCGCCGAGGCGCACCTCGAGGTCGGCGGTGAGGCCGGTGTCGGTCTCGTCGACGAGGTTGGGCAGATCCCCCTCGGTGCGCTGGTTCTGCAGGTACGCCACGCCGACGCGCACGGCCTCGACCGCATGCACCTCGAAGCGCGCGGCGACGGCGAACCCGCCGTTGTCGTTCGCGATCTCGTTGCTGCCGTTGCCGTTGGTCGCGGCGACGTACGCGGCGAACCCGATCGGGCCGACGTAGATCGGCTCGGGGGTCGAGAGCATCGCGCCGATCTGTCGGTCCTGATCGAGGCCTTCGAGCTCGAGTCCGCGACCGACGAGCACACCCTCGCTGCCCACCGAGCGGCTCGGCAGCAGCAGGTCCGCCGTGCTGCGCAGGTCTTCGCCGGCGAAGGGCAGCTTGAACTGGCCGGCCTGCACGCCGACGTACTCGACGGGGTCGTAACGGACGAAGGCGTCCCGAAGGCGGACGACCATCTCGCCGCTCGGCGTGTTGAGCCCGTCCCGCAGGTCGGCGGCCCCTTCGACGCTGATCGCGAACGACAGACCGGACGGCGCGTGGGCGCCCTCGAGCCCGACGCGGGCGTTGTTCACGACGAAGCCGTCGTTGCGCCCGACGAAGTCGAGATCCGGGTCGTCCTGCACGCTCTCCCAGCTCGCACGCACGTAGCCGCCGGGTTCGAGCGACCAGCCGGCCGTTGCGGCGGGCGCGTCTTCGACACCCTCCACGATCAGGGTGGCGTGGTCGTCCGCGATGGCCGGCGACGCGAGGAGGGCGCCTAGGAGGGCGCCGGGGACCGCAAACCGGGAGTGCAGCACGGGATCTCCGGGGTGACGTGCAATCGCCGCGGAGTCTACCCCCGGCCGCCCGGTGCGCAACCCCGGCCGACATCGAATTCGCGGGCCGTGCAGTGGGCTGGCAAGGCCGGTGGATCGACGTCATGGTGAAGTCCCGCCACGCCCCGGTGTGCTCATGCGTCGTCTTGCTCTCCTGTCCTGCCTGTCCTTCGTGGTCCTCGCGTGTTCGACCGGAACGACCGGGGGCTCGACAACGGACGAAGACGTCGCCGTCGGCGCGGACGCGCAGGGCGAGGCCGGATACGTCGACGTGCCCGGCGATCTCGTCGACGAGGACGCGGATGCCATGACGGACGTCGAGCCATCGGACACGGCCGCAGACACATCCGATGGTGGCGCGGATGCGGCGGAGGACACGGCACCCGACGCGCCGGTCGAAGACGCCGCCGAGGATGCGGTTGCGGATGTTGCGAGCGACGTGCCTGCGGACGGGAGCGACGACGGCGGGATCGATGCGGATGCCGTCGGCGACGCAGGCGACGCAGACGCCGCAGACGGGGACGCCGCGACGGACACGTCGGATGCATCGGACGACATCGTCGAGCCCGACGCCGGTACGCCGCGCGATCACGCCGTGATCTTCGTCGGCAACAGCTACACGGCCTACAACAGCCTCGCGACGAGCTACCGCGACGCGGCGCGGGACGCCGGTGGGGATGCGTTCACCTCGGTGACGACACGCGCCGTGACCCCGGGCGGATACCGCCTCACCCAGCACGCGTCCGACGCGGCGAACCCGTCGAGTCAGCTCGGTCGGTGGCTCGCGACCGGCGAAGGCGCCGAGCTGCTGACCCACCTCGTCCTGCAGGAGCAGAGCCAGATCCCCGGGTTCCCCCCTGGGCAGGCGGACTATGAGCAGTCCCTCGCCGGCGCCGAGTCGCTCGCCGCCCGGGCCGACGCGCTGGGTGCGGTGACGGTGCTCTACATGACCTGGGGCCGCCGCACCGGGGACTCGATCAACCCGGGCCTGTACCCCGACTATCCGACGATGCAGGACCGACTCGAGGCCGGTTATCGGGCGATGGCCGCGCGCATCGAGGGCGCCGGCTACCCCGTCGAGATCGCGCCCGTCGGGCTCGCGTTCGCCGAAGTGTACTCCGCTGTCGCGGCCGACGGGACCGACCCGGCGACGAGCGGCACGGCGTTCTGGGACCTGTACTCGGGCGACGGATCACACCCGAGCGCGCAGGGCACGTGGCTCGTGGTCCAGGTCATGCTCGGCGTCGTGGCCGACCTGCGCCTGCCGGCGATCCCGCTCGTGCCCGCCGGGGTCAGCGGCGATCGCGCCACGCTGCTGCGCGACGCCGCGTGGGCCGCGATCGAAGCCGAACGGGCGCGATGACACCGCATCCACCACAGCACGGGAGGACGAGATGCCGACGCTGATCGAGGGGCCCACGCGGGTCGAAGCCGCGGGCACGAAGCCGAAGCTGATCGACGAGTACGTCGGTCGCGTGAACTCGGGCGAGGACCGGCTGTCGGTCGCACACATGCGATCGCCGGGCGGCTGGTTGGAGCCCGGTCAGCGCCCGGAGTTCGACGAGTACACCCTCGTCCTGCGGGGGATGGTGCGGGTCGAGCACGACGGCGGCGCGCTCGAGGTGCGGGCGGGCCAGGCGGTGCTCACCCGGGCTGGCGAGTGGGTGCGATACAGTACGCCCGAGGACGGCGGCGCCGAATACATCGCCGTGTGCCTGCCTGCGTTCTCGCCCGATACGGTCCATCGAGACGCCGACGAATGAGACGTCACGCTTGACACCGCGCGAGCGGCGGCGGCACGATTCCGGCGTTTCGTACGGCAGACTCCGGTGCACCGAAGTGACGCCCCTTCTGGTTGGGGAGGGCAAACGGTGCATGCGGTGGTGTCATTCCCGAGACTGCGGAGCTCATGATGAACGCGAATCGCACGCTGAAGGCCCTTTTCATTCTCGCGCTGGGCGGCAGCCTGTCGTTCACCCTCGCCTGCAACCGCGGCGGCGGTGGCGGCGAAGAAGGCGGCGACGAGTCCGGTGAGGGCGGCGAAGAGTCCGGCGAGGGCGGCGAGGAAGGCGGCGAAGAGGGTGGCGAAGAAGGCGGCGAGGAAGGCGGCGAAGAAGCGGCCGCCGGCTCCGACTTCGATCCGCTTTCGTTCGACGGCGCGGTCTCGCCGACCCGTCAGGCCAGCGAGCTGGGCATCGGCTGCTACGGCAACATCGCCGCGGAGCCGAGCTTCACGTTCACGCTCGCCGACGCGATGCGCACCGACATCAACGTCACCGACGGTGGCGACAACGACCTCGTGATGGGCATTACGGGCCCGGGCGGGTTCCACGAGTGTGACGACGACGGTGGCGCCGGGCTCCTGCCCCGCATCGTCGCCGACCTGCAGGCCGGCGAGTACCAGGTGTACGTCGGCAACCTCGGCGACGGCGACATCACCTTCGAGGCCACCGTGGCCGAAGGTCCCGAGCCGTTCCGCATCGAGGACTGCGACAGCGACAAGACGATCACCCTCGGCGGCACGGTCACCGAGCAGACGATCACCGGCAACCTGACGGCGTCGCGCGACTTCCAGTCGACGGGCATGCAGGGCTTCGGCAGCGGCCACTACGGCCCGGCGCCCGGCCCGTGCATCAACGTGACGGCCGAGACCCGCGTCAGCTTCGAGGTCACCTCGGCGGACTGGGACACGGTGATGTTCCTGCAGGCGGGTGACGCGCTGTCGTCGACGTACGACGACGACGGTGGCGAGGGCCTCCTCAGCCGCATCTCGACGACGCTGTCGCCGGGTAGCTACGCGCTGCACATCGGCTCGCTGTCGCAGGGCAACGGCGGGGCGTGGACCCTGACCGTGAGCGACCCGCTCGCCGGCACCACCGAGGGCACCCTCGACGCCGCGAACTGCGTCGAGCTGGCCCCCGGCAACGGCGGCTTCGTCCTCAGCGGCTCGATCACCGGCGCCAACGACTGCGAGTCGCAGCTCGGCTTCTGGTGCCCCGGCTACATCGAGGCGGCGCGCACCGGCTGCGTGAACATCACCGCCCCGGGTGAGCTCGAGCTCGAGGTCGTCGGTGGCGACTTCGACACCACGCTGGCGCTGACCGGCAACAACGTCCAGGACGGCAACGACGACGGTGGCGAGGGCGTCCTCAGCCGCATCGTCCGCTCCGGCGTGGCCCCCGGCACGTACGACTTCTACGTCGGCAGCTTCGGTGAGGGCACCGGCGGTGACATCGAGGTGCTCGTTCGCGTGAACGAGTAATCCGATCGAGGCGCGCGGGTCGAACGGACCGCGACCCCGAACGACGACGGCGCGACCCCGAGCAGGGGCCGCGCCGTTGCGCGTTCGTGGCGGGGCGACCGGGTCGTCGCCCCATCGGATCAGAGCACCTCGGCCGCGGCGCGAAGCACGTCGATGTAGCTGACGATGCCCTTGAGGACGTTCGAGCCGGACTCGACGACCGGCACGGCGCCGACGCGGTGCTCGAGCATCAGCTCGACGATCTCGGCCACCTCGGTCTCCTCGGTGACCTGCAGCAGGTCGGCGTTCATCACCTCGGACACCGCGCCGTCGAGGCGCCGACGGAGCGCCGTGAGGTCGGAGTCCTCGAGCACGTCGACGAAGCTCACGCCGCGCAGATCGCGGTCCGAGATCATCCCGATCAGCTCGTCGCCCTGCACGATCGGCAGGTGGCGGACGTCGAGCTCGCGCATCTGCTGGATCGCCTCGCCGAGCCGGGTGTCCGGGGTGGCGGTCATCGGGTCACGGGTCATCAGTTCTTCGGCCACCATGGGGCACCTCGGGGCACAGGGGGTGTGGATTCGGGACGGCGCCGCGCGGACTCGGGGGGCCGCGTCGTCGCTCGGTGTCGATGCCCATCATCAGCACGGACCGTGCCAGGGGGTGTGAACCCGTGCGCCGCCCGTACTGACCGGTCGCGTGGCCGGTTCGGCTCCATCTCGCGCAGGTCGGAGTGTGCGAAAATCCACGGATCGCGGTCGATCGCGCGTCAAATCACCCGATCGCGTCACACCCTGCGGACGGAGGCGGATCCGGTGCTCATCGGGTCTTGCGACGCGATCGGCGGATGTCGGCATCGTGCGCACATGAACCGCAACCCCGCGCGATCATGGCAATCGTTGACACCCGACGCGAAGCCCATCACAGTCGAGATTGGCTTCCAGTTGTTTCTAACCCGTTGTCGGTGCGCCTTATGTCGAGGCAGCGCGATTCGGACGTGCGATCCACGTCGACCGCATCCCGTACGGCGTCCTCGTCCCGTGAGTGGGACGAGCTGGCGGCGTTCTCTGACGAAGACCTGTTCGACGAGCGCGGGAGCACCCGCATCTGGGCGCCAAAATCGGTTTCGCTCGACGGGCAGGGCCCCGGCTTCGATCGCATCGAGACGGCCCCCGTGGGTGTTGATCCGGCAGACTCCGCTCCGGACACCGGGTGTTTCGCGCCGGCGCCGCTTCCGGGCCCGGGCGCCGCGGCCTGGGCAGCCGCCGCTCGACCGACGGCCACGCCAGCGCCCCACGCGGCGGCGGTCAACGAGGCGCCCACGCCTCACGTGCTGGACGAGGGTTCACTCGCACCCGCCGTGGATGGTCACGGCCCGCGCATGACCGGCCGCCACGCGGCCGCGGCTGGTGTCGAACCGGCCGGCGCAACGCAGCGCGTACATACGCCGGTCGTCCCGCCGCCCGCCGTACCGCGGCGAGCCGCGCTCGAGTCGGCGCCGACGCCGACGGTGCCGGCGGCCCCGATGCCCGTGCGATCGCGCCCTCGTGCGGCGGCAACGCCGGCACCCGTCCCGGACGCCTTCGTGACCCTGCCCGGGGCGCGTTCGAAGCCGGCGCCGAAGCCGGTCGCGCCCGTGCGATTTCGCAACGCCGTGGACGATCTGATTGCGTCGTACGTGTCGGACGATCTGTACAGTGACGACTTTCGCCGTGAAGCGTCGATCAAGCGCATCCTGTCGGGATACGTGACGAAAGACGAGGACCGGTGAGCGCGGGATCTTGACAGTGACACCACCGGTCTCGAACTCTTGCAGTATGGTACCGAGGATACTGCGATGAGCAGCGACTCCCCAGAAGACGGCACGGGGGCCGGTGGGGCGCCGACGAGTGGGCTCGCCATGTGGCGCGCTGCCGCTGGAGCCCCGGCCGCACCGGATCCGCCTGCGGATCGGGGGCCCGCGCTGTGGCTCGCGGCCGCCGGGGTCGACCCGGCCGGCGCGGCGCCGCCGGAGCCTCGCCGCGCGGCCCGTCCGACGCCGCCAGATCGCGAGCGTCCGAAGACGGGGACCGCCGAACGCCGGGCCTACCGTCGTCCCGAAGGCGCGCCGGCGCCGGTCGCGCCGCAGGATCTGCCCTCGGTGGCGACGGACGCGCACTATCCGGTCGGCCAGGCGCACGCGGATCCGCCGCAGGGGCCTGCCACGCAGCTGCTGAATGACGCGCCGACGGCGCCGCTGCCGGACGAACCGCCGGCGGTCGCCCCGCCCGTGAAGGCCGCGGCCTCCGTCGCCGTCGCCCCTGTCGCGCCCGCCCCTGTCGCGCCCGTCCCGACCGGTTCGGGGCCCGGCGACGTCGTCCGCGATCTGCTCGCGGGTGCGTTCGACCGCGTCGAAGAGAACTCGCACCTCGGGGATGACTGGGACGTCCTCTTCGGCGACGAGAGCAGGAGTTCGTCGGACGGCGCGCCGCGCCCGTCGTCTCCGACCAGCCCGTCCTCGTCGGGGTCCGAAGCATCGGATCTCGATCCGCTCGAACGCGCGATCCTGCAACTGGCGAAGGAATCGGATCCGGACGCCTCGGCGCCCGAGGCGGGGGTCACCGCGCCACCGGCCGACATGCCGAGCGATGCGGGTACATGGGCCCGGGACGCGGAGCGGCTCGCCCGTCATCGCGCCGCGGGCGGCAACGCGAACTCGGCGTTCCCCCGATTCGGCGAGGATCTCGAGCCGTCGGACTCCGTGATCGACCCCGGATCCGACGATGCGCGGCAGGGAGCAGCGTTCGCCCGCGTGGCGCTTGTTGCCGCGCGCCGTCCCCCGACCGATGTGCGCGAGCGATGGTCCGGGCAGGATCGCCCGGACGTCCCTTCTGCTGAGGCCGCGTCCGAAGCCGCCGCGTCGACCGAGCCTGCCGAGCCTGCCCCTGCCGAGCCTTCGTTTCGGCGGTCGCTCGATGGCGAGGGCCCGGCGGCGCCCATGGCGGCTGGCGTCGTTCGCCGCCGTCGCCGCGCGGAGCAGCGACTCGACACGTTCCAGGACGAACCGTCGATCGAGCTCATCGAGCGTGACGAGGCGCCTTCGACGGACACGGACGTCACCGGTCCACCGGCCGCCGAAGATGGGCGCACTGCGCCGATGCGCGGCGCGGGCGTCCTCAAGCGACGCACCTCGCCGCCGACGGCTCGTCGCACCCCGGCATCCGGGACCCGTGGGGGCCCACCGGCCACCAGCCCGCCGTCCCGACCCGGGGACCGGGTGGACGAGCCGAAGCGCGTGGACGCAATGGCCGGCGCCGGTGTCGTGCGCCGTCGCCGGACGACCACCGGGGCGCATGCCGTGACGAACGGATCCGAGTCCGGGCACAAGGTCGACTGACCGGCCCCGGCGCGGATCTCGTGCGGTCGGCTGGGTGTCGACGGCGGGTCCCGACCGCGTGCTCGATCAGAAATGCGCCGAGAGCTGGACCTCGGTGTAGCGGATGATCGCTTCGTCCCCGTCGTCGGGGACGAAGAGGTCGTACTCGAACGCCACCCCGAGGTGCTCGCCGGCGTGGACCTCGACGCCGGTGTCGAACTCGGTGCCGTATCCGTGGTCGCCGTCGACGGCTTCGGCGTGCTGGAACCAGTGCACGTGCTCGAACACCGACACGTGCTCGCCGATGTGGGCGTCGATGCGCCCGACCGCGCCCCGAACGTCCGTCCGCGGTCGCACCACGTTCATGAACCCGAGCCAGCGGTGCCCCGACGGGTAGTACTCGAACCAGCCCTCGTCGACGTCGTCCGTCGTCGGGTCGTCCCCCGAGGCATAGAAGCCCCCTGCGGTCAGCCGCAGCGCATCATCCAGCAGGGCGAACGAGACGTCGCCGTCCACCTGCCAGGCGCGCGCGTCGACCTCGACGTCCGCCACCGGTCGCCGCCCCCGCTGCACGCCACCCTCGACCCGAATCCGCGCCGGCCCGGGGGCCAGCACGACGCGAGCGCCGGTCGTGGACTCCATCGCGCCGGTGAGCTCCTCACCGTCGTACGTGCGGGTCGGCAGGATGCGGCTGAGTTCGTACAGGTCGATGGCGTCGATCACCGGCACGTCGATCGCGTCGGCGAGCTGCACATAGACGCCGGCGAGCCAGATGTCGGGGGCGAACGACGAGGTGCCGGTGACACCACCGGGCAGCGCGGACGCCACCGGGAGCTCGACCGTCTCGCGCACCATCGTGGCGAAGCCGTCGATCGCGAGACCGTTGTCCAGCCGGGTCCGGATCCGCGCGCCGTCGTGGGCACGTCCGCGGATGGCCCACCCGCCGTGGCCGATCATGAGGGTGTCGCCGTACCGCATCGTGAATCGGCCGACGTCCATGCCGACGTGATCGTCGGCGAGGGACAGCTCGATGTAGCCGTTGTGCAGGTGCAACGGCTGCCCGGTCGTGCTCGATGCGCCGCTGCCGGTGAGCGCCCCCACCGCCTGGGGCACGAAGTGCAGGCGCATCGTGCCGGCATCGCCGAGGGGGATGGGGGTCGTGTGCAGGCCGAACCGCGCGCGCAGCAGGGTGGCGTCGCGCTCCTCCCCCTCCATCTGCCCGAGCCGTCGCTCGTACCGGACGACGAACGAGGCGCTCGGCGTGATGCCGATCGCGGGCACGTCGGATTCGGAGGCATGGGCGGTCGGCGACGCGTGCGCCGTGTCGTCCGCGACCTCGACGGCTGCGGGGCCGTCCTCGGTCCCACTCTCGGTGGCGGGGGGTTCGGACGCGAGCGCCGTCGTCGCGAACGACGCGAGGGCGAGAGGGGCCAGAATGGGGGCGATACGCATGTTGAGCTCCGAATCCCGAGTCCCACGTCAATGGCGCGCGGGACGACGGTCCGCCTGCCTCTGCAATCGACGTGCCGCCGGTGAAGATCCCCTCGGACGCGTTGCGACTACGTGGGCGCAGCCCCGATCGGGGGCACCGCTGAGGCGTCGTGTCGCGACATGTGTCGCGTCACGATGCGTCATGGTCGAACGTGAGCACGACCTTGCCGAAGTTGCGGCGGTCCTGAATGTAGCGGTGCGCGTCGGACGCGTCTGCGGCGGCAAAGGTGGTGTCGACGACCGCGTGGAACCGCCCGTCTTCGACGCCCTCGAGCACTTCACGCAGGATCTCGGCGAGCTCGTCGGCGAGATCCCACATCTGGCCGAGGTTGACGCCGAACACGCCGCGGTTCTGCTGCATGAGGGGGATCGGCGCGAACCGGGGCATCGCGAAGAGGCCCTTGAGCGCGGCGAAGATGCTGCGCTTCTCACCGGGTGCCATCGTGCTGACGCCGAAGCAGAAGAGCCGCCCCATCGGCGCGAGCGACCGATAGCTGTCGCGGAACGACCGCCCCCCGACGGCGTCGATGATGAGGTGCACGCCCCGCCCGTCGGTGATCCGCTCCACTTCGTCGGCGAAGTTCTGCGAGCGGTAGTCGATGCAGTGGTGCACGCCGTACTCACGCAGCCGCTCGTGCTTGCCCGGCGAGGCGGTGCCAAAGATCTCGGCGCCACGCCACTTCGCGATCTGGACCGCAGCGAGCCCGACACCCCCGCCCGCGGAGTGGATCAGCACGCGCTCGCCCTTCTGCAGGTTGCCCAGCCGGACGAGCATGATCCACGCGGTGAGCCACACGACCGGGATCGCGGCGGCGTCGTGAAACGAGATCGAGTCGGCCAGCGGGACGGCCTGCTTCTCGGGCACGCAGATCGAGCTCGCGTAGCCGCCGAACCGGGTCATCGCGACCACCCGTTGCCCGATGCGCGTCGGGTCGACGCCGTCACCGACCGCGTCGATCACGCCGCTGACCTCGTAGCCGACCACACACGGGATCGGCGGCGCGTCCGGGTACAGGCCCATCCGCGCGAGGATGTCGGCGAAGTTGATGCCCGCGGCGTGCACGCGCACGCGAACCGCGCCCGGGTCCGGCGTCGGGTCGGGCGCTTCGCGGAGCTCGAGGACGTCGGGGCTACCGGTGCGAGGGATCCAGACCTGTTGCATCGTTCATCGACCGGGGGCGGCGGTGCGGATTCGACCGGGGCTCCCGGTCGGCGCTGTGGTGGGCGAGGGGCGCGCAGGCAATGCGCGCATCACGCGGCGCCGTCGCGCCATGCACGGTCGGGCGTCGCGTGTCGAAGGGCGCAGCATGCGTCGTGCTGCTCACCCTGGGTCCCCCGAGCGGGTACGTCCAGTACCCGACCGTCGTTCGAGAATCGGTGGGATGCGCTCGATCGTGCGAGCGCACCGGATCAGAAGATCAGGATCGCAGCGACGACCGCCACGAGCAGCGAAACGGCCCCCGCGATCATGCGGTTGCGCGCTTCCTTCTGCTCGCGCTCGCGCACCGCCGCCACCGCGTCGCTCAGGCCGACGATGGCTTCACGCCGCGCGCGATTCGCCATGCGGTCCGCTTCCGAGCCGTCGTTCCATGGGGTGTTGTCGGTCATGGTTCTTCCTCGCGATGAACCGCCAGCCCCGGGCCAGGCGATCCGTGTGTGTCGCAGAATGTCCTACAAGGTACGACATTCGCGTACCTGAAACGGTGTACGCATGTCTGGTCCATTACAAGGCCAGACACGAGAATTCATGCGCAATTCGTCGTCGGGCGGCGATCTTTGCCACGAATCTGCCCTTTCGGACAGGTAATTCAGCGAGAATATTCAGGGCACTCGACCGAAGGATTCCGACGGCGGGGTCGACACGCGCGACGGGACTCGCCAGGTTGAGCGCCACGCACGGCACCACCGGGTACGGGAGTCGAAGTGATGCGAATGGCAGGTCGCGAGCTCGGGATCGTCGCGATGGCGGTCCTCTTCACCGCATGTGGCACGAGCGACGGATTCTTCGGGGACGTCGCGTTCGACGCCTCGTCCGACGCCACCAGTGGCGACGCCTCGTTCGACGCCTCGTCGGACACCGGGCCGGACGCAACGGTCTGCGAAGACAACCTCGACTGCCGTGGCGGCGAGGTGTGCCGCGACGGTCTGTGCCTCGAGGCCTGCTCGGCCGACGACCCCTGCTCGGATCCGGCGTTCGTCTGCGACGAAGAACGGGGCGTCTGCGAGCCCGGGACGCCCGGCTGCGCGACCGACGACGACTGCGGTCCCGGGCAGGTCTGTGACGATGGCCGGTGTGCCGCTGCGCCGTGCGCCGCCGACGACGACTGCCCCGGCGGGTTCACGTGTACGGACGGCACGTGCGCCCCGATCGACCCGGTGATCTGCGAGTCCGAGTCGACGCGATGCGACGGCGACGACGTCGTCCGCTGCAGCCGCGACGGTACCCGCGAGACCCGCGAGCCCTGCGAAGGCGAGCGCTCGTGCGTGGTCGTCGACGGCGAAGCGGTCTGCGCGGCGACGGTGTGCGACCCGGGCGAAGCGTTCTGCGTCGATGGGGCCACGGTCGGCCAGTGCGACGAGACCGGGACGGCGCTGACGACCGAAGCCTGCGACGAAGGGCTGCGCTGCGTGCGCGGCGCGTGCCGCGATGGCGCGTGCGACCCCGGCTCGGCCGTCTGCGAAGGCGGCGTACTGCTCGTCTGCAACGCCGAAGGCACCGCCGAGCGCGCGATCGACTGCGCCGAGGACGCCGCCTGTGACGGTGGCGCCCTCGGGTGTGGGTGCATCGACGGCGCCTGCGCGCCGCTGGTCTGCGAGCCCGGTGCGGCGGAGTGCGTCGCCACCGGACGCCGGGAGTGCGCCGCCGACGGGTCCCGCTGGGGCGCGGTCGAGCGGTGCGCCGACGATCAGGTCTGCTTCGGCGGCGAGTGCCTCGACCTTGCCTGCGCCCCCGGGGACTCCCGCTGTGCCGGCGGGGTCGCGCTCACCTGTCGCCGCGACGGGTCCGGATACATCGAAGAGAACTGCGCCGCGAGCGACCGGTACTGCGAGGACCGCACCGGCGCCGCAGAGTGCCGGCCCCGGGTCTGTGATCCCGGGTCCAGCACGTGCACCGAAGACGCGACCGGGATCGTGGCGTGCGACGACCGCGGCGCCGAAGAGGTCGTGACCTCGTGCGGCGGCGGGCAGTTCTGCGAGGCCGGTGTCTGTGTCGCGCGGGTGTGCGACGACGGCGACCGCACCTGCGTGCGAGGCGCGGTCTACGCCTGCGACGCGATCGGCAGCGGGTACGCGTTCGAGAGCCGCTGCTCGGCCGGGCAGATCTGTCGCGACGGCGCCTGCGTCGAGGACGGCGGCATGTGCGCCACCTCGGACGACTGCGCGCCGCGCCCCGCGACGTGCGACGGCGACGTGCTCGTGCGCACGACCGCGTCGGGGACCTGTGTGTTCGGGATGTGCGACTACAGCGCGGTCACCACGCGCCAGAACTGCGCGGCGAGCGACCGCGCCTGCGACGAAGAGATCGGAGCGTGCGTCGACGTCGACGAGTCCTGCGGCGGCGGCCTGCCCTGCAGCGGTGACGACATCTGCGTCGGCGGGATCTGCGTCGAGTGTGGCACCGACGCTGATTGCCCTGCGGGCGAGACGTGCTCGGACAACGTGTGCATCGGCGACGACCCCGGGACGTGCTCGACCGACGCCGAGTGCGTCGCGCAGGCCGCGGCCCTCGGCTACGACATCCCGAGCGCGACCTGTGACGCCGACTTCGGCTGCGTCGTGCCCGGCGTCTGTGGCGACGGCGGGGGCGTCTCGGTCGATCCGTTCGAGGCCGCCTGCCCGGCCATGCAGGTGTGCGGCGCCGTGTTGAGCGGGTTCCCCGGCGACACGCGCAACGCCTGCAAGGGGTGCACGGTGGGCGACGACTCGACGTGCCGCGAGGGCGAAACCTGCGTCGAGCCGTTCTTCCCCTTCCCCGACGCGATCCCGTACTGCGAGGACGTCGACGCGCCGCTGCCCTTCCCCTGATCGCGGGGCGGAGTCCGCTCTCGGGGCGGGGTCAGTTCTTCGCGCGGACCAGCACGTAGCGGATGGCGGCGGCGATCTCTTCGGGCACCTCTTCCTGGAGGAAGTGCCCGGCGGGGGTCTCCTGGACCCACGCGTCCGGCAGGGTGCGCTTCATGTGGTTGAGCACGCGACCGAGGATCGGGTCGCGGCGCCCCCACACGATCGCCGTCGGTACGTCGAGCGACGCCACGTAGCGGGCGACCTCCTGCAGGGGTTCGATCGACGGATGGTCGAACCGATCGGGCACCATGCGGGCGAGGGCGAGCGGCGCGGTGCGGTCGCGCATCCGCCGCAGCGGCCAGCGGTACGCGCGAGCCACGTCGCCGCGGATGCTGCTCGGGTCCCCCTGCGCCGTGCCGAGCGCGATCTGGGGGAATCCTGCGCACCGAAAGGCGAGGTCGCTGACGACCGGCGCCTGCGAGAAGCGATGAAAGGCCGTGGGTCGAAACCCCTCGCGCGGCGGGCCGAGCACGGTGTTGAGCACGACGAGCCCGGCGAGCCGCCCGGGCCGCGCGGCGGTCGCGAGGGCCCCGATCGGGCCGCCCCAGTCCTGCACGACGAGCACGTACCGATCGAGCGCGAGGGCGTCGATCGTCCGACCGAGCCACTCGGCGTGGTTCCACAGCGTGTGCACCGCACCGTCGCGCGGCTTGTCGCTGAGGCCGAGCCCGACGAGGTCGGGGATCACCGCGCGGACGCCGGGCCCGAGGGCGCGAACGACGCGCCGGTACAGGAATCCCCAGGTCGGATTGCCGTGCACCATGAGCACGGTCGGCCCGGTGCCGTGGGTCATGACGTGCATGCGCCACGCGCCGGTGTCGACGCGCCCTCGCTCGAAGGGCAGGCGCTGTGCGAGCCAGTGCGGCAGGTCGGGGGCGGGCAGCAGCACGTCGCTCACGACGCGGCGCCCGGGTCGATCTGTACGATGCGGTGCTCGACGAGCTCGGACAGCGCGCGAAACTCCGGCTCGTGCGGGTTGTACACGACCGCCAGCCGAGCGAGGACGCGGGCCTGCTGCAGATCGCCGTCCGCGAGCGCCGTGGACGCCTGTGTCGCGAGCTCGTCGGCGCGCCGCGCCTTGTCGGGCTGATCCGCGCGGTACTCGACGGCCTGCGACGAGCTGGCGAGCCGCGGGTTGGCGAGCGGCTTCACCGTCTCGATTGTCCGCCGCACGGCATCCTGCCGCGCGGCCTCGAGCGCGCTCTGGTCGAAGGTCGCGCCCCCGACGTCGCCCGCCGAGACGTCGCCCCCGCTGGCGTTCGCGGGGATCACGTGGCGCGACGTGCCGGGGCGCTCGTCGAACGCGTCGGGGCTCGGGGCATCGTCGTCGTCCTCGGCGTCGCCCTCGAAGGCCACGTCATCCGCACCTTCGAACGGGGGTCCGTCGAGGGTCGAGTCGAGGTCGCTGGCGGACCCGCGCTCGTCGCTCGGAGGGGACGCCGGCTCGGACGACGGCGCTTCGGGGACGGGGGTGTCGTCGATCGTGTCGTCGACGAGGTCGGCGTCGATCGCCGGGACGGAGCCCGTCGCCTCGCCGCGGCGATTGCGACGGATCGCGGCGCCGGGCACTTCGATGTCGCTCGTCGGCTCGTCGTCGCCTTCGAGAAACGCTCGCTCGAGAAAGCCGAGCGCCGCCCACTCGGCGCGGGTCAGGTCGATCAGCAACCCGACGAGCCGGCTGTCGCCGACGCGCAGGTCCGGGTTGACGACGCGCCCGACGAGGTCGAGGGCGCGACCGCGCACGAGCATGCGCACCTCGACCGTCGAGTCCCACGCGAGCTCCTCATCCGTGGGGACGAGGAGGCACCGCTCCTTGAGCTGCTCCTGCACGATGCGCCGAAACTCGGCGCGGGTCGAGACATAGAGGGTCAGGCGCTGGGGGCGCATGGCGGGTCCCACGAGTCAGAGGCCGGATGTCGAGAGACTACCCGATCGTGCGAGGACCGGCGAGCGCGCCGCCGATCGTCACGAACGCGCAAACGCGCGGCCCGGTCGCCCGGGTCGCGCGTTCGTCTCGGTCCGTCGCGTCGAGCGATCAGTTGCTCTTTCGCGGACGGAACGGGTGCAGGAAGCGAGCGAGCGTCTTCGCCTGCCGCGTCGCGATCCAGAGTCGCCCCTGGCCGCTGAACCGCGCGACCAGGCCTTCACCGGACGCGAAGAGCCCGCCGAGCCCGCCGACGCTGGTCACGTCGTACTGCAGGCCGCCGGTGAACGCGACGATGTGGCCGGTGTCGCAGATGTAGCCCTGCGGGCCGACGTCGACGGCGTGCAGGCCACCGTACGCGCCGAAGAACACCGGGCCGGACCCCTCGGTCTTGAGCAGGAACATGCCGGTGCCGCTGAAGAAGCCCTTCGCGCCGCCCCACTTCGTGTCGAGCGTGACGCTCGGCACCGAAGCGACGTACGCGCCGGACGCCATCATCAGCGGGGTCTGCCCGTCGAGGATGACCTGCTCCATGTCGCCGTCGGGGCCGGGCGCCAGCCAGAGGCTCTGGCCGGGCGCGGTGGCCGTGAACGTGTTCTGGAACACGCTCTCGCCGCCGAGCATCTTGCGCTTCATGGCGCCCATGAGGCCGCCCTGCATCTGCGTCTTCATCTCGACGCCCTTGTCGCGCGCGACCATCGCCGAAGCTTCGACGACCATCTGCTCGCCGGGCTGGTCGAACTGCACGCGCGCGATGCTGAAATCGGGACGCTGTCGGATATCGAACTGCATGGTGTCGTCCTCCTCAGACCGGCGGAAGCATGCGTCCGACCATCGTGCCGAACTCACTGGGGTTGCGCGTCTGGATCCAGATGCGGCCCTGCCCTTCGAACTGGAAGACCAGGCCCTCACCGGACAGGAACGACGCGAGGAATCCCTTGGCGCTCTTGACCATCTTGTAGTTCAGCGTGGTCTCCCATGCGACGAGGTGACCGTTGTCGATCACGAGGTTGCCGTCGCACTGGATCTCGTGGATCCCGCCGAACGCGCCGATGACCACGGGCTGGCCCGGGCCGGACGCCGTCGCCTTCAGGACGAAGAGACCCTCGCCGCCGAAGAACGTCTTGAAGTTGCCCAGCTGGGTCTCGACGTTCACCGCCGGCGTCGTCGCGATGTACGACGACGACTGGATGAAGAGGCCCGTCTGCGGGACCTCGACCGTGGCGATGTCGCCGGGCAGGCCGTGCGCGAGCAGGACCTCGCCGTCGGTGCCCTGGGCGGTGAAGGTGTTCTGGAAGAACGACTCGCCGCCGAACATGCGGCCGATCGCCTTGCCGACGCCGCCCTTCATGCCGGTCTCCATGTGCACGTTGGTCGACATACCGACCATGGCACCGGACTCGGCGGTGATCTGTTCGTTCGGTCCCAGCTGAACCTGCGCCATGCTCATGGCAGGGCGGTACAGGACGTTGATGTTCATGGCTCCCCTCCTCAGGTCAGCAGGCCGGACACGTAATCGGCGAACGCACCCAGGTTGCGGCTCTGGATGTAGATCCGGCCGGTCCCCGAGAACTCCATGACGAGGCCTTCGCCCGAAGCGAACGCGCCCATCATTCCGCCGCCCGCCGACGCGATCTTCCAGCTCAGGTCACCCTCGAAGCCGACCAGGTGGCCGTTGTCGACGATGTACGAGCCGTTGGTGAGATCGATCGTCTCGATGCCGCCGTAGCTGTTGAACCAGAGGTCGCCCTGGCCGGTGCACTCGAGCATGAAGGCGCCTTCCTTCGACAGGATCGAGGTCAGGCCGCCGAACTTCATCTTGACGTCGATGTCGCCCACGGACGCGACGTACGCGCCGCTCGACAGGACGAGCTTCTGCCCGGTCATCTGCCGGTGCTCGATCGAGCCGCTGAGCGTCGGCGCCACCCACACGCTGCCGGGGGCCGGCGAGTGGAAGTGGTTCACGAAGAACGACTCGCCGCCGACGAGCTTGCGGATGAAGGCGATCAGGATCGCCTTGAAGGTGCCGAAGAAGCCGGCCTTCTTGCCGGCCCCCATCTTCACGTCCATCTCGACGTTGGTGCTACGGGCCACCATCGAGCCAGCTTCGGCGACGAACGTCTCTCCCGGAGACAGATCGACACGAAGCATGGCGAACGAGGGCCCGTGCGTGATCTCGTGATGCATCTCGAGCTCGCAGGGTGTGTGAGGGCGGGACCCCCCGCCGGAATGAGGCCTTGCGCACCGATGTACTCCGCACGCCGCACTGCGGCAAGCGGCACGGCACTCTGCCGCGGCCCGGCGCGCCTCGCGATCTCGCCCGCGGCGCTGCGGATCAGGCGCCGGTGCCCGGGGTCCGTTCGGCGTCGAGCGCGCCCGCCCGGTCCCGCAACCAACGAACGAGTGGATCGCGGCGGTGGGTCAACCCCTTGTACGTCAGCTGCGCCGGGGTCATGCCGGCGAGCGCGTCGGCCAGGAGGGCGCACTGTCGCGGGTCCGTCGCCCACGACCGCAGCGCCTGGCGATACACCCGGATGGTGAACACGCCGCGCCCGAGCGAAGGCACGCCGAACGTCGTCTGCCGCTCGACGCGAAACACCGTTCCGTCGGCGGCTTCGTCCGGGGTCGGGGCCTCGGGCTCCGGCGGCTGCGGCGCAATCCTCGGGTCGTGGCACAGCCCGTCGTCCCGGTGCAGCCCCCACGCGTACCGGACGTGCGGGCGCGCCGAGCAGATGAGCCGGACGAGCCCGGTGTGAGCGCGCAGCAGCGGGGCGTTGTCGACGACCGGAGCGTGCACCGCCGAGAAGTCCCGGCCGACCTTGTCCTGCGGGCTCCACGAACTCGCGAAGCACACGTGCAGCGCCTCGAGGGCGTCGGGGCGTTCGTCCGTCGCGCCGCGCACGACGACGAGGTCCTCGGGCACGAGCAGCGCGACCGCGTCGAGCCGGCGCGCGAGCCCGTCGACCCCGGCCAACCAGCCGACGATCTCGGCGCCGGGGTGGACGTCGCCGTCGAGCCGATCCGCCGCGCTCGGTGCCTCGTACGAAACGTCACAGCCGCCGTCTGGCGTCCATCGCAGGGTCAGGCCAAGTCGGGGCGCGTGTGCGCCATCGGGGGTGCGGCGCACCCAGCCCGGGTACTCGTCGGCGACCCGAGCGGTGATCGCCTCGAGCACCGCCGCGACGGCGTCGCGATCCGTGTTTGTCATCGCGTCGAACGCCCGGGATCGCCCCTGCCCGAGGCGCAACACGCGCACCTTCTCGGCGAGGTACGCCGGAGTCTGCGTGTCGAGGCGAAAGTGCCCGCGCTCGACGTGCCCGTCGGAGGTCGGTCGGCCCAGCACCCGCACCGCGGCGGACACCCGGTACCGGCCATCGTCGATCGGGAAGGGCATCGACGGTGGCGCGAGCCTCACGGGGTCTGCCATGTCGCCCGCAGCTCGGTCAGTCGATCGGCCCACGGCAGCTGCTGGGTGCGGGCGAGGCGCTCGGCTTCACCGAGCCGCCCCAGCGCCGCGGTCACGCGCCCGACGGCATAGAGCGCGAGGGCCTCGAGGTGCCGCGCCTGCGAGAGCACGACGGTGTGGCCGGTGCGCGCCGCATCCCGAGCGAGGCGACGAGCGAGCCGCCGCGCGTCGTCCGGGCGGTCTGCGGCGAGCCACGTCTCGGCGATCTCGCGCTCGAGCACGTACCACTGGTCGATCCACGGGACCTCGAGCTCCATCAACGCCATGCGTTCGGCCATGTGAACGGCTTCGTCGGTGCGGCCCGACTCGCGCAGCAGGCGCAGCGAGAGCACACGGGTCCGCAACGCCCACCACGAGTCGCCGTCGGTGCGCGACTGCTTTCGCAGGCCGGCCAGCTCCTCTTCTGCGTCGTCGAACCGCCGTCGCGCGATGAGCCCGGTGATGCGCCGGACGCGAGCGCGCGCGCGCTGCCGCGGCGTCCCCACCTCATCGGCGAGCTCGACGAGCTGATCGAGCGCGTGCATCGCCGGCGCCATGCGACCCTGCAGGGTGCGGCGCACCGTCGCGTCCCACAGCCGCGCCTCGACGTGCGACGTGCCCGGCGCGTCCGGCTCTCTGCGTCCGGCGAGCTCGAACATGCGGACGACGATGCGGGTCAGCTGCGAGGGCGCGTGGGCGAGCGCGCGCTCCCGCACGGCGAGCACGAGCATCCGCCACGCGTCGTCGGTCTGCCCGGCGCCGATGTAGTGGTCGATGCGGCGCAGGGTCGCGTCGAAGCTGTCGTCGACGATCGCGGCTGCGCAGGCGAGATGGTGCTCCCGCGCGCGTCCGGACCGGATCGTGGCGTCGACGATCACCTCGTGCGCGAGAGGGTGCGAGAACACGAAGCCGTCGCGGTCGTGCTTCCACAGCCGCTGCCGCCACGCTGCGGCGACGATCGCTTCGACGTCGGCGGTCGACGCGTCGAGGGTGGCGCGCCGCCACTCGTCCCAGTGCACGAAGGCGCCGAGGATCGCGGCGCGTTCGACGATCCGCCAGCCCATGTCCCGGTCTGCGAGGGCGTCGACGACACGCTCGACGCGGTCCTCCCACACCTCGCGGACGCTCTCGGTGATGCGGGGCGCGCTGCCCGTGTGCACCACGTAGGCTCCGTCGCGGGTCTTCAGCGCATCGGTCTCGACCCACTCCCGCACGAGCTCGGTGGCGAAGAGGGGGTTGCCGCGAGTCATGCGGGCGACGCGCTCGGACGTCGACGCGTCGAGGCCGATCCACCGCTGCAGCAGCTCGCTGGCGTCTTCGTCCGACAACGGGCCGAGGGTCAGGGTCGCGAGCGGGACGGACGTCGGCGTCATCGGCCATGCGCGGCCCTCGTCGTGGTCGCGCCACGTGCCGACGAAGAGCGCGCCTCGCCGCCCGGCGTGCCGCCCCAGCGCCGTGAGCCACGCTTCGGCGTCGTCGTCACGATCCACGTCGTCGACGATCACGACGAGCGGCCGCAGGGGCGCGAAGCTCTCGAGCGCCGCGAGCCAGAGCGCCGGACGCGCACCGGTCGGGACCTCGGGGCGCCGCCACGCGCCGTGGGCGTGGGTCGTCACCGGGGGCAGGCTGTCGTCGTCGGACCGGGGGCTGAACGTCGACGCTACGGCCGCTGCGTCTTCGACCGTCAGCCCGCTCGCCCGCATCCGACCCACGAGCAGCCGCGTCGCCTCGCGAAACGGCACGCCCTCGAGCCCGAGGGCCCGGGCGACCGCTCGCTCCGATGGCAGGCCGCCGCGGGCGTCGACCCGCACGACCTGCGCGGCGAGGCTCTCGTCAGCGTACTCCGCCAGCCAGCGGGCGAGGTGCGACTTGCCGACGCCGGCTTCACCACAGATCACGACGCCGCGGGACCGGCGGGATCGGGTGATCTCGTCGAGCGCCGCAGAGAGACCCGCGCGCTCGCGGGTGCGGCCGACGATGCCGATGCGCCGCAGGGACGACACGCCAGCGCCGGTGCCGCGGGTCCGATGGACCTCGATGCGGCGCCAGGAGCCGGACGACGACACCGGCGGGGTCATGCTGTCGAGCGCGCGCCGGGCGAGGGTGGCGTGTGCGAACCGTCGGGCGGGGTCCGGGGTCAGCAGCCGCTCGACCCACGGCACGAAGCCCGGCGGAGCGATCAGGTGGTCCGGCCACTCGAGGGTCACGCCGAGCGCGTGCGCCGCGACGACGTCCTCCCACGCGTCGGCCTCGACGGGCATCCGGCCTGTGGCGAGGCGCCACGCCAGCACGCCGACCGAGTACAGGTCGGCGCCTCGACCGACCTCCCACGGGTGGCCGAGCAGCACCTCGGGGGCTGTCCAGCCGGGGGTCAGGTGGGCGGCTTCGGCGCGGGTCGTGTCGCTGACGAGCCGAGCGGCGCCGAAGTCCGTGATGACGATGCGCAGGTCGTCGCCGCGGCAATCACACAGCAGGTTCGTCGGCTTGATGTCGAGGTGCAGCACGCCGCGAGCGTGGGCGTGGGCGAGCGCGCCGAGGGTCTGATCGAGGACGTCGATCAGGTCCGGCCAGAGCAGGGGGGTGTCCGTCAATGCGAGCGGCCCGTCCGGCACCCACTCCATCGCGATCCACGGGGCGCCGGCCTCCAGCTGCCCGTTCGACGCGGCGGCCTCGTCCGCGGTCACGACGCCCACGTCGATCACCTCGACGACGCTCGAGTGGTCCAGCGACGCGATCGCCTCGGCTTCGGCGCGAAACGTCCGGGGGTCGGTGCCTGTGGCGCTCAGCAGCTTTAGCGCGACCGTGCGTCCTGTCGGGACGTGCTCGCCACGCCAGACCCGCCCGAACCCGCCCTGGGCGATCGGTGCGTCGAGCCGGTACGACTGAACGGCCGGAGCGTTCATCGAGAAGGTACGTTTCGGATGCGATACGGTATGTTGCCGATGCCGTGATCGGATCGCAACGGCGATGGTCGGGCCGGTCCCGGATTGCGTCGAGCGCCGCGAACCGTCACACTCACGACGCACTCCTGCCGCAGGGTTCGCGCATGCGCAAGGTCATCCTCTGTCTGATCGCCTTCGGATTCGGCGTCGCGTGTTCGGGCGATCCGTCCGACACCGGCGGTGAACCGGACGGCTCGACGGACGTCGAGGCCGATCTCGGGGGCTTCGACCCCGACGCGTCGGACGTGCCGACCGTCGACTCGGGGACCGACGCCCCGAACGATACCGGGTCCGCCGACACCGGCGAGACCGACGTCGGTGGTGAGGACGGTGGGGACGCCGGCGGTGAAGACGCAGACGCCGGCCCGGTCGAGGGTGGCTTCGGGTGGCCCTGTGGGTCTGCGGACGACTGCGACTCCGGCTACTGCATCCAGCCCGGCGCGGGCGAGGACCGGATCTGCACGGTCCAGTGCCTCGACGAGTGCCCCGACGACGACTTCGCCTGTCTGCCCGTCGAGAACCTCGGCGGCGATAGCGTGTTCCTCTGCCTGCCCGACGATGACGGCACCTGCCAGCCCTGCGAAGCGTCCGGCGACTGCCGGTCCCTCGCCGCGGCGTGTGTGACCCTGCTCGACGGCTCGTTCTGCGCGCTGCCCTGCGTCGACGGCGGCTGCGACGAGGGCCTGCAGTGCAGCTCCGAAGCCTCGGATCTCGGGACGTTCGACGTGTGCATCCCCGAGACCGAGACCTGCGCCGACTGCTGGGATCCGGACGACGACGGTCGCGGCATCGGCATCGACTGCCCGTTCGAGGGTGAGGACTGCGGGCCGAACGACCCGTCGACGTACGAAGGTGCGATCGAGCAGTGCGACAACGTCGACAACGACTGCGATGGCGACATCGACGAGGACTTCAACCTGCGGACCGACCCGGACAACTGCGGGCTCTGCGGCACCTCGTGCGAGTCCCCGGACGCGACGACGGCGTGTGTCGAGGGCGCGTGTGCGCTCGTCGCGTGCGCCGACGGCCGCGTCGACTGCAACGAGGATCTGTCCGACGGTTGTGAGCGGACGTTCGACGCCCTCAACGCGTGTGGCGGGTGCGACGTGCTCGAAGCGCCGCCCGAGTCGGTGTGTGGCACCTGCGGCAGCGGCACCTGGACGTGCAGCGGGACCGAGTTCGTCACCTGCATCGGCGACGCTGGCGACGACGCACGCAACGGCTGTGGCGGTTGCGTCGCGCTGGAGGGCGAGCCGGACTCGCCCTGCGGCACCTGCGACACGGGCACGTGGATCTGCAACGGGTTCAATGAGGTCCGCTGCGTCGACGGGGCCGGCGACGAGGTGCTGAACGCCTGCGGTGGCTGCGCCGAGCTGCCCGAAGAGATCGGCGCGCCGTGCGGCACCTGCGACAGCGGCGCCTGGGCCTGCAACGGCGAAGACACTGTCGTCTGCGGCGGCGACCTGCGCGATGCCGCGCGCAACGCGTGTGGCGGCTGCGAGACCCTGGCCGAAGAGCCCGGCGGCGCCTGCGGACCCTGCGGCGACGGCGCGCTGGTCTGCAACGGGCTCAACGCGGTCTCGTGCGCCGGTGCGACGCCGGACCCGGACGGCGACCTCGCCTGCGGTGACGACGACATCTGCCCCGGCTTCGACGACCGCCTGGATCGAGACGACGACGACATCCCGGACGGCTGCGACGCCTGCCCGGACGACCCGAGCAACGACCTCGACGGCGACGGCGTCTGCTCGGTCGACGACGTCTGCCCCGGCTTCGACGACCGCCTCGACGCCGACCGCGACGGCGTGCCGGACGGCTGCGACGCCTGCGAGGGCGGGCCGGACGACGAAGACGCCGACGGCGACGACGTACCGGACTTCTGCGACTGCGACATCGATCACTGCGACGCCGACGCGACCTGCGCGGAGTCCGACGACGGCGTCGACTGCACCTGCAACGAGGGATACGCCGGCGACGGGTTCACCTGCGCGGACGTCAACGAGTGCCGCGACGAGCTCGACGACTGTCACGCCGACGCGACCTGCACGAACACGGTCGGTGGGTTCGAGTGCGACTGCAACGACGGCTTTGTCGGCACGGGGCGGGCGTGCTTCGACATCAACGAGTGCGCCAGCGGCCTCGACGAATGCGACGACGTCGCCGCCTGTCGCAACGTGCGGGGCTCGTACGAGTGCATCTGCAGCGAGGGGTACGAGGGCGACGGGTTCACCTGCGTCGACGTGAACGAGTGCGCCGCGGGCACCGATACCTGCGACGACGACGCGACCTGCACGAATACACCCGGTGGGTTCTCGTGCGCGTGCAACGACGGCTTCGTCGGCGACGGGACCCGGTGCTTCGACGTGAACGAGTGCGCCGGGGGCACCGACCGCTGCGCCGACGACGCGACCTGCCGAAACATCCCCGGCGGGTACACCTGCACGTGCAACAGCGGGTACACCGGCACCGGCTTCACCTGCTCCGATATCGACGAATGCTCCACCGGCGCCGCGACCTGCTCGGCGAGCGCGGAATGCATCAACCTCGTCGGGTCGTACGAGTGCATCTGCTACGACGGGTACGAAGGCGACGGGTTCAGCTGTGTCGACGTCGACGAGTGCTCCGACGGCACCGCCGGCTGCGTCGCACCGGCGTACTGCGTGAACGAGAGCCCCGGGTTCACGTGCGCGTGCCCCGACGGCTACATGCCGAGCGGCGACACGTGCGTGGACATCGACGAGTGCGACCTCGGGCTCGATGCCTGCCATCCGTCGGCAACCTGCCGCAACACCGTCGGCTCGTACGGGTGCGAGTGCCTGCCCGGATGGGAGGGCGACGGGTTCGACTGCGAGCCGATCTTCGTCCCCCCGACCGTCGGTCTGAACGGCGACTACGGGGTGTCGTCCGGGTCCAACTGGCAGGTCTGCCGCGCCGACGAGTCGAGCGTCTGGTTCGCGTCGACGGGCAGCGGCTCGTACCAGCCGGACACCATCTGCGAGTCGTTCGGGTACCCGCTGTACGACAACTACGGCGGCAACTGCGGCACGGTGTGCGGCTACTGCGGGACCCCCGGACGAGAACTCTACGACGGCGCCGGGAGCTGCGGTGGCAACTGCCTGTCCGGCACCGTGCACTGGCGTTGCAGCCGCTGATCCGTCACCCTCGAACGAGAGATCCTCTCCTCCGTTCGAGGCCCCATGAATCGTACTGCCCGTATCGGTCGTACCGCCGTACTGGTCGTTGGCCTGTCTGCGTTCGCGGCATGCTCTGACGACGCACCGACCGAGTTCGAGATCCCGATCGACACCGGGGCCGACACGGTCGAGGACGTCGGTGCGGTCGACGTGTCTTCGGACACGGGCGTCGATGCTGCAGATGCCCCGGACGAAGACGCCGGCCTCGACACGTCCGATGCGGACACAGGGCCCGACGAGGGCGGATTCGGCTGGCCCTGCGCGTCCGCGGACGACTGCGACTCGGGCTACTGCATCCAGCCCGCCGCTGGCGAAGGCCGCATCTGCACCGAGCCGTGCCTCGGCGAGTGCCCGCACGAGGGCTTCGCGTGTCTGCCGGTCGAGAACCTCGACGGCGACAGTGTGTTCTTGTGCCTGCCCGAGGTCGACCCGAGCTGCGAGCCCTGCGAGACCGCGTCCGACTGCCGGTCGCTCGCCGCGTCGTGCGTCACGCTGCTCGACGGCCAGTGGTGCGCGATGCCCTGCGTCGACGACGCCTGCCCCGAGGGCTACACCTGCAGCGGTGAGGCGACGGACGAGGGGCTGGCGGATGTCTGCATCCCCGAGACCGAGACCTGCTCGGGGTGCTGGGACCCGGACGAAGACGGCCGCGGCGTCGGCGTCGATTGCCCGTTCGACGGCGTGGACTGCGCCCCGGACGACCCCATGGTGTACCCCGGCGCGACCGAGCTCTGCGACAACGCCGACAACGACTGTGACGACGCCATCGACGAGGACTTCGACCTGTCGATCGACCCCGACAACTGCGGCGGGTGCGGCGTGACCTGCGACGCGCCCGGCGCGACGACGTCGTGCGTCGATGGCGGCTGCGCCCTCGTCGCCTGCGCCGACGGGCTCGTCGACTGCAACGACGACCTGACGGACGGCTGCGAGACCCCGGTCGACGACCTGAACGCCTGCGGCGGCTGCAGCGCGCTCGACGCCCTGCCGGAGTCGTCGTGCGGCACCTGCGGCACGGGCTCATGGGTGTGCAGCGGGCTCGAGGACGTGCTCTGCGTCGGCGACCGCGGTGACGACGCCCTCAACGCCTGCGGCGGGTGCAGCGCCCTCGACGCGCGCCCCGACACCGCGTGCGGCACCTGCGGCACGGGCACGTGGGTCTGCGACGGCACGGACGAGCTCGCGTGCGATGGCGACGCTGGCGAGGATGTCCTCAACACGTGCGGCGGGTGCGTGACCCTGCCCGAGACGATCGGCGACGCGTGCGGCACGTGCGACAGCGGCGCCTGGGCCTGCAACGGGCTCGACGCGGTCGTCTGCTCGGGCGACCTGCGGGACGCGGCGCGCAACGCGTGCGGCGGTTGCGCCGAGCTCGCGGGCACCCCGGGCGAGGCGTGCGGCGCCTGCGGTGACGGCGTCTTCGCCTGCAACGGCATCAACGCGCTGAGCTGCTCGGGCGCCTCGCCGGACCCCGATGGGGACGGCGTGTGCGGCGACGCGGACGTCTGCCCGGGCGGCGACGATACCGTCGACACCGACGACGACGGGATCCCCGACGACTGCGACGTCTGCCCCGACGACCCGCGCAACGACACCGACGGCGACACGGTCTGCGACAGCGACGACGCCTGCATCGGCGGCGACGATCGCCTCGATCGGGACGATGACGGCGTGCCGGACGCCTGCGACGCCTGCGACGGTGGCGACGACGGCGAGGACGCCGACGGCGACGAGGTGCCGGACTTCTGCGACTGCGACATCGACCACTGCGACGCCAACGCCACGTGCGAAGAGGCCGACGACGGCGTGGAGTGCACCTGCGACCCGGGCTACGCCGGTGACGGGTTCACCTGCGGCGACGTGGACGAGTGCGAGGCGCGCATCGACCGCTGCGCCGACGCGGCGACCTGCGAGAACACGATCGGCAGCTACACCTGCACCTGTGACGCGGGGTACCGCGGTGACGGCTTCACCTGCGCCGACATCGACGAGTGCGGCGAAGGCGCGGACGACTGCGGTGCGAACGCGACGTGCACGAACACGCCGGGCAGCTTCACCTGCGCGTGTGACGACGGGTACCGCGGCGACGGGCGCACGTGTTCGGACATCAACGAGTGCCTCGAAGGCCTCGACCGGTGCAGCGAGAACGCCGCCTGCACGAACAGCACGGGCAGCTACACCTGCGCGTGCAACGCCGGGTACCGGGGCGACGGGTTCACCTGCGCGGACATCAACGAGTGCGCCGAGGGGTCCGACGACTGCGACGCGAATGCGACATGTTCGAACACGACGCCCGGGTTCACCTGCGCGTGCAACGCCGGATACACCGGCGACGGGCGCACGTGCACGCCGGTGTTCTCTCCGCCGGCGGTCGGCACGACCGGGCGCACCGGCGTCGTCAGCGGCGACGCGTGGCGGGTCTGCCGCGCCGACAACAGCACGGCGTGGATGACCGCCGCGTCCAGCGGGACGTACCGTCCGCGCACCATCTGCCAGTCGCTCGGCTATTCGAACTACAACGCGTACGGCGGCACCTGCGGTACGGTCTGCGGCTATTGCGGCACCGGCGGTCGTGAGACGTACGACAACGCCGGCAACTGCGGCGACAACTGCCTGCAGTACACGGTGCACTGGCGCTGCACGCGCTGACCCGCCCTCGACGAGAGACACGACATGGTTCGATGGACACGACGGTTCGGGGGCGCAGCCAGCGTCGCGCTGGTTGGCGCGCTTGCAGCGGGTTGCGGCAGCTCGGACACCGCCGGCGGTGGGGCGGGGGCCAGCGATACCGGTGCCGACACCACGATCGACGCCTTCGATGCCGCGACCGACTCCGGCGAGACGGACGCGGGTGATCCGACGGACGTCGACGCGGGCCCGGATGCCACGCCGGATGCCGCGCCCGACGTCGTCGAGGACGCCGCGCCGGACGCAGACGCCGGCCCCGAAGAGGGCGGCTTTGGCTGGCCGTGTGACGACGAAGACGACTGCGACTCCGGATACTGCGTGCAGACCGAGGCCGGCGGCGGGCGCGTCTGCACCGAAGCCTGCCTCGGCGAGTGCCCCTACGACGGGTTCGACTGCCTCGCGGTCGAGAACCTCGAGGGCGACCGGGTGTTTCTGTGCCTGCCCGAGCTCGACGTCGCGTGCACGGCCTGCGAGGTCGACGCGGACTGCGGGTCGCTCGCTGCGTCGTGCGTCGAGCTGCTCGACGGTGCGTGGTGCGCCCTCGGGTGCGGGCCCGACGGTACGTGCCCCGCGGGCATGACGTGCAGCAGCGAAGCCGCCGACAGCGGCACCGTCGACGTCTGCATCCCGGCGACCGAGACCTGCTCGGACTGCTGGGACCCGGACGAGGACGGGCGCGGCGTGGGCGCCGATTGCCCGTTCGACGGCGTGGACTGCGCGCCGGACGACCCGCGGGTCTACCCCGGCGCCACCGAGCTGTGCGACGGCGAGGACAACGACTGCGACGACGCGATCGACGAGGACTTCGACCTGTCCAACGACCCGGCGAACTGCGGGGGCTGCGGCGTCTCGTGCGAGGCGCCAGCGTCGACCACCGCATGTGTCGCGTCCGTCTGCGAGATCGTCCGGTGCGAAGAGGGCTTCGTCGACTGCAACGGCGACCCGTCGGACGGGTGCGAAGCGTCCGCCGACCGGCTGAACGCGTGTGGTGGTTGTGGCGCTCTCGACGGCACGCCCGGCGCGAGCTGCGGCGCCTGCGGCACCGGCGAGTACGTCTGCGACGGCGCCGGTGGCGTGACCTGCGTCGGGGACGAGGGCGATGACGCCCGCAATTCGTGCGGCGGCTGCGCGGCCCTCGACGGCCGCCCGGACGACCCGTGCGGCACCTGCGGCACCGGGGCGTGGGCGTGTGACGGCACCGACGACGTGGTCTGCGAGGGCGACGCTGGTGACGATCGGCTCAACGCGTGCGGCGGCTGCACCCGCCTGCCGGTCGAGGTCGAGAGCAGCTGTGGTACGTGTGGCAGCGGCGCATGGGCGTGCAACGGCACCGACGCGGTGCTGTGCGTGGCCGACGAGGGCGACGACGCCCGCAACGCCTGCGGCGGATGCATGGACCTCGAGCGGGACCCGGGCGGCGCGTGTGGATCGTGCGGCGACGTGGTCTGGTTGTGCAACGGCCTGAACGCGGTCACGTGCACCGGGGCGTCGCCGGATCCGGACCGCGACGGCGTGTGCGGGGCCGACGATGTCTGCCCGGGCGGCGACGACACGGCGGACCGCGACGACGACGGCACGCCGGATGCCTGCGACGCGTGCCCGGACGACCCGGACGACGACGCGGACGGCGACGGCGTCTGCGCCCTCGACGACGTGTGCCCCGGCGGCGACGACGGCGAGGATGCCGACGACGACGGCGTCCCGGACTTCTGTGACGTCTGCGCCGGTGGGCCCGACGACATCGACGGCGACGGCGACGACGTGCCGGACTTCTGCGACTGCGACGCGGCGGCCTGCAGCGACGTGGCGGTGTGTGAAGAAGCCGACGATGGCGTCACGTGCACCTGCCCCGGCGGCTACACCGGCGACGGGTTCACCTGCGACGACATCGACGAGTGCGAGACGCCCGGGCGGTGCGGGGCCGCGTCGATCTGCGTGAACACCCCCGGGTCGTTCCGCTGCGACTGCGCCGATGGGTTCGAGGCCGGGCCGATGGGGTGCGTGGACATCGACGAGTGCGCCCGCGGGCTCGACGACTGTGCCGACATCGCACTCTGCGAGAACACCGCGCCGGGCTTCAACTGCGACTGCCCCGAGGGCTACGCCGGCGACGGCACGTTCTGCGTGAACATCGACGAGTGCATCGAGGTCGCCGACGCCTGCGATCCGAACGCGACGTGCACCGACACGCCGGGCAGCTGGGACTGCGAATGCAACGCAGGGTACGTGGGCGACGGGTTCGAGTGCCGCCCCGAGCGGTTCGAGTTCACGACGTCGCAGGTGATCAATGGCCGCGAAGTGCGGTGCGCGTCCGTCGTGAACACGGGCACGTACACCCAGTGCACGACCCTTACCGTCGGCGGGCAGTACTTCCCCAATGGGATCGACTGCGGGCCGCGATGGGGCAGCGAGACCTCGCGCTACACCGACACGTACGGGTTCTGCGAGTCGCTGACCGGCAGCCGCCGCGCCGACTCGTACTGGCGGTGCGACTCGACCCGACCGCGTGTGACGTGGTCGGCGCCCGGCTCGTGGGGCACGTTCGACGACAACGGCTACACCGAGAGCCTGCGCTGCTACTACTGACGGCGGTGCGGTGAAGGCGGCGCGGTGAAGGCGGCGCGGTGATCCCGGGCAGGCGCGCTACGGCCCCATCCCGCGCGGCACGAGGCGTCGCTCGAGCACTGCGAACCCGGCGTCGACGGCGACCGCGAGCAGCGCGGCGGGGACGGCGCCCGCGAGGATCAGCCGCGCGTCGTTCAGCTGCAGGCCCGTCAGGATCGGTTCACCGAGCCCGCCGGCGCCGATGAACGCCGCGAGCGTGGCGAAGCCGACCGCGATGACCGCCGCGGTGCGCACGCCCGCGAGGATCGTGCTCGCCGCGAGCGGCAGCTGGACCCGCGTCAGCACCTGTCGGTCCGTCAGGCCCATGCCTCGCGCTGCTTCGACGAGGGTCGGATCGACCTCTTCGATCGCCGTCGACGTGTTGCGAAGGATCGGCAGCAGCGCATAGAGCACCAGCGCGACGACTGCCGTGCGGACGCCCAGGCCCAGCCCGGGCACGGGGATCAGCAGGGCGAGCAGGGCGAGGCTCGGGATCGTCTGGATGATGCCCGCGAGGGTGACGACGACCTTCAGGCCGGGGCGCCGGGTGGCGGCGATGCCCAGCGGCACGGCCACGAGCACCGCGAGCAGCACCGCCAGCGCGGTCATCAGCAGGTGCTCGGCGGTGCGCGCTGCGAGCACGCCGAGCTGCCCGCTGGCGTAGGCAAAGAACCCGTCGTCGCCACGGGCCGTCGACATCTCGCCGAGCTCGATCGCGTGCTCGCCGAGGAGCCCCTCGGACGTCAGCCAGTCGTGGGCCACCGCTTCGAACGCCTCGCCGTCGACCTCGACCCGCGCGTTCAGGCCCTGCATCGTCGCGTCGTCGATGCGAAACGCGAGCCGCCCGATCGCGTCGACCACGTCCGGGTACGCCTCGGCGACCTCGGTGCGCAGGACGGGCGCGGCGTCATACGGCGGGAAGAACCCGCGGTCGTCGATGAGCAGCACGAGGTCGTACCGGGCGAGGTTGCCGTCGGTCGTGTACGTGTCCGTGACGTCGATCTCGCCGGCCGCGAGAGCGCCGTACGATAGCCCGTGCTCGATGCCGCGCGGCTCGGCGTCGAACCCGTACGCCTCGACGACACCGGGCCAGCCGTCGTCGCGGTTCATGAACTCGTGGCTGAGGGCGATCTCGAGATCGCCGGTGGCCGCGAGGTCGCTCATCGTACGCACGCCGAGCGCGTCGGCGGTGTCCTGCCGCACGGCGAGGGCGTACCCGTTGTTGAAGCCGAACGGGGCGAGCCAGGTGAGGTCGAGCTCCGTCGCGCTGAACCGGGCCACGGTGTCATAGGCGTGGAGGGCGTTCACCGGGCGGTCCGTGCGATCGAGCAGCACGGCCCATCCGGTGCCGGTGTACTCGACGTACCCGTCGATGTCGCCGGCGGTCAGGGCGGTGTAGACGAGCTGGGTGCCGCCCAGGTTGATCCGCCGTTCGACCTCGCGGCCCGTGTGCGACGTGATCGTCTGCGCCATGATCTCGGCGAGCAGGCGCGACTCGGGGAAGCTCTTCGCCCCGATCACAATCGGCCGGTCAGCCTCATCGGCCGTCGCGGTCGGGGTCACCAGCGCGAACGCCGCCACGACCAGTGCCAGCATGCCGACGCGCGCGTTCGCCGCGGCGAGCCATCGATGCCGGTGGGGGCCTCGCGCCTGCTTCATCGCGCGTCCATCGAGAAGGCCGACAGAAACTCGGCGACGAAGGCGTTGGCCGGGGCGGCGGCGACCTCGCGGGGGGTGCCGCGCTGCACGACGCGGCCCGCGTCCATGATGGCCAGCTCGTCGCCGAGAGCGAACGCCTCGGGCATGTCGTGGGTGACGAGCACGACGGTCTTCTGCACCTGCTCGAGCATCGCGCGCAGCTCGTCGTGGATCCGCGAGCGGGTGATCGGGTCGAGGGCGCCGAAGGGCTCGTCCATCAGCAGGATCGGCGGGTCGAGCGCCATCGCCCGGGCCACGCCGACCCGCTGGCGCTGCCCGCCCGAGAGCGCCGCGGGGTACCGGTCGCGGTACGTGCCCGGGTCCAGCCCGACGAGGGCCAGCAGCTCGTCGACACGCGCCGCGGTCTTCGACGGCGCCCACCCCTCGAGCCCGCACAGCAGCCCGATGTTCTGCGCGACGGTGAGGTGCGGCATGAGCCCGCCGCGCTGGATCACCCATCCGATGCCGCGGCGCAGCTCGATCGGGTCGAGCGAGCGCACGTCGGCGCCGTCGACCCGCACCGTGCCGCTGGTCGGCTCGACGAGTCGGTTGATCATCTTCATCGTCGTCGTCTTGCCGGATCCGCTCGTGCCGACGAGGCACAGGATTCGGCCCTGTTCGACGGCGAGGCTGACGTCTTCGACGGCGACGGTCTCGCCGCCGTCGGGCGACGGCCACACCTTGCGTACGTGTTCGAGCTCGAGGACGGGCATGGCGCGAGTGTCGCCTGGAACGCCGCCCGGGTCACCCCGGGTGGGGCGCCGAGGCTACATCGCTTCGTAGATGACGATGTGCGAGGTCATCACGATGTTGCCCGCGTTGTCCGGCGGCTCCTGGCCGCGCAGCAGCCCGAAGTACCGGGCGCGGGTCTCTTCGCCGAGGGTGATGTCCTCGGTGATGTCGACGACGAACGGCTCGACCTGCTGGCCGGGGCACCAGCCGCCGCGGCCGAACCACCACGTGCCCCACTGGTTCGGCGTCATGCCGTTTGCGGTCTCGGCGATGCAGCCCTCCTGGTTGCCCACGGTGGGGTGCTCGCGCACGTACGAGCCGCGGCCGATGTTGAACTCGTGCTGGTGGTTGCAGAACTCCGCGCACTGGTCCGTGTCGGCGCCGTGCCCGGTGATGATGGCAAAGAGCTCGACCTTCGCGGCGTCGGCGGGGGCGGTGAACCGCACGGTGTCCTGCGTGTCGTTGTAGCCGCTGTTGAATGCGCCGCCGGACCACAGCGGCACGAGCTCGACCGGGCGCATCCCCTTGCCCTGGTTCGAGAACCGCAGGGTCAGGTTCGTCGCCGTGGGCTGGGTGTTCCACGACGGCGCGAACGACCAGCGGAACGTGCGCGAGCCGCCGTCCTGCAGGTGCACGAGCATGGGCGTGGCGTCGACGATGAACCGCCCCTCGCGGTGGTACGTCGTGATGAACCGGGCGAGCTCCAGCTGCTCTTCGCCATCGAACACGTAGAGGTGCGCGAGGTAGTCCCACGCGCCGCAGTTGCCGACCTCGGGCACCGACGCGTCGGGGCAGCGCTGCGACACGTCGATCTCGAGCGTGTCGAAGGTCGCCATCTCGGCGGCGGACGGCAGCTCGACCTCGATGTCCTCGAACTCCTCGAGGATGTCGCCGTCCCAGAGCACGACCTCGGTGGCGTCGACGGCGTCCAGGGCCGCCTGGCGCTCGATGTCGACGTTCCAGTGCCAGGGCTCGTGGGCGACGTACGCCATGTTGCGCTCCCAGGGCCACAGCTCCTGGGCCTGGAGGTCGGCGTCGAACCGGGTGACGTCGGCGAGCGAGCCGACGCCGCGCAGCTGCTGCCACCGGTCGATGCCGAAGCCGAGCTGGCCCATGCCGCGCGACAGCACGGTGGCGAGCCAGCCGTCGAGCGCCGACGCCGAGCCGTCCACGACGTGCAGCCGCTCGGACCACCACAGGGCGTCGCCGGCCGGCAGGCTGTCGATAGCGGCGTTCACGCGCTCGGTCATCGCGTCCGTGGCGTCGCCGGTGGTGCCCGGCGAGCCGCGGGACACGAAGAAGTAGTGCACGTTGCGGGGCGACCGCTCGATCAGGCCGAGCACGTCGCCGTCCTGCACCCAGATGGACCGCGAGTCGAGGTCGTCGATCGGGATCGAGTCCGGGATGAACACGTAGGTCTCGCAGCCGGTCCAGTGCTCGCTGAGCGTCCACTCGGTACCGTCGGTGAGCGGCACGGTGAAGTCGCCGGCCACATCCCGACGGTTCGTACCGCCGCCGTTCGCGTCGAACGCCCGCACCGGGAGCTCGAGCTCGGCGCACACGTCCACCGGCGGATCGACGGTGTCGCTGCCGGTGTCCTCGCCGCCGCCGGTGTCGGCACCCACGTCGTCGGTCGTGTCGTCGACGACGTCGGCGCCTGCGCCGGTGTCGGTGGTCGAGCCGTCGTTGTCCGACGAGTCGCTCGAGCAGGCGACGAGCGACAACGAGCACAGCACCGCAGCGCGGCGAATCCAGAGAGCAGGACGCATGAGAGCCTCGGCGAGCCAGTCACAGAACCGACGCCGAGTTTTCGCACAGGATGCGACGCCGGTACAGACCACGCACCGAATTCTCGCGCCCACCCGCCCCGGACCGCGTCGCGCTCGCCGGGCGGCCCGGGCTTCGAACGGTCGCTGTGCATGACCTTCGGGTGTGCGTCCTGCCGCTGTAGCGCATGACCTTCGGACGTGCGTCCTACCGCTGTAGCGCATGACCCTCGGAGGTGCGTCCGTCCTGCCGCCGTAGCGCATGACCTTCGGACGTGCGTCCTACCGCTGTAGCGCATGACCCTCGGAGGTGCGTCCGTCCCGCGCATTGCACGACCTTCGGAGGTGGGTTCGTGCGCCGCAGTGAATGACCTTCGGAGGTGGGTTCGTGCGCCGCAGTGAATGACCTTCGGTCGGACGTCCGACCCGTAGCGAATGACCTTCGGAGGTGGGTTGGTGCGCCGCAGTGAACTACCTTCGGAGGTGGGTTCGTGCGCCGCAGTGAGTTACCTTCGGAGGTGGGTTCGTGCGCCGCAGTGAACTACCTTCGGAGGTGGGTTCGTGCGCCGCAGTGAACTACCTTCGGACGTGGGTCCTTCCGGCGCATTGAATGACCTTCGGAGGTGGGTTCGTGCGCCGCATTGAATGACCTTCGGACGTGAGTCCGGTCGCACATCCGCCCCGTAGCGAATGACCCTCGGATGTGCGTCCGTCGCCCAAAGTGAATTACCTTCGGACGGCAAGAGCGAGCACCAGGCCGGCGAGCACCAACAGGGCGGCGAGGACGCGCAGCGCGAGCTGCACGGCGGACGCGGCGCGGAGCCCGGCAGCGTCGAGAGCGGCGATCGAGGCGAGTTGTGCATCGATCGGGTCGAACACCGCTGCGGCGGGTGCCATCGTCCCCGAGAGGTCGCCTAGTGCGCTGGTGGTCGTCGAGAGCTCATCCGCGGCGTCGCCGAGGGCTGTGGCGACCCCGGGCAGCGCCGCCAATGTGTCACGGTTGGCGGCGGTCGCCGCCCGAAGTGCGTCGGCTGTGTCGGACAACTCGCCCGACGTGAGGCCGACGCTGCGCAGGGTTGCAGAAACCGCCTCGAGGTCGTCGGCCAGGGGCACCAGCGCCTCGTTGACGGCTCCGCCTCCGGAGTGGGCCGCTTCGAGCGCATCCGCCGAGGCTCGCACCGCCACCTCGACGCTCGCGCTCGCGTCCGGCAGTGTCGCGAGCACGGCCGCGGCAGCTTCGTACTCGGCGCGGGCGATGCCGACCGTCGCCCGGTGCGCGTCCGCGGTGTCCGCTACGACACTGAACCACGCTTCGACCTGTGCAGCCGCGGGCCCCGAGGCCGTCCACGACGCGACGCCGAGCACGACCAGCGCGATACCGAGCACGCGCTGCATCCATCGAACCACGCGTCGCACCATCTCGCACTCCCGGACCGGGGTCAGGCGAGGGGCGTGACTTCGGCCCCCCGCTGCCCACGATACTCGTCGTCCGAAGAGACCGACTCAAGCCCGAGTCGCGGACGATGCCACGGCCCGCGATCTATCGCCCGCCCCGTCCGCCCGGGCCCCCGGCTTCGCGCCCACCGCCACCACCCGGTCCACCGCGGTGGTCGTCGGGCACGCAGGCCATCGTGTCATGGTCCGGGGGACGCCGGCATGTGCCATCGATCGTACCGTGCGGCGAGTCGAACACGCACGTCGCGCCTTCGCTGGCACCACGGCAGACGTCGAGCGCCTCTGGCGGCGGGCTCTGCCGACGTTCGCCGTCGCCGCCTGCGTCGGAGTCACCGCGCGGGGGGCCGTCCCCCGGCGGGCCGTGCTGGGCTCCAGCGGAGATAGGCAGAGCGAGCAGAACGAGTGCAAGGAGCGCGATCATCGGTCGCATGGACGTCCCCGAACTGTGGTGGCGCGGCGCCGGGCCGCTCGATGATGAGACACCGCCGCACCCCGTCCCGGGTTACGCCATCGGACGTCTGCCGCTGCGCGTGCCCTGGCGACCGGACGAATCGCACGGATCCGGCGCCACGATGCACGGGGCGAACCTCGTGGCGTACGCACCCTGCCGCGTGCGGAACTCTCGAATCGCTCGCATCGAGGCGACGACGAGCCCCGAGCCGTGATTGACGGCCTGGGCTCGCACCCTCATGATACCCGTAGCCTTCGAAAATTCAGGGGATCCCGCGCGCGGCCTTCGTGTCTCGCCCGGCACGAACACCGAGGTCGCTGATGTCTACCGAACCCGCTCGCTCTGGCCCGTTGCGCCGCGTTCGCGCGTCCCTCGACGACCGCACGTTCTTTCGTCGAGGCATGGTCCTCTGGATGGTCGTATCCGGCGCGATCGTCGCCGTCTTGCACGCCCTCGGCGTCGTGGCGGGCCTCTTCGAATACTTCGACCTCGACGGGCCCGGAGCGCTCACGCACGTGGCCGCGCTGACGTCTGCCTTTCTCGGAGTCCTCGCCAGCATCGTCGGGTTCGCGTGGGTCCTGCGCCGCGCCGGCGACATCGCGAAGGACGACGATCCGTCTCTGCTGCGCCTCGGGCTCTGGGTGGTCCGCGTCAACATCGAGCTCGGCGCGTTGTGGCTCGCATTCAGCGTCTTCACCACCGGCATCTCCATGATCGTGGCCGGCAGTGAGGGACCGATCGCCGCCACGATGGTCTACGCGTCCGGGCTTGAGCTCATTGCCGAGAAAGCCCTCGCCTTCGACTTCGACGGTGAAGGGTGGTTCCGCCTCTTCGGCATCGTCGTGTTCTTCGCGTCGGTGCTCGTCGGATACACGGTGCTCCTGGTCGGCTACTTCCTGCTCGACCTCGTGCGAACGTTCGTCCGCTACTACGGCGGCGGCGGCCGGTACTTCGAGCGTCGCCTCGCTGCTGACGCGGCACGCACGCCCGGCGAGGCGCCCGCATGGCACCGGTCCCTCGGATTCCTCGACGGTCTGACCGGACGCATCGACGATCGATCGCTCTTCGGAAGCACGCTGCTCGCGCTCGTCCGCATCGGCGTGGCCTTGACCGCCCTTGGCCTCGTCGGCGTAGCCCTCGGCGGACTGTTCGAGTTCTACGACGGCGCGTCCGCGCAGCTCGAGCACGGGCTGTCGAAGGTCTTCGCGCTGCTCGTCCCGGCCACCCTGCTGCTCATCGCGGCGACCCTCGTCGTCTGGACCGAGGTGAGCCGCGAAGCGCTGCGCCAGCCCGACCTTGGCACCGGCGCGCTGGGCCTGGCGCTTTCGGTGGTGCAGCTCTTCGTCGAGTACGTCGCGATCGTCGTCACCGTCGGCTACGCGGTGGCGGGCATCCTGATCCTGCTGACCGGCGAAGACGTGTTCATCCTGCTCGTCGGCATCGTGGGGCAGGGGGTCGACGTGGTCGGCGACACGATCGGCGATCTTGGATCCGGAGGCTGGTTCGGCAGCCGCGTGCTGGGCGTGCTGCTCGTCGTGCTGTCGGCCGTCTTCGGCCTGCTGTGGGCCTTCGCCGGCTACGTCGCGCACGATGCACTGCGCGCGGTGATCCGGTTCTTCCAGAAGGCGGCCGACTTCTTCGCCCGCGACACCCGTGCCGACGACGGTCGGTAGGCGCATCGCCCCGAAGGCAGGACCCCGCCGTCTCCGCTCCCCGCAACGGGGACGCTGCAGCACGCGTTCGCGGCTGAGCGCCGAGCGGGCCATCCGGCTCGAATCCGCGGCCGTCGGACTCGGCGCATGATGCGCATCGTGGCACGATGGTCCCGATTCGGCCCCGACGAGAACGCTGCGTGGCATGTCTCAGATTCGACTCCGCTTCCTGCTGCTCCTGCTCGTCATTCCATTGGGATGTGCCAGCGAAGGCGTGGTGCGTGTGCCCGGTGGGGGCGCGACGACGGATGCGTCAGTGGAGCCGGATGGACATGATGATGCGCGGCCGCTGGACACCTCGGACGTGCCGGTTTCGGATGCACTCGAAACCGCGGACACGCCCGAAGCCTCCGATGCCGACGTAGACGACGCGCGCAATGCGGGGGACGCGTCGGATCCGGATGCGGCACCCGACGTGCAGCCAGACGCCGCGGGCGATGACGCGGCCGACGTAGCGGGACACGACGCGGCCGTGGACGCGTCACGCCTCGTGCCCTGGTGCGACGACACACCGACGGACGTCGACTGCAATCCGGAGCAGGCGCTCGATCCGTTCTACGTCGATCGGGGCGAGACGCGATATCGGATACCGCCGGGCCGAGCGTTGGCGCTGCCTTTCACGACGATGGCGTCAACGACCGCGGTGGGGTTGTTCCAGTACACGTCGAACTACAGCATCACGGGTTGGACGCTTCGAACGTGGTTTTCGACACGTCCCGGGGGTGAGGCCCTCGAGGACCCGGACTGCGATGTGAATCGGGCACCGAGAGGCAACGGATACTGGACCCAGGACGCGGGTGAAGTGGGCGACCTCTGCTTTCTCGGTCATGAAGCGCGCGTCTTGTACGCGAACTACGAGGTCGTGTGCATCCCAGACCTCGTCGTCGAAGACTGCGAGCCCGCGGCGCGACGTCGGTACCCCGAGGACTTCGGCTTCGACATTGCGGTGCAGATCCTGCGCGGACCCGAAGATTGAATGGCCGAGGGAACCATTTCGTCCCACGGTGCGTTCGCCTACGGTGAACGAACCGACGAAACCGGAGCGACATGACAGCGGCGACTGTGCCCGTACTCGATGTGGAGGGGCTTCGCGTGGACTACCCGGGGGTGGTCGCGGTGGACAACCTCACCCTCGCCCTGCGCCCCGGTGATGCCTGCGCGTTGATTGGCCCGAACGGGGCCGGCAAGACCACGACAATGCGCGCGATCTGTGGGCTCAACGAGCCGACCCGCGGCGCGGTCCGCATCGATGGTGTGCGCCTCGACGAGGATCCGGGAAGGTTTCGCGCGTCGCTTGGCTTCATGCCCGACGACGCGCCGGTGAATCCGAAGCTCACGGTGCGGGAATTTCTCGACCACTTCGCCCGCGCCTACAACGTCGCGAACCGAGACGCGAAGGTCGAAGAGGTGATCGCCCAGGTCGGCCTGCTCGAGAAGTCGGACGTCGCGTGTCAGGGACTGTCGCGCGGAATGAAGCAGCGGCTGATCCTCGCGAAGACGCTGTTGCCCGACCCGAAGCTGCTGATCCTCGACGAGCCCGCGAGCGGTCTCGACCCGATCAGCCGGATTGCGCTGCGCGACCTGATTCTCACGCTGCGTGATCAGGGCCGAGCGATCCTCGTGTCCTCACACATCCTGTCCGAGATCGCTGCGTTCTGTAACCGCGTGGCGATCCTCGAACGGGGGCGGTTGAAGGTCTTCGGCGACGTCGACGCGCTGCTTCGAGAAGGCACGAAGACACGTCGGATGCGCCTGCGCTGGCGGGCGGCCGGTGCGCACCCCCGCGGCGTGCTCGAAGGTCACGCCGGAGTCTCGGCGGTCGATGCGGACGCGGACCGCGTCGAGTTCGACTTCGCCGGTGGCGAGGATGGGCTCGATGCGCTTCTGGCGGCACTCGTCGGTGCGGGCGTTCGTGTCGCCGAGTGGCGACCGATGCGCGATGACCTGGAAGAGATCCTGCTCCAGTCCGGGGCAAGGGAGGTGCAGTGATGCAGTTGGCAGCGAACCCCATCGTCCTGTCCGCGATGCGCCTTTCGCGTCGAGGTCATCTCGTCGCAGCGGTCATCGTGTCTGGCATCGCCGCGCTGCTGATGCTGATGAACGTCGACGAGCTGATCGACGCAGCGGCGGACACTCGTCTCTTCATGGGCGTCTCGATCCTGTCGATGTCGCTGTCGTTGCAGGCCATCGTGCTCGTGCTGGGCGGCGCGATCTCGACGGCACGTACGGTCCAGCAGGAGCGAGATAGCGGCCTGCTTGAAGCGAACCGACTGACGCCGATGACGCCCACGGACCTCCTGCTCGGCTACTGGCTCGGGCCGCAGGGCACGACGGTGGCGGCGTCCGTGCCGCTCGCGGTCGCGGGGCTGGTTGCGACGGTGCTCGGTGGCGTGCCGGTCGCCGCTTGGCTGATCGGCCAGGCGCTACTCGTGTCGACAGCGCTCTTCGCGTCGTTGCTCGCGGCCCTCTTTGCCGCGAACACGAAGACGAAGCGTGCATCGGGCGGCATTGTCGGGCTGCTCGGTCTCGGTGCCCTGTGGTCCTCGGCGATGGGGCCGGTGCTGGTGTCGAACTACCTGCTGCCGACGTGGCCGGTGTTCTCGATGATGGAGCGCATCACGGACGACGCGGTCGGCAATCCGGTGGCCGAGAGCATGCCGTGGGTCCTGATCGCAATCGGCCTGCAAGCCCTCTTGTCGGTGATCGCGTGGCCGGCGGCGCGTCGAGCCATCGCGGCCGACCCGACGGTTCGATTCGACGCCCGGTGGCTCGTCGTCGCCGCGTGGGCCGTCTTGATCGGCGGACAGGTGCTCATTGGCGAAGTCGGCCCGCACGAGACGCATCGGTCGTGGCTCGATCCCGAGGATCGGGCGATGCTTGTGTACGTGATGGGCGGGATGCTCAGCCTGGTGGGCCTTGCCGTCGCGCGTCCGGCCCTCGAGGACGTGCGCCGTCGCGCACTGCGGGCCGGTGGGGTCACGACGCAGTGGATGGCTGCGGCGAGCAGCCTGCCGGTCGCGCTGGGCTTCGGCGCGCTGTTGACGCTCGCGCTGGCGGTGGTCGGTCCGGAGCACGGGGTCGCGATGGCGGGCATCGACGCGACGCTGGCCTTCGTGCTGGCCGCGAGCCTCCTCGAGCTCGGCCAGATGCGCCTCGGCTCGCGGGCCATCGGTGCGTTCGTCGTCGCCGCGGTGCTTCTCGTCGTCGCGCCGCCCATCGCGGCTGCGATCCTGGACATCGAGGCGCTCGCCCTCGTCGTCCCCGGCTCGATCGGCGGTTTCGCCCTCTTCGAGCCGATCGACGAGGTCCTCGACCACGGGATGTTCGGGTTCGCCGTGCACGTCGTGCTGGCCGTCGCCGCTGCAGCATTCTGGGCCCGCGGCGTCCGCGACTGGACGGGCCGGGTCAACGCCGCCGCCCGCGACGGCCAGAGCCTCCCGACCGCCTAGCCGGCACACCGTCTAGCCCGCACACCGTCCGAAGGTAGTTTCTGAGGTCGTTCCGAAGGTTGTTTCGAGCGTCGTCGTTCGCCCTCGCCTAGAGGCTCCATCGCACCGTCCGAAGGTAGTTTCTGGGGTCGTTCCGAAGGTCGTTTCGAGCGTCGCCGTTCGCCCTCGGGTCGAGGCGCGGGGTCCGTCCGAGGGTAGTTTCTGAGGTTGGTCCGCGAACGAGCCGCAAGTCGTCTCGAAGGTCGGTCCGCGAACGAGCCGCAAGTCGTCTCGAAGGTCGATTCGCACCGTCTCAGCGCACCGTCCACCGTCCCACCGTCCGCAGGCCGTCCGCTCCAGCGTCCGAAAGTCGTTTCGAGCGTCGTCGTTTGCCCTCGCGTCGAACCCCGCGGTCCGTCCGAAGGTAGTTACTGAGGTCGGTCCCGATGTCAGACCGCGAACGATCCGAAGGTCGGATCGAACCGTCCGAAGGCCGTCTCCCATGGCATCCGCAGGCCGTCCGCTCCAGCGTCCGAAAGTCGTTTCAGGAGGGGTGGCGGCCCTGCGCGCGCTCTTACTGACGGGAATCCTGCTGAAATCGGCCAGCGTGCGAATCCAGGATGCGCTCGGGGCATTGTGTGTCCATACCCAACACGACGCCCGTTGCGTCCACGTCCCCGGAGTTGCCCATGGCATCGCTACTCGTCCGCAATGAAGGCACCGTTGACCGCGCTCTTCGTATCGTCATCGGGCTCGGAGTCCTGAGCCTCGCGTTCGTCGGTCCGAAGACGCCGCTCGGGTTCATCGGCCTCGTCCCTCTGGCAACGGGCTTGCTCGGCAGCTGCCCGGCCTACACCCTGTTCGGTATCTCGACCTGCCCCATGAAGTCGGACTCGGACGGATGAACATGCGCACGGTGCTCGCCACGATCGGCCTTCTGTCTCTTGTACTGAACGGTTGTGGCGCAGCCGACGTACGAACCGACGCATCGGCGTACGCGCCAACCGGCACCGTCCACATCTATGAGGCGCCGTCTGTCACGATCCACACGCTGGTGTCGGGCCTGGATGGCGTCATGACGTCGACGCACATCATCGAAGGGCAGAGCCAGCTCGTCGTCGTCGACACGCACCTGCTGCGCGAAGACGCGTTCGCGCTGCGCGCCTACGCAGATGCGCTCGGCAAGCCGATCGAGCGTGTCGTGGTGACGCATGGACACCCCGACCACTACTTCGGACTCGAGGCGTTCGAAGACGTACCGACGTGGGGGACGGCGCACACGATCACGCACATGCAGCAGAGGCACCGGGCGCACCATCGGGGGCATGTCGAGCGCGTTGGTGATGCGGTGACGGACGAAGTCCGGTTCCCGCAACGAACGCTCGCCGAGGGCGAGACCACGATCGACGGCGTACGCTACGTGTTCGAGGAGATGCCCAACCTCGAAGACGTGTGGCAGACGGTGATCACCCTGCCCGACGAGGGCGTGTTGATCGTCCAGGACCTCGCCGGCAGCGGTACCCATCTCTTCCTCGGTGGTCAGCGCTTCGAACGGTGGGCTGGTCGGGCGCGGCACCTCGCCGAAGACACGTCCATCGAGTACGTGCTGATCGGTCACGGTCCACCCGGTGACCGGTCGGTTCTGACCGATACGGCTGACTACCTCGACGAGGCGGCGGTCATCCTCGCCGCGTCTCCGGATGCCGACGCGTGGCTCGCATCGATGCAGCAGCGCTGGCCCGAGTACGAAGGCCTGCTCGTGCTCCAGGTCGCCCTCCAGTTTCTCTTCGACTGACGAGACGCGCTCGAGCTCGGGCGGCGCACGTTCTTTCCCAGCGCGCAGTTCCTCGGGACGCCCGGCCCGGCCATGCCGTCATCCGTGGAGGAAGGAGCGCACCGCGTCGAGGACAGCGTCCGGCGTGTCGACGTGCGCGAAGTGAGAACTCTCGTCCAGCCACACCATCTCGGCGTCGGGGATCAGCGCGTGGAGGCGCTCGCCCGTCGATGGTGGGACCATCGGATCCTGTCGCGCATAGATGAGTTGCACCGAGACGGGCAGCGTCCGGCCCTCGGCTCGACGACGCTCGAGGTCCGCGACGAATGCGCCGAACGCCCGCGGATCGAGCGCATCGCGCATGAACGAGGCGAACGCGCGACGACCTTCGGACGTAGCCAGCGGAGCGCCGTATTCGCGGGCCTCTTCGAGCGACTTCAGCGACTCGTCGAAGTAGTGGACGTTCTTGTGTGCCCACCGCAGCGGATCGCGTGCGGGGAGGGCGGTAAGCACGCTCATGGCGCCGGGAATTCGCAGCGCAGCACGGAGCGCATGAAACCGAAAGCTCGGGAAGATCGGCGGATGGATGCAGATGTAGTGGGTGCAGCAGGACGCATCACGCAACACGGCCCGCAGACCCACGTAGCCGGCGAGCGAGTTCCCGATCGCCGGCCCCTCACGGAGCCCGAGCGCATCGACGAGCGCGAGCCACCACGTCGCGAGCGTGTCCGGATCGTACGGACCGTCCCCGAGGGTCGATCGCCCATGCCCCGGCAGGTCAGGCACGACCACGCGGTACTCACGAGCGAGCGCGTCGACCACGTAGCGCCACGAGTATCCGGTGGTCATCAGACCGTGAACGAGGAGCATCGGCGGAGCATCGGCGCTCCCGAACTGTCGGTACCGCGTCCGAACCGTGCCCAGTCGGCCGGCGACAACGTCGACAAAGCGATCCTCGACGGTGTCCCATGGGTGTGGGAGCCGCGGCTGCTCAGGCAGGTCGGCGAAACGCCCCTGTGCGAATCCACGGCTCATGACGGGCGAACCCGCAGTGACTTCGGCACCTGTGAGACGATCCGATCGCCCTGCACGAGTCCACGCCCGAGGGGCCCGGACGGCCCGCGGACGATGCGGTAGCCTTTCGCATCCGGTCCTTCGGCGTGCGGAACCGATTGCCGGTCGAGAAACGCCGACTCGCCATCCCCATCGACGTCGAGCACCGAGCGCGTCGCCAGTTGGCCATATCTGCGGACGAACGCGTTGGACACGTTCGCGGGCTGCCCGGGCACCCGCAGCAGCACCATGCCCATCGCCTGCACCTCGAGGCCTTCTGGCAGCGCGAACGCCTCGAGGGACGTCATCCAGATCGTCTCTGCCGTCGAGTGCTGCCAGAATGACCGATCGTCGAACGCGTCGGGGGCGATGCCGTAGATGATCTCGATGGCGTCCAGCAACGCGGCGCGCTCTTCGACCGAAAGTCGGACGAAGGTCGGTGCGGCCGGGGCCACGGCGTCAGAGGCGGCGGAGTCGTGCGACAAAGAAGCCTCCCGTGTTGTTGTGATGCGGCCAGAATCGGCAGGCGTGGCGAACGTCCTCGCGAAACACCCGGCCATCCCACTCGGGGATGCCGGGCGCCACGGTCACGCCCGCCGGCGGAGTGATCGGTTCGATGGCAGCGAACTCGGGCCACACGGAGTCGAGCACTCGCTCGTTCTCTTCGGGGGCATAGGTGCACGTCGCGTAGACGACGATGCCGCCAGGTCGGGTCAGCTGTAGTGCGCGCCGAAGCAGGCCGATCTGGGTCGACACGATGGTCCATCGCCACTTGTCGTCTGCACCGCGCTTCTGCCCTCGGGGCTTGCGCCCGGTGCCTTCGCACGAGCACGGCACGTCGGCGAGGACGCGGTCGAACGGTCCGAGCTCGTCGGGCAGGTGTAGACCGTCGTGACAGACGACGGTGGTGTTGCTCACGCCGAGTCGCTCGAGGTTGTGTCGCGTCGACGCCAGCCGGTCCCACCGCTTCTCGTTGGCGACGATCACCCCCCGGTCCTGCATGCGGATGGCCATCTGGGCCGTCTTGTTCCCGGGCGCTGCGCACAGGTCGAGGACGCGCTCGCCGGGCTGTGGGTCGAGCACGCCGACGGGCCAGAGGGCGGCTTCTTCCTGGCCGTGAACGAAGCCCATGCGGTACTCGGGCCAGTTGCCGGGCTTCACCTTCGGCGGGAGCCTCCACCCGCCGGGATACCAGTTCAGCGGCACGGCGTCCGGGCAGCGGGTGAGGATCCGTCGCCCGATCGCCTCGATGTCGCCGCGAAGCGGGTTTGCCCACACCACGCGTGGGAGCGGTCGCTGGCACGCATCCGAGAAGGCGGGCCAGTCGTCGACGATCGGGCGATAGCGTTCGAGGTGTTCCACGGTGCTCACGTTCGCAGGGCGGCGGGCAGGATGCCGGGGCGGTTGCATCCTGTCGAGCATGGATCTGCGCGTATCTCAGACCGCGCTCCGGATCGGAGAGGAGGCGATCTGTCCACGCTCGCCGCGGGTGCCGGGCCGCAGGAGGAAGACTGCGGCGCAGCACGAGACGGGAGTTCGGCATGGCACAGACCGTCGCGAAACCACGCCGCGCGATCGACCCCATCTGGACGAAGTTCAGCGCGTCTAGCCGGTCGGAACCCCGGCGAACTGCACCATCCACCATGTGCCAGCGGGGAATGGCGTGTCTCGTGCGCCATCGCGCCATGCCTCGAGTGCGAACCGATATGCGTCGCGAAACCGTTTGAGCGCGCGAATCGCAGCGACGCGTTGCTCTTTCAGCCGTGCGGCGATGACCGGCTTGAGCGTGAACCACGCTTCCCAACTCGTGGATCGTTCACCGACGGAAGCCCGGAGCAGGCGTCGCTGGCCGACCACGGCCGTGCCCGCAGAACGCCGTGCAGCTCTGTGCTGGGACTCTCGCATGCGAAGCTGTTTGGTGAGCAGCGTGCGGTACGCCCGCATGGTCAAGTGCGACCAGGCATCGGGGCGCTCGAAGCACACGTCGACGAACTCGGGCATCGGTCCCCTGTCGCGGAAGAAGGACTTCGGGCGTCGGATGCGATGTACGACGCCGATGCGGTTCGGGGTGATCACGAGCCCCGGAAAGTCCTCGATACGATCGACGAGTCCGGCCGCCGCCGGATTCGCCAACCCGTACACCATTCGCGCGAGCAGATCGTCTTCGGACTGCGGCGAAACCGCGACGTAGCCGGACCCGGACCACAACTTGTCCGACTCCCCCTGCATTGCATTGAGCGCGCGAGCGACGATCGAATTGAGGTACTGGACGAATTCCGGCAGCCGCCCGTCCACGTCGTGAACGACGAGATGGTAATGCGTCGCCATCAGCGTGAGTCCGTGCAGCCGCATGTTGTAGCGGCGAGCGGCGACGCCGAGGACGTAGAGAAAGAGGTCGGAAACCTGACGTTGGGGAAGGAACCGGAAGGTGCGAGCGATCGTTCGCTGTGTGATTTCGACGACCTGGTTGGGCAGAACACGGCGGGGGGCAGTCATGGATGCTCCGGGTGAGGGACACCCTCACGGTCGTCGCGAGTTGCGTGATGTTGCGTGCCTCTGCGCCGGGGGGAGGGTTCCGCGTTATGAGAGTTGCTTGATCACGACACTGTGCGTCGGAGGATCGCTGCCCGAAGCGAATTGCCTTCGGTCGGCAACCCGGGGGCAACGAAGCGACTGACCTTCGGTCGGCAACCCGGGGGCAACGAAGCGACTGACCTTCGGTCGGCAACTCGGGGGTGAATGACCTTCGGTCCGAAGCGACTGACCTTCGGTCGGCAGCGCGGGGGGGGAATGACCTTCGGTCGGGAGCTCGGATGATACCGCGTAGGCCTCGTGCTCGCCCGCCGTTGGTCGGGAGCGCTGGGGTGAATGACCTTCGGTCGGGAGATGGAACACCGCGCAGGCCTCGTGCTCGCCTGCCGTTCCGGCGAGTGCGTTCGCCCGCATCCCCATGATTCGTCGTTGATTCGCTTCGCCTGCTATGCTCTACCCCAGCGACTCTGCATCTCTGCCGTCACAGGTCGGTCATGGTCCCCACTCACGCTTCTCTGGCGCTGCGCACGTGCGCGACGCTCGCCCTGCTCGTGGCACTCGCCCCGGGCTGCTCGTCCGATTCCACCACTGCGTCGAATGCTGACACCGGCGGTGGACGTGACATCGGCGTCGATGCCGCGCCGATCGATTCCGGCACGGACACCGGTGCCGACGTCGCGACCGACGCGCCCACCGACACGGCGGCCGATACCGGCCTCGACGCCACGCCGGATGCGGACCCGGACGCCACCGCGGACGCAGACGCCACCGAAGGGCAGTGCGGCGACGGCGTCGTCGACGACGGCGAGCAGTGCGACGTCGGCGAGGCGAACGGCACCGAAGGCGAGCCGTGCACCCTCGAGTGCATCGTCGACGCGGACCGCGACGGCGCGGACGCCGCCTCGGACTGCGACGACAACGACCCGATGCGCTCGCCGGACTTCGACGAGATCTGCAACGGCATCGACGACAACTGCGACGGCGACGTGGATGTGGACCCGGTCGACGTCGAAGCGTGCCCCCTGCCGCGCATCGAGACGTTCGAGGTCTCCCGTGCCCGCGTGCCCGTCGACGCGACCATCTCGCTGACCTGGGAGGTCACCGACGCCGACACCGTCGAGCTCTCGTCCGATCCCGCCATCGAAGGGCTCGGCGCCGTCGATCTCATGGACGAGGCGCTCGTTGCGGTCACCGAAGACACCGTCTTCACCCTCACCGCCACCAACCCCTCCGGCCAGGCCACCGCCGAGCAGATCGTCACCGTCGTCGACACCCTCGTGATCGTCGAGCCGGCGTTCGACGTCGACACCCTGCCCGACGCGACGTGGGGCATGCCCTGGACGTACGCGTTCCTGTCCGAAGGTGGTGCACCGCCCGTGGCCTGGAGCATCGAAGGCGACCTGCCCGCCGGCCTCGAGATCAATGCCGACAGCGGCGAGCTGTCCGGCACGCCCGAGACCGTGGGCACGTCGACCTTCGACGTCGTCGCCCTCGACGCGCTCGACCCGCCACAGGATGTCCGCCGCACGCTGACCCTCACCGTTGTCGCGCCCGCGCTCACCACCGAGGGGGGCACGCTGCCCGCTGGCGTCGTGGGTGAGGCGTACGACGCGCCGCTCGCCGCCTCCGGTGGCCTGCCGCCGCTGTCCTGGGCGCCCTCCGACGGCGCGCTGCCCGACGGCCTTGCGGTCGACGCAGCCGGTCGCGTCACCGGCACGCCCACGGCGGCTGGCGACTTCACGGTCGAGATCACTGTGTCCGACAGCATGGACCCGGCCCAGACCGCGGCCGCCTCGTTCACGCTTCGCATCGAACCGCCGGCGCCCGCCATCGACGGCGCTCCGCTCACCGAGCCGCGAGAGGGTGTCGCCTACTCCGCCACCCCGACCGTTACCGGCGGCACGCCGGCGCTGACGTGGTCGGCTACGGATCTTCCGGCGGGCCTCGGCATCGACGCCGCGACCGGCATGGTCATGGGTACGCCGACCACCGCCGGCGCGTTCACCGCGACGATCTCCGTCGAGGACGCAATCGGCCGCACCGACGACTACACGTGGGACGCCGAGGTCGCGCCGCCGACCCCGTCGATCACCACCACCGAGCTGCCCCGAGGGCTCGTCGACGCCGCGTACACGGCGGCGCTCACCGCAGAAGGCGGCCGCGCACCCCTCGCGTTCGCCATCACCGACGGTTCGCTTCCCTCGGGCCTCTCGCTGTCCGCCGCCGGCGCGCTTTCGGGCACGCCGACCCTCGCCGGTACGTCGACCTTCGAGGTCACGGTCACCGACGCGGACGGCGTGACCGCCACCGCTGACCTGGCGATTGCTGTTGACGCGGTGCTCGAGCCCGTCACCGACGCGCTCCCCCCGGGGGTCGTCGGCGTCGCGTACGACCAGGTCGTCACCGCCACCGGCGGCCTTCGCCCGCTGACGTGGGAGCGCACGGGCAGCCTGCCGCCCGGCCTCGAGATGACGCCGTCGGGGGACGACGCCCGCATCAGCGGCACGCCGACGACCCGCGGCACGTACCCCTTTGCGCTGCGCGTCACCGACAGCCGCGATCCCGAGCAGCTCGTCACGATCCCGCTGTCGATCCGCATCGACCCCGTCCCCCCGACGATCACCACCGCCGCGCTGCCCCCCGCGAACCTCGGCACGCCGTACGCTCGCGCCGTCGAGGCCACCGGCGGCGCCGCGCCCCTCGCCTGGGAGGCCACCGGTCTGCCCGCGGGGCTGTCGATCAACCCGACGACGGGCGCGATCAGCGGCACCCCCACCGAGAATGGGGTCTTCGCCGTCACGGTCACGGTCACCGACGCCCTCGACCGCATCGACGACGCAGTTCTCTCGCTGACCGTGAACGGCGACGCGCCGTCGATCTCGACCGCGTCGCTCCCCCCCGGCATCGTCGGCACCCCCTACTCGGTGACGCTCGCGGGTTCGGGTTCGGCGACGCCCCTCGTCTGGTCGGCGCCGTCCGGGCTCCCGGGCGGCCTCACCCTCTCGACCGCGGGCGTGCTCTCGGGCACCCCGACGAGCGAGACCAGCACGTCGGTGCTGATTCGACTCACGGACAATATCGGGCTCACCGACGAGGTCGCGCTCGACCTGGACATCTTCGCTGCCCTTGCGATCACCACGCCGGCGACTCTGCCGCCGGCGGGTGTCGGGTCGCCCTACGCGCAGACGCTGGCGGCGACCGGCGGCGTCGCGCCGCGCACGTGGACGCTCGACGCCACGAGCGCGCCGTTCGCGGTGTCCATCGCGGCCGACGGTTCGCTCTCGTTCACCGCGACCAGCGCCGGCACGTTCACGATCGACGCGCGCGTCGTCGATGACGCCGCGCCGCCTCAGGTCGCGACGCGCCGGTTCACCGTCAACGTGGCCCCGGCGCCCCCGACGATCACCACCGCCTCTCTGGCGAATGGTGAGGTCGGCACGGCATACAGCGCGACTCTGGCCGCAACGGACGGCGCTCCGCCGCTCGTCTGGTCCGTGCTGTCGGGCGCGTTGCCCGATGGCCTCACGCTCAACGCCGACGGTACGGTGACCGGCACACCGACGACCGAAGGTAGTTCGTCGTTCACCGCCCGTGTCACCGACGCCCTCGGTCGCACCGACGACCAGGCCCTCTCGATCACCATCACCGCGCCGCCGGTCACGGGCTATGACGGCGTGCTCGGCTCGTACATGGACATCTCCGCTACCGGCACGGTGCTCGACATCTCGGACACCGACGATGGCACGTCGGACGCCGTCGCGATCGGCTTCCCGTTCACGTTCTACGGCACCGAGTACACCGAGATCTTCGTCAACACGAACGGCACGGTGAACTTCAGCGACGAGTACGCCTCGACGTCCAACACCAACCTGCCGAGCGCGTCGAACGCCGACAATCTCATCGCGGTGTTCTGGGACGACCTCGACCCCGGCGACAACGGCGAGATCTACGTGCAGACGTTCGGCACCGCGCCGAGCCGCTACACGGTGATCCAGTGGCACGAGGTCGACTTCTTCTCGGGCGACGGTTCGACGATCAACGCGCAGGCGGTCCTGTACGAGACGTCCAACCTCGTGCAGCTGCTCTACGGTACGAGCATCACCGGCACGACGACGGGCGGTCGCGCGACCGGCGGCGGGGCCACCGCCGGCATCGAGAACGCCGATGGCACGATCGGCGTCGAGCTGTCCTTCGACGACCCGCAGGGCATCCGCCCCGGGCAGGTCTGGCTGCTGCGTCCGACCGCGCCGACCACCTACGAGACCACCTCGTGGGGCGCGCAGACCGGCACGTTCGAGGATATCTCGGCCACCGGCACGTCGATCGCCACCCTCGTCGGGGACGACGACGGCGAGGTCATCCCGATCGGCTTCAACTTCACGTTCTACGGTGCGACGAACACGACGGTCGGCGTCAGCTCGAACGGCTACCTGACCTTCGGTGCCGACACCACCGACTTCTCGAACGACACGATCCCGACCGCGACGGACCCGAACGCGCTGATCGCGGTGTTCTGGGACGACCTTCGGGTGCGTACCGCAGGGGATGTCCGGTACCAGGTCGTCGGCGCGGCGCCGAACCGTCAGCTCATCGTCCAGTGGACGAACGCCGAGCTGCTCTCGGACGCGGACAGCCGGCTGACCTTCCAGGCCGCGCTCTACGAGACGTCCAACCGCATCGAGCTGCGCTACGCCTCGATGTACTCCGACCTCGCCGGCCGCGCGGCCGGCACCTCGGCGACGATCGGCGTCGAGAACGCCGACGGGACCGCCGGTCGCATCGCGTCGTACAACAGCCGCGCCATCCAGCCGGGGTCGGTCGTCTCGATCGTCCCGTACACGTCCGCGGCCGCGGACTACGCCGTGACGCCCGCCTCCGCCCCGATCTTCGAGGACATCCGCCTCACCGGAACCCTGCTCGCCGCTGGCGCCGCCTCTGACGACGGGTCCGAGGCGGTCGACATGGGCTTCGCGACGAGCTTCTTCGGCGGCAGCTACACCACGGCGTACGTGAGCTCGAACGGCTTCGTGACCTTCGCCAACGTGGGCGCGTCGTCGCTGGGCAACACGGACCTTCCGTCGGCGGCCACCCCGAACGCGCTCGTCGCTGGATTCTGGGACGATCTCGACCCCGCGGACGCGCCCGAAGGTAGTGGCGTCTTCACGCAGACCCGTGGCGTGGCCCCCAACCGCGAGTTCGTCGTCCAGTACACCAACGTGCCGTTCTTCAGCCCGCAGCCGTCCTCGCTCACGTACCAGATCATCATCCGTGAGAACGGGACGTCCGACGTGGTGTGGGCCGACATGTCGTCGCCCTCGTCGCCCGAACGCGCGCAGGGCTCCAGCGTGACGGTCGGCGTCGAGAACGCCGACGGCACCGACGGTACGCGCTCGAGCTACAACGAGACGATGCTGGTTCGCCCGGGTCAGTTCGTCCGCTACCTCGCGCGATGAGCCCCACGATCGGGTGAACCCGCCCGATCGCCTGTGCGGTATTCAACAACCTTCGGGACCGGTCAAAAACCGGTCCCGAAGTCGGTTTTGCGGGATTCGTCCGACGCCGCGCGGGTCTGCCGATCATCGGCCCCGGCCGCGTGGTTGAACCAATCGACCGAAGGTAGTTGCGCGGCCCGCGGTGGCGGACCGGTTCCGACCGAAGGGTCCGTACTTTCAGGGCAAATCGGCGCTTGACCACCTGTCGGGCCAGCAGTACGGTCCGGCCCGTAGCGCGCCCGAGCGCGTGTCGGACCCCACGACCGGGACATCATCATGCGCGTGCTGACTGCACGAGAAGCCGAGATCGTCGAGACGATCGCCGAGACGTTCTTCCCCCGCGAGGACGGTGAAGGCATCGGTGCGGACGAGGCTCGCGTCGTCCGCTACGTCGACGGCTTCCTGTCCAAGCTGCCGTTCTTCGAGCGTCTCAAGCTGCGCGCGCTGTTCCAGCTCTTCGAGTTCGGCATCGCCGCGAAGCTCATGGACCCGACCGCGCGATTCACCCGCGCGTCCCTGTCCGACCGCGAGAGCTTCCTCGAGTCGTGGGAGCGCTCGGACAACCACGCCTTTCGCTCGATCTACGCCGCGCTGCGGTCCGTCGTGACCCTCGGCTACATGGACGACACCACCGTGCAGGAGGCCATGGGCGACCTGCGCCGCGACGAGCTCATCCGCGACGAGCTCGCGTCGGTGACCGCTCACGCCGCCGAAGCCGTCCGCGTTGGCGCCGCAGGGCTTGCCAACGGCGCCGCGACCGAGCATGCCAGCGGAGCCGAGGCTCACTGACCGCCTCGGGCCCTGATCCGACGTCGGCGCTGCCGACCCGCGCCCCACGAGCCGCATGAAGCGCACCATCGAGAAGCGCTGGTCGACCGACCAGCTGATCACGGGCATCGAGCTCCAGGACTGGTTCTCGATGCTCGCTCGCAACGGGTTCAAGGTCGACCCGTCGTACTTCCACCGTGCCGCCTGGATCTCGGCGTGGGGCCTGCCCCTGTCGATCGTCGGCCGCATGGAAGACGCGAAGTACGGGCGCACGCTCGCCGCGATGGACATCAAGCCGGCGCCCATCTTCATCCTCGGGCACTGGCGCAGTGGCACGACGCACCTGCACAACATGTTCTACCGGGACCCGAATCACACGACGTCGACGACGTTCCAGTGCGTGTTCCCGTCCGCGTTCCTCACGCTCGGCGGCTTTCTGCCCCAGCTGACTTCGGCGCTGCTCGACGACACCCGCGCCTACGACAACGTGAAGTTCGGCTGGCACGAGGCCGCCGAAGACGAGATCGCCCTCGCCAAGATGACGGGCCTCTCGCCGTACATCGCGTTCATGTTCCCGGACAACGCGGCGAAGTACGCGAAGTACGTCACCTTCGACGAGGCGACCGAGAAGGAGCGCCGCAAGTGGAAGGAAGCGTTCAGCTACTTCATCAAGAAGATGATGCTGGACGCCGGCGGCAAGCGGGTCGTGATCAAGTCGTGCACCCACGCCGCGCGCATCCCGATGCTGCTCGAGATGTTCCCGGACGCGAAGTTCATCCACATCCACCGCAATCCGTACGAGGTCTTCGCCTCGACGCTGCACATGCGCAGCCACACGGACTGGGAGAACTTCTTCCATCTGCCCGACGAGAACGTCGAGGGCGCGCGGATGCGGCAGACCGCTGAGCTGGGCCGAGTCGTCTTCGAGTCGATGATCCAGCACAAGCACCTGATCCCCGAAGAGAACTACTACGAGATCCCGTACACGGATCTCACCGGCAACGAGCACGAGGTCATGCGCGACATGTACCAGAAGCTCGACATCCCCGACTGGGATCAGGCCGAAGAAGTCCTGCTGCCGTACCTGGACAGCATCAAGGACTACAAGCGCAACAAGCTGAGCATCGACGACGAGTTCAAGCAGTTCGTCTGGGACGAGTGGCGTGTCGTGTTCGACACCTACGGATACCCGCAGGAGTACCAGCCGTGAGCATGAAGCAGCTGATCGAAGAGCACATCGCTTCGAGTGACCACCTGTCCAAGAAGCACGTCCATCCGAAGCTCGCGAAGCTCTTCGAGATGGGCGGTCTGAACACCGTCTTCGAGCGCGGCGAGGGCCAGTACCTCTGGGACGGTGACGACAACCGCTACCTCGACTTTCTCGGGGGCGGCGGCGTGTTCCTTCTCGGGCGCAATCACCCGAAGGTGAACGCGGCCATCAAGGACGTCATCGAGATGGACTGGCTGCCGAACCTCTGCGTGGTCAACTCGTCGATCCTCGGCGGGCTGCTCGCCGAGAAGCTGCTCGAAAAGGCCGGCAAGGACCACTACGGCAAGGTGCTGCTCGCCAACAGCGGCACCGAGGCCACCGACATGGCGATCCGCTTCGCGCGCTTCGTCACCGGTCGACGCCGCTTCGTGTACCTCGAGGGCGCGTTCCACGGTCGCACCTACGCGGCGGTGTCCGTCTGCGGATCCGCCGCGCTGCGTGACGGCATGGAGCCGCTCATGCCGACGTGCACGCCGATCCCCGCGAACGACCTCGCGGCCCTGCGCCGTGAGCTGCGCAAGGGCGACGTCGCCGGCTTCATCTTCGAGCCGCTGCAGGGCATGACCCTCGAGGCGATGGACCCGGGCTACATGCGCGAGGCCCAGAGCCTCTGCGAGAAGTACGGCACCATCCTGATGGCCGACGAGGTCCAGACCGGCCTCTGCCGCACCGGCGACTGGTTCCGCACCTCGGCCCACGGCATCCGCCCCGGCCTGATGTGGGTCTCGAAGATCCTCTCCGGCGGCCAGGCGTGCGTCTCGGCCGTGCTGATGAGCGACGAGCTCTACGAGCAGATCTTCGCCAAGTTCAAGGCCGGGCCGATCTACTTCTCGACGTTCGCCGAGAACAACATCTCGATGGCCGCGGGCATCGCGACCATCCAGGCGCTCGAAGAGATGGACGCCCCGAAGCGTGCCCGCGAGCTTGGCGGGCTGCTGCGCGCCGGCGTCGAGAAGCTCCGCGAGGAGTACGACGTCATCGAGGGCGTGAAGGGCGAAGGCCTCATGATGGGCGTCTTCTTCAAGCCCAGCGACAAGCTCGGCCTGCGCCTGCAGCACGCCGCGATGGACATGGCCGAAAAGGGCTCGTTCGGCGCGGCAGTGAACGTCGACATGTACGCGAAGCACCGGGTGATCTGTCAGATCCCCGGCCCGGGCCTCGACGCCATCAAGATCCTGCCCCCGGCGGTCAGCACCGAGGAGGACGTCCAGACCTTCCTCTCGGCGCTCGAAGAGACCCTGCACAGCTACTACACCGAGGCGGGCCCGATCCGCTCGATCTCCCGTGGCTTCGTGCAGCAGGCGGTGAAGGACATGTCGTCCATCCTGCCCGGGCCGCTCGGCGGCATGCTCCGCAGCGCCGCGTCCGGCGGCAGCCTGCGCGGTGGCGACCCGCCGAAAAAAAAAAGTACGTCACCAGCCCCTGAGCTGACCGGCGCGTCGGCCTCCAGCAGCGCATCGAGCCGCGCTGAGATCCCGGCGAACCCGAAGAAGCCGCTGATGGAGTTCGGCGACTACGTCGACGACATCCACGACCACGCGGACTTCGTCGTCGTCGGCTCCGGCCCCGGCGGCTCGATGGTCGCTCGCGCCCTCGCCGCAGAGGGCAAGAGCGTCATCGTCGTCGAAGCCGGCCAGGTACTGCGCCCCGGTGAGTTCACGCGAGACGTCGGCGAGACCCTCGCGAAGTACTTCTGGGACGGCGGCCTGCGCACGATGCGCGGCAACATCATGGCGCCCTCGCTCGTCGGCAAGGCGCTCGGCGGCGGCAGCGTGTTCAACTCCGCCATCTGCCTGCGCATGCCCGAGTGGCAGGCCGAGCGGTGGCGCGACGAGCACGGCATCGAGCGCATCCAGCCGGACGACCTCGTCGCCGACTTCGACTTCATCGAAGACTTCCTGCAGATCGAGCCGACCCCGACGGACGTGCTCGGTCGCCGGTCCGAGCTCTTCCGCGACGGCGGCACGGCGATGGGCTACGAGCCCCATCCGATCGCCCGCAACGTGCAGGGCTGCAAGGGCTCGGCGCAGTGCCTCAACGGCTGCAACAACGGCGCGAAGCTGTCGAACGACCGCCGTGGCATCCCCGAGGCGATCGAGAACGGCGCCCGCGTGTACACGTCGGTGCACGTCGACCGCATCATCATGCGGGGGGACCGCGCCGCGGGCATCATCGGCCACACGGTGAACCCCGAGAACGGGCGCAAGGGCCACAGCGTGCGCATCACGGCGGGGGCCACCATCCTCGCCGCAGGCGCGTTCGCGTCGCCGGTCCTGATGATGAAGTCGGGGCTCCGCCGCCCGGCCATCGGAAAGAACCTTCGGTGCCATCCCGGTGTCGTGCTGCTCGGGCACTACGACGACGAGGTGAACCCGTGGTCCGGCGCGACGCAGGGCTACCACATCACGAAGTTCCTGCCGCAGGGCATCAAGATGGAGACGGTCTGGACCGCGTCCGCCATCTTCGCCCAGACGTTCAAGGGGCTGGGCGGGTCGTTCAAGGACCGCATCCACGAGATGAAGTACATGGCGTCGTGGGACGCCTGGGCCAGCGGCGACGACAGCAACGGCGAGGTGCGCCTGCTGCCGCGCGGTCAGGTCGACTACCGGTTCGACCTCGGTGTGCCCGACATGCGCCGCATCCTCGAGGGCTCGGCCAAGCTCGCCGAGATGTTCTTCGCGTCCGGCGCGAAGCAGGTCTACACGCCGCTCGGTGCGCCGTTCAACATCCTGTACGGCCCCGACGACATCAAAGAGCTGCGCCAGGCGAGCTTCAAGCCCAGCGACATGGTCACGGGCTCGAACCACATCTTCGGCACGACCCGGATGGGCGGCGACGAGAACCAGTACGTCTGCGACTCCAACGGCGCCGTCTATGGTGCCGAGGACCTCTACGTCTGCGACACGGGTCTCTTCCCCACCACGCCGGGTGTGAACCCGATGATGACCCTCTGGGCGTTCGCCAACCGCATGGGGCGCGAACTCGCCGTCTGGTACTGACCCGATCTCTGCCCCACCGCGGGCCCGAGCACCGATCGGTGTCAGTGCAGGCGGGGCCATGCCCCGCCGCCAACCTCTCCACCACGGCGCGCCCGAGCACCGACCGGTGCCAGGGCAGGCGGGGCCATGCCCCGCCGACAGGCCCCATCCGCCACCACGCACCCGAGCACCCGCCGGTGACCGTGGCGGCAGGATCCCGCCCCGCCGGACCCGTCACACCTCGGCGTCTGCCTCGTCCAGGATGCCCAGCCGCCGAGCTCGCGCGCGCCAGCTCGCACGTGCGGCTTCCTGCAGGTCGGCCGTTGTGTCGCTCTCGTCGAGGATTTCGGTGTCGAGCAGGGTCTCGACGACGTCCTCGAGGGTGACGAGCCCGGCGGTGCCGCCGTACTCGTCGACCACGATGGCGATGTGTTCGCGTGCGGCGAGGAACCCTTCGAGCAGCTCACTGAGCGGCTTGGACTCGGGCACGTGGAGCACCGAGCGCACGAGCTCCGAGAGTGGCGTCGCGTCGGCGTCGCGTGCCGTGTGCTCCAGCAGGTCATGGCGCAGCACGTACCCGCCGAGGTCGTCGACAGTCTCGGCGTACACCGGGATGCGCGAGAACTTCACCGGGCCCGCCGCTTCGAGGGCGTCGCCGGCGGTCATGTCGACCGGGATCGAGAACATCACCGTGCGCGGCGTCATCACGTCGCTGGCCTTCAGCGACCGAAAGCGCAGCAGCGACCGCAGGATCCGCGACTCGTCCTCGTCGATGACGCCCTGTTCGGCACCGAGGGTCGCCAGCGCGCGCAGCTCGGCGCGGCTCACCTGAGCGCCGTCGTGGTCGCCGGCGATGCGCTTTCGCATCCAGCTGCTGAAGACGACGAACGGCTTCATCGGCCAGATGATGACGCGCAACACCGAAACGGTCGGCGTGACGAGCTGCTTCCAGAACACCGCACCGATCGTCTTCGGGATGATCTCGCTGGCGACGAGGATCAGCAGCGTCAGCACGCCCGAAAACACGCCGAGCCACTCGTCACCGAACACGTGCGCCGCCTGGGCCCCCGCCCCCGCCGCGCCGACGGTGTGCGCGATCGTGTTGAGCGTGAGGATCGCGGCCAGCGGCTCGTCGATGTTCGCCTTCCAGCGCTCGAGAATCGGCGCTGAGCGATCACCTCGGGCTTTCATCGTGGCGAGGTGCGCCGGCGTCAGGCTCAGCAGCACCGCCTCGAGGACGGAGCACAGAAAAGAGACGCCGATGGCGAGGACGATATAGAGAATCAGCAGGGTCATGGCGACGTACGATAGACACGCGGCCGAACCGCGTCATCCCCGCCAGGGCCACGAAGGTGCACTCGGGTCGCGCCCGGCGGCTTCGCGCTCCTCTGGATCGAACGGGCAATGGCGGCAACCGGTGCCGCAGCATTGCCCGCGGTTGGCCAGATAGACCGACGTCATCACGAAGAGGCCCGTCGCCGGGTCCATGTACCCGGCGTCCCCTCGGCGGCACGCGGCTTCGTGCTCCGCGAGCGCGCGCGGTGTCGGCGCGGTGCTCACCGGCGGCGCCGCCGCACGACGAGCCCGAGCCCGACCATGGCCCACAGGACGCCCGACCCGGTGGGCAGGCCGGATCCGGGCACGCTGCAGTCGCAGCCGCCGCCGCCGGGGCTGCCGCCCTCGGGTGTGCTGTCGCAGGCGTCGCCGATGCCGTCGCCGTCCGTGTCCGCCTGGTCCGGGTTGAACACGTCGGGGCAGTTGTCCGCGACGTCGTCGATCGTATCGCCGTCATCGTCGACCGTGTCTTCGTCGCAGGCGTCGCCGACGCCGTCGCCGTCGCTGTCCGTCTGGTCCTCGTTGGACACATCGGGGCAGTTGTCGTCGGCATCTTCGAGCCCGTCGCCGTCGCTGTCCGTCGTGTCGTCGCAGGCGTCGCCGAGGCCGTCGAGGTCTGTGTCGATCTGGTCTTCGTTGGCGACGTCGGGGCAGTTGTCGAACGCATCGTCGACCTCGTCACCGTCGGCGTCGTTCAGGTCGTCGCAGGCATCACCGGCGCCGTCGTCGTCCGTGTCGACCTGGTCCTCGTTGGCGACGTCGGGGCAGTTGTCGTCCTCGTCGTCGATGCCGTCGCCGTCGTTGTCGCCGTCGCAGGCGTCGCCCACGCCGTCGTCGTTCGTGTCGGTCTGATCCGGGTTCGCGACCAGGCGGCAGTTGTCGTCCTCATCGTCGACCTCGTCGTCGTCGCTGTCGCCGTCGCGCACGTCCGGGATGCCGTCACCGTCGGTGTCCACCGGAGGCGTGCCGACGTCGTCGTCGCCGGCCTCGTCGCGGTCCAGCACGCCGTCGTCGTCGCTGTCCTCGTCGAGCGCGTCCGGCGTGCCATCGCCATCGGAGTCGATGCGGGCAAAGTCCCGCCCGAGCTCGTCCGCGTCCGAGATCGTGTCGCCGTCGCTGTCGTCGGTCGTCGGGTCGAGCCCGCGCTCGCGCTCGATGTCGTCGGGCACGCCGTCGCGGTCCATGTCCGGGTCGCAGGCGTCGCCGATGCCGTCGTCGTCGAGGTCGCCCTGGTCCGGGTTGTCGACGATGCGGCAGTTGTCGTCGCGATCATCGACGCCGTCGTTGTCGCTGTCGGTGTCCTGGAAGTCCGGGATCCCGTCTTCGTCGGTGTCGACCGGCGGTGTGTCCGTGTCGTCGTCACCGGCCTCTTCGCGGTCGAGCACGCCGTCGCCGTCGCTGTCCTCGTCCAGGGCGTCGATCAGGTCGTCGCCGTCGGTGTTCGTCGGGTCGGCGGGGTCGCCGATCTCGTCGAAGTCCGAGATGGTGTCGCCATCCGTATCGTCGGACGACGTGTCGAGGACGTTTTCTTCTTCGGCCGAGTCCGGCACGCCGTCTTCGTCTTCGTCGACGAAGCGCACGTCGACGGCGACCTCGCCGATCGCGGTCTCGATCGTGTCGCTCGCCTCGAACTCGAGGGTGACGAGCCCGGAGTCCCGCCAGTCCGGGGTCCACGCGAAGCGCCCTCCGTCGAACGTCGCGCCGGTGGGCAGGTCCGGCAGGGTGACCGTGACGTCGCCCGGCCCGTCGTCGTCGACGGCCGCGACCTCGAAGGTGACCTCTGCTGCTTCGAACGCGATGACGACGCCGGTCGGGGTGGGCGCGACGAAGCGCGGCGGGTCGTTCTCGTTCTCGACCGTGATGAACACCGTGGCTTCGTCCGAGGTCGTCGTGCCGTCGAACGCCTGGTACACGATCGTGTCTGCGCCGCTGTACTCGGGGAAGGGCACGTACGTGAACGTCCCCTCGCTGCTGTCGAAGTCCTCGATCGAGCCGTTGCCGGGGTTCACGCGGATCAGATACGACAGGCTCGGCGAGTCGACGTCCGTCGCGACGAGTTCGACCTCGACCGAGCCGTCTTCGGGCACGGTGACGAAGAGGTCCTCGGCGACGGGGGAGTCGTTCGCCCGCAGCACGTTGATCGTCACCAGCCCCTCGTCGGACTCGAGCGCGCCGTCGGTCGCGACGTAGCGGATGCGCACGGTGCCGAACCAGTCCGGCTCCGGCACGTACGTGAACGTGCCCTCGTCGGCGTCGAACGCGTCGACGGTGCCGGATTCCGGCCCGGACGTGATGCGGAAGCTGATCGGATCGCCGTCCGGGTCCGTGCCGGCGAGGCGCACCGAGAGCGAGCGGTCTTCGGGGGTGTTCAGGATGAGGTCATCGACCGTCGGCGCGTCGTTCTCGGCCCCGATGCGCACGCGAACGACCGCCCGCACCGTCACCTCGCCGTCCGTCGCCGAGATGCCGAACGAGTCGTTGCCCGAGTAGTCCATCGGCGGGCGGTACGTGCCCCGACCGGTCGCCGGGTCGAACGCCACGACCGAGCCACGCGTCGGGTCGGTGAACGCGTACGTCAGGTCCGAGTCGACGTCCGTCGCCGAGATCGCGAACGCGGCGTCGGTCTCTTCGGGGGTCACGATGAGCCCGTCCGTGATCATCGGCGGGTCGTTCACCGGGGTGACGGTGATGTCGACCCGGGTCGGGGGCGTCGTGAAGACCCCGTCGGATACGGTGAACTCGAAGAAGTCGACGCCGGCGAAGTCGCGGTTCGGGGCATAGGTCAGCGTGCCGTCGGCGAGCACGAAGTCTTCGAGGCTGCCGCGCCGCGGTTCGGTGACGATGGCAAAGAAGAGCGGGTCGTCCTCGGGGTCCGACGCCTCGAGGGTGATGTCGAGCGGCGTGTCTTCGCGCGTCTCGAGGTCCGCAGCGACGGCCACCGGCGGGTCGTTCGTACCGCCGATGACGAGCGTGACCTCGGCTTCGTCCGTCAGCCCGCCCTCGTCCTCGGCGGCGTAGGTGAACGTCACGACGCCGCTGTAGTCCGCGGGGGGCTCCCACGTGAACGAGCCGTCGTCTTCGAGCGTCAGGGTGCCGACCTCGGGCTCCTCGACGACGCTCGCGGTCAGGTCGTCGCCGTCGACGTCGGTGTCGTTCTCGAGCACGTTCTCGCTGATCGCGACGTCTTCTTCACCCGACCACAGGTCGTCGGTCGCGCTCGGCGGGTCGTTCACCGGCCGCAGGGTGATCGTCACGAGCCCTTCGTCGCGCTCGCCGAGGCGGTCGATCGCCGCGTACGTGAACTCGTCCGGCCCGTTGTAGTTCGGGTCGCCGACGTACTCGAAGCGTCCATCCTCGGCGACGACCACCGCCCCGTGCGTCGGCTCGGTGACCAGCTCGGCGGTCAGCGTGTCGCCGTCCGGGTCCGTGTCGTTGTCGAGCAGGTTGAAGTTCAGCGGGACGTCTTCGTCGCCGACATAGAAGTCGTTCTCGGCCGTCGGCCCTTCGTTCACGTTTGCCCACGCCCAGAAGTTCTGTTGCAGCGCGTCGTTGGCGGCGTGGTCCGGGCATGCGGCGTTCAGCAGGTTGCCGTCCGCGAGCAGCAGCGCTCGTTCTTCGACCGCGGCGAGCGCGTCGGCGCCTTCACGCAGCAGCGCCGTGCCGCCGGTGACCCGCGAAGCGCACGCGACGCTGACGCTCTCGACGTCCTCGGTCAGCGGATGGTCGAGCACTTCGACGGTGAACGCGCCGCACGATCCGCAGTCGATCTCGTCGGCGACGAAGCGGGCATCGATCCCGATGCGCGTCGCCAGGTCGTTCATGTTCGTCACGGACCGCGGCGCGAAGAACGCGTTGTCCGCGGCCATGATGAGGTATCCGCCGGCCTCGTAGAACGTGGTGAGTCGCTCGAGCCCCGACACGCTCATCGTGTCGTTCGGCGCGACGAGCACGACGATCCGATACGGCGTCAGGTCGGCGGGCAGCGACTCGGTGGACTCGACGAGGGTCGCACCGGTGAGGCGCAGGTTGTCTTCGAGTCGGGTCACGCCGGCCGAGCAGTACCCACGGTCGCCGCAGTAGATCAGCGCACCCGTGCCCGACTGCGCGCTCGCCGCGGCCGACACGAGGAGCGTCGTCGCGAAGAGCACGCCGGTCAGAGCGGGCAGAAGGGGCAGCGATGGACGTGCGCGCATGGGGACTCCTCACCTCGGTCTCGACGCACGCGAAGCGTCACGAGTCCGGCGACTCGCGTCAACCTCGATCCGCTCCCGAGGGCTTCGGTGACAGCTGGCTGGCAAGCAGCGACGGACCGTGCATGATCGAACCCGACCTCGAACCCCACCGACGATGCCGCCTCGCACGTCCGTTCAGCAGTTTCGCCTCTATGTCGCCGTCGGCGCGCTCGTCGCGGTGGGCTGCGGCGCTGTGCTCGCCCAGATGCTCGAGCTGCCGAGCGGCTGGCCGCAGGTCGTCTGGTACGGCCTCACCGGCGCGATCGGCGTCGTGCTCGGCTGGATGCTCGTGCTCGCACAGCGCCCGGCGGACACGCCGCCGAGCGAACCGTCGGGCGAGCCTTCGCCGCTGCTTCATGGCGACGACGGGGTCGAGCGAGAGGGCGGTACGCGCAAGATGCAGTTCTTCGCGCTGGGCTCGAACGAGTCGTCGAGCCGCCTGCGGCCCATGCGCGTGCGGCGGCACACCGCGCCGATGGCCCCGCCGGACCTCGAGCTGCGCCTGCTGCTCGAAGAGTACGACCACACCGCCCGCGTGGCCGTCGCCCCCGGCGTGCTCGAGAACCGCACGGCCGCCGAGCTGTGCGAGCGCGCGATGAAAGAGGCGCACGACGCCGCGCCGGCGCCGTCCGGGTCCGTGGACCTGACCCTCGTCGCCTACCGCAGCGAAGGCGTGCTGACCGACGACGGCCGATGCCCGGACGGCTGGACGTTCTTTGCCGTCGACGGGCGCATCGGGATGGCGTGCACCGCGACGGCGACCCGCCACGAGATCGCGCTGCGCTACTCCACCTCGCCCACGCACTACGTACCTTCGGACGCGACCTTCGTGGACCCGGCGGACGCGCTCGCTGTGGTGCGCGAGAGCCTGCCCGAGCTGCTCGACGCCGGCCCGGTGCGGGTGCGGTTCAACCTGCCCGCCGATCTGCACGTGTTTCGCGAAGAGCCGATCATCGTCGCGACCGTCGATGTCGCCGGCGGCGGTGTGCGCAACGCGTCCGCCGTGCGCGAGCTGCTCGAGTCGGCGGCGGACGAGCCGCGGGGCGAGCGCTGGACGCTCGACGCGGTGCTCGCCTGGTGGCGCGGCGGCGAGGCCGAGCCCGGGTCCGAACTCGCGGATGCGCTGGCCGACGAGAGCTTCCGCACGGGGCTACGCACCTTCGACGCGGCGAGCGTCCGGCGCACCGCGGACGCCGTGGCGCGTGCCCATGGCGCCGACGCCACCGAGCGTGTGGTCGCCGAGATCCTCGCGGCGACGGACGGCGGTGAGCGCGAAGAGCTCCTGCACCTGCTGGCGCACATCCCCGGCGGACTCGCCGCCCCGGCTCTGCAGCGCCTCGCGGCCGGCGCGCTCGAAGGCGACGCCCGCGACCTCGCGGCGACGCTCTTCGGCAACCGCGTGCGCGGCGCGCTCGACGTCCCGGCCAACCCGCTCGACACCCTCGATTTCGAGGCGTTGCGGGCGCGGATGGGCAAGCGCGGGCTCGTGCCCGTGCCGCTGCTCTCGACCTACGATCCCGAAAGCGACCTGCTCGAGCCGCTCGAAGAGGTCGGCCTGCGCGTCACCCGCGCGCGCCGACTCTGCGGCGAATCCGACCTGCTGCTCGCCGCGTACCTGCGCCCGTCGCGCGGCGCCACCGAGGGGCTCATCACCTCGACGCCGCTGCCGGTGCCCTGCCACGTGCTGCACCTCGTCGGCAGCGCGGCGGAGTCGTTCGCCCAGCGCATCGAGCGCGCCGGGCTGACCTACAACGACGAGCAGATCCGCGCCGACGTCGCGTCGCGCAGCCCCTGGGACATCCACCGGGGCTCGCTGTACATGGCCGCCCTGCGCATGGACTTCGACGGCGCGGCGGATGCCCTCTTCGCCGGGCACGAGCGCGGGCGAACGGACGCCAACCTGTGCAAGGCGATCCTGCACGCGCTGGAGTTCGTCGACGACGCCCGCGTCGACGGCTTTCTCGCCGACCGCGCCCGGGTCGGCGAAGAGGACGAGCGCGCGCTGGCGAAGCGAGTGCTCGCACGTCGCAACCAGCGGGCGAGCGCCGAAGTCCCGGCGGAGCCGAGCGACGAAGAGACGCCGGCCTCGTAGCGCGCGATCGGGAGGTCGCGGCGCGGGGCGCTACGCGTCGACGCCGCTGTTCCAGACCCGCAGGCGATCCAGGTGCTGCTTGTGGCTGAACGCCACCATGCCGTCCGGATCCGGGTACCCGATCGCCATGAACATGATCGCACGCTGGTCCGGCTCGAGGTCGAGTAGCTTCGCCAGCTTCTTCTCGCGCGACGCGACGTCGGGCCAGTTCACCGGCACCGAGCTGAGGCCGACGGTCTCGAGGGCGAGCATCAGGCCCATCGCGGCGAGCGACCCGTCGATGTACGGCAGGTGCCGGTCTCGCGGGTCGAAGTACGCGCGCAGCTGGCCGACGAGCACGACGACGATCGGCGCGTTCGGGCCCCACCCCTTCGTGCCGGCGGGCAGGGCGATGAGCTTCTGCACCATCTCGGGGTCGTCGTAGAGCCGAAACTGAAACGGCTGCCGGTTGCACGCGCTCGGCGCCTCGACCGCCGCGAGGATCGCCTTGTCGACGAGCTCCCGCGGTACCGGCTTCGGCAAGAACCAGCGCACCGACCGGCGGCGCTTCGCCAGCTTGTAGAACGCGTCGTAGTCGACCGGCAGCGGCCCCTCGAGCTGTCGCTTGTACGGGATGCTCTTCGGCGACGGCTGCTCGGGGATGGCGGGCAGCGCGGCGAACCGCTCACGCATCCGATCCACCAGCTCGTTCGGTCCACACACGGCGAAGTACTCGGCGAGCACGTCGTGGGCCCACCGCAGCTCACCGTCGTCGCCGCGGCTCGCGAGCCACGACTCGAGGTACCGCTCGTACGCGTCGATCGTCTCTTCGATGTACTTCAGCGCGAACACCGGCCGCCGCGGGCGCATCAGCAGGCCCTTCTCGAGGCGGTGCGTGTTGCGGCGCAGCAGCCACCGGTTCGCCGCGCCGGCCAGCTCGAGGCGCTGGTACGTGTAGATCCCGTGCAGCACGGCGCGGTGCTCGCGCGAGAACGAGCGCTGCACGACGGCGTAGTACATGTCGCTCAGCAGCTCGGACTGCCGCGCCACCGAGCGCGCCGCCTGCTTCGGGCCGGCCAGCACGCGCTCGAGGCCGAGCTTCAACTTGCGGCCGAACGAGTCGTATCCGGCGTCGGGATCGCGAGGGGTGGGGGGCGTGTCGGCCATGAGCGGTTCAGCCACGACGGCGGGGCAGAAAGATGCGGATCGGCGCCACGAGCGAGCGGGTCATCTGCCCCATCGACTGGCGGGCGTCCGGGTGCACCACACAGATGAAGTAGGACGCCGCTGCGTACGACACCAGCGTCGCCCACGCCGCGCCGAGCGCGCCGTACCGTGGGATGAGCAGAAGGTTGAGCACGACGTTGACGACCGCACCCGCAGAGTGCCGCACGATCGAGAACCGGACGTAGCCCTCGGCGACGATCGCCTTCGACAGCACCTTCGCCATGAAGATGAACGGGCACGCCAGGATGTGCACCCGCAGCACCGCCGCCGCCCCCGCCGGATCCGGCGCGTACGCCAGCTGCATGAGCGGTTCGGCGCACACCCACACGACGACGACGATGCCCGCCGCCATCAGCACCATCAGGTCGTACAGGTCCTGCCGCTGGGCCTCGTACTTCTCTCGATCGTCCTTGAGGCGCGTCACCATGCCCGACAGCGCACTCGCGGCGATGGCGGTGGGGATGAAGTACCAGCGCTCGGACACGTCCGCGGCGGCGGCGTAGAGCCCGACGGTCGCTTCGTCGAGCATCTGGTCGATCATCACCTGGTCGAGCTTCAGGTAGATCCGCGCCGCGACGACGCTGAGCACGAGCGGCCAGGACTCCGACAGCAGGTACTTCGCTCGCGTCCACGAGAACGTCAGCTTGCTCGGCACGTCCTTGCGGAAGGCGCCGACGATCGCGAGGGCGATGCCCGACAGCACCATGTCCGACACGGCGACGGCGGCGAAGACCCAGACCGGCGCCTTCAGGAACGCCGCGACGAACATGCCGACCATCGAGCCGACCGACGCGACGCCCTTCGCGATCACCGCGACCTTCGAGCGGACCCGATACTGAAACCAGCGGTCGTAGACCCGCGCCGGGTGAAAGAACACGCCGAGCGTCAGGATCAGCACCAGCAGCAGCTTCGACAGGTCGTCCGCGTAGAGCCGGTACCCGAGCCCGGCGCACATCGCGATGCTCGAGAACGCGCCGGCGGCGTAGAGCACCGACGTCGTGCCGAGGATCTCGTTCGCGTCTTCGGGTGCGCGGGCGAGCTCGCGGACGAGGATGCCGGCGAGCCCGAGGTTCGAGAACGCGCTCGCCAGCCCGACGAACGCCATCGCCGTGCGCAGCGTGCCGAACTCGGTCGGGTCGAGGCTGCGCGTCATCGCCGCGTTCAGACCGACGACCAGCGCGATGCGCAGCAGGGTGTCGAGGATGAGCCACCCCGAGTTGGCGAACACCTTGTCGGCGTCGCCCCATGCATCGATGCGCTGGCGCAGGTGTCGGATCAAGCGGCGGTTCTCGGGCTTCGGTGCGGCGCACGGCGCCACGCGCTGCCGTACCACGGACGCGCCCGGCAGGGACAGTCCAAACCGCTCGGTCCGCGTGCGCTGCGCGTCGTCTTCGCACCGTCGGTCCGGCGACCTCGCTCGCGGCGGTCCCTCGACCCCCATTGCCCCGCCGCGGCAAACCGGTGCAGGCTGGCGCCGCCCCGCTCGCCGCGCGCCTCACGCCATGCCCCGCCTGCTCTACATCTCGCCGTACTTCCCCCCGCAGACCCGCGTCGGGGCGCTGCGTCCGCTGAAGTTCGTGCGCCACCTCGGCGACTTCGGCTGGGACGTCACCGTGCTGTGCGATCTCAAGCGCGGCGCCGCGGTGGACCCGGACCTGCTGCAGCACGTGCCCGAGAACGTCGAGGTCGTCGCCGACTACGCCCGGGGCGCCGCCGAGCGCTTCGCGGCGCTGCAGGGCGCCCCGCCGCCGCCGCCGAAGTCGCCCGCCGCGCCGCGCCCGCCCGGGCGGCTGAAGCGCTTCGCCCGCACCCTCGAGACCCGCCTGTGGTCCCCCGAGTACGTGCCCCTCGGCGAGCACTCGCTCGACATCCCCTGGGCCCGCAGCGCCGCGACCCGCCTGCTCGAACGCGGTGGCTACGACGCGATCCTCGTCAACGCCGACCCCTACGCGGCCATGCTCGTCGGCGACACGATGGGCGAGCGCTTCGGCGTACCGGTCGTGCACGACCTGCGCGACCCCTGGGCCACCTGCGACCTGCGACGCCCCCGCCGCCCGGCCCCCCAGCGCGCACTGATCGATCGGCTCGAGCGGCGCTGCGTCGCCGGCAGCCACGCCTTCGTGCTCAACACCGCGACCGCCCTCGATGTGGCGCGCGCGCACTACGCCGACGACCCGGCCCTCGTCGACCGGCTGCGCTTCGTCCGCAACCACGGCGACCCCGCGCTGGTCGACCACGGCGCGTGGGACACCCCCAACCGGTTCACGCTGCTCTTTCTCGGCACTTTTCGCCGCTTCGTGCAGGGCGAGGCGCTGTTGCGTGCCCTGGCGCTGCTCGCCGAGCGTGGGCGCACCCCCCGGGATCTCGCGCTGCGCATCACCGGCACGATCTCGCCCGAGGCGCAGGACACGATCCGCGCGCTCGGCGTGACGGACTTCGTCGAGACGCACCCCTTCGTGCCGTACCCCGAGGTCGGCCCGTTCATGCGCACCGCGGACCTGCTCATCGCCGTGACCCACGCCTCGACGATGCGCATCCCGGCGAAGTTCTACGACTACGCGACGTCGGACCGCCCCCTGCTGATGATCGGCGACCCTCGCCACACCGAGCTCGCTGGCCTCGTCGCCGACCTGCCCGGCGCGACCTGGGCCGACCTCACCGATCCCCTCGCCATCGCCGACGCGATCGAATCGGCGATGGGCGCCGGCCGCCAGCAGCACGTCGAGCGAAGCGCCGCAGGGCTCGACTCGCGCACCGCGACGGCCCGCCTCGTCGAGCTGCTGCCTCGCGTCTGAAGCGCCGGTCTGAGGCGCGGGTCTGCGTCGCGGGTCCGAGGGGGGGCTGAACGGCGGAGGCACCGGGGCCATTTGCCACGCCCACGCACAAAAGCTACGCCTCGACGCGCCACGTTTGCGTCCTCACGCTGCCCCGAGCTCTCATGCTGCCCGTCGCCCGCTGGATCCGCGCCTGGGTCGACTTCTCGATGGATCGCTATGGCGTCGTCCTGCTCGGACTCGCCCTCGTGACCGGCGTGCTCGCCTGGCGCGGCACGCAGATCGACATCGACCCCGACCTCAAGAGCCTGCTGCCCGAGGACGCGCCGAGCGTGATGGCCATCGAGGAGGCCAGCGATCGCCGAGGCGGCATCGACCTCTTCGTCGTCGCGATCCGGTCCCCTGAACCCGCCGAGACCGTCCGGTTCATGGACGATCTCGCCGCCGAGCTGGCGGACTGGGACGAGGCCGAGTGGATCGAGTACGCGAAGGACCGCGAGTTCTTCCGCGAGCACGCACTGCTCTTTCTGCCGGTGCACGAGCTCGAGCGGGTGCTCGAGAACCTGCAGCGGATGCGCCGGCAGCGCACGGGCGACGCGAACCCCCTCTTCGTCGACCTCGAAGACACCCCCGACGAAGAGCCGTTCGACGAGCGCGACAGCCGCAACTGGGTGTCCGAAGCGACCCTCATGGAGCTGAACCTCACCCGGGACGAGGTCAGCACGATGTTCTCGTTCATGGACGGCGACACCGCCGTCGTGGACGACGCGCCCGAGGACGACGAACCCGCAGAGCTGACCCCCGAAGAAGCCGAAGAAGCCGCCGAGGAAGCACGCCTGCGCGCGGCCCGGCAGGCCCTGCCCGACCAGTATGACGACTACCAGCTCTCGCCGTCCGGCGGGGTCGGCGTCATCACCGCCAAGCTGCTCGGGCGCAGCACCGACATCGAGTACGCCGAAGCCGCGTACAACCACGTCATGGCCATCGTCGCCGAGCTCGACCCGGCCTCGTACCACCCCGAGATGCTCGTCGACATCGCCGGCGCGTACCGCTCGTTCGACGAGGTCGACGCGATCGGCGCCGACATGGTCACGGCCACGACGATCTCGATCGGTCTCGTCTTCGTGCTGCTGATCGGGTTCTTCCGCAGCTTCCGCAGCGTCGTGCTCGTGCTCACGCCGCTCCTGGTGGGCATCGCGTGGACGCTGGGCGCCATCGAGCTGATGTACGGGCACCTGAACACGCTGACCGCCTTCGTGTTCTCGATGCTCATCGGCATGGGCATCGACTTCGGCATCCACATCTACCGCCGTACCCTCGAAGAGTACGCCGCCGGCAAGGACTGGCGCGAGGCGATCTTCCTGTCGATCACGCTCACCGGCCGGGCGCTGCTATCGGCCACGATCACCACCGTCGCCGCCCTGCTCACGCTGACCCTCGCGCACTTCGACGGGTTCAACGAGTTCGGCATCGCGTGCGCTGTGGGTGTCGCGCTCTGCCTGCTGTCGACGGTCATCGTCGCCCCGCCCCTGATCGCCCTCGTCGAGTCGATCAAGCCGATGAAGCGCCCCGCGCACCTCGTCGGCTCCGATGCGCGCGCGACGGGTCGCGGCCTGATGCGGGTGCTCGTCGGGCTCACGGTGGTCGTGCTCGGCTACACCGCGTGGTCGGCGACGGTCGTGAGCAACGCCGAGTTCGAGCATGACTTCCGCAACCTCGAGGCGCCGGAGTCCCGCGAGAAGACCGGGTACAGCCGGGCCCTCGGGCGCAACCGCAGCTCGGCGCCGGCGATCATCCTCGGCGACAGCGAAGAGCAGATGCGCGAGGTGCACCGCCAGCTGCGCGAACGCTTCGAGGCGGGCGACGAGATGCTGCGCGGGTTCCAGACGATCGAGTCGATCGTGCCGGGCGACCAGGACGCCCGAATGGAGATCATCGACGAGATCTACGAGGAGCTCGACCGCCGCGCCTGGCGCAACGCCGAGGGCGACGACGGCGAGATGGTCGACGCGCTCGTCGAGCTCACCGAGGTGGAGCCGTTCACCCTCGCCGACCTGCCCGACTGGTCCCGCCGCAGCCTCATCGAGAAGGACGGCAGCATCGGCGCCATGGGCCTGCTCTACGGCAACTACGACCGCCGCAACGCCCACGAGGTCATCGCGTTCCAGGAGCAGTTCGGCGAGATCACCGTCGACGGCGAGGTCGTCCCCATCTCGTCCAACGGCTTCATCATCGCCGACGTCGTCCGGTACGTGAAAGCGGACGCCGCCCAGCTCGGGCTCTACGTCGCGATCGCGCTGCTCGTCATCCTGATGCTCGACCTGCGCTCGCCCCTCGGCGTCGTGAGCTGCTTCGGCAGCCTCGCCGTCGCCGTGGTCATCGTCATCGGCACGATGGTCCTGCTCGACATCAAGGTCGGGCTCTACAACATGGTCGTCCTGCCGACCGTCCTCGGCGTCGGCATCGACGGCGCGATCCACATCTACCACCGCGCCACCGAAGAGGGCGCCGCCCGGATGGGCGAGGTCATGCGCACGACCGGCATGGCCGTCGCCGCCAGCTCGATCACCACCGCCGCGGGCTTCTTCGGCCTGCTGCTCGTCGAGCACCGCGGCGTCCAGACGATCGGCCAGCTCGCCGTCACCGGCATCATCGCCAGCTTCATCGCCGTGTGGACGGTGCTGCCGGTAATGCTGATGCTCTTCGGCAAGAAGGACGGCACGTCGCACGAGGCGTGAGCCTGAGGCGGATCGGCCGAAGGGGCGATCCACCGGCGTGCCGCGCTGAACACGCGAGCCGCCCGGCTTGACACACCGTCCCGCCTCGCCGACCGTCATGGCATCGTTCACAATCGATTCGGCGGCGTCCTCCTACGGGCGCCTCGGTGGGGTGTTGCATGCCTGAGTTTGACCGGTCGACGGGGCAGGGATCGAGTGCGCAGAAGGGCGCCGAATCGGGTGGCGAGGAGTCAACGACGCCTCCGACGCCCAACTACCTGATCCCAAAGATGGGCGAGCTCCCGGTCTCGTCCACCGTCCGGTATCAGACGGTCGTCATGGACGAGATGTCGGACCATGGCGACGCAGCGTCGATGTGGAAGGCGATTCGCGAGCCGGTGCTCCACGCAATCCGCGGGTACGGGAACGAACTGATCATTCTCCGTGCGATCGCCGGCGATGTTCCGGCGACCATGAATGACGCGCCCCTGACCGATCATCAGTCGCCAATCGATGTGACGGATCAGCTCGAGACGTTGTTCGCGGATCCGTTCGATGGCGTGGTGCACGAGAAGTCCATTCAGACACCACACCGGCGCGCGGGTGATCGGCTTCGGATCGAGTACGCACCGGCGGGCTCGGACGACGGGCGCATCATCACTCGGGACTACCGCGATGGCGATCGTGTAGCCGAGCCCGAATTCGAAGTGTTGCAGGCGGTGACATCCGGTGACGTGGCGTCCGCAACGGCCGACCAGTCGCTCGGCGACGCCACTGCGTTTGTCCGTTCGCTCGTCGAAAACGGGCGGCTCGAGTTCGTCGTCGGCGATGATCGCCTTCCCTTTGCGGAGGGAGTGTCGAACCCGAAAGTACGGATCGTGTGGACGTCCGGCGGCCGGAAGTTCGACGAGACCTTTCAGGAGGGGGAGTCGGTGTCCCTCGGATTGGCCGAGGAGATCGTTCGCGCGACCTTTGGCGCGCAGCCCCCGGTCGGGACGGTCGACCTCACGGATCATGTGCGAGGGCACGTCGGGATCGACCGACTCGATCTGAAGGTGAGCCCCGACCGGTTCCCGGCGCGGCCCGCGGGCTCCCCCGTGCCGTCGCAATTCCGCCTTCGCGTGGACTATCTCGCGTACGGGGCGCGCCACGTCGCGTACGTCGCGCCAGACGAACGGCTGTATCTGAATGTGTCCGAGATGCGTCCGACCGAACGAGCGATTCGGCGAAGCCTCTTCGAGCCGGTACCCGAGTCCGTGGTGGAGCTTGCGGCTCGGCTCTTCACGATGGGCGTGACGGCAAAGAAGGTCCGCAGTGCCGAACCTGCCGCAATCGAAGGGGAAGAAGCCCCCGTCATCGAAGACGACTCGGACTCGTTGGACCTCGCGGATTGGATTGCTGACCGAATGGAGTGGTCGAGCGACGGCCGCTTCGACCCCGTGGCGTCGGCATCCCACGATGCATTGTCCGAGCCGGCGTTCGGGGCCGTGCTCTATCACGAGCAGGGCTGGTACGTGCGCGGTCTGGCCCTCGGCAACCTGTTGCACTCCGTCGCTCTGGCGCCGGGTGAGGTGACCCAGATCGCCGTGTCGAACTGGTCGCATGCGACGCGCGCAACCGAGGACGAGCTGGTCACGCAGCTCGACTCGACGACGGCCGCGGACACACGCGCCCGGTCGATCACCGAGGTGCAGAACGCGTCCGTCCGCGAGCGCGCATGGGGGAACAGCAACGCCGAGACGACCGCGACGTCACGTGCGTCGGCGTCATCTTCATTCTCTGCGAAGGGTCGCCTCGGTTTCTTCGGTTCGGTGAAGGGGTCGGCAGAAGGGACCTCCAACAGCTTCGGGTCCGCCCACAATGTGTCGTCTGTGGTGACGCGGAGTGGAGGCGACAAGGACGTCGCCATGGCGGCCAACCAGTCCATCAATGACACCACGAATCGGCACGCCGAAGCGGTGCGATCGAAGCGAGCCGCCACGGTTCGCGAGGTGACGCAGACCGAGAACCAGCAGGTCACCACGCGCGTGATTGCCAACTACAATCACATGCACGCGTTGACGATGATGTACTTCGAGGTCATCGAGGTCTACAGCCTGCGAACCCGGGTCGTCGACGCCGAACGTGTCGTATTCATGCCCTTCGTCGTTCGCGACGTCGTCGACCTCGTCCCGCGATACGGGGCCGTTCTCATCGAGGCGGCGAACGCCGCAGAACGGCCCGACCTCGCAGAAGCGATCGCCTACTACCGCGAGGGGCTTCACGATGCTCAGATTCAGAGCAACGAAGATGGGACCCGGTCGGCCGAACCGCTCACCCTCGCTGCGGACATCCTCGACGCCGAAGAGAAGCTCAAGCAGGCAAGGGACAATCTGGAGAGCCGGGAAGCCGACCTCGCGAGTCAATCCGAGGTTCGCAAGGCGAAGCGCGACGCTGCACTCTCGAAGCTCGACGAGCTGCAGGGCAAGCGCGCCGACATCGTGTCGTCGATGTCGACCTTCGAGCGGATGAACCCTGTGTTTGCACGACTCGCGACGCAGGCGATCCGCGATCAGCTCAAGCCGCTCGAAGTGGCGATGCGCCGGGCCGAAGGCGATCTGAAGGCAATCTCCGACGCCGATCAGCGCGACCTCGAACGACTCCATGCGTCCGTTCGACGCGCCCGAAGGGCAGTGGCGCGTCGTCGCCAGCGGCTCGACGTTCTGTTGCAGACCCGCCGCACGGTTCGCGAGCTCGTCGAGCGCTCGAACCAGGGGCCCTTTCACGAGAACCGGCTCTTCTTCAATCAGGCAGTCTGGCTGACCCTGAGTCCATCCGAAGTCCTCGGCATGGCGCGCTCGTTCCGCCTGCGCACCGGCTTGAAGTTCGCGGACGAACTCGACCCGACACCCGTCTCGGTGAGCGGCAACTACATCGGCTATCGGTGGCCGCACTCCGACGCGACCGAGCGGCGCCGCTACAAGGCGCAGTGGGTGCAGCCGTGGACGCCGGACGCCGAGATGGATCCCGCGTCGATTCTGACCGACATCGCGGTGCCGACGGGCGGCGTCTTCGGTGAGGCCGTGCTCGGACAGGCCGTGTCGGCCGAGAAGATCGACCTCACCCGGTTCTGGAACTGGCAGGACTCGATGATCCCGATTCTGCCGACGGGCATCAATCCGGTCACGATGGCAACGCCGAAGATGCAGGATCTCGATCCGCGCGCGCAGGGTCTGGACGAGTCGTCGGCGAAGCTGCAGCCCATGCAGGATCTGCCAGCACCATCGGGGTTCGGCGCTCTTGCCGGCACCCTTCAGGCCCAGATGTTCCGCGATATGTCGGGTCAGAGCGTGCTCCAGACCCTCGCAGAGTCGGCGACGAAGGCCGCCGCGGAAAGCGAGCAGAATGCCGCGGACATCGCCTCCAACAACCTCGCTGCCGGCTTCGACTTCATGAAGGACATGGCCGGCAAGGCGCTCCAGGCCGCTGCCGCTTCGTCGACCGGGGGGGGCAGCATGCTGGGCTCCCTCGTCGCGAAGAAGTCTGGCGGCGGGGCGAGCGTCCTCGGCGGCGTCCTCAACGCGTCAGATGGCGCAGGCCGGGATCGCGTCCTCGATCATGTGGTCGGCAAGGGCGCAGACCTTGCCGTGGGCGCAGCGAGCCAGAAGCGGGATGGTGACGCACCCGCCTCCTCGTCGGATGGCGACGGCACAGGTGAAGGCGGCACCGAGACGGACGATGACGACGACGATCCGGGTCGAGCCGTGCGCCCGGGTCACGGCACGGACATCGTTGCCGAATCGGATCGAGAACCAGGGCTCGACGATGATTTCGAGCCCGTGTGACCCAACGCATCCGGTCCTTCCAGAAGCAGGTCCGGCCGCGATCCGGCGTACGGGTCACGCCCGCGTCCGGCGTCGAACTTCCCTCCGCTTCACCTCTGCCGAGCCCCGATGACACTCAGCTATGACATCGAACACTGGGCGGATACCGCACGCCCCGATGGTCGCCAGATGCGTGACCATATTCTCCAATGGGGGCCTCTTCGGTCTGTGGTCGAGTGCGCCGGTGACCTTGGCGTGATCTCGCCGCCGGCGCGCGAGGATCTCGTTGCGTGGATACCGACGGTCGATCCGACGCGGGGGACACGGCCGGACTACCGGGGCCGGTCGTTCGCATCGTTCGTCGGACCTGACGACCCATGGCTCGATGTGCGCGACGACATCGGCAACATCCCCCCCGGTGCCTTCATGGCCTGCATCGAGGTCGACCCGCCGGCGGACGGCAGGGATGTCGGTCGCCGACACCTCGTGCACCCGATGATCTCTCTGGGTGGCGGTCACGCGATGGGCGTGGGTCACGAGGTGTTGTTCGGTCAGCCACCGGGCGACACGTGGGACAAGCTCGCCCTTCGCGACCTTCATTGGGTCCCCGCGAATGCACCAAACCGGTGGGACCTCGTCGACATCGCAGCCAGTGCGACTGGACGAGCGAGGCGCGTTCGAATTCGGTATCGGGATCACGGGTCCGGCGCTGTTGTTTCGCCGCATCAGTGGGGACAGCCCGCGAACCCCGACGAGCTGGCCGAACGGGCGGCCCGAGACATTCTCGCATCGATCCGCGGATATCGAATTGCGTCGTGTCGTGCGATGCTCGCTGAGTCGCCGAGTCGTCAATGGTATCGAATCGAGGCGGTCGCGCGGCTCGAGCCACCTCTCTTTCGCGAGTTCTTCAACAGTCCGGATGGAATGCGCGGGCACTTCTACTCGTCCGTGGCGGACGGCGAAGCGTTCTTGCAGAGTGTCATGGACCGGGTGGCGCCGAACATCCCTCTCAATGCCATCCATCTCGACCTGGATGGAGCCTCGACGATGGGCTCCATGACGAATTTCTTCGAGTCGTTGCGTCACGCGCTCGTGTGGCCCATCGAGCCGGCACGCGATCCGAGAACGAATCAGCTTCCCCCTCGACGCGAGCGGCCGATGTGGATGGATCCGTGGACCGATCTGCAGCGTCAGGTCTATCCACCGAACGACCGGTGGAGCCTCGACCGACAACGGACGATCGACAACCTGAACGGCATGATTCTCGAGCACTGGAATCTGCTGCATCCGGCGAATCCGCTCGACGCGCTGCCGGCAGAAGGGACGACGGAGCGCCGCGCGATTGCGAGCCAGTACGGTCTGGTCACGCACTACCTCGTGCAGAGCGAGAACGCTCGATTTGGCGCGCAGTTCTGGCAGTGCAATCCGGATTTCAAGGGACCGAACGTTTTGATCAATGGGAAGTGGTGGGATGCCGAAGACGGCTCTCTTCACGATTTCGACCTCGGCAGGAAGAAAGGCTGGAAGTACCAGCTCAAGTGGGCCGGTTTTTCGTAGGTCGAGCTGGACCCAATTGCGTCTGGCAGCACCCGATCCGTGCGATGAATTGACCTGAATTCAGGACCATTGGCCGGTACCGACGTCGGGGTCGCGATCCTCTGCTCCCAAAATCGACACACTGCAGTCGATTTTCGTTTGCCCCCCGGACCGCCGCGCGCATCATCCGCCGCTCGCAGAGGATCGGCCGCCCGGCGGTCGATCCACCGGGTCCGCCTCACCCCATCGAGGCTGCCGGATCCGGTGCCCGACACGCCCGATTGCATGCGCCCGCGACTGGCTCGATCCCCGAGACCGGCGCGGGTGTTCTTCGCGACCTGGTCACCCTCGAGGGGACACTGTCATGCGCATCGCGTTCACGCACAACCTGAAGACGTCCGACGATGAGGCTCAGGCCGAATTCGACACCGCCGACACGGTCGCCGCCATCGCCGACGCCCTGCGTTCGCTCGGCCACGACGTGCACCCGATCGACGTCGGCGGTTCGACGTCGCGGCTCGTCGCGCGCCTCGAGACCTTGCGCCCCGACCTCGTGTTCAACACGGCCGAGGGCGACCGCGGGCGGTACCGCGAGGCGTTCTATCCGGCGCTCTTCGAGCAGCTCGGCCTCGCGTACACCGCGTCCGGGCCGCACGTGTGCGCGCTGACCCTCGACAAGCAGGCGACGAAGCTCATCGCCGACCGGGTGGGGCTGCCGACCCCGGCGTGGCGGTACTACGACGGCGACCGGCCGTGGGACCACTCGGACCATGGGCTGCGGTACCCGCTGATCGTGAAGCCGAACTTCGAGGGCAGCTCGAAGGGCGTCACGCCGCGCAGCATCGTCGATGACTACGCCGGGCTCGACGCGGTGGTCACCGAGTGGCTCGACCGGTACCCGGCCGGCGTGCTCGTCGAGGAGTTCGTGCTCGGGCGTGACGTCACCGTCCCGTGGATCGAGGGCATCGGGGTGCTCGCGCCCGCGGCCTACCGGTTCGGCGACGGGCCGACGAACCCGCGCGCGATCTACGACTACGCGCTCAAGAACGACGACAGCGACGCTGTGCACGTCGAGCTCGACACGGGCCTCGACGCCGCGGTGATCGAGACCCTGCAGGTGCTGACGGACCGTTTCGTGCGCGCCGCCGGACTCCGCGATCTGGGGCGCGTCGACTACCGGGTGACCGCGTCTGGAGCCGTCTTCTTCATCGAGGTGAACGCGCTGCCGAGCCTCGAGCCCGGCGCGTCGATCTACCTCGCCGCGGCCACGAAGGGGCTGCGCACCGAGGCCGACGTGCTCGCCGCGGTCGTCGATTCGGCGGCGCAGCGGCAGGGCGTCGCCGCCCGCGTGGCCCGCCCCATCGACGGCCTGCGGGTCGGACTGTGCCACAACCTGCGCCGGGTGGACCCGAGCACCGGCAACGACGCCGACGCCGAGTTCGACGCGCCGACCACCGTCGCCGCGATCGGCGCCGCCATCGAGCGGCTCGGCCACGAGGTGGTACCCATCGAGGCGACCCCCGAGCTGCCTCGCATCGTCGGCGACCTCGACCTCGACCTCGTGTTCAACATCGCCGAGGGCGTGCGCGGTCGCACCCGCGAGGCCCAGGTGCCGGCCCTGCTCGACCTGCTGGGCATCGAGTTCACCGGCAGCGACGCCGCGACCCTTGGGGTCGCCCACGACAAGGGGCTCGCCAAGCGGGTCGTGCGCGCCGCCGGGCTCGCCACCGCCGACTGGCACATCGTCGCGCCGGGCGCGCCGGTGCCGAGCGAGCTCACGTACCCGGTGATCGCCAAGCCGAACGCCGAAGGCAGCTCGAAGGGGGTCACCGCGTCGTCCGTGTGCCGCGACGCGCGCGAGCTCGCGCAGACGCTCGCCGCGCTGCACGACCGCTACGGCACGCCCGTGCTTGTCGAGCGCTTTCTCACCGGGCGGGAGTTCACCGTCGGCGTGCTCGGTGACCTGGCGCCGCGGGTGCTGCCGATCATGGAGGTCCGGTTCACCGACCCCGCCGACGCGCTGCCCGTGTACTCGTACGCCCACAAGGCGATCGACGACAGCGGCGTCGCGTTCGACGTACCGGCTCGGATCGACGTCGGCCTGCGCGCGGCGATCGAAGCCCTCGCCCTGGGCACATTCGAGGCGCTCGGCTGCCGCGACGTCGCCCGCGTCGATGTGCGCCTCGACGACGCAGGGGTCCCCCACTTCATCGAGTGCAACCCGCTGCCGGGCCTCAGCCCCGGGTTCTCGGACCTGTGCGTCATCGCCGAGTCCGAAGGCATGGACCACGCGGCGCTGGTGGCCGAGATCCTTGCTCCGGCGGTGCGTCGCCTCGCGGCGGCGCGGGCCCGCGGGGGTCGAGCATGAGGGGGCGCGCCCGCGATCACGGCGTTCGGATCGGTGTGCTGCCGACCGGCCCGCACAACGCGATCACCGATGTCGCCGGCGTGCTCGTCGGTCACGCGACGGTGGTGCACGACACCCCGACGGTCGCGCGCACCGGCGTGACGGTCGTGCTGCCCAACGACGGCCGCATCTTCCGCGAGCGGGTCCTCGGCAACGCCTTCGTGCTCAACGGCGCGGGCGAGCTCACCGGCATCACCCAGGTGTGCGAGTGGGGGCTGATCGAAACACCGATCGCGCTGACGAACACGATGTCGGTGGGCCCCGTGCACGACGGGCTCGTTCGGGCGATGCTGCGCGACCACCCGGGCATCGGCGACGAGCACGACGTGCTCATCCCCGTGGTCGGCGAGTGCGACGACAGCTGGTTGAACGACGTGACGGCGCGGCACGTGACGCCGGACCATGTCGACGCCGCGATGGCCGCGGCCCGGTCGGGTCCGGTGGCCGAGGGCAGCGTCGGCGCGGGCACGGGGATGATCACCTGTGACCTGAAGGCCGGCATCGGGACGTCGTCGCGCATCGTCGACGTGGCGGGCGATCCGGTCACCGTCGGCGTGCTCGTGCTCGCCAACTTCGGCACCCTCGACCAGCTGCGTGTGGACGGGTTTGCCTTCGGGCGACACCTCGAGCGCATCGGCTGGGCAGCCGAGCGGCGCATCAACAACTACGGCAGCATCGTCGTCGTCGTGGCCACCGACGCGCCGCTCACGCCGTCGCAGCTCGGCCGCGTCGCCCGTCGCGCCGCCCTCGGTGTCGGGCGATGCGGCAGCACCGCGAACCATGGCAGCGGCGAGATCGTGCTTGCGTTCTCGACCGGCAACGCCGTGCCGCGGGATCCGGACGCGACGCGGTGGACGTGGACGATCGTCCCCGACCGGCGCATCGACCCACTCTACGCCGCGACGATCGACGCGACCGAAGAGGCGATCCTCAACGCGCTCTTCGCCGCCGAACCGGTGGTCGGCCGCAACGGGCGCCGCATCGAGGCGCTGCCGGTCGACGTGTGGGACGACGTCCGGCGGCGGCTCGACCTCGGCGGCGCACCCGGCTGAGTCCTGCGTGCATCCCACGGGGGACCCTGTGGGAGCACGACGATGACCGGCGAGACCCCGACCGACACCCCGGCGACCGCAGATCCGGAGCGCCTGGAGATCACCGCGAGCGATCAGCTGCACACGTGGCTCGCCGAGCACCATGGCCGCGACCAGAGCGTGTGGCTGGTGACCTGGAAGGCGAAACACCGGGACCGCTACGTGAGCCGCGAACAGGTCCTCGACGAGCTCGTCGCCTGGGGCTGGATCGACGGCGCCCGCAAGAAGGTCGACGACGACCGCACGATGCAGCTCGTCTCGCCGCGGCGCACGCAGTACTGGGCTCGCTCGTACAAGGTCCGAGCGGCGCGACTCGAAGCCGAGGGCCGCATGCAGCCGCCGGGGCGAGCGAGCGTCGAAGCCGGTCGAGCCAACGGGCTGTGGACCTTCATCGACGATGTCGACGCGCTCATCGTCCCCGACGACCTCGCCGAAGCCCTGACGAGCGCCGGCGCCCACGAACGATTTGACGCACTCGCGCCATCGTACCGCCGCAACGTGTTGCGGTGGCTGAAGCTGGCGAAGACCGCACCGACGCGCGCGAAGCGCATTGCGAAGGTGCGCGACACCGTCCGCGACGGGCAGAAAATCCGGCACCTGTGAGGCTTCGGGCCGGTGCACGGCACGCTGGTCGTCCGGCCTGACGGTCACCTGCTCTCCCGAGGGCCTCTCGTGTGCCGGCGTCCCGTGGATCGCACGCCGGACCCGCACAGAACGCGTCGGCTCGGACCGGCGCAGGATGTCTCATCCGTGTCCTCCGTCGATGGAGACACAGACACCCCGGGTCGACAGGCTCCAGAAACTCAGCTTGTTCGTCCGAGCCCGATGCGAACAAATGAACCCTCACCCACATACCCGGGAGGGGTTATGCATCTGCTTCGGATCGCGGCGCCAGTGATGGCGCTCTGTGTTGTATTGCTTGCACCGCTCGCCGTCTCGGCGATTGGTGGCGCGTCGGCCGGCACAATCAGCGTCGATGAGGGTACGAACGCGGCGTCAGGGACCGACGAGATTGCCGAGCTGGATGCGCTCATGGCGCATAGCAATCAATGCGCGAACCTCCATGCGCGGGTGTTCAGCCTCAGTGCTCCGTCAGACCATTCCGATTCGCAGACCTTCGACTTCGGTTGGAACGTGAGCCAGACGCGGTTCACGAGCGAGTTCAACGGCGAACAGATCTACCGTGACAGGATCCATCCGGGCGTAGAAGGCGTCAGCGTCGGAAACGCGCTCGTTGTTCAATGGTTCGTCGGCGGGGAACCGGCCACCGCGGAGAACGCGCAGGTCCAGGCCGTCCGTCGGCTCATCGGTCGGACCGTGGACACAGAGTGGACAGATGTGCAGCCGCACATGCCGTACTTCCGCGCCGCGTTTACGCACATCGACGATCCGGAATTCGTCGACGCCAGCCACAACACAACGATCACCTACCAGGTCCAGTTGACCGAGGGTCGAATCTGCGAGTTCGTGTTCCTTCGCGACAACCGGTGGACGAACTACGGGATCGACCTCGGGGGCGACACGCTGGGGCTGTGGGCCCCCACGGGCATCTTCGCCACGGACTTCGAGCAGCAGTCCGATGGCATCCGGTTCGTCGCTGTGCCGGTCGGTTTCGCGCTGGGCGGGCAGCTCTGGTTGTCGAGTGACTGGTACCTCGGCTTCTCGGGATACATGGGGTGGGCGCTCGCGACGAACGAGCAGCCAGACGAGACTGACGATGCAGGCGACAGCGGATTCACGGTCCAGACCGCGGTGTTCGGCGGCATCCTCGATCTGGGGGGATACGTGACGGTGGCCCCTTCGTATCTGGTCGACTTCCGAAGCGACTACGACGACCCCGGGTTCATCATCGGCCTCGGGTTCGGTCCCCGGCTCACGTCCTTCCTGACCGGTGGCTCCGGGCGAGAGTGACCGGCGACGACAGCGGCGCGCTGCGCCGCTGGCTGTGCGCCGACGGCGACCTCGTCTGGTAGCGCGCGTCGGGGGCGCGTGGCGTTGACAGAATCCCGCGCTCGGTGCCTCCTGATCGGCATCCACACACCCGGGTGTCGTCATGCCCTGTCCCGTGTCGTCCCGCGTCGCTCGTGCGCTTGTTGTCACGTCGTTCACCTGCGCGGGATTCGCCGCAGGATGCGGCGCTGACGGCGGCCTGGACGACGGATCCACGTCGGTCGCCGTCGCTGCGCTGGTCACCCCGGACGGCCCGGCGCTGCCGGTCGTGCCTCGTGTCCAGCTGCCGACGCGTCCGTTCGACACGGTGGCGGATGCCGACGCGCTCGTTCGCCATGCGTCGCCGGAGCCCGGCGGACTGCTGTGGCCCGACGCGGCCTCGGCGGCGCCCGTTCGCGGTGCGTTCGACCCGGAGCAGCGGGCGAGGGACCTCATCGACAGCTGGGCGGCACGGCTCGGGGCGGACCCGGGCGCGGCCGATACCCTCGTGGTACGTGACGTGCTCGACACCGGGCGGGGCGGGATCGTCGTGACCTTCCAGCAGTGGGTCGACGGCGTCCCGGTCGATGCCCGCGGGCCCCGTGTGCTGCTGCGCCGTGACGGCGGCATGGTCGCAATGTCGGGTCGCGTACACCCGGTGGCCGACGTGCGCACCGCCCGCACCATCGCCCCGCAGGACGCGGCCCTTCGCGCGCTGCACACGACCGTCGGTACGGCACCGCTTCGGCCCGCGCAGGTCGATCGCGACGCCGCCGGAGCGATCCACGTCGCGGTCGCGCCGTGGACGATCGACGGCGAGGCCGCGCAGCTGCGCGTCCCGGCTCGGGTCCGTGAGGTGCTCGTGCCCCGCGGAGCGCGCCTGCACGCCGCGTGGGTCGTCGAGGTCGAGGTGGACCTCGTCGATACCCTCGAGCTCCGCACGGCGCGCGTCGTGATCGACGCCGCGACCGGCGAGGTGCTCGCGGCCCACGACATGAGCGCGGGCATCGACGGCACATACCGCGTGTACGCGGACGCCGAGACGCTGCGCCCCCTCGCCGGCCCGTTCGGGGACGTGTCGCCGCACCCCACCGGCCGGCCCGAGGGACTCGCGCCCGACGAGATTGCCGCTGCGCTCGTGACCGTCGACGGACTGAACACGAACCCCGACGGAGCCAGCGATCCGTGGCTGCCCGCGGGGGCCACCACCACGGCGGGCAACAACGTCGTGGCGTGGGCCGATCTCGATGGGGACCGCGAAACGGGGGGCGGTGACGTCGTCGTTTCGGTCGCGGGGCGGGTGTTCGACTTCCCGTTCGGCTTCGACGCCGAACCTGCAGACGACCAGCACCGGGCGGCCTCCGTCGCGATCTTCTACGTCACGAACTGGTTGCACGACTGGTACTACGACGCCGGCTTCGACGAGGCCGCCGGAAACGCGCAGAGCGACAACTTCGGTCGCGGCGGCGAGTCCGGCGACCCGTTGCTCGCCATGGTCAGCATGCCGGGGATGACGAACAACGCGGTGGCGACCACCCCGGACGACGGCGCATCGCCGAGCCTGCGGTTTGGCGTGTGGTCCGGCCGGGGGGAGGCGCGGGTCGAAGCGGACACGGTCGACGACATCGCCGAGCCCGGTCTGGCGTCGTTCGGCCCCGACAACTTCGACGTGTCCGCGCCGATCGTGGTGGCTCGCGACGCGGCCGGCGAACCCGGCGACGCGTGTGAGCCGATCACGAACGACGTGGCCGGCTCGATCGCCCTCGTCGATCGAGGCGGCTGCTCGTTCTGGATCAAGGTCGCCAACGCCCAGTCGGCTGGTGCGGTCGGTGTGATCATCGCGAACAACCGCGATGGCGTCGCGCCGGGCATGAGCGGCACGCCGGGCGTCGAGATCCTCATCCCTACCCTCTCGGTCACCGACGTGGACGGCGGTCGAATCGCGGCCGCGGTCGGGTCGCGTCCCCGCGTCGACGGTCGCCTCGTTCGCAGCCAGGAGCCCGCGTCCGCCGGGGCCTTCGACCACATGGTCGTCGCCCACGAGTGGGCACACATCCTCACGCGCCGGCTCGCCGTCTGGCGCACCGCGCAGGCCCGCGCCCTCGACGAGGGGTGGGCAGACCTCGTCGCGCTGCACATGGTCCGTGACGAAGGCGACGACCCTGCCGGGGCCTGGGCGATCGGCGTTCGCCTCGGGCACGTGCTGAGCACGGATCCGCTCTACTACGGCACCCGTCGGGTCCCGACGTCGACGTCGGACGACATCAACGCGCTGCGGTTCCGGCACATCGCGAACGGCGAGCCGCTGCCCGACACGCACCCGATCCTCGAGCGCGGCGACAACGCCCTCGCTGCGAATGCCGGCGAGGTCTGGGCGCGCATGCTCTGGGAGGCGTACGCCGCCCTCGTCGGCGAGGTCGAAGCCTCCGGTGGCTCGTTCGACGACGCGCGGCGCATGATGTCCGACCTCACCGTCGCCGCGCTCGTGATGTCCCCCGAGGATCCCACGTTCACCGAAGCCCGCGACGCGTTTCTCGCCGCGGCCCGGGCGTCCGACGAAGACATCGTCGTCGGCCTCGCCGAGGCCTTCGCCCGCATGGGGCTCGGCACGTGCGCGGAGGCTCCGGCGCGCGATAGCGTGGCTCTCGACGACCTCGTCGAGTCCTACGTCGACGCGCCGAACCTCGTCATCCAGGGCGTCGAGACCGACGACGGCCCGATTGCCTGTGACGACGACGGCATCATCGACGCGTTTGAGCCCGGTGTGCTGCGCGTGCACATCGCCAACATCGGATCCCGCCCGGCGACCGACGTCGCTGTCGATATCGTCGGTGTGCTCGAGACGCCGCAGATCATCGAAGAGATCCCGCCGCTGTCGACGTACGTCTACGAGCTCGCGATCGGTGTGGGCGAGACGGGCGACGTGCCGGGGCTGTCGATCGCAGACGTCAGCGTCGCGTGGGACGGCGGATGCGTCGATGCGGTCGAAGCGAGCCACTCGTTCATCGTGAACGCCGACGTCATCGAGGGAGCCACGGCACGCGACGACGTAGAGATCGAGCCGTCGCTGTGGACGATCGGCGGCCTCGACGGCGACGAGGTCTGGTCGATCGTCGAGCTCGAGGGCCCGAACCATCGATGGCGTGGCCTCGACTTCGGGGCGCCGTCCGACACGTGGCTGACCTCGCCGCAGATGTCCGCGGCGAGCGACGGGATCATCGGCGTGACGCTGCTGCACCGGTACCGCTTCGAAGCCGACGACGTGTTCTGGGACGGCGGTGTGATCGAGGTGTCATTCGACGAGGGTGGCACGTGGACCGACGTCGCGGAGTTCACGGACCCCGGATACGACGGGGTGTTGTCGGACGCCGCGGGCAACCCGCTCGCCGGTCGCTCGGCCTACTCGGGCGAGAGCGCGTCGTGGCCCGACATGCAGCTCCTCGAGCTTGCCATCGAGCCGCCGCGGGCCGAAGCGCCGTTCCAGCTGCGGTTCCGCATCGCGACAGACGCCGCCGTGGGCGATGAGGGGTGGGACATCGACGACATCGAGTTCTACGGGGTGGCCGAGACGCCGTTCCCGCGGCTGGTGGTCGACGACGGGCTGCCCACGTGCCCGCAGGAGCCCGACGCCATCGCCGGCCCCGATCAGACCGTCGACGCCGGCGACACCGTGGCCCTCGACGGCACGATGTCGAGCGACCCCGACGAGGGCACCGAGCTCGACTTCTCGTGGTCGCAGCTCGAGGGCACGCCGGTCGATCTGACCGGTGCCGATCTGCCGATCGCGACGTTCACGGCGCCGGACGTCAGCGAAGAGGAGCTGCTCCTGTTCGAACTCGCCGTGTCCGACGGTGTGTTCGAGGTGCGCGACTCGGTCGCGATCACCGTCCGGCCCGTCGAAGCGCCGGACGCGGGTGGCGAGGACACGGGCGGCGAAGATGCCGGCGGTCAGGACACGGGTGGCGAGGACGCAGGCGGCGAAGATACCGGCGGTGAAGACGCTGGCGGCACAGACACCGGCGCAGGCGCCGACGCGGGTGGGTCCGGCGATTCGGGCAGCGGCGGTGGGGGCGGCGCGGCCACCGGGGGTGGGTCCAGCGGCGGATGTGCCGCGGGCGGCTCGTCGCCGTGGCCGAGCGGTGCCGGGATGTGCATCGCGGGCCTCGCGCTCGTCACGCGCCGTCGCCGCTACGGCCGCTGATCTCGCACGTCGTGTCCGTGGTCGGACGGCATGTCGGATGCGCGCTCGTCGTGCGGCACCCGGTGGGCGTCAGTCGTCCAGCAGGTCGTCGAGCCACTCGCTGATGCGGTCCTCGATGTCCCACGCCAGCCGCGCGTGGTCGGCGAGGTAGCCGCGCAGGGTGTGCCACGCCGCTTCGACGTGCAGCGTGGACCACCGCTCGCGCGGTTCGCGCCACACACGGACGTCCCAGACGTCGGCCAGACGTTCGGCGAGCTCGATCGTCCACTCGTTGCGCTCGCGGAACACGTGCTCGACGACGTCGTGCTCGTCGAACGCGTCACGCTCGAACGGGTAGGGCCACGGGCCGCTGTCGTCGTCGAACGCTGCGTCGTCGGCAAGGCTCGCCCCTTCGTCGTCGTCGCTCGACGCGCCGGCGCCGACCCACGTCCATCCCGCCGACCCCGGGTCCCGCGTCGTCACGTGCGCTCGCGCCAGCGCCCGATGGCGCGCCCACCGTTCGTGGGCGTCGTCCGAGCTGCTCGGCGTGCCACTCGCCTTCGCGACGTCGTCCGACGCCTCGTCTGCGTCCCCGCCGTCGGCCGCGGTCTCGCCGTCGGACGCGGCCGTCGTCGCCGATGCCAGCGACGCCCGCAGTGCCTGCGCGCGCATCCACGAGTCCACGCTGCCCCCGTTCAGCACGTGGTCGATCATCTCTCGCGCGACCAGCATCGGCCAACCCGCACGAACCAGTCGGCGGTACACCTCGCGCAGCGACTCGGCCGCGGCCGTCTTCTCGCTGTGCGACTCGGCGGCACGGGCCGCCGGAGCAAGGGCTTCGAGGCGGGCGAGCAGGCTGTGGGTCGTATCGTCGGTCATGTTCGGAGTCTCCGGGGGCACTCGTACGGGGCCGCAGGTCGCGTATCCTACGCACAACGAGCACAGCGCGTCGGCACGTAGCGTGCCGTGCGGGTCGATTGTCGTCCTGCGAAGCTCCGCAGGCGGCGCAATCGCGCGACGAATGGTCTACGCGCCAGCCTCGGACGGCTGACGCTTTCACGGCTCCATCGCCGAGGTCGGGCCTCGGGCGCGAAGCCGTAGGGGCAGGCTCCCTGCTCGACAACCCCGGATGTCGCCCTGGGGGTCGTCCGGCCCGGGTCGATCAGTACAGAATCACCTGCGGATTCGCCCACTCGACCGACCCACTCGTCGCACGTACACGGAGGTTCCACGACGCAGTGGCCGGGTTGAACTCCTCACTCGTCGCGGTCCACGGTCGGCTGCCAGAGCTGCAGGTGATGTCCGCGAGTACGGTGCTGCAGCTGCTGACAAGCTCGAACGTGCCCGCTCCGCGGCAGGTCACCTGCAGGCGTGCGCGCGTGAAGTTCGTACGCATGCCGGTGTCCGAGTTGCCCTCGTTGTAGAATGTGTTGGCGACGTACTGATTGATCGTCGAACCGGTCGACCCGAAGGTCGATCCGCCGACCGGCGATCCCGTGCACGACGTCGTCGGCGCGTTGGGGAAGAGCGGCAGCGAAACGTTCGTGCCGAACTGCGTCATCGCAGGGGTCACCGAGTTGTTGCCGATCGAGAATGAGGAGCCGGACAACGTGAGACCGGCGCCGGCGGAGTACGTGCCGCCGTCGTCCGGCTCGCAGGTGACGGTGCCATCGGCCGCGATGGCGCGAATCGAGCTGCCGGCCGCGCACGTGCCCGCCACGCGGGACTGCACGATTGCGGAGTTCACGCCGAACGTGGTGCCCGACAGGGTCAACCCGGGGCCCGCGGAGTACGTGGTGTCGGTGTCGGTGTCGGTGTCGGCTTCGCAGGTGACGGTACCGTTGGCAGCGATCGCGCGGATCGAGCTGCCAGCGGGGCACGTGCCCGACACGCGGGACTGTGCGCTCGCGGTGTTCACGCTGAACGTGGAGCCCGAGAGCGTCATGCCGGAGCCCGCCGTGTACGTCGTGTCGTCGTCGTTCTCGCAGGTGACGGTGCCGTCCGCTGCGATCGTGCGGATCGCGCTGCCCGCGGCACAGGCGCCGGTGACCCGGTTCTGCACAGCACCTGCGTCGACGCTGAACTCGGTGCCGGTGAGGGTCATGCCGGCGCCGGCGGTGTAGGTCGTGTCGGTGTCCGTGTCCTCTTCGCAGGTGACGGTGCCGTCGGCGGCGATGGCACGGATCGATGAGCCTTCGGGGCAGGTGGCCGCCACGCGTGCCTGGATCGCCGCGAGGTCGACGCTGAACAGGCCGCCGGACAGCGCGAGCCCTTCGCCAGCGTCGTACGTCGTGTCGGTGTCCGTGTCTTCTTCGCAGGTGACGGTGCCGTCGGCCGCGATGGCGCGGATCGAGCTGCCCTCGGCGCAGGTGCCGTCGACGCGCAGCT
>Ga0209692_10000402_pt1 | contig 110231 bp, 112 predicted proteins | sample tdDd472_FD_187129 | JGI IMG/M metagenome (GOLD analysis project Ga0209692, IMG submission 187129) | Marine sediment microbial communities from the Atlantic coast under amendment with organic carbon and nitrate - tdDd47.2 (SPAdes)... | ecosystem: Environmental > Aquatic > Marine > Coastal >...
TCCGCTCACCGCGGGGCGCCCGCCCACAAAGCCCGCGATTATGCGGAGCAAAATCCGCCAGAACAGCCGGAAAACCGGACCTCAAAACCCGGCACTCCGCATAATCCCGTTCTCAGCATAATCGACGTTATGCGGTGCACCGCATAACGTCGAACTGGGCGCCGCCTGGCAGAAGCAGGCCAAGGGAACCGAACGCGACTATCTCTCGGTCAAGCTGGACGACCCGAGCTTCCCGGCTCCGATCTACGCCACCCTGGTCGAGGTGGAAGGCGAAGAGGGCATGCAGCTGATCTGGTCGCGCCCGAACACCAACCGCGACTGATCTCCCCGAAAGACAAGGGCCCCGCCGCAAGGCGGGGCCTTTTCGCATGTCAGCGCTTATCGGTCGCACTCACTGATGCGGCTTGATCCCCGAACGCATCGCGATACCCACGGCGTCTCTTGCTTCGCTCCAGACGGTCGAATGCCAGATCGGCATCATCGGCCGTGTCGAATGTCTCCATCATTGTCTGGCCGCGCGTTCCGATCCTTCCCCAATCGCGAATGAGCGAGGCTCCGCCGAACAGGGTCGGCTGAACGCTCAGGCTGTAAAAGCGCCGCATGTTTTTTGTCGGGTCGATGCGGCGAAGATGGACCGGCTCTGGCTCGCGTAGGGACATAGGAAGAGTCTCGCCGAGCGGGCTTCTTGTGTCCAATCAGTTCTATGAATCGATGACCCGTCATTGATTCACGCCATTCATCTTCGGTCCTCTCGATGAAATCGGTTCGTCGCAATGACCGATTTCATGTCCTCCCGTCGGAACCAGATCGCGCGCCCGCATCGGAGCGGCGGGTTGCCGGCTGTGAAAACGACCTGCTCGTCACCGCGCATGCGCAGCACTTCCTCTGGCAGGATCAGCGGCCGAGCGGCCAACTGCTTCGAACGTGTTCGCGACGATCCCGACATCTGCGATGTCCGGCTGAGCTGATCGACCTCGACCGTGGTGTTGCCACATCGCCGCGAGATGTATTCGGCGGTTTCCGGATCGTTAATCGCGGCGAATGAGACCCACGACGCGCTCTCGAACCACTTCGATGTGGCGTCACGCCCGCCATAGGTCTCGCGCATCTGGCCGATCGACTGAAAGAGCAAGAGCAGGCTGATGCCGTATTTGCGGCCGGCGTCCCGCGCGGTTTCCAGAATGCGCAGATAGCCGAGCCGCGCCACCTCATCGAGCAGGAACAACGTCCTGCCCTTCGTCTCTCCGTTCCGATTGTAGATCGCATTGAGCAACGCGCCGATGATCGTGCGCGCCAGACCCGGATGTGCCTCAAGGGTCTTCAGGTCGAGATTGACAAAGATATCCGTGTTTCCGTTCGCCAAATCGTCGGTCGACAGGCTCGATCCGGACACCAGCGCCGCATAGTTCGGATAGCTCAGCCAATGGGTTTCCTTGATGGCGTTGGCGTAGACACCGGAAAAGGTTTCCGGCGTCATGTTGACAAAGGCGGCGACGTTCTCCCGTACGAACTCGGATTTGGAATTATCGTGAATTGACTGCAGCCGCTCGCGCAGTTTCGGTTCCGGCTCGGAGAGGTTCATGCGCACCTGGCGCAGCGTCTGCTGTTCCTTTTCCGTATGACCCGAGAGGCAGACATCGGCGATCAGCGCGGTGATGAGCTGCAGAGCGGAAGCGCGGAAGAAGTCGTCGCGCATGGATGTCTGCCGGCCGACATCGGTGACGACCCAGCTCGCCACGGCGACGACATCCTCTTCCTTCGTGCCGCCATAGCGGCCGATCCAGTCGAGCACGTTGAAGCCGACCGAGGCATCCTTCGGGCTCAGCACGAAGACCTCGCGGCCTGCCTTGCGCCGGTGACCGGTGACCATGGGTGCGACTTCATTGGATGGGTCGAGGGCCACCAGCCCACCGCCCCATTTGAGCGCTGTCGGGATCGTGACCGACGTCGTCTTGAAACCGCCCGACCCGGCGAAGACAAGTCCGTGGGTCGATCCGAAGGAGGCGTCGAAGCAAAGGAGCGCCGACTTGCCACCGGCCCCCCAGGAGTGTTTGTCGTCGGCGCGGAACGTTTGGCTCGCAACGCTGTCCTTGTCGACGCGATAGGCCTCGCCCACAACGATCCCGCCATCTTCTCCGAACATCCGTTTCGCCTCGCCGAGTGACATCCAGTCCGCCGATCCGTGGATGGCGCGCTTGCCCGTCAGACGGCGTGGCTTCATGCTTGCGAATGCGGCATCGCCGTGCAGCGCAACCCGTAGCGCGAACATGCCAGCGACGAAGCAGACCACCGCCCCGATGCCGGTGGCGGGATCGGCATATTCGATCAGCCGGTGCCCATCTGGGACCGCATCCGCGAAACCGCTGAGGCGCGTCACTTCGCGCATTCCTGCAACGGCGATCACGCCGATCGCACCGATCAGAACACCGACACCGCCTGACTTGATTGCCATGGCGCCGCGCGCTGCAAAGAGGAAGACAATCCCTATGGCTGCGGCGACAACATAGGGCAGGGCAATGCCGATCCGCCCCAGCGTCAGTTGTGCCTCCGGCGAATTGCCGAACCTTGCCAACCACGATTCCGAGCCGGTGAGTCCAAGACACACAGCGATCATCAAGCCGGCCGGAGCAATCAGAAGGAGGAGCTTATTCAGCGTCATTGGAAAACGCCTCCGCTCCGATCGCCGTCAGCCGTTCCCGCTCCGCTTCGTCCGCCTCGATCCGGCTGGCGCCGTCGATCAGCAGTCCGAGCAGCAGCGCCCGCTTCTCATAGCGAAGCCCCGCCTTGGCGATCAGACCGCCAAGCTGGATCTTCTCGCGCGTGTCCTTCTTGCGCGCGTCGGTCCGGCTTGCCTGTCGCATCCGCTCAAGCCTCGCTATTCGCGCCTGAAGACGTACCAGCCGGGTTTTGCGCGGGCGGGGATTTCCGGGTCTCACTGCCGCCGCCGCGAAACCGTTTCGCCAGATCCTTGAAGGCTTCGACGAGCTTTGCATCGTCGATCTCGATCTCTCCGAGACCGGCCTTGAGCGCAAGCTTGCCGATCCGTTCGGCCTCGCGTGCTTCTGTGGCCTTGAGCTGCTCCTGCAGTCTGGCGATGTCTTCCTTGATCTTCGATGAGGACTTTTTCATTTCGTTTGCTCCCGGTTCTGGCGAATGGCTGGAGCGGCTTGGCCGCTCCAGCTCTTTGTCTGGTCGGGAGATCGAACCGGAAAAGTCTGCAACTTTTCCTGATCTCCCTTTGTAAGCCATGAGCAGAATCGCTCGGGTGCGCGTTCAGCGCATCCCGGCAGAAATGCCGGGTCGAGAGACCCGTCTCTTTGAGAGATCATCCCAGCGTTCCGAAGGAATGCGTCCAAGGGCGCAGTAATACGTCGCGACGGCGACGTGCTGCTGGCGGCCCCTGATGGGGGAGGCCGCCGTCCTTTCGGAACAAGGTTGGACTTGTTTCTCAGGAGCTTGATGGCCCGTGGCGATCACGCATTTCACACCTCAGCTTATTTCGCGGGGAAACGGCCGCAGCGCGGTTCTGTCGGCCGCCTACCGTCATTGCGCGAAGATGAGCCACGAGGCGGAAGCGCGGACGGTCGACTATTCCAACAAGCAAAACCTCGCCCACGAAGAATTCCTGCTGCCGCCCGATGCCCCGAAATGGGCCCGCGACATGATCGCCGATCGGTCCGTGGCTGGCGCGGCGGAGGCCTTCTGGAACATGGTCGAAGCCTTCGAGAAACGCAGCGACGCCCAACTCGCCAAGGAATTCATCATCGCTCTGCCGGTCGAGCTCAGCCGGGACCAGAACATCGCCCTGGTCCGGCAGTTCGTCTCCGAGCAGGTGCTTCCGCGCGGGCAAATCGCGGATTGGGTCTTCCACGACGATCCGGGCAATCCGCACATCCACCTGATGACCACGCTGCGGCCGCTGACCGAAGACGGGTTCGGTTCAAAGAAGGTCGCGGTGATGGGGCCGGATGGCCAGCCGGTTCGGACAAAGACCGGGAAGATCCAGTACAAGCTCTGGTCCGGTGAGAAGCCTGAATTCCTCGAGCAACGGCAACGATGGCTCGATCTCCAGAACCACCATCTGGCTCTGGCCGGATGGGAAATCCGCGTCGATGGCCGGTCCTACGCAGAGCGAGGCATCGACATCGAGCCGACCACCCATATCGGGGTTGCGGCAAAGGCGCTGCAGCGCAAGGCGGAGTCTAAGGCGAACGCCATCGATCTCGAACGGCTCGCCCTTCACGAGGTGCAACGGCAGAAGAACGCCGCGCGCATCGAGGACCGGCCCGAGCTGGTGCTCGACATTCTCACCTCGGAGAAGAGCGTCTTCGATCAGCGCGACATCGCCAAGGTCCTGCACCGCTACATCGACGATCCGAAGAGCTTCCAGCGGCTTCTCGCGCGGATTGCGGAAAGCCCGGAATGCCTGAAGCTCGCCGATGAGACCATCGACTTCGCGACAGGCGCGCGTGTCCCGGCGCGGCTGACGACAAGGGCGATGATCCGGCTCGAGGCCGAAATGGTCAGCCGCGCGGACTGGCTTTCGGGAAAGGGCGGGTTTGAAGTCCGGGCGAAGGTATTGGAAGCCGTCTTCGGCCGGCATGAGCGGTTATCGGACGAGCAGCGGACGGCCATCGAGCATGTGGCGGGCGCGGAGCGGATCGCAACGGTCGTCGGCCGGGCAGGGGCCGGCAAGACCACGATGATGAAGGCCGCCCGCGAAGCCTGGGAATTGGCCGGCTACAAAGTGGTCGGTGGCGCGCTCGCGGGCAAGGCGGCCGAGGGTCTGGAGAAGGAAGCGGGCATTCCGTCGCGCACGCTCGCCTCCTGGGAGCTTGGCTGGCAGCAGGGCCGCCGGCGTCTCGATGACAAGACAGTTTTCGTTCTCGATGAGGCGGGCATGGTCTCATCCCGTCAGATGGCGACCTTCGTTGAAGCGGTCACCAAGTCGGGCGCGAAACTGATCCTAGTCGGTGACGCCGAGCAGCTGCAGCCGATCGAGGCGGGCGCGGCCTTCCGCGCGATCGTCGAGCGCACCGGCTATGCCGAGCTCGAAACCATCTACCGCCAGAACGAACCATGGATGCGCGCCGCGTCGCTCGATCTGGCGCGGGGCCGCGTCAAGGACGCGCTCTCTGCCTATCGCGCGAAGGGCAAGCTAGTTTCGCAGATGCTGAAAGCCGATGCGATCGAAACGCTCATTGCCGACTGGAACCGGGACTACGATCCGGAGAAGTCGACTTTGATCCTCGCGCATCTGCGCCGTGACGTCCGCCAGCTCAACACGATGGCGCGGGAAAAGCTCGTCGAACGCGGCCTCATTGAAGGCGGGCATGTCTTCAGGACAGAGGACGGACCCAGACAGTTCGCCTCCGGTGACCAGATCGTCTTCCTGAAAAACGAGGGATCGCTCGGCGTCAAGAACGGCATGATCGGCAAGGTCGTCGAGGCCGCATCCGGCCGCATCGTCGCGACGATCGGAGACGGGGAGGGCGCATCCCGCGTCACCGTCGACCAGCGCTTCTATCGCAATCTCGATCACGGGTATGCCACGACCATCCACAAGTCGCAGGGCGCGACGGTCGATCGCGTGAAGGTCCTGGCTTCGCTCTCGCTCGACCGGCATCTGACCTATGTCGCCATGACCCGGCACCGGGCGGACATCGCACTCTATTATGGCAGCCGGTCCTTCCATCTCGCCGGCGGTCTCGAGAAGCTCCTCTCCCGAAAGAACGCCAAGGAAGTCACCCTCGATTATGCGGGCGACCGCTTCTACGCTCAGGCGCTGCGCTTCGCCAACAATCGCGGTCTGCACCTCGTCCGGGTTGCACGGACGCTGATGCGGGACCGGGTTCAATGGACGATCCGGCAGAAACAAAAACTCGTCCACCTCGGCCTTCGGCTTCGCGCCGCCGGCGTGCGGCTCGGGCTCGCCGATCGACCGCTTCACCAATCCCCGCAATCAGTCAGAAAGGCCGCGCCGATGGTCAAGGGCATTTCCAGTTTCACGATGTCGGTCGCCGAAACCGCGGAAGAAAAGCTGCAAACCGATCCGGCCCTGCAGAAGCAATGGAACAATTTCTCCGACCGGATTCGTCTCGTCTATGCGGATCCCGAAAGCGCGTTCAAGGCCATGCGCATGGAGGCCGTTGTCGAAGACCCGAACGTTGCCCGTCAGCGTCTTGGCGAGATCGAACGGAATGCGGCGAGCTTCGGTGCGCTTAAGGGTCGAGAAGGGTTACTGGCGAACCGCGCGGACCGGGAAGATCGTCGTGTGGCGGAGGTCAATGTGCCGGCACTTCGCAAGGACCTCGAACGCTATCTCGACGTGAGGGAGAGGGCGACGGCCAAGTACAGGCTGGAAGAGGAAGGTCACCGCAAGCGGACCTCGATCGACATTCCGTCTCTGTCGCCCGCGGCGGCGCGGGCAATGGAAAAGGTCCGCGACGCCATCGAACGTAACGATCTGCCGGCCGCGCTCGGATTTGCGCTGGCCGACCGCATGGTGAAGGCCGAACTCGACACCTTCAACAAGGCTGTTTCGGAGCGGTTCGGGGAGCGGACCTTGCTCGGCAATGCCGCCAAGAGCCCGGCGGGGTCGACCTTCGACAAGGCGGCCCAGGGCATGTCGCTGGGCGGACGGGAAAAGCTCAGTTCCGCTTGGCCGACCATGCGGGCCGGCCAGCAACTGGCCGCCCATGAGCGCACCCAGCAGGCCCTGAAACAGTCCGAGGCGATGCGGCAAACGCAAACCAGGAGACAGGGGCTGAAGCAGTGAGCGGACGGCCCAGGATCATGACCGTTGCCGCTCTCGCCTGCATCCCTCTCGCGCTGTTCGGCCTGGGATATGGGGCGGGCTTTCACGTCAATCTGACACCGAGCTATCCGCTCGGTCTCTGGCGGATCGAGACACTGAATCGCGATGTGCGGGTCGGGGATCGGATATTCATTTGCCCGCCCCTGACCGAGAGGTTTCGCCAGGCGCGCAAGCGCGGCTATGTGCGGCGCGGCCTCTGCCCCGGCTGGCTCAGCCCGCTGATCAAGACCGTCGTGGCGGTGCCCGGACAGTCGGTTGAGATCGGTGCATCCGTCGCGATCGACGGTCTCGCTCTGCCGCAATCCGCAATTCAGCCGCGTGACGGATCGGGCAGGGAGCTGACACCTGATCCCGGCGGTGTGGTGCCTCCCGACACGCTGTTTCTTTTTTCGACATTCAGAGGTTCCTATGACTCGCGCTACTTTGGGCCGATACCGGCCGCCGGCGTTCTCGGGTTGGCGAGACCGGTTTTTACGTTCGCGCCGTAGCATGGCCATCGCGGCCACGTTCCTCGCCGCTGCTGCCGCGATTGGCGCATTCGGATGGAGCGGCGAAGTGCTTCTCCTCCCGGTCGCGTGCCTCTTTCCCGCACTCTGGGCGTTTGCCCCGACGCGACTGGTCGCAAGCCTGGTTTCGATGGCATATTTCATGGCAGCTTCGAGAGGCTTGCCCGTCGGCGTATCGATTTTCTACGGGAGCGATATCTGGGTTGGGCTCGGACTTTGGATCGCCGCGTCGCTGCTGTTCGTCACGGTGCATACTGTTCTTTGGTCCCCGAAGCCCGGGTGGCATCGGGCCGTGCTATATCTGGCGGCGTGGGCGCTGATGAGCGTGCCGCCATTCGGAATCGTCGGGTGGGCCAGTCCGATCACCGCGGCCGGCGTTCTGTTTCCCGGTTGGGGCTGGGCAGGACTGGCGGCCACAGTCGTCGGCCTCTCGGCGATGACCACACGGATCTGGCCGCTCGCCGGTGTCGCAATTAGCGTGGCGTTAGCAGTTTCCGCAATCACTTGGACTAATCCCGCGGCGCCGGAGGGATGGCTCGGAATTGATACGACCTTCGACTACCAGGTCGCCGGAAACCACGCCGACTACGCGCAGCATCTGGCGACGATCGCGCTCGTCAGGCAGGCCGCGAAAACCGGCGCCCGCTCGATCGTTCTTCCCGAAAGCGCGCTCGGGATCTGGACGCCGACCACCGAGCGGCTCTGGGTCCGGAACCTCGCCGACCTCGATGCCGTCGTCGCTGGCGGTGCCATCGTCATTAACGAGAGTGGCTACGACAATGTCATGGTCGAGGTGACGGGGAGGGGAGCTCGCATACTCTACCGGGAACGAATGCCGGTGCCGGTAGCGATGTGGCGGCCCTGGGCATCCGGCGGCGCATCGGCGCAATTCTTCGCGAATCCAACCGGCAGATTTGCCGGGACGTCGATCGCACCCCTGATCTGCTACGAGCAACTCATCGTTTGGCCGATCCTGCAGTCCGTGCTCCTTGGCCCGGATGTCATCGTTGCGACTGGCAATGGCTGGTGGACTGGCGACACCAACATCGTTCCGATCCAGAAAGCCAGCGCCAAGGCGTGGGCGTCGCTGTTCGGGCTGCCGCTCGTTATCGCTTTCAATGACTGAGGAGGAGAGATGCAGTGCAGAAATTTAGCAATGCGGTGCCCCCTCAAGATGGCAAGCATGATACCGAAAATCGGGACACAACGAGATTTGCCCGGTGCAGTCCAGAATAGCCAAAAATTCCAACCGATGATCGAATGGCAGGGACCTTTCTAAAGCGCCCGCGATAGGGCATCTGCATGCATTCGCAATCCCGGCAGCATCTCCTTCAACATGCGCTCGGTGGGCACCCGCGCGCTGGAGGCGCTGAGGCTCATCGCGGCAACGACCTTGCCTTCGGGATCGGTGACCGGGATCGCTATGGAGAGCATCCCCTCCTCCAGTTCCTGATCCGATATCGCGACGCGGTCGGTCCTGACGGCCTTGATGACGTCACGCAAATGTCCGGTTTCGGTGATCGTCCTGGAGGTGAGCGCCTTCGGTTCGATGCCGTCGAGATAGTGGTCGAGTTCGCTGTCGCTCAAGGCCGACAGAAGAACCCGGCCCGTCGCCGACGCGTATGCCGGGAGACGGCTGCCTATGCGCACGACCATCGACACCAGCCGCTCGACTTCCGCGCGCGCTACGAACACGGAATATCCGTCTTCCAGAATGGAGAGCGACACGGATTCGTGCAGTTCGTTGCGGGCGGCTTCCAGGTAATGCTGCGCAAGTTGCGGCAGCGGCGTCGAGGCGGCGTAGGATGCGCCCAGGCGGAGCATCCTTGGCGTCGGCGAGAAGCGCGATCCGTTCTTTGCGAGAAAGCCGAGATCCATGAGCGTCATCATACACCGCCTGGCGCTGGCGCGCGAGATGCCCACGGCCTGCGCCGCCGACGAAACGGTGACCGCATCATGCGTTTCCTGGAACAACTCGATGATCGCCAGCCCCTTGGCGAGCCCCGCCATTCCCTCCGGAGCACGCGGCTTCGCCTTCTGTGTGTCACCGTCTGCCATGTTGGAAAGCGCACCCCCTCTTGCAAAGCTCGACCGTTTTCGTCGATCGGGCGTCACCGCTGATAGCGCCATCCGGACCACATGGCAAAGCCCGTTGTCCGACCGGACAGAACCGGGCTTCGATCCTCACCCCGCTATGGCGTCGAGGGCTGATCGTCGTCGCCTGACGGCAGGAAGGCATCACTGAAGAACGCATCCCGATCGAGCCCGGCCTCGGCGACGAAGTCGGCCATGGCGGCGTTGATCATCACCGGCGCGCCGCAGGCATAGATCTCGACCGCCGACATGTCGGGAAAATCCTCCAGAACGGCGCGATGGACGAAGCCGGTGCGGCCGCTCCAGTTCTGCGACGGCCTCGACACGACCGGCGTGAAGGAGATCCAGGCATGGCGGTCCGCCCATCCCCGGGCGAGATCGGCCATGTAAAGATCGGCTTCGGTGTTGACGCCCCAGTAGAGATGCAGCGGCCGCTCGCGGCCGGCGCGGATCATGTTCTCGACCATCGACTTCATCGGCGCGAAGCCGGTGCCCGATGCGAGGAGCACCGCGGGGACATCGTCGTTATCGCCCAGGCTGAACTGGCCGAACGGCATCTCAACCTTGAGGACCGTTCCCTTTTCCATGCCCGCCAGCATGGATTCGGAGAACTTGCCGCCGGGCACGTGGCGGATATGCAGCTCGATCTCGTCATTCTTCTGCGGCGGGTTGGCCATGGAATAGTTGCGGCTGTCGCCGTCGGGCAGGCTGACGCGCAGATACTGCCCGGCGACGAATGGCGCACGCAGGCCGATCGGCAGGCGCAGCTTGATCACCGCGACATCGGCAGCCGGACGAGCGATCCGCGCGACCTTGGCGTCGAATGTCTTGCGCGAGACCGGCTCGACCTTGCGGATCCAGGCCGGCGCGACCTCGATATCGCCATGCGGACGGGCCTGGCACAGCAGCACGCCGTCGGCCGGACCGGTGCGCACGCCCTGCCCCCGCACCGACGCTTCGCCGCTAACGATGCGTCCCTCGCAGGAGGAACAGACGCCTTTGCGGCAGGAATAGGGAATGGCGTAGCCGGCACGCTCGACCGCGTCGATGACGGTCTCGCCGTCCTCACAGTCGACCGCGATGTCGGAATCGGCCACTGAGATCGTGAAGGTCAATGGAGTCCTCCCACAAGTCGGATGGCGGCCAGGGCAGCGTCGGGGCTCGCCCGGTCCTGGCCGGCGATATCGAAGGCTGCGCCGTGCCCGACGCTCGAAAACAGGAAGCCGGCGCCGATGGACATGGCCGCCGCGCCGCGCCCCGCCATCAGCTTGACGGGGATGTGGCCCTGGTCGTGATACATGGCGATAAAGGCGTCATAGCCTTGCCTGCACAGGATGATGTCGGCGCCTTCGGGCCCGTCGACATTCATGCCGCGGGCGCGCAACGCCGCGACGGCGGGGACCGCGATCCGGTCATCCTCGTCGCCGAACAGGCCGTTCTCGCCGGCATGCGGATTGATGCCGAACACGCCGATACGCGGATTGTCGATGCCGAGCTGGCGAAGCGCCGCCGCACCGGCGACTGCCGCGCGTTCGATGAGATCCGGCGTCAGCCTTTCCAGCGCGCCGTGGAGCCGCTCATGCAGGGTGACATGAACGATGCGGAGCCCCGCGCCGACCAGCATGAGGAACACCGTATCGGGGCCGGTGCCCTGCAGTTCCGCCAGCAGGTTCGGATAGCCCGAGAAACGCCGCCCGCTCGCATTGACGGAGGTCTCCGAATGCGGACAGGCCACGATCGCCCGCGCCGTGCCGTCCTTCACCAGTTCGACGGCTTTCTCGACATAGGCGATCGTCGCGCGGCCGCCGGCGGCCGTCGCCCGGCCCGGCGCGACGTCTTGCGGAGAGATGCCGTCGACCTCGACGAAATCGATGCCGCCATCCGGCGCGCCCCACGCGGCGCGGTCGGTCTCGAGCCGCGCGCCCAGCCGCTCGGCGATCGGTGCGACGAGGTGGCGGTCGCCGATGACGACGGGACTGAGCGACGCGTCTCCGGCCAGCGAATGCGCGGCCTTCACGGCCACTTCCGGCCCGATCCCGTTGGGGTCGCCAACGGTGATCAGAACCCTGCCCCTTGCTGCTTCCATCAGAGCGGGAAACCGAGCAGCGTGTCGATATAGGCGCTGTCGAGAACGACGATGCGGGTGACGATCTTCGCCTCGCCGTCGACGATCCGGTAACGGTCGATATAGCGACCGGTGGCGAAGAGGTCCGTCGGTCCCTCGCGCGTGATCCGCGCCACCATGAAGGCCGTTTCGCTGCCGATCTCGTCGCCCTCGGTCTCGAGGATGTAGGGCTGTCCGAGAAGGTGGCGATAGGAATGCCGCTCGTAGACATTGGCCTCGAGAAGCGAGACGATCCGGTCGCGCAGCATGTCCTTGCTGTCGAGCCAGACGAGCCCGGCTTCCAGGTTCTGGGCGTAGTTGTCGGCCGAGGTGATCTTGTAGAAGCAATCGTCGACGAAGAAATCCGGCCAGGCCGTGCAGTCGCCGTCATCGATCTCGCGCACATAGCGCGCCTGGGCGGCGGCGATCAGCGCCGCCGCGTCCGCGTGCTGGGTCATTACGTTCACAGGCCCATCCTCCACCGGTATTCAGACCAGAAGCCGCGAATTGCCGCCTCCGTGATGCGGTCATCGCCGCTTTCGATCGAGCGCCCGCCCATCTCCAGGACGGCCTGCTCCTCGGACGCACCCTTGGTGCCCCTGCGCACGAAATCGCCGATACAGCCGTCCTCCATCGAGACATAGCCGCCGGGGCCGATCAGGTTGGACAGCTTGAGCCGCGCGCGCCGCTGTTCGGGCGTGTCGTCCTCGAAGCCGAGATAGGTCCAGTTGAGGTGCATGCTGTCGGTGCCCTTGGGCACGACCTGGCGCACGGCGATGGAATTCTGGATCTGCTGCAGCACGAAGCCCGGGAAGACGGAGAGGATCTGCAGCGTGATGTCGTCGTCGAATTCCTTGAAGCTCTTCAGCAGCGACATGTCCGCCAGCTGCAGGTCGGACTTGGAGCGGATCTTCTGGTCGGAATAGATGTCCTTCTTCGGCTTCTCGGCCTCGGCGACCTTGTCGATCTCCGAATAGCTGACATGGCAGCCGCCGTTCTCGCTGACGATGATACCGCCCTTCTGGGAGAGACGGTTGATCTCGAAGGTCGTGAAGAAGGTGTGCAGGATGCTGGCGTGGTAGCTGTCCTTGGTGTTCTCCACATAGAGCTTCCAGTTGTTCGGAAGCACCTGGGTGAAACGGCCGAGAACGACCATCTTGCGGCCGCCGAGAACGCGCCGGATGCGGCCGAGCACGGCTTCGCCGAGATAGTCCTCGATGTCGTCGACATCCTCGTCGAAGCTGCCGAAGACGAGCCCGTCGACAACCGAGACCCTGAGCTTGCGCGGCCCCCGGCCCTCCATGCAGAAATCCTTCGACATGCCGCCGCGGCCACCGATGCCGTCCTTGAAGGCGATGCCGACAAGATCGCCCTGCAGATTGTGCGTCCAGGCGTGATAGACGCAGGTGAAGTCCTTGACGTTGCCGCGATCCTCAAGCGCCAGCAGCGAGCCGCGATGGGAGCAGCGATTTTCGAAGGCATAAAGTTCGCCGTCGGCGTCGCGCGTCACGATGACCGGCGTTTCGCCGACATAAGTGGCGACGAAATCGCCCGCCGACTGCAATTCGGCGTCGACGCAGAGGAAATTCCAGGTCGGGCCCTGAAAGATCTTGCGCGATTCGGCCTCCAGCACGTCGTCGCGCTGGAAAACCCAGTACGGCACACGGCTGCCGCCGTCTTCCTTCGACCAGGACGGCATATCCGTGCCTGGCGGCGTAAGCTTGTCCACGTCGGGCTCCTCCAAATAATGTCCGTTATTCGAACTAGATGCGGTATGCGGATTTATCGTTTACAAGGGAGGCTATTTGGTGTCAACCTCCGGGCATCCGAACGGCCTTGCCGAAACCATCGAAAACAGGAGGAGCCCATGTCCGAAATCCATTCGTCCATCGACGCTGCCACGCGTCCTTTCGCCGGAAGCCGTCCCGATGTCGGCCGGCGCCGCGGGAGGGCCTGACCGTCTTGATCAAACTTCTCTTCATGTCCGGAAGCAGCCGTGTCGGCTCGGCAAACTGGCGCCTTGTCGGCGCCGCGGCGGAGCTGGCGAAGCGCAGATATGGCGACCGGATCGAAACGACGATCGTCAATCTCGGCGAACTGGAGATCCCGCCCTTCGATCCCGCGCTGGCGGATGGCGAACCCCTGCCGGCCGCCGTCGCCGCGTTGCGCGCCGAGGTGGCCGGCTGCGATGCCATGTTCATGAGTTCCGACGAATATAGCGGCACCTATTCCGCGCTATTCCGCAATGCGGCGGCGTGGTTGACCCGGGACATCGACGGATCCGGCAATTTGCTCGAAGACAAGCCGGTGGCATTGTGCGGCGTCGTGCTCGGCGGCGTCGGCGGGCTTCGCGGCCACCCCGCCCTTCACCAGTTTCTCGTCGAACTGGGCGCCGAGGTGCATTCCCAGAAACTCGACCTGGGAACAGCCGCCAGCCCGTTCGCCCCGGACGGCGGCCTGCTGCCCAAGGTGGAACGCCAGCTGACCGGCGGGGCGCTCGGATCTCTCATGCCCGAAACCGCCTGAGGCTTCATTCCACACCCAACAAAAAAGCCGGCGGGACATCCCGCCGGCTTTATTCGTTTCGGAGATGGCGCGGAAACAGCCCGCCAAATCACTCCGCTTCGACGGGATTCTCCAGCCTTACGGGCACCGCGGCGGTGCGTTGCAGGCCGAATAGCAGCAGCAGCAGCACCACGCCGGCCGCGCCGAAGGCCCAGTGCTGGCCGACCAGGAACACGGTCGCCAGCCCGCCGGCGATCACGACCACCCGGACCGGCATGGAGAGCGGCGCGCGGAAATAGCCGACGAGGCCCGCCGAGATCAGGATCACGCCGACAATGCCCGCGACGACCGCCTCGGCGATCTGCTGCCACGGCCCCTGGAAGAGATAGGCCTCGTTGAAAACGAAGGCGAAAGGGATGATGTAGGCGACGATCGCGTAACGCAGCGCATGGACCGCGGAGATCATCGGCTTCGACCCCGCGATCGAGGCGGCGACGAAGACGGCGAGGCAGACCGGCGGCGTCAGGAAGGACAGCGTCCCGAAATAGAAGACGAACATGTGGCCGGCGAGCTTGTCGATCCCCACTTGGACGAGCGCCGGGCCGATCAGTATCACCAGGATGATATAGGTCGCGGTGACCGGCACGCCCATGCCCAGAATGATGCAGCCGAAGGCCGCAAACAGCAGCAGCAACCAGATATTGCCGCCGGCAATAGCGACGAGATGCTGCGAGAGCGACGAGCCGAGGCCGGTCAGGCCGAGGCATCCGACGACCAGACCGGCCATCGCGCACATGATCGCGACGAAGACGGTCGCCTCGCCGGCCTTGGCAAGGACGTCGATGTAACCGCCCAGGCCGTTGCGCATCTTCGCGATCGCCACCGACAGGATGAAGGTTGCGAAGGTGCCGGCAAACGCCGCTGCGGCGGGGCTCCAGTACAGCGCGAACAGCGTATAGAGCAGAACCGCAAAGGGCAGGATCACCGGCACGATGCCGCGCAGCGACTTGCGAAGGTTCGGCAGGTCGCCCGCCTGGGCGCCGGTCACGCCGTCCTTGGCGGCTTCGAAATCGACCTGCAGATACAGGCAGAAATAGAACAGCAGCGCCGGCAGCGCCGCGGCGATGGCGACGCTGCTATAGGGAATCCCGAGGAATTCCGCCATCAGGAAGCCGGTCGCAGCCATCACCGGCGGCAGGATCAGCCCGCCCGTCGACGCGACCGCCTCGACAGCCGCCGACTTCTCGGCGGAATAGCCGACGCGGCGCATCATCGGAATCGTCAGGATACCGGTGGTGGCGACGTTGGCCGATGCGCTGCCCGACAGCGAACCGAACAGCGCGCTCGACAGGATCGCCACCTTCGCGGGGCCGCCCCGGCGCTTGCCCATCAGCGCGAAGGCGAAATCCGAAATCGCATCGCCGCCGCCGATCAGGAACAGGATCTGCCCGAACAGCACGAAGCTGGTGACGATCGTCGCGGCCACGTAAAGCGGCGTGCCGAAAATCGCGCCGGCGCCCAGATAGTTGTAGGTCAGCAGCCGGTCCCAGCGGATGACGCGGGTCTCGAACATGCCGGACAGGAAATGCCCGAAATAGGCATAGCCAAGCGCAACCAGGCCGACCGTGACCATGCTCCAGCCCGCCTGCCGGCGGGTCGCCTCGAACAGGAGGACAGTGCCGATGGCGCTGGCGATCACCTTGTCGGTGGTGATGATGCCGAGCGAACCGACGAGATCGCCATAGTTGAAGAAGATGTAGCCACCGACCGCGAGCGCCGCCAGGGCGCAGATGACGTCGTACCACGGCACTCCCGCCGTCTCGGCGACGTTTTCGCGTGGCGGCAGGATCAGGAAGGTGATGGCCACGCACAAGGCAAGAAACAGGGCGAGGAACTGTTCCTTGTAAACGATGATCCCGAGATCGGGCAGGATCTGGAGCACATAGACGATGGATGCGAAAGGCACCAGGACCGCAAGCGCGACCGCCGATACGCTCCAGAACCCCTTCAGTTCCCTGCGATTCATTTGACCCGTGTACCTCCGAGCTTGTCATGGCGCCTGACGCGCCGGGCGCGAACCGTCCGCGCCTCAATCCGGCGTCGCGGCCCGACTTGGCGGCACGCGAACGCAAGACCCGGGCGGACGCCGCAGCGCACGCCCGGGCAGTTGGTTGCCGGACGTCAGTCCGACAGCAATTCCGCCTGCTTCTTGTCGAGTTCAGGGCTCCAGGCGTCATGCGCCTTGTAGAACTCGATGGCGGCGGGATGATAGGGGATCACCGCATCGGTATTGGCGAACCGGTCGGGCGTCCAGGTCTTGAGCGAGGGATGGATGTCGGCCAGTTCGCCCGAATGCTCCCACAGCGCGTCGATGAAGGTCTTGACCTTGTCGTCGGACAGGCCGGGACGCGCATAGATGGTGATCGCGTAGCTGAGCGTATAGGTGTCCTCGTCGATGCCGACCGGGCCCTTCGGCACCATGATCGGGACGAAGGCCGGACCGACCGCCTGCGCGCGCGCCATCGCCTCGGGCGACGGATCGATCGGCAGGATGCGGGCGCCCTCGCTGGCGTTCAGCTGCTGCAGGATGCCGCTGCCGATGGAGCCGACGGCCGCGTCGGCGCGCCCTTCCATGACGGCGCTGACGCCTTCGGGATAGCTCGACACGTTGACGACCTGCACGTCGTCCGCCGTCAGCCCGCCATTGGCGAGCGCCGCGAGCGCCGTGATGGTGGAGCCGGCGAAGGCGCCGTAATTGGCGACGACGCGCTTGCCCTTCAGGTCGGCGAGGGAGTGGATGTCGGAACTGCCGCGCACCACCAGGGACAGGCGGATCGGCGAGCCGAGCATCACCGTGCGCATGTCGTATCCGCCGACGCTCTTGGCCGCATCGAAGGGGCTTTCGGCGTCCACCGCAAGCTTCGCCTCGATCGGGCTCGCAAGGCCGATATCGGCCTCCTCGGTCTGGAACATCGGGAAGTAGACTGTGCCGGACTGGGGAAGAACGTCCACCCGAAGGTCGGTGTGCTTGCCGACGACCGACGCGATCGCCTGCGCCTGCGCATAAAAGAGGCTTCCCTCGGGGTTGCCGCCCATCACGATGATGTCGGCGGATGCGGGCGCGGCGGCGAACAACGTCGATACGACCCCCAGCATTCCGAGTTTGGCTGTCATGAATTTTCTGAACATCTCACTCCCTTTCCGGTTCTGATGATTTCGTTCCGCAGATTGCCCCCCGTTCGCTTCCGGCACCATTGCTTGAAAGCGAACAACCGGTGTGTTGGTCCGGCGATTACCGATTTGCGGAATGCAATTATTTCCTCGGTGCAGGTCCCCTCCTCCCGGGGGCTCCAGACTAGGCAAAAATCCCAAATGTCCGTTATTCGAACATAATCCTATATCCGATCATAACGATATTTGTAGGATGCTGTCAACGTGGACGATCGAGAACTGTTGCAAAGCCGGGAAATGTTGACGAGGGGCGGAAATCGCATGTGTCGGCTTCACGCGCCCGGCATGAGAGAAGCCGTCCCGAAAACTTAGATAGAAGAATCCTTTGCTCGTAGTTTTGGCAATGCGTCGGTGAACGCCCTCGCTGGTGTCCTACCGTTCATGTTGCGGCTCTGATGGGGGCACACGGTATTGTATTTTAATGCGGCAGGTAGGCCGAGAACTGCCTGCATCTCTTCGAGGCTCCCAAACCAGGTTTGCCGGCCCTCGACGCGAAAGTGTTCGTCGAAAAGGTGCGGTGTGACCGTCCGATAAATCCAGCTTGATTTCGGCGGTGGCCTTTTTCAACGGCAAAAGCCGCTCATGCATCGTCAACAGCTCGTGGCGCTGCCAGAGCTAAGCACGTCGCCTGGCGAGACCGGGATACCCTTCAACCGCAATTCCTGCTCGACGCGCAAGGCGCCATAACATGGGTGATCCATGTCATGGTCGAAGACGACCGTCTTGACTTCCTCGCTCACTATGTTGGTGTGCGTACCTTCGCGCCGGGCAGCAGGTCGATGAGGCGGTCGCCGGCGACGACCAACGGCAAGAACACCATGCCGTGGGTCGCCGCGCTGCTCGACGTGATGCAGGTCTCCGACATCCTCGCGGTGGAGGCTGCCGACACCTACAAGCGGCCGACCTATGCGGGCAACGCCATCCAGACGGTGCAGGCGACGGATGCGAAGAAGGTGATCACCGTGCGCACGGCATCGTTTGCCGCGGCGGGCGAGGGCGGTAGCGCGTCCGTTGAAACCATCCCGGCTGCTGCCGATCCGGGTCTCTCCTCCTTCGTCTCCTCCGAACTGTCGGGCGGCGATCGTCCGGAGCTGACGAGCGCGAAGATCATCATCTCCGGCGGACGGGCGCTGGGTTCCTCGAAGAAGTTCCAGGAAGTGATCCTGCCGGTCGCCGACAAGCTTGGCGCGGCGGTCGGCGCGAGCCGCGCGGCGGTCGATGCGGGCTATGCTCCGAACGACTGGCAGGTCGGCCAGACCGGCAAGGTTGTCGCCCCCGACCTCTACATCGCCTGTGGCATCTCCGGTGCCATCCAGCATCTGGCCGGCATGAAGGACTCCAAGGTCATCGTCGCCATCAACAAGGACGAAGAAGCGCCGATCTTCCAGGTCGCCGACTACGGCCTCGTCGCAGACCTCTTCGAGGTCCTGCCAGAGCTCGAAAAGGCGCTCTGAGAAATTAACCAACCATATCCACCTCCCCTCCCAAGGCGGGCCGGCCCGGCAGCGAGAATCGTCTCGCTGCCGGGCTTTTTCTTAATCTTGGAGTTCATGACCCGCTGGCACGCCGCTTATGCAAATGCAAACTCCCGCGTGACCCGCGACTAAACCGTTCGACATCTAAACTGTTTCGCTACCATTGATTCCCGGTTTTACTTGTGATTGCCTTTCCTCTTGCGTCCCGACGACAATCCTGTCGATCAACGGAGTTGCGTGAAATCGTGGAAACAGGCGCTGCGCCAGCGCATGCCGCGTGCCTTCGCCGAGGGTTGTAGAACGCTCGACGTAATCAATCACACCCACCCCGGCTTCATCTCTGGTCCAATAGACTCTGCGGGCTATGCGCTCGGTCTTGAGCGGCGAGAAAGGGCTCTCCATCGCCGCATTGTTCCAAACGTTTCCCGACTGGCTTATCGAGGAGGCGATGCCGTGATCGGCCGATCAATCGATCGGAATTAGGGGCGTGCGCTCTACTCGGTAATCAGGCTTGCTGGCCTACTGCCGGTTTCGTGGACACCGAGATAAGATGTTTGATGGAACTGGAGAGTTTGGATGCAGAGAAGATAATTCAGCCGCGAGTTCGAGCTTGAGGACGTGAGACTTGAGAAGGATTGAGGCGCCTCGGGTGCGCAAGAAGCTCGCGATCTGAATAGCCGCTAGATTCGTAGACGCCCTTGTACCTAAATTTGAGGCAAGGAGTCACTTCTCTGAGGCCGAAGTCTGGAGCGCCGGGGGGGGGGTGGAGTTTCCGGGTTGTCATTACGGTCAAGATCGGGGAAGATCAGCCCGAAGCTCTGGTCGACGCGACTGGGCGGCGGTGGAACGTCTCTTCCGGCTGTAGTTTTCCCGAGGGTGCGAACAACTTGGCAATTACGTCGAGCTCCACGCGTGACTGGGCGATTTTACTGCCCTTCCGGGAGGCAGACGATCAGTCCGTCAAGGTCTTCGATGACCTCGATCTGGCAAGTCAGACGCGAATTCTCCGCGGGATTGTCGACGAATTCTAGCATATCGGCCTCGTCGCCACCGGCCGGACCAACCTTCTCGAACCACTGTTCGTCGACATAGGCATGGCAGGTGGCGCATGAACACGCTCCTCCGCACTCTGCGACGATCCCCGGGATATTGTTCTGAATCGCCCCTTCCATGACGCTGCGGCCTTCCTCGACGTCCACGACATGCGACGTGCCGTCATGTTCGATATACGTGATGCTGACCATCATCCTGCTCCTTGAAACCGTTGGAAATTCGCGAGGCCTGGCTAGACCGCCGCTGCGCCGGCGATACCGATAATCTGTTCTTCGCGAACATCCTCGCCATTGCCGAGCCAGCGTTTCGCCTGCATGAACGCGCGCGGATCATTGATCGCATCGACCGCGATCATCCGGCCACCGCGAAGGTACCAGTTGCTTACGCTGCCGGCGCGCGCGCCCGGCACCTGCACAACCTGCGAATAGCCCCTGTTGAAGCCGGCGATCTGCAACTTGACGTCGTATTGATCGGACCAGAACCAAGGGTGGGGACTGTAAGGCGACGGCGCCATGTCCAGAAGGCTGTCGGCGAGATGTTCGGCCTGTTCGATCGCATTCTGCACGGATTCCAGGCGGGTCGGAGCGCCCCTGTAATCGAAAACCGCGCAATCGCCGGCCGCAAATATGAAGGGATCGGAGGTTCGCTCGTAACCGTCGACGACGATACCCGACGCGCAGTCGATGCCGGCGGCTTCCGCCAGTTCCGTATCCGGCATCAGCCCGATCCCGACGACCGCGAGGTCAAAGACGATCTCGGATCCATCGTCCAGCCGCGCGAGACGCGCCTGTCGCCCCTCGCCTTCGATGCCACGCAAGGCGGCTCCTTCAAGGATCCGCACGCCATTGCGCAGGTGGAGATCGCGAAAATAGTCGGCCGTCGCCTCGCAGGACACTCTGCGCAATATGCGATCGGCGCTTTCCACGAGCGTCACGTCGACCCCGAGCTTTCGCCCGGTTGCGGCCGTTTCGAGGCCGATATAGCCGCCGCCGATAACCAGCATATGCATGCCGGGTTGAAGGCTTGCACGGATTTTGCGGGCGTCTTCCAGCGACCGGAAGGTCATCACATTGTCGAAGGACTCGGCCACGCTTTCCGGCAGGGGCCGCGCCTTGCCGCCCGTTGCGAAAACGAGCCGCCAATATTTCAGCGGCGGCCTTCCGCCGGACAGGTAAACCAGTCGCGCGGCGCGGTCTATCCCGGTTACCCGGCAGCCCGTCAGCAACTGAATGGACTGCTCCCCAAAGACGCTCTCCGACTTGAGAAGCAGTTGCGTTTCGCCGATCTCGCCGGTTAGGTATTTCTTAGACAGCGGCGGACGCTGATAAGGCGCGCTCGGCTCTTCTCCGACTAGGATGATCTCGCCGTCGAACCCCTGCCGCCTCAGCCGCAGAGCAGCCGAGGCGCCGGCTTGTCCGGCCCCGATGATGACCACCGTCTTTCCACGCCAGCTATCGTCTCCGGGCCTCGCGGATTGCGGGGATGTCACCATTTGTCTCCCAGGAGGAAATCATCCTCGAACTCGCCGAGAGACACCTTGGCGACGACCTCGTTGAGAACCTCACACTCCAGGGTGGCCGATCCTGCGCGGGACTCGCCCCGCGCCACCTTCGCCACCTCATCCGCGAACTCTTCGGCCTTGGTAGGTGAAAGGCCCCAGATCAGAGATCCGGCGCCGCCTTTTTCGGGCCAGAGGCCGAGCCGGAGATCGGCGCCGGCGGCCGCCAGCGTCACCTGCGTATCCTCGGAGAAGACGCCGTTGTCGTTGAGGGAAATGGTTTCCCCCGCCTCCGCGAACCGGCTCAGCAGGCCGGAAAGGGCTTCGAGACCGTCACGCTCACCCAAGATCAGCAGTACCGGGTGAAAGTCCGAAGGCATGAATCTCATACGAAGCATCGAGCAGTCCTGCCTTTCAATCCGAGTCGGGAAGAACCGTGTCAAGGTCCTGCCCATGGATCAGTTCGACCTCGTCATCGTCGAAGTCGATTTCAACCCACTGACCGTCATTCATGTTGGCGGCGATCCGGCCGGTGCGACCGTCCTTGAGGCGTATGCGGGTCCCATCTTCAAGCTTGAAGAGGTCAATGGTAACCCCGAGGTCCACGTTTCCTTTGTTTGACATCACTAAGCTCCCCCAATCAGAAAAATGCAGTCAGGCACTTCGCGAGAAGCACGTTCTGGTCGAGCAGGATCTCGCGCCGGAGCAGCAGGTAGCTGCCATCCTCCTGCCGGACCAGCCGGTCGTATCGGCGACCGACAAAGCTGTAGTGCTCTTCCTCGACCCGGTTCTGGTAGATGTGGAACCGACAACTCGCGTCCACCACCTGAGGATCATCGACAGACGGCGTGACGGCGCGCACCTGAACGTTCGTGACGAGATGCGCAATGCGAGACAGCGGCTCCTCGGCATAGTGCACGCCGGTCAGGATCTGCTCGACCCTCTTTCCAAGCGTCCACTTGTCCTCGTTGAACCAGCTCATGCCGTAATCGAACGGGGTGTTCTCGCGCGCCTCATGCATCCCGAATTTCACGTTTCGGCGCATGGGCATGAAATATTCCAGATCCTCGTGCAACAGATCGAGCCATTCGTCGAAGCGGCGCTCATCCAGCATGTTCGCCTCATCGTAGTAGAATTCCTCGACCTCCTGCCTGAGGCGAAAATATGCGTCGCCGCGGACGATCTTGTCCTTCGGCTTCGGCATCAAAACTGCGCTATCCATCGTTCAACCTTTCTTTCCTCAACGCGTTCTCTTCAGCGGCTCCGAAGACCCCTGATGCGCGAAACACCCGACATCGACGATTGTCCCGGAAATCGCTTCCGCCTCCGGCGAAAGCAAAAATGCGATGACATTGCCCATGTCGTATCCATTGGCCGGCCGGCCTGCCACCGTGCCGACGGCGGTCGGACCAAGCTTCGCCATATCCCCGCCGACGCGCCCGAGGCTCATGCCCGCGACGATGCCTCCGCCGCCCGGCACGACCGTGTTGACGCGGATCCGGTCATGGAAATGGTCGAGCGCGAGCGCCGCCGAAAGGGCGAAAATTCCGCCCTTCGATGCGCTGTAGGCCGCCATGTTCGGCTTGCCCCAGCCCGATCCCGAACCGACATTCACGACAGATCCGCCGCCCTGCGCCGCCATGTGCGGAAACACTGCGCGCGCCATCAGATACGGCCCGCGCAAATTGACGGCCATAATGCGGTCCCAGAGATCCGGCGCGGTGTCCAGCACGGTGCCCAGCGGACCGATTGCCGCATTGTTCACCAGCCCCTCGATGCGCCCGCTGCGGCGCAACGCGGTTTCGACCACCCGCTCGATATCGGACTCGCTCGAAACATCGGCCTCGAGAAGTTCGATGTCGAGACCCCGCTCGCGCGCTTCTTCGCGAAGTGCGGGGATGGCGTTCTGCGCGACGCTCGAAACTTGCGCGGATTCGAGGCCAAAGGCGACAACGGACCAACCCTTTTCGGCAAGGGTGAGCGCTACTTCACGCCCGAGCCCGAATGTTCCGCCCGATACGATGACCGTTCCGGAACTCATCAGGCCTCAGCCTTCACCGGGACCTTGTCGTCGGCCTGGAAACGCGGATCATTGCGACCGAGCAGTTCGTCCCACGGCGCGCCGTTGAGGTAGCCCTGCCACCGGCGATAGTAGCCGCGCGCCATATGCTCGGTCATCTTGGTCGTCACACGGCCGCGGATGCGCAGACCGTTCACCTCCGGATCGACCTCGGCGTGATTGCGAGCGAGCTGATAGTTGAAGGCGTAGCGGCGCGCGATCGTGCCCTGGCTCGCCCGCGTCGCGTAGAGCCAGTTCTCCATATCGTCCTGCTCGGTCATCCCGGCCGGGCCGGAATAGCGCATGTAGAAACGACGCAGGAAATCCTTCACCTTCGTCGGCGCGTCGGCATCGACGAGGAAGAAACGCCATCCTTCGGTTTCCGTCGGACCATGCGGATTCCATACGCACAGATTGCGCGGCTGACGTCCGTGATAGGAGGTGTTGGGGAAGATGGTTCCGGTGAACGGCAGCAGCCGCGCTTCGTCGCCGAGCCGAGCGTTGCGCTCCATGTGGCAATGGCGGAAATAATCCTCGACCTCGGGATCGTTCGCGAACTGACTGACATATTCCGCGCCCAGCTGCTGGACGGCCGAATGGACGCCGTGGCCCGCCGGGAAACTTATCCACACATGCTTCGCGGCTTCGAGTTCGTTGTCGCGCCTTCCCTTGATACCCTGACGGGCGGAAGGACCAATGCCGATCAGGTCCACGGAGCGGTGGCTGGGATTGTGGTATGAATCGCCGAGAAAATTCTCGGCGGCGAATTTCCAGTTCGCCGGGAAAATCCATTTGTGCACGCCGATCACTTCCGAGCCGCCGGGCCGCCCGTCGCGGCAATCCAGGGCTTGGTCGAGATGCACGAGCGCGCTGCCGAGATAGGCTTCGAAATTGGGCGCCTCCGGATCCCAGCTGGCCCAAATCGTGCCCTTGTAGTTGACCATTTTCGGGACTTCGATGAGGGACCATTTTTCCCGGTCGAGAACGCCTTCATAAAGCTCCCGATACTGGGGGATACCGCGCACCTGACCGTCGGTGGCGTAGGTCCACGCGTGATACGGACAGGTGAACAGCGACGTGTTGCCCTGGTCGTAACGGCAGACCTTCATGCCGCGATGCCGGCAGGAGTTCAGGAACACGTGAATCTTGGACGCCTTGTCGCGGACCAGAATGACGGATTCCTCGCCCATCCGGGACGTGAAGAAATCACCCGGATTGGGAATCTGGCTCTCATGGCCGACGAACAGCCAAGCCCGGGTAAACAGGGTTTCCATTTCCTGCTTGTAAATCTCCGGACTGACGAAAGTGCTCCGGTCCAGGACCCCTTCTTCGAGGTCGGTTTGCGCGGAAATGGCGGCAGCTTTTTGCATGGTGGCACTCCTCCAGCGGTAAGACAGCATTCTTATTTGTAAACTTGTTTATGATATTTATCGGGCAGACGCAATCCAGCTCCGGTCATTTCCGGGTATGAATTTCAGTTTCTCGAAAAGCGGCCGAACACGAAGGGCAAAAAGCCAAGCAGCGAGAAAGCGACCGAAATCGGCGATTCCGTCCCGAACCAGACCGTCGCACCTCCTACAAAAACCGCGATAATCACAAGCGCGGTATGAGAGACCTTGTCGGCGACATTCGGTATCACCTTGGGCAACATCGACGCCCTCAGCAGGTTGATCGCAGCCACAATATTAATAAACAAGATAACCTTTTCGACCGTCGTGCCTTCCAAAAGGAGCGCAGGATTGTAGACCCACAGGAAGGGCAGCAGATAGGCGCTGATGCCGAGGCGCACGCCGAATGCGCCGGTCCGCCAGATCTCGGCGCCGGCCACCTGCGCGGCGACAATGCTGCCGAGCGCGATCGGCGGGGTGATCATGCTCATGATGCCGAAATAGAAGAGGAAGAGGTGCGCGCCGAGCGGAAACACGCCCATGTCGACGACCGTCGGCGCGACGATCGTCACCAGCACCACATAGACCGCGACAGTGGGCATCCCCATGCCCAGAATGATCGCGACCAACGCGGTCATCAACAGCATAATGAACAGCCCGTAGGTTTCGGCGAGCGCCGTCAATCCGAGCGTCAGCTGGAACGCGAAACCCGAGAAATTCATCACGCCGATCACGACGCCCGCTCCGGCGCCGATCAGGATGACCGGCAGGGACTCCCTGCCCGCCCCCTCGACCGAGCGCCAGACATCGCCGAGCCTGGGCCGGTTTTGGCGACTGAACAGGCTGAGCACGAGGATCGCGACCGACGTCAGCAACGCCGACGAACCGGGATCGACAGAGGCGAAGAACAGAAGATAGATCAACAGCGCCAGCGGAAGGAAGAAGATCCAGCTTCCCTTCAACGTGTCTCGAAGCGAGGGCAGCTCATCGGCGCCGAGGCCGGCGATGTTCTCGGTCGCCGCAATCGCATCGATCTTCACGAAGAGGACCAGAAAGTAGATCACCGCCGGGACCAGGGCCGCGAAGACGACCTCGCTATAGGGGATTTGCAGGAATTCCGCGATGATGAAGGCCGTTGCGCCCATCACAGGCGGCATGATCTGACCGCCGTTGGAAGCCACCGCCTCGATCGCGGCCGCCTGATGCGACTTGAATCCGGTTCGCTTCATCAGCGGGATCGTGACGATACCCGTCGAAAGGATGTTCGCGACCGTGGAGCCCGAAAGCATCCCGAAGGATGCCGAGGCGAGGCAGGCGCCCTTGGCGGGCCCGCCGCGCCAGCGGCCGAGCAGCGCAAGGGAGAGATCGGAAAAGAACGACATGCCGCCGACCAGCTCCATCATCTTGCCGAAGATGATGAAGGGCAACACGAGCCCCACGATGATGCTCAGGATGACGCCAAGTATGGCGCTGCTGTCGGCGTAGAGGAACAGGATCGTACGGGTCGGGGGCGCCGATTCCGCCTGCAGGACCCCAGGCAGCATCTCGCCGAGGAAAACGTAGGCCAGCATCAGCACGACCAGCATGGTTATCGTGAGACCGGCGGCGCGGCGCAGGGCCTCGACCGTGATGACGATCGCGATCGCGCCCGGGATCCACATGTCCGGCGTGCGGTAGGCAAGCGTCAGCATCCAGTCGTTGAAGTTCCAGGCGAGCCAGAACCAGGACGCCATGCCGAACGCGGCCAGCAACAAGTCCGCCCAGCCCGACAGGGGAGAGGAATTCCGGGGAGAAAGAAAGCTCGCCGCGACGGTTAATCCCAACACGATCGCGATTACCTGTTGGGTGATCAGAGCAAAACCCAGACGGTCTGGTATTTTCAGAACCCAGGCAACCGTCATGGCCACGAGGAGGCCGAGGATAACCGACAGAAGGCGAGATTTCAGGACCGCCATAATTCATTCCCAAAAAAAGGTTCCGCGGAACGTTTGACGCCCGCGGAATTTTTGCAGGAGACGCGCAGGCGTAACGCCCGAGCGGGTTTGGAAGAGGGATTGCTTACTTTACTGCAGCAATTTCGTCTGCTTGTCGTCGTGGGCATCCGTCCACGCGCCGATTTCCTTGTAGAACCGGATCGCGCCCGGATGGTAGGGAATCGACGGATCAGCCTGCAGCAGCTGCTCCTGGGAAACGCCCCTGAGCGGCGGATAATCCTTCTGGAGATCGGGCCAGTTCTCGTAAAGGGTCTTCGTCAGACGATAGGCGTCGTCATCCGACATCGCCGTTCCCGCAATGAACAGAGTATCGTAGTTCACGATCGCCGTTTCTTCGCTGATGAAAAGCTGCCGGTCGTTGGGCGCGACCATTCCCACGCGGGTTCCCGGGACCTCGCCCTCGTAGTAGCCATCCACGGCTTGGGTGCCGTTCGCGACAATCGCGATGCCGCCGTCCACAGAACTATTCGCCTCGATTAGCTGCGGCATGGTCGTCGCGACCGGTGCGGCGTCCGCCCGCCCGTCGACAACCGCCTTGATGCCATCGATCAGGCCGCCGGACTTCGTGAAGTCGACGTCATCGGAAGAGAGGCCGCCGCTCCGGAGCATCGCGCGGTTCAGGCGCGTCAGCGCCACATTGGTGGGCATGTCGCCCATCACGCGCTTGCCCTTTAGATCTTCCATCGTCTTGATGCCGGAATCGCGGCGCACGATGAAAGTATAGGGGAGCACCCAGATGTTCGCGAGCGCCCGAAGCTCCTTGCTTTCAGCTGGAAAGCCGTCACCGGTATAGGAGAAGTAGCTGTCCATTGAAGACGCCAGTCCGAGCGTGAGTTCGCCGGAATTGATCATCGGCAGGTATACCGAGGATCCGACCTGCGGCTGGACGTTGGAGCGAACGCGGAGTTTCTCCTGGTACATCTTCGCGATGCCGCTTCCGATCAGATAGAAGGTGGATCCCGAGGGATTCGTACCGATCGTGATGCTGCGCAGTTCCGCCTGAGCCACCGAACCCAACATCGCACTCCAAGCGAAAGCCGTGGCCGCAATTGCATTTATGATAAACTTGTTCACTTGTTCCTCCCGATAAGAAAACTGGGGCAACCGCCATATTAGCGAGCGCACCCTTGCCTGCGTCGATACTGGATCGCTGTCGCAAGGGCAGGAGATCAGTAAACAGATTTATTATTTCCGTCAAGCGAACCGGCGGCGAACTCCCGCCGTCACACCTCAAAGCGGCGGTCGCACGTCAGCCAGCCCTTCCCGGGCATGGTGTCCCGAACATGGTCGCTGAGGAGAGACGAAACGGAAAAACGAAGCGGCCTCGATCCCTTGGGAGAACGATCAGTCGTTGATGCTCAGCTTGGATAGATCATCGAGAAGCACCAGCAGCAGAAGCGACTTCTCCATTCCGAAACGCCGGTTAATCTCCCGGGAAATCCGGGAGGCTTCGGCGGCGTAACGAGAATTGAAAGCCATTCCCTCCGGCGTGATGCTGACATTGAGCGTCCGCCTGTCATGACTGTCGCGCGCAATCTCGAGGTAGTCGCGTTTGGACAGAATCCGCACGATACGGGTCATGCTCACTTTGTGGATGCAGGTTTTCTCGCAGAGTTCGGACAAGCCGATCGGACTGAAGTCCCCCAGGACCCGCATCACCCGCCATTGCTGCTCCGAAACATCGGCTTCCGACAGCAATTCTCCAAAACACGCGACGACCGCCTGGCGGCCGCGCGTGCACGCTATGGCAAGCGAACGCTCCGAATAGGGTACATCCCAGAAGCCATCAAAGTTTATCATTGCCACCAAATTCTCCGGCTAAACACGCCGTTTGTGTAATGTAGAACAACGCGCAAACCTAGCCTCCGCCAGCCCAGGACAGGCGAAGACTACAACTTTCCCGTTCACCCCTCCCAAAGCGCTGGATATGGAAATGGCCGGGAAATTCTTGCAGGCTTGTCAGGTAAGTCGGTTCAAAATCACGCCCTCGCGCCATTCGGCCGTCAGGATCGCGCAACGGAAGGCCCCTTCCCCGCCTATCCTGCCTGTCGCAGAATCCCCCCTTCCCGGTCGGCGCTTGCTTCCCATCCTTCTCGCCGGCCGCTTCCCGCGAGACCGGCAAAGTTTAGAGCGTTTCGAGACAGGTGGCGATATCGGTCGAAAGCCGGGCTTCGTCTCGACTTCCGGCCGATATGAAAGCTCACCTGTCTGCGCTCGCTAGGCGTAGGCGACGAATTTCCGGTGCAGATAGGCGTCGAGGCCCTCGATGCCGCACTCCTGTCCGTAACCAGACTCCTTGACGCCGCCAAACGGTGTTTCCGGCGTGGAGATCGCAACGGTATTGATGCCGATCATCCCGGATTCGACCCGCTCGCCGATTTCACGCGCGGTCTTCGACGCCTCCGTGAAGGCATAGGCGGCGAGCCCCAGCGGCAAGGAGTTTGCCCTCTCCACCACCTCTTCCAGCGTGGAAAAACGGGCGATCGGGGTGATCGGACCGAACGGTTCCTCGGTCATGATTCGCGCGACATCGTCGATGTCCGTCACAATCGTGGGTTCGAAAAAATTGCCTGAATTCCCGATACGACGCCCGCCGGTCAGGACGGTTCCGCCGCGCTGGCGCACGTCGTCGACCAGACCTTCCACGGCGGCGACGCGGCGTTCATTCGCCAGGGGACCCATCGCGTTGGCGGGATCCAGACCGTTGCCGACCTGAATGGCCTCGACCGCTTGCCGATACTGCCGGACGAACGAATCGCAGACCGAGTCGTGAACATAAAAGCGCGTGGGCGATATGCAAACCTGGCCGGCGTTTCTGTGCTTGAAGGCCGCCAGGAGACTTATGCTTTTCTCGATGTTGGCATCCGCGCAGACGATCACCGGGGCGTGGCCGCCGAGTTCCATTGTCACCCGCTTGATTCCTTCCGCGGTAAGTCCCGCGATCCGGCGCCCGACTTCGACCGAGCCGGTAAAGGATACCTTGCGTACGGCCTCGGCGCGGATCAGGTACTCCGAAATCCGGGAGGGAATGCCGAAGACCATATTGAGAGCGCCCTTGGGCAAACCGGCGTCCTCTAAGCATTTCGCCATCTCCACGGCGGCGCCCGGCGTCTCTTCCGACGGCTTGATGATCACTGGACAGCCGGCGGCAAGCGCCGCAGAGATCTTGCGAGCCGGGATCAGCACGGGAAAATTCCAGGGGCAGAACGCCGCGACGATGCCTACCGGCTCTGGCTGGACGATCTGCTGCACGCCAGGACGCCCCGGTACGAGACGTCCATAGGCCCGCCGGCCTTCCTCGGCCATCCAGTCGATCGAGGCCGCCGCGGCCTCCACTTCGAGCAGGGCTTCGGCTAAAACCTTGCCCTGTTCCATCGTCAGCGCCGACGCGATTGCCCGATTGCGCTCTCGCAGCAGGCCGGCGGCCCGGCGGAGGATCGCCGAGCGATCGACGGGTGCCATGTCCCGCCAGACAACAAATGCGCGGCCAGCCGCGGCGACGGCGTCAGCGAGATCGTCATCGCTGGCGTGTCGCAGTTCCCCGAGAGCGGCATTCGTCGCGGGGTTCAGGACGACATCCGCGGTGTCGGCGGATCCGTGGCGCCATTGGCCGTCAATGAGAAGTTTCAGTTCGGGATAGGGAGGGGTCTGCATTCTTGCGAGGCTCGCGCTTTAAAGGAAGGCCGCAGAATATGCCGGCCGTGCGTCATGCAACGGTCCGGAACGACAGCCGGAATCGGTTCGGCGAAAGGCCGACGTGATTTCGAAAGAACCGTATGAAATTCGCCGACGCGGAAAATCCGATGGCTTCGGAAATCTCCGAAATGCTCAGCCGCGCCGGACCGCACAACAGGCGCGTGGCCTTCCGCATGCGAAGCTCGTTGGCGTAGATGGCCGGTGTCGTGCCCATCACGGCCTTGAACTGGAAATTGAAATGGGGTCGGAACATGGCGCAATGGCGGGCAATCTGGCCGAGGTCCCAGGCGGCGTGCAGATTCTCGTTCATATAGGCGCATGCCTTGCGAATGCGAAAATCCACCGGCGTATCGCGGGCCCCGGGGAGCCGCCAGGTGCGCCGGTCGGAATCGCTCAGCAGGTCGACGAGCCGTTCGCCGAATTCTCCGCTGACATCCCGGTCGGCCGGTTCGGTGCTCTCGATAATGTGTCGTAACGACATCCCCAGCTTCGGATTGAAGTGCGCCACCCGATGGGAGAGGTCCAGCGAACCTCTTGAGCCCTCGTCCAGCCAATCGGTGTTCAGATGAATGGCGAGACAATGGCTCGGCCGCCGGGACGACGACGGCTCGCAGGAATGTTCGCGCCATGCTGGTACGACGACCATCTGATGAGGCCGCAGCGAAATCTGCGCGTTATCCGATCGGTAAATCGCGGGCGCTCCGTCGAGGCACATGATCAACTGGGGATAGGAATGAACGTGTTTGACGAGTTTCTGATTCAGGGAGACCATGGCGCAACGCCCACGCCGATCATGCAGTACATGTCCTTCCATCAAATCCTCCCGTTTCTTTCGATCTTTATGTCCTGAATGGCCGATCGATCAATGCATAACCGATCCGCCGTCTATGACGAGTGTCTGCCCGGTCACGAACGCGCTTTCGTTCGAGGCGAGAAAGATCAGCGCCCCAAGTATGTCGTCTGGTTCGGATTCGCGCTGAATGGCCCGGCTCGAGAGATTGGCCTTCAGTTTCTCACCGGCCCAGACACCCTTGGAAACTACGCCTTCACTCATCACCAGCCCGGGCGCGAGGCAATTCACCCTGATACCGTCCGCGCCCAGTTCGCGCGCGAGGCTGCGCGTGAACGCGACGATCGCCCCCTTCGAGGACACGTAATGGAGGAAGTTGGTCATTCCCTTGAAGACAGTGCCCGAGGCGATGTTGATGATCGATCCGCGACCATTCGACCGCATGGAAGGCACGACGGCCTTCGCGACTTCGAAACTTCCGCGGACATTGACCGCCATGACCTTGTCCCACTCCCCGGAGCTGATCTCCGTGAACGGCATCGTCTCAAGCGACGAGAAGAGCGCAGCATTGTTGACCAGTATACTGATATTGCCGAGTTTTTCCTCGGTGAGGCGGACGAATTCATTGACGGATTCCGGGTCGGTCACGTCCAGCCTGGAACAGAAGGTCGTGCCCCCCACCGCTTCGAGCGACGCCTGGACCGCGCCGGTGTCGGCGACGTCGCCAATCGCGACTTTCGCTCCGGCCTTGGCGAGGGCAAGCGCATAGGCCGCGCCTATTCCCTGCGCCCCGCCGGTCACGACCGCAACTTCGTCTTTCAGTCTTTCCATCATTCAGTTCACTCACTCCAGACCAAGGAATTTTTCGGCGAAAGCGCCATCGTTCAGCAGCGCTTTGGACTGCCCCTCATGGACGGTCCGGCCATTGTCGATCACATAGGCCCGGTCGACGAATTCGAGGGCGCGGTGAACGTTTTGCTCGACGAGAAGAACGGTCACGCCGTTGCCCGCTATTCGACGCAGCACATCGAGCACCGTCGTCACAACGATCGGGGCGACGCCGATGAAGGGTTCATCCAGCAGAAGCAGCCGGGGCTGCCCCATCATCGCTCGTCCGATGGCCACCATCTGTTGCTGTCCGCCGCTCAGATCGCCCGCCATCTGCCGGGATTTCTCCTTCAGGATGGGAAATAGGTCGTAGACGTAGTCGAGCCGCTCTCGATAGGCCTTTCGGTGGGCGCGCAGGAAGCATCCCATCCGCAGGTTTTCCTCGACCGACAGCGCCGGAAACAACTGGCGACCTTCGGGAACGAGGCCGATGCCCGCCGCGAGTATCCGCGTCGTGGCGGCGTTCGTGATATCGTCCTCGAAAAGATGGATCGAACCGCCATTCGCACGCGCCATCCCGAGCAGAGCCGCCATGGTGGTCGACTTGCCGGCGCCATTGGCGCCCAGAAGACCGACCCGCTCGCCCACCTCCAGCTTGAGATTCACATCCCACAGGATCTGCAGCCTGTCGATCTCGACCTGAAGATTTGAAACCGTCAGCATGGTTCCGTCTCCGCTGCCTTGGCGCCGAAGTAGCTGCGCTGAACGGCCTCGTCCGTGAGCACGACATCGAGCGTTCCGTTGGCGATGACCTTGCCCTGCTCGAGCACGACGACACGGTCGACCACCTGTGCAAGGGCGGAAAAAATGTGCTCCACCCAGATGATTGTCAGGCCGTAGCGGTCACGCAACTCGCGGATATGAGCCACGAACTGGTCGATCTCCGTCGGGGTCAAGCCGGATGCGACCTCGTCGATCAGGAGGATTTTCGGCGATGTCGCAAGCGCGCGCGCCAATTCCAGCGACTTGCGCTTCTGCGCCGAGAGCGTTGACACGCTGTCGTCGAGATGGTGGCCCAGACCGACATAGCACACAAAACGCGCGGCTTCGTTCAACGCATCCTCGAAGCGGGGCGGATCGCTCCGGCCCAGAAGGGCGGTCGTGACGTTTTCGCGAACCGTCATGCGCTCGAACGAGCGGGGGATCTGGTAAGTGCGACCGATGCCCGCATGCGCGACCTCGTCCTTGCGCAAACCGGTTATCGGCTGGCCGTCGACGAGAACTTCGCCCGACGACACGTCGTAGATGCGCGAAATGCAATTGAACAGGGTGGTCTTGCCGGAGCCGTTCGCCCCGATCAGGCCGACAATCTCCCCGCGACGGACCGTCAGGCTGACATCCGACAGCGCGGCGTTGCCTCCGAAGTTCTTGGAGACGGAGCGGCATTCCAGCGCGACATCCTGCTCGCCGGACGCGGGCGGGGTGAGATCGAGACCCTCGACGATATTACCAGAAACGCTGGAACGTTCGTGATGTTCCTTCGCCAACAGGCTGACAAACTTGATGCGTCGCACCAGGCTCGACCGCAGCAGTCCGCCGGGTAGGTATCTCCCGACGAGCAGGATGATCAGCCCGTAGAAAGCGGCATGGAGGATCGAGAAATAGGCGAGCAGCCACTGGTTCAGGAAGACCAGCACGATGACGCCGACGATCGGCCCCCACAGCAAGGCGCTTCCGCCCAGAAGCGCCATGGCGATCGGCACGAGCGCGACGTCGAGGCCGAACATGGTGCCCGGATCGATGAAGCTCAGATACCAGCCATGGATGCCGCCGGCGGTCGCCGCGATGGCGGCGCTTATGACCATGATCTTGCGCGGCAGGACGCGCACGCCGATCGACTCCGCGGCCTCTTCGTCGTCGCGAATGCTGCGCACCACCAGCCCGAACGGACTGTGGACGATCAATGTCGTCGTGACAAAGGTCAGGAATGCCAGCCCCACCATCAGCAGGAAGGCGATGCCGGTGACCTGCTCGGCCGGCAGGATGATCCCTTCTGTACCGTTGGTCAGCGACTTCAGGTTCGACGCGAGGATGTCGAAGAGCGGCAACAGGGCGAGTGTCGCGAAGGCGAAATATTCGCCTTGCAACCGAAACAGCGGAATACTGATCAACGCGATGATCACGGACGTCACGAGCGACGCCAGCGCCAGGGCGACCAGGAAATGGGCGCCATTCGTGTAGGCTATGGCGAAGACATAGGCCCCTATGCCGTAGGAGGCGTAGTGCGAGAGATTGACGTAGCCGAGTTCGCCGCCCACCCAATCCCAGCTCTGCGCGAGGGTGTAGAAGAGCAGCAGCAACATCACCATGGAAACGGTGTAGGATGTCGCAAAGGACGGGACGAAGGCGATCAGCACGGCGGCGATGAAGGCGATGCCGATGGCACGTTTTTCTTGCAGGAATGTCATGCCGCGCGCCTCGTCCTGGCAAGGCCGGGAAAGAGCAGCAGACCGCCCAGGACGATGATGATACTGATCGCCGGCGCCCATTGCGGCGCCCAGTAGAAGGCGACAAACGCTTCGGCGACGCCGAGGAACAGGCCGGCGATCAGCGTGCCGGGCAGGTTGCCGACGCCTCCGAGCAGGATGATCGAGAAGGCTTTGACCGTCAGCGGGAAGCCGGAATACGGGTTCACCGGATAGCTGATGACGTACAACACCCCGGCGATCGCGACGATGCTCGCGCCGATCGCGAAGGTCATCGCGCTGGTGTTGGACGCATCCGCGCCGCACAGTGCCGCGCCAATGCGGTTTTGAGCGACGGCGCGGATCGAGGACCCCGTCCACGACATAACGAGGAAGAGGTGGAGGGCGATCATCGAGACCGAAACCGCAACCAGAATGCCGATCTGGGTGCCCGAGACGATGACGCTGCCGATTTCGAAGAAGGTGGAGGACAATCTGATCACGCGCTGTTCGGCGCCGGCGAGAACGGCCGTCACATCGCCGATGATGATCAGGGCCCCGACGGTGACGAGGACGGTGCCGATCGTCCGCTGATGCGGCTCGCGCGCCTGCAGCGGGCTGAGCAGGACCTTGTGGAATACCCAGCCGAACACAAAGCCGGCCGGGGTGAGAACGAGCAGGATCACCGCTAACGGAAGTCTGAGACTTTCGAACAGGATCGCCGCCGCAATCGATATCATCGCCAGGATGGTGCCGTGCGCGAAGTTCAGAATTCCGGCGACCCCGTAGATCACCGAAAGACCGAAGGCGATAAGCGCGTAAAGCCCGCCCAGCAATATGCCGTTGATCAGCAGCTGCGCAAGGATTCCGAAATCGGGTAAATAAGCCACGCCTCGTTTGCCCTTGCTACTGCCAGCTCGGCGAGGGCCAGATCACCGGCTTCGTGGCCATGTCTTCCGGCCACACGACTTCCGGGTGCCCGTCCTGGATCTGCAGGGTGAAGGCGCCGTTCGTTTCCGTCGGATAACCGCTAGCGTCAAAGCGGATTTCGCCGCCCGGGCCATGGAAGGTGGAGTTGCGCAGCGCAGCGCGCACCTTGCCTCGGTCGACCGAGCCAGCCTTCTCGATGGCCTGCAACATGACGAGAGCCGAGGTGTATCGACCAACGGCAAACACCGAAGAGAACGGATCGACGCCGGCTTTGCTCATCACCTCCGCGGCAAACGCCGAATCGGGTGTGTCGACGCTTTCGATCCAGCTGATTTCGCCGGTCATGCCCTCGATATCCGAGCCGACCTGCCTGGCGAGCGCGCCGGATAACATGATGTGATGGACATCCATGGCTTTCGCACGCAGCTGTCGAAGCTGCTGCACCAGCGGCACCGACGCGTTGTCGAAGGACGTGATGTAGATGACGTCCGGCCGGGCTTGGCGGATTTTCAGGATTACGGATGTGAAATCCTTGAGATCCGACGGGAAGGTCTCGGTCCCGACGATATTGTAGGACTTCTCCTCCGCCTTCTACATCCAGAAATCGCTGATTGCCGCCGTGACTGGGTTGTCCTGGATGATGAAGAAGAACGACTCGGGTTTCGGGTCCACCGTCTCGAGCATCTCGAAATAGCGCTCGGACCAAAGCGGCACGATGGGAGACGGCGTTCCAAAGACGTTTTCCTGACCGTGCCGATAGGCGCTCGGCGCCGCCACATTGCCCATCACGATGGGAATGGCGTGGCGTTCCGCCACCGCGGACACCGCCAGTCCGAGGGACGACCAGTCGGGCCCGACAAAGAAATCCACGCTGTCCTGGCTCGCCATGCGTTCGAACAGGCCGACGGCGGTCGTCGGGTTGCTCTGGTCATCATAGATCAGAATCTCGATCGGAACCTTCTTGCCGCAATCCGCGAGGTTCACGCCGCCGGCTTTGTTGAACTCTTCCTCGAAAACCTCGATCATCCGGTGCCAGCCTGAACCAAGCGGGGCGAACGGATACTGCGAAAGCTTCAATGGTCGCTTCCGCGACGAGTTCCTGAACGGGGAGATCTTCTACAGCCTGCGCGAGGCGCAGATCCTGATCGAGCAATGGAGGAAGCACTACAACACCAGGAGACCACACAGCGCATTGGGCTACCGCCCGCCGGCACCGGAAGCCATCATCCCGATGGACCGAAGACCGGCCATGCACTAACAATCACATTGGACCCGTCAAATAGGGCTGCTCAGCGCGATGATCGAGGACGTCAATCGTCTCGAGTACGGTCTTACCTGCTCCATCTGGACGCGTGACCTGGAAAAAGCGCACCGGACCGTCCAGGCAGTTGAGGCGGGTTTCGTTTGGGTCAACGAAGTCTCCAAGCATTTCATTGGCGCGCCCTTCGGGGGCGTGAAGCAGTCGGGCATCGGTCGCGAGGAGTCCGTCGAGGAGCTTCTCAGCTTCACGCATGAAAAGAACGTTCATCTGAACCTGGCGGGCCAGCCGCGTGCAGTCTGAGCGGGATCGATTGGTCGGGCCTCTGCGGAGTGCCCGACCCTCCTGCAGATCCCGGCTCTTCGCGCCTTGTTCTGCCGCCCGCGGAGATTATGCGCGCGTCAGCCACCGGCCCAGACGCCGGGTCAGAAACGGTGAAATGAACGCCGTCGTCAAGCCCGTCAGTATTGTGCCCACGACGAGTAGACCAAGTGCTTCGGGCAATGGCGCGGTGACGGGTTTGAGAAGAGGCACGAGGATGATCAGCGGCGGATAGACCGCTATCATGCTGGTAATCCATCGCTTCCATAACAAGGGCGGTTTGGGCGGACTCGGCAACGATACAATCGGTTCGAACCAGATGTTCGCACCGGCCACGTATTGACGCGAGACGTCGATGATCGCCATCTCCTCTATCTCCGCCAGAAAGCTCATCCGTTCGGGAGAACCGCGCCACTTTTCCAGGGTCCGGATACTGTCGAAGCGGGCGATCACGAAGAAATCCGTTCCCAGCCCGCCGTCCCTGCGGATCACGTCCAGGCTGATGAAGCCCTCGGACTGGGCCATCCGGCGGTTCATCAACATCAGCTTCTGCGCGCATTCTTCAGCGTCTGCCTGGCGTACTCGCAGCGCGACCAGGAGACGGCCCGGATTGCCTTCGAGAATCTCTGCTTTCACTATGGTCCCATCCTTGTTTTTCCTCACGGCTACATAGGATGAGGAGCGTCTGCGGCACGAATTTCAACCGACGAAAAAAGGCGCGATGAAACAATCGTTCGCTGACAGGATACTTTCCACGGGCATTCGCTTTGGATCGTTAACGCCTGCGCGCTCATCAAGTGAAGACGCTTCGGTTCATCCCTTCTCAGGAAATATCCATGTCCAAACCGATATCGAAGGACGGTGCGCCCATCGTGATCTTCGAGGTTGAAATGTAGTCCACTCCCGTCTCCGCGATCGACCGGACAGTATCTATGTCGACGCCCCCTGAGGCTTCGAGTTTGATGCGTCCGTTATTGTGGCGCCTGTTTATTTCGACGGCCTTGGCAAGCATCTCCGCCGTCATATTGTCCAGAAGGATCGAGTCCGGATTACCTGCTAGCGCCTTTCCCAGCTGGTCAAGCGTGTCCACTTCGATTTCCACTTTAACCAGGGGGCCAACATACGCGCGGGCCGCTTCGATAGCCTCCGAAATGCCACCGCTCACTGCGATATGATTGTCCTTGATTAGTACCGCGTCATCGAGACCGAAGCGGTGGTTGGTTCCGCCCCCGCAGCGAACCGCATATTTCGCAACCACCCGGTCACCGGGTACCGTCTTGCGCGTACAACAGATTCTCGCGTGTGTATGGCTGACTTCCGACACGAAGGCCGCGGTGAAGGTGGCGATACCCGACAAGTGCATCAGGTAATTGAGCGCCACACGTTCAGCAGACAGGACAGCACGCGCGGCACCCTGGATCGTGGCAATCACGTCGCCTTTTTGGACCTCTGCGCCGTCCTGAAGGATAGCCTTGAAATCAAGTGTCGAATCCATTTGCAGGAAAGCGGGTTCGGCGAATCGGAGACCGCAAACGACACCCGCTTCGCGTGAGACGAGACTCCCCTTCGCCACGGCTTGGGGCAGAACCGTGGAATCGGTCGTGATGTCTCCCGCGCGACCGAGATCTTCGCGCAGGGCCGCACGAACGGCGTCGTCCACGATCAATTGGGGCAGGGCGAATGGAGCGCTTAGCAGGGTCATTCTGCGATACCTTTCATTCGTAACAGGGCTAGAGGGAATACCCGCTGTTGCAAAAGAAACCACCCTAATGGCGATCCATCAGGGTGGCTACGACACAGGAGGTGCGCGATGGAACAGTTTCTCTCTTTACTGATGAGATGAGGGCTATTCGGCCGCCATGATCCCGCCATTTCCACTGATCGTCCGCCAGTCGACGGTTTTCGGGAACACGCCTTCGGCCGAGTTAATGCTGGACTGGCGCACCCGCGGCTCCTGGGTGCCGATCGCCTTGCCGCCTTCTGCGACCTTGCGCGCCGCGTCGACCATCAGCCGGCGGAATTCCACGATCGCCAGATCGGATGCGCCAAGCGTATCGATGGAACGGTCGGCGATCGGCCCCTGGGTGACCCACATGGCGATATCCTGGTTCGGGATGCCCTGGATACCGGTGAAATTCCCCAGTTTCATCGCTTTCCGGTCTTGCTGGAAGCGGTTCTCCCAGGTGCGAACGGGCTCCCACCGCTCGGTTACGTCGATACCCTTCTGGGCGTGCGCGAACTTCCGCCATTCCTCGGTCGAGGGGACGTCCGTACCGCGCGGCCCCCACGCGATGAAGTGGAAGGCGGTAGTCACGTCGTCGATCGGAACGATGACACTGGCCACATTGTACATGTTGTTCGGCGGGATCAGCGAATAATAGGGCGCCACATATTCGGTAATGCGCAGATAGTTGTGCGTGCCCGCGTTCTTGATCGGACGCCGGATCGCCGCGTAATGAAAACCGTAACTGGTTGTCTGCGTTTGCATGCGCGGCGACTTGTCCGTCGACGGCCTGTACCACGATTTGTCGTCGGCCGCGGCGCCCTCAACGCGGGCCGGCACCATGTCGGATGAGTGCAGGCTCGAAGAGTGGGCGCTGTCGATCTGGCCTTCATGAATCTGGGCCCAGTTGCAGGGAATTCGGATTTTCAGGATCGAGACCTGTGTGTCCTCCTCCGGAGCGAAAGCCGGCGGATCGAATTCCGGAACCTCGTTCTTCTCACCAAACCAGGCCCAGACAAAACCGCCCCATTCCTTCACGGGATAGGAACGGTGTTTTACCTTGTCCATGAGAGGGCTGCCTTCCGGCTCCGAGGACATGGCGACGATATTGCCGTCCACGTCTATCTTCCAGCCATGATAAAGGCAGCGCAGGCCGCATTCTTCATTGCGCCCGAGCACGAGCGATGCGCGGCGGTGGGGACAAAGCTCATCGAGAAGCCCCAGCTTGCCGTCGGAATCGCGGAACGCGACATAGCGCTCACCGAGCACCTCGACCAGCAGCGGATCGCCGTCCGGTTCCGCGACTTCCTCCATCAGGCAGATCGGAGTCCAGTGCTGCCGCATCAGCTGGCCCATCGGTTTGTCCGGGCCGACCTGTGTCAGAATGTCGTTCTCTTCGGGCGTGAGCATGTTTCCTCTCCATGGAATTCTATTAGCTTTCTAAGCAATTTACATCAGGGGATGCACCTCGTCCAGCCATTGACACGAAATAATTAGGTTTCTAAGTACATGGCCAACAGGTTGAGAGGCGACAGGCGAAATGAGCGACAACAGCGGAGCAATCAGAATGACGGTGGCGCGCCGGCGCTCGCTGACGCCGTCTATCGCCGAATTCACACTCGTCCCGGCAGACGGTATGACATTGCCCGAATACGGCCCCGGCGCCCATGTGACGGTCAAGACGCCGTCCGGCGCGATGCGGCGATACTCGCTCGTCGGGCCGGGCGCGCATCCGGAAAACTATGTCATCGCCGTCAAGAAAGAGCCTGATTCACGCGGCGGCTCGCAATCGATGCATGACGAAGCGCTCGAGGGAACCGAGCTTCTCATGGAGCCGCCCGAGAACGAATTCCCGCTGAAAGACGCCCCGAAATACCTGCTGATCGCCGGCGGCATCGGCGTAACGCCTATCTACGCGATGGCCCGCTATGTGGCGGAAAAGGGCAAGCCGCTCAAGATCATCTATTGCACGCGCAGCGCCGAGGAAGCCGCCTATCTCGACGAGCTGAAACAGGAATACGGCAACGCGCTCATCGTCCATCACGACGATGGCGATCCGTCCAGGGTCTACGACTTCTGGGACCATTTCGCCGAACCGAGGAACATCCATGTCTATTGCTGCGGCCCCAAGCCTCTGATGGAGGAGATCAAGGCGATCTCGGGCCACTGGCCGGAAGGCCGCGTGAATTTCGAGGATTTCAAGCCGGTCGAGATCATCCGCCCGGACGACGTCGAATTCGACGTCGAGCTGGCGAAATCCGGCAAGACAGTGACCGTTCCTGCCGACCGTTCGATCCTGGAAGCCGTGCGTGACAGCGGTATTCCAACGGTCAGTTCCTGTGAAAGCGGCACATGCGGGACATGCAAGACACGGCTGCTCTCGGGCGATGTCGATCATCGCGACATGGTGCTGATGGACGACGAGAAGGACGATTACATCATGATCTGTATCTCGCGGGCGGGCTCGGGGAACCTCGTCATTGACCTCTAGCGCCTCTCCCGTCGGCATAGGGGTCATTGGACTCGGCCGCGGTTTTGTCTTGATGTTGCCCGCCTTTCGGGCGGACCGGCGCGTTCGCCTCGTTGCCGCATGCGCGCCGCGCGAGGAATCGCGCGCTGCCTTCCGCACAGAATTCGGCGGCAACGCCTATCCGGATGTCGAAAGCCTCTGCGCCGATCCGGAGGTAGAGATCGTCTATGTCGCCACGCCGCATGAATTGCATTGTGAGCATGTGATCGCCGCGGCAAAAGCCGGAAAGCACGTCTTCGTCGACAAGCCCATCGCGATCACGCTCGAGGACGCGACGCGCATGGTTGAGGCATGCCGCGAGGCGGGCGTGCAACTGATCGTCGGCCCAAGCCACAGTTTCGATGCACCGGTCGCCCTTGCGCGGCAACTGATCGAAAGCGGCGACCATGGCCGCGTCCGCATGATCAATGCGTTCAACTACACGGATTTCCTCTACCGGCCGCGACGCCCGGAGGAACTGAATACCGAAAAGGGCGGCGGCGTACTGTTCTCGCAGGGCGTCCACCAGATCGACATCGTGCGGCTGCTGGCAGGCGGCATGGCGGAGAAAGTGTTCGCCATGACGGGAAAATGGGATCCCACCCGGCCGACCGAAGGCGCCTATTCCGCCTTGGTCTCCTTTGCCGGCGGCGTCTTTGCCTCGCTGACCTATTCCGGTTACGCGCATTTCGACAGCGACGAATGGATGGGATGGACGGGCGAACTCGGCAACGAAAAGGATCCGAAAGCCTATGGCGACGCCCGCAGGAAACTGAAGTCGGTTTCCTCCGAAGACGAGATAAAACTGAAATCGGCGCGCACCTATGGGTCCGGCGACATGCCGAAACCGGCGAGCCGATACGAGCATTTCGGGCCGATTATCGTGTCTTGCGACCGCGCCGACCTGCGCCTCACGCCCGAGGGCGTGCACGTCTATGGCGACACCGAACGCGAATTCAGGGCCGCGCCGGACCTTCTTTATCCGCGCAAGGAGGTCATCGACGCGGTGGTCGCCACCGTGCGCGGCGAAAAACCGCCGGCCCAGACCGGCGCTTGGGGGCTGGCCAGCCTCGAAGTCTGCCGAGCGATCCTTTCTGCGGCCGAAAGCGGAATGCCGGTGACGCTGGAACATCAAACGGGATTGGAGACCACGACATCATGAGCGATTTGAAGCTGTCCATCGCAATGGGCGACTACGACCGGACGCGTGCCATCAATGATGGCCGGGTGAAGATCGACGGGGTCGATCCGACCTGCATGCTTCTTTCGCCGGAGGAGATGTTCTTCCGTGCGTTCCGTCACCAGGCCTTCGATATCAGCGAGCTCTCGATCTCGTCCTATTCGATCTCCGTCGCGCGTGGTGATCCGCATTATATCGCGATCCCGGTGTTTCTGTCGCGCGCATTCCGGCACACTTCGATATATGTACGCAATGACCGCGGCATCGACGGCCCCACAAACCTGCGGGGACGGCGTATCGGCATCGCCGAATACCAGCTGTCCGCCAATGTCTGGTTCCGGGGGATTCTCGAAGAGGAATATGGCGTCAAACCCTCCGAAATCGAATGGGTGCGCGGCGGCATGGATACGCCTGGCCGGCCCGAGAAGATCAAGGTGGACCTGCCCGACGACATAAGGATGACGAACGCGCCGGAGGGCGCGACTTTGAACCAGATGCTCATCGATGGCGAGATCGACGGTTTTGTCGGCCCGAGGGCGCCGCGCTGTTTCGACGAACGCCACCCGCATGTCGGCCGTCTCTTCGCCGATACGATCGCGGAGGCCGAGAGTTACTATCGCAAGACCGCGATCTTCCCGATTATGCACGTTCTCGGCGTGCGGCGGTCGCTCGCTGACGCTCATCCATGGTTGCCGGGCGCGCTGCTCAAGGCATTCACGCAGGCCAAGCAGGCCGCGGAAAAAGCGCTGTCCGACACGTCGGCGACAAAGGTCACCATGCCTTTCGTGGAAGACAATCTCGCGCGGGCCCATGCGCTGATGGGCGCTGACATCTGGCCCTACGGCCTCGAAGCCAACCGCAAGACGCTGGAGAAGTTTCTGACCTACCACAACGCGCAGGGCCTCTCGCCGAGAAAGGTCGAGGTTGAGGAGCTTTTCCATCCCGCCACCGTAGAGGCGTACAGCCTTTGAACGATTGCGGGAAGGAAAGGAGCAGGTCATGAAACTCAATCCGGGCGATATCGTCGAAATCGAAACCGAAAGCGGAAACGCCTATGTCCAGGTCACACACAACCATGCCGCCTATCCCGAGGTGGTGCGGGTCCTGCCGGGACGTCATGCGAGCCGTCCCGACGATTTCGGGATCCTGGTGCGCTCGAAAAGCGATTTTGTCGCCATGCTACCGTTGGGCGGGGCCATCGAGAACAAGCGGATAAACGCCTCGAAGGTCGGGACGGCGGCGATCCCGGCGGAACTCAAGGACTTTCCGACGTTCAGAATGCCGATCCGCGACAAGAAGGGCGGTATCGCATATTGGTGGCTGTGGGACGGCGAGGGTCTCAGCTATGTGGCCGAACTCGATGCGAACTCAGCCGATCTTCCGATGCGCGAGGTCATGTCCGTGGATGCCTTCCTGAAGAAACTCGCCTGACACGCGGCCTCTCCCAAGCATTTCCCGGCGGCGCTACTTCGCGGCCACCGTGTCGGCTTCCATACGCTCCGACACATTGTCCTGGACAGCCTTGAGATAGCCGAGAAGCGCCTGTTTTTCCTGCTCGGAGAAATCGGCGACGGCATTGCCGACGACCTCCTTTGCCAAAGGCATGAGCTCGGCGCGCAGAGCCTGCCCGCGCCGGGTCAGGAAGATGTTGATCTTCCGCCTGTCCTCGGCGTTCTTGATACGCCGAACAAGACCGCTGCGCTCCATCGCCTTGATCGCCGTAAGCGTGGTGGGTTCCATCGTTCCGACAACAATCGACAATTCGCGCTGGGTCATCCCGTCCTGATCCCAGAGCGCCCGCAGGAAATACCACATTCCGGGCGTTACCCCGTATGGCTCGATCTTGCGCTGGAGATAGCGTTGAAGAAGGCGATGCGTCTGTCGGACCTGATAGCCGACGCTCTCCTCGAAAGGCAGCGTTGCAGTTTCTGGGGGGGGAGGTTGGGTGTTGGCGTTGTTGTCGTCCATCTTGGCGATCCCTTCTTCTATGCCCTTTATTGCGCATGGAGGGATACCGCAATCCCGATCGGCTATTCGCCGGCTCGCGTCCCGGTTGTGATGCTCTCTTCCTTGCCCGAGATTTTCGCGATCAGAACGCCGGCGACCAGGGCCGCGACCGCGATCGCCGCCGTCGTGTAACCCGCGGCCAGGAACAGGAGACCGGAGGCCGTGAAGGCGATGCGCGACAGGGCGCTCAGACGCCGGTCCCAGTACCCTTCGACGGCAATCGCGATCATGACGAGACCGCTGATGGCGCACACGGTCGTGAAGACGATTTCCACAATGGTTCCCTGCAGCAGCAACGCCGGATTGTAGACGAAGCAGAACGGGATCAGGAACGCGCCGATGGCGATCTTCACGGATTGCGCGGCGATCTTCAGCGGGTTCTCGTCGGCGATTGCGCTCGCTGCATAGGCCGCCACAGCCACGGGCGGGGTCAGTGCGGACATGACGGCGAAATAGAGCAGGAACAGATGGCCCGGCAGGTCTTCGATGCCGAGCGACCGCATTACCGGAGAAATCAGCACCGCCGCGAGGATATAGGCGCTGGGGGTCGGCATCCCCATGCCGAGCAACGTGGTCAGCAGGGCGGCGATGGTCAATGAGGAGAACAGGTCCGATCCCGACAGCAGGAACACCAGCGCGCTGAACTTCGACGCCAGCCCGGTCATGGTGATCCCGCCGATCACCAGCCCGGCGGCCGCGCATGCGCCGGCCACGGGCACGGTGCGCAGGCTGGTTTCCGCCAGGATGTCGTAGATCTTTCCGGGAGACAGCCGTGTGTTGCTGCGGACCATCGAGACGACGAGAACCGCCGCGACGCCGTAAACCGCCGCATAGGTCGGCGTGTACCCCTCGACGAGCGCCCAGGTGATCGCGATCAGCGGGATGATGAACAGCCCGCCGTCGCGCATCGTCACCTTCAGCGACGGAATCTCCGACCGGTCGACGCCGGCGAGATTGTTTCGCTTGGCGCGCAGATGCACCTGAAGATAGATCGGGATGTAATAGAGCAGCGCCGGGATCAGGGCTGCGAAGGCGATGTCGACATAATCGATGCCGGTATATTCCGACATGATGAAGGCCGCGGCGCCCATCACAGGCGGCAACAGGCTGCCGCCCGTGGACGCCGCCACCTCGACCGCGCCGGCAAAGGTCGCGCGATAGCCCATCTTCTTCATCATCGGAATGGTGATGGCGCCGGTCGTCACGACATCGGATGTCGGACTGCCCGAAATCGTTCCGTAAAGTCCCGACGAGATGACGGCGATCTTGGCCGGACCGCCCGGCGAGCGACCGGTCAGATAGGCGGCGATATTGAAGAAGAACACCGATCCGCCGGCATAGGACAGCGTCGTTCCGAACAGCACGAACAGGAAGGCGTAGGTGGCGGCGACGCGAAGCGGCACCCCGAACAGGCCGTCCGTCGTGAAAATGGTGATATCGAGAAAATGCTCGTAGGTGATCAGGCCGTGGCCGAGCACACCGCCAATCCGATCGCCAAACAGATTATAGGCCAGGAAAATGAGGACGATGAGCGTCAGCCCGACACCGACCGTGCGCCGCATGGCCTCGATCGTCAGGACCAAGATCAGCGACGCGAACAGGATGTCATAGTTGGATAGGGGATCGAGCAGCGTGATGCGTTGCGCGATGATGTCCGCCTGCGACACGAAATAGACGCCCGTTACAGCCGCGAGGAGCGCCAACGCCCAGTCGAAAAGCGGGATACGCTCGCGGTCGGAGTGGGACGTCGGCCCGATCAGCATAAATGTCAGAACCAGCATCAGCGACAGGAACATCATGATGAGGGTGAGAGCGTCGCCGCGCGAAAACGCCGCCGCATAGACGGTCCATACGGCCGTTACGGCGGCGAATGCCTTGACGACATGACCTGTCAGTCCACCCGGAGATCGGCGTGTCCCGGTGTCGAAGAAAATGCTGAGCATTGGCTTGGTGCCATTCTTATTATGTAGTGGGTGTCACTTTATGTAGTGGGTGTCACTGCGCCGGGACGTACTCACGCCCCGGTGCAACCTTCAGTCAGTTAGTAGCCCGCTTCCTCGAAGACCTTCTTCGCGGCGGGGTGATAGGGAACGGTCCTTGCGCCGGCCATAAGCTCGACATCCAGCGGCGCCATTGCCTTGTGAACACCGTTCAGCTGATCGACATTGTCCACCAACGCCTTGGTGATGTCGTGGACCATTTGCTCGTCGGCGTCGGCCCGCACGAACAGCTGTGCCGATACCGTCACGGTGAGTTTATCGGAGTTCGTCCAGTCATAGGAGTCATTCTTGATCGTGAACGGCTTGATGTCCCACTCGTCGACGACCTTCTGGGCCGTTTCCTCGGTGATCGGCAACAGATCGACATCGATGGAGGACGCGAGCTCGCGGATCGAGCTGTGATTCACGAACAGCGAATTGAGGATCATGTCGACACGGCGGTCGCGCATCAGGTCGCCCTGTTCGCCGGACGCAGCAAATTGCACGTCGCCGCCCCAGGATTTGATCTCGTCGATGTTCGCGCCAATGGCATTCAGCATGGATTCACCGACCGAACTGACGATGTTGCCGCGCTTGTTGAGGGCGATGCGGATCGGCAGTTTCTGCTCGGAAATGTCCTCCAGTGTCTGGAGGTTGTGCTCCTTGGCGTAATCGGTATTGACGATCGCCTGCATCGGCGCCCAGGTGTAAAGCTGCGCGACGGTCGCCATGCTCTCGATGGGAGCCTTGAACGGCTCCTTGCCGCTCAAGGCCAGCTTCGCCTCGGCGTCGTGGATGATCGCCACATCGCAGGTTCCCTGATCGAGCAAGGCCACATTGGCGAGCCCGCCGCCGGATGTCTGATACGTTACCGTGGATCCCGGAAAGGACTTCTTGACGGCCGCATCGATGCCGGCACCGAGAAGGCTCCACAAACCGCCGGGGCTCGCTCCGCACAGGGTCAGATTATAGGTTTGCGCCTGCGCGCCGGTGGATGCGACGAGCAACAGCGCTGCTGCGCCGGTTACGGCGCTCGCAAACAGTCTTTTCATGGTTTCCTCCCAAATCGGCAATCATTAGATTGCTAACTTATAAAGCTTATGGCGCGGAAATCCGGCTTGTCAAGCGAGCATATGGGCTTCCCGCGCAACTCGACACATTCTCTGAAACGCGATATACGAATTTAATTAGCTCTCTAAGTGATATGGTCGCAAGGTCGCCGGGTCACCGTTCCAGACGATGCGAACAACAATCGTGACGACGAAACATTGACCGGCGAATTCCTTGCCCTCGGGGCCGCATTTGCGAATGCGATGTCAAGCGTAGCCATCGCGAAAGGCGCCAGTACCAGTAGCGGCGAAAGCGGAGTTTTGCTTTCCGCCATTGTCACGGGGCTGTTGTCAAGCCTCGCGTGGATGCTGTTCGGCGGGAGCGCGGTGGCCGCAAGCGAAACACCATCGGGCTCGGGCGCCATCTGGACTGCCACCGGCTGGTTCGTCGCTTCCGGACTGCTGGCAACAGTCGGCGGCAGAATCACGATGTTCAAATCGATCGAGTTCGCCGGTGTCATCCGCGCCTCGACGACGCGCCGCCTGATGCCTTTCATATCGCTGCTATTGTCCGCGGTGGTCATCGGAGAGACGATTTCGCCCCTGGCCGGCGGCGGCATGGCGCTGATCGCGGTCAGCTTCCTGCTGCTTTACTGGGACAATCGTGCAAGCGTTCGCATTTCGACCGACGATCCGCAAAGGCGCGCGATGATTTCGCGCGGACTGGCCTTCGGGGTCGGGTCGGCCACTCTTTATGCGCTGAGTTTCATCGCGCGGAAGTTCGGCCTCGTGGAGGTCCCGAACGCGTTCTTCGGCGCGCTGATCGGTTCAGTGACGGCGCTGTGCTTTTATGCAGGCATGTCGACGGTCAGCAGCAATTATCGTTCGATCGTCGCCAGCGCGTTGAAAACACCGAATCCGTGGCAGCTTTTTGCGGCATTTCTGATGTCTGCGGGGCAAATCATGCAGTTCGCGGCGCTGACGCTAACCAGTGTTGGCCGGGTTGCCTTCATCAATTCGATCGAGGTCTTCATCGCGGCGCTGCTCGCGCTCGCCATATTCCGGACCGAACGGATGCCCGGCGGGACGGTCATCGTTGCGACGATCGTCGCGACGGCCGGCGTCCTGCTGATGGCGATCAAACCATGAATCCGACAGTTTTCAGAAGAGGAGGTCATAATGAGTGAAACCCAACTGCGCGACAATGCGATCAGGGACCTTGTCATCGCCAACCGCATTCTTGCGCGGGAAAATGTCATCGACGGATTTGGCCATGTGAGCGTTCGCCACCCGATGAACCCGGACCGTTTCCTGCTTTCAAGATCGCGCAGTCCGGAGATCGTCTCGCGGGATGACATCATGGAGTTCGAACTGGACGGCACGCTTGTCTCCGACGACCCGCGCCGCCCTTATGCGGAGCGGTATATCCACGGCGCGATCTACATGGCGCGGCCCGAGATCAATTCGGTGTCGCATCATCACGCCCATTCGGTCATCCCGTTCTCGCTGAGCGACATCCCGCTGCGCCCTGCATTCCACATGGCTTCCGTGACCGGACACGGAACGCCGGTATGGGACAGTCAGCCCGAATTTGGCGACACCAACATGCTCGTCGACACGCTCGAAATGGGGCATTCGCTGGCCCGCATGCTGGGAAACAACGCCACCGCGCTGCTGCGCGGGCATGGCGCGGTGTGCGCAGCAACGAACCTCAGGGCGATCTGCATGGTGTCGATCTACATGCGGGACAACGCGGAATTGATCCTGAACACGCTGCCGCTGGGACAGCCGAAATATCTATCGCCCGGCGAGATCGAAAAGACGGCGGTGATACTGTTGAGTGACATGCCGCTGGCGCGTGCCTGGGACTACTGGACGGCGAGGGCAGGGTTCCAGGGATTATGAGCCAAGTGTGATCCGATGCTGATAATCTGTGAGGCGAGATTTATCCAAGCGACCGACCAGGCGCGCGTATCGCGATGTCGTCCGAGAAGAATATCTGCTGTCCTTTTTGGGCGTCGATTAATCCGGAGCGGATCTTTCATGTTTATCCGCCTCAAGCTTCGGCGACGACTGTCGATCTACGATTTGAAGTATAAGTGCGCTTAGTGCGACCACGAAACTAAGAGAATCCTGAATCTGTTAAATAAGCTGATGAAAAACGATGAAAACACAAAAACAGAAGCGTCTTTGAAAGAAATTGGCGGCGCAGCCAATCAAGTTATGATTGAGGCTGTCATATGCAGCCTGGCATCGCGCTACGGCGTCAAATCCGCCGCCTATCTTGGGGCGGGCATATCCGGAATGCCTGCCAGTGAACCTTTTCTGGCTGTGACCTACAGCGCCGATTGGGTCGAACATTACAAAGAACACCGCTACGTCAGAATCGACCCCGTGGTAAGCATCGGGCTGCGGCGGCTTCTCCCGTTCGATTGGACTGAATTCGGCGAGCCCGAAGGTGTGCTCAAAACCTTCTTCGGAGAAGCATCCGAATTCGGCCTTGGTCGACGCGGGCTGACCATTCCAGTGCATGGCCGGGGAGGCGATCGCGCTTTGTTCACTATCACAACGGATCTGTCCGAACGTGACTGGAAACGCGAAAAGCTCCACTACATGCGCGATTTCCAGCTTCTGGCGGTGCATATACACGACAAAGTCCTCGAGCTTGAAGGCGCTCCCGTTTCCCGGGCGAAGCTCTCCCCGCGTGAGCTCGAATGCTTGCTGTGGGTGTCAGACGGGAAGACAGCGTGGGAATGTTCGGTCATTCTGGGCCTCTCCGAACATACGGTCCGCTGTTACCTCGAAAGCGCCCGCTATAAACTCAATGCCAGTAGTAACACCCACGCTGTGTCCATCGCTCATCGTTCCGGATTGTTCTTTCCAATCCTGTAAATCCGGCAATCTAGCCGGATAACGGCGCCCGTTATCTACCGCTACTTGGTTCTCCGTCGTCAACAAACGAATGGAGACCGAAATGATTCTGACAATCGAGAGTATTGATCGACAAAAACATCCTGGGTTGATCGATCAGATGTTCCGCATGCGTGCGGAGGTGTTTTCCGGCAGGCTGGGATGGGAGGTGAATGTCGTCGACGATCGCGAAACCGACCGCTTCGACGATGAAGATCCCCTCTATCTGCTATCGGTCAGCGAAGAGACCGGCGTCCTTCAGGGCGCTGTCCGCTTGCTGCCGACTACCGGACCTTACATGCTACGCGACGTGTTTTCGGTGCTGGTTCCCGGCGGTGCGCCGGAGAGCCCGCTGATCTGGGAAAGCTCGCGCTTCGCCATCAATCCGCGTGTCTTTTCGGTGGCCGAACGCGCGGAAGCCAACCACATCGTTCACAAGACGACCCTGGAGCTGCTCTGTGGCATCGTCGAGGTTTGCCGGAGCGCGGGCATCGACCATGTCGTTTCGGTGTTCGACGCCCGCATGGCACGGATTTTCCGGGCCGCGGACTGTCCCTATGAGGTCATCGGGACGCCGGCGCGGATCGGCAAGACGATGACCTATGCCGGCGTCTTCGCGATGACGGATACGATGCGCAGCCGGCTCGGCGCCGTCGGCGATCTACCTTCGACAGTCCTTGCCGGCCCGTCATGGCAACCGGGAGAAGGGTTGGGGGAACGGCATGTCGCCTGACGCGATGATGTTGCAATTCGGTTCGCATGGCTGGTAAGCGGCGGCCGGATGGAATAGAAAGTCCCGGGGCGGTACGCGCCGCCCCGGGGCGTGGAAACCCCATCTTCGCGGATTGGTGCCGACCGTATCGGTACCAAGATCCTTCGGCTTTCGGCCGGGGGCCTGTGACGCATGTCCAGGCGCCCCGGTGCTAAAGGTCGCAGGGACCGTCGAAGACGGTTTTCCAACCCCCGGCTTGGGGTCGAGATCTTATCTTGTCGCGGGGGCGCACCGCGGCTCAAGCCGCGGGCCGTGAATGCCGAACCGAGCGTCGATCAGCAGTTTTCAACCCGGTCAGATCAATGACCGGCCGGTCCTCTCCATCCTCGAAGAGTTGACAACTGACGAACTTGCGCGTCTCGCAGTCGATGTCATCGTCAAGAACCGCCGGCTTGTCGATTGTGCGCAATCGCTGTTCGAGCGGCTTGAAGAGCAGGATTCGGCAGGTTGCGAGAATGAGGATTTGAGGCTCAGCTACCGTCTGGCGCTGCTCGAGATGAAACTGCATCACGAACTGGTCCGGATCGTCGTCGATACGCTTGGCCATGTGCCGGAGGTGCCGCTGGACTCCGGGCTCCACTGACCGTTTTCAGTTCCATAACGAAACTTATGCAACATGCGGAAGGGAAAAGGCAGGAAGATGGTCCTCTCTCACACTTCCATTGCTCGATTCTGACTTTGTTCCGTGGCGGATCGCTCTTTTCAAATTAGCCCAATACGTATCGACATGGACGCGGCCTGGCGGGTATTGGCGGCTCCTAGCTTCTGCGTTGCCGCATCGAGATATGAGCGCACTGACGAATAGGAGACTCCCACCGTCAGTGCGATATCTGGCATTGTTACGCCTTCCGCAAACCATCTAAGGCATTCTGCCTCTCTTGGCGAAAGCCGAATATCGGTTGCCAGAGACACATCCTGGTTCGCACCGGCGAGACGCGCGTGAACAAAGGCAACGCAAACGGCCGCGGTCACAGGGTCGACCTTCCGCGAGTCGAGTGGGTCCGCACGGTCAGTAACCAACGTAAAGATCATCCGATTCTTGAATCCAACGGGCACCGATATTGAGAGACCGGACTGAATGCCGAACTCGGCAGCAGCCGCAAACATCTGCGAGACATCGCGTCGGCCCATGCGCCTTGCTTCCGACGCGGACCATGTAAAGACCGGGGGGCCATGTTTTGCACGGGTGACGACGGGATCTACATAGAGAAAACCGTCACGGACATAACGCTCCTGCCACTTCTGGGGATAATTAGAGACCGCAAAGCTCTCCTTCCCGCACAGATGGACATAGGCGTAATAGTTGAAACCAGCGCCGGAGGCAAAATCCCGGAGCGCGCGCCGCGCCGCAGCATCATCCAGCGGCAGCGAGAGTTTGTCGATCAGACCTATCAGAATATCGTTCAAATGCTTGGCCAGATGAAAGTATAAGGTTCATTCGACGGATTTGTAGGCGATAGTTGGGCAGGCAGAAGAAAGAAACCAAGGTTATCTGTAAGAATTCGGGAAGATGATGTCTCGGTCGACCATTACGCTGAAGCGATAGCCCGGCCTAATCTGAAGTGTCGGCTGCACATTGAGGTTCTTCGACACGGTCTGCTCCGAAATCTGACTGAAGGTCTCGGCGAAGGAGCGGCGCGCCGCATCGCTGGCGCTGTCCACCGTCGTTGGGGTGCTGTTATCGTCAGGGAGCAGCATGTCGGTGCCGGCGCCGATGAGCGCCACCAGGATTGCCGACCCGAACGTGCGCAGATAGTGGTTGTCGACCTGATCGTGGAACCCGCCATAGCCGGCTCCGTCCGTTCCAGCCATGCCGCCAATCTGAAGTGTCGAGCCGTTCGGGAAGATGATGTCGGTCCAAACGACCAGCACCCGGTTCTGGCCGAACGTCACCTCGGAATCGTAACGGCCGAACAGCTTCGCGCCCTGCGGGATCAGCAACCGGCGGCCCGTCGCGCTGTCATAGACATTCTGCGAGACCTGCGCGGTGATGCGGCCGGGAAGATCGGAATTGATGCCGGTGATCAGCGTGGCCGGAATGACCGAGCCGCGCTTCAGCTCGAACGGCGACATTTGCGGCACCACGGAATTCGGCAGATAGCCGAGGTCCGCGATGTCCTGGTTGAAGAACTGCTGTTTGGATGCCTGCCCGTTCGGATCGGCGTTCTGCCCGATGCCGGACTGGAGAGCGGCGCTATAGAGATCGAGCGCACTCGCCGGCCGGTTCGCGGCCGTCACACCTGTTTGCTGAGACGTCGGCGTCGCCGCAACGTTCGTGTTTTCGAGGTCCTTCAGGTTGACCGCGATTGGAGAGTCGAAGGCGGCACCTTCCGCCTGGATGCTCGCCATCTGCTGACGCTGATACTCTCTCAGCACCTGTTCGTCCTGTTCGCGCTGCAGGCGCGCCCGCCAAACCGCTTCCGGTTCAAGCGTCGGCTGCGGAGCAGTGACGACGGTAGGCGTCGGTTCAGGCTCCCGCTGGAACGGATTCCTCGGTCGCTCGGGCTCCGGACTTGGTGTCGGCTGGACCACGACGGGCTGCGGCTCGCCGATGATCCCGTCCGGCACACCTTGCTTCAGCCGCTCGGCGTCGTTGGACGCGGGCCGCGCTGACGACGGCTCGATCTGCGGGTCTCCGCCGAAGTGCAGCCCTCTCGACGACAGGCCGTAGAAAATCACCGCCAGAAATATGACGACCAACAGGATTGCGACGATCACCGGAACGCGATTAAGGCGCCTGATGCGCGGCCCGCTTTGCGGACCGGCGCCGCCGAGTTTCAGCGACTCGGTCATGACGCACCCTCCGATCCACGCTGCAATACAGACAAGGGGCTTGCCGGTGTCGCGCCCGTGGTGCTCAGGGTATACATGCGGGTCAGCTCGACCTGCAGGGTCGAAAGCCGCATCAGCACGCCGCCCTCGAAGGGATCAATCGAATAGGCCAACGGCGTGACACCGGCCCCCTCGGTCGCCTGATCGGTGACGACGGCATAGCCCCATTCGCGAAGCGCCGCCTCGAGAGCCGGGCCGAACAGGGTGTCACTGCCGCGGAGCTCGATCGTGGTCGTGCCCGGCCCGACCTGTTCCGCCAGCCGCCCCACCATGTCGCCGGCGATGGCATTCGCCGATTCCGGCGTCAACTCCGCCGTCACTTCGCTCCGGATGAGGCCTGGTCCGCTCATGGTCTGGCACGCAGCCAGCATCGCCAAAAGCAGCAGGGCCGCGGGCAAACGGAGTAAGGTTCTGATCCCGCGCATCGCCCTACCCTCCCCGCCGGATCGTGATCTTCTGCTGCTGGCGGCCGACGCCCGAGACCAAGATGGCGCGATCGATGTTGTAGTCGACGACCATCATCGCGCCGTTCATGCGGTAATTGACGATCCGGTTCTCGCCGCCGGAAACGACGAACAAGACGGGAGCCTCCTGCCCCGACAGGGAGGACGGAAACTGAATGTAGGTCTTCATGCCGTCGCTGTAGATCCGGGTCGGCCGCCAGCGCGCCGCGCCGCTGATATGGAACGCAAAATCGAGCTGATCGGCCGGAACGCCGGCCCCTGGCACAACGCTCGCGTCGATGCGCGCATTAATTTCGGCGAAACGCGCATTGATGTCTTCAGGATAGTCGAAGCCGACGCGGGCCATGTACTGGCTGTGATGCGACTTAAGCTGAATATGATAGGTGCGCCGCGACGTCGTCACGACCATCGAGGTGACCAGACCGGCTTCGGATGGTTTGACGATCAGGTGGATCGCCTGTCCGCTCGGCGCACCGGAGGTTGCCGGTTCGACTTTCCAGCGCACGGTGTCGCCAAGAAGGACGTCGCGCACCACCTCCCCGGCCTGAAGCTCGATGTCGCACACCTGTAGCGGCGAGCAGACGACCGACGGTTGAACCTCCCCATAAAGGAAGATCACCTTGCCGTCGGCGCCGCGCGTGACGACGCCCTGCCGGTGCTGCCATTGCCCGGAGAGCTGCGTGCCGCGCGCTTCATTGCTTGTGAGCTGCTGTCCCTGTGCGGGCAGCGTCGCCACCGCGATCATCACGCCGGCGCAAAGCGCGATGCCGCGGATATTCTCTTTCCTCATTCACCTATCCTCCGGGGCACCTAGAGCTGCGCCGTCCAGTCAAAATCCTTCAAATAAAGTCCGATGGGGTTAAGGCGGATCACCGCCTCGTCCTGTGGCGGTGTCAGCGTCACGGTCGCGACACCGCGGAACCGCCTCGTTGCGAGTTCCTTGCCCTGCCGGTCCCGCTCGTACTCGGTCCAGTCGATCTGGTAGCTCTGATTGGAGAGCGGCACGATATTGGTCACCTCGACGGCGACGGTCAGTGACCGCGCCCGATCGAAGGGCGAATTGCTCCGGAACCAGCTGTTGATCTTCTCGGTCGCCGGATCGGACGACCTCAGCAGCGCATAGGCGCGATCGATATATTGCTTCTGGACGACAGTGTCGGGCGTGACCGAGCGGAAGTTCGAGATGAAGCTCCCCAGCGTCGCGCGCACCACGCGGGGGTCGGCATATTCGATCTGCTGCGGGAAGCCTGTCGTGGCCGCCGTCCCGAGTTTGTCGACCTCGACGATATACGGGACGAGTTTGACCTGCGTGCTCTGATAGAGCGCGTAGGAAAACCCGATGACCGCCATGAGCATGCCGGTGATGCCGACGATCCGCCAGGCTGCCGCTGCCTTCACATATGACCCGTAGCGCTCGTTCCATTCCTGGCGTGCAGCGAGATAGGGATTTTCCGGAATACTGGTTCTGGCCATGGTCTTTGTCAGGCTTTCTCGTCACGGTTCGGGCGGGCGACTGGACCGCCCTGGGACTGGTCGAGCTTCGCGTTGGCGAGGCCCAACGTGGATGCGCCCCATGTCCCAGGAACACCGATCGCCTTGTCGCGGGCGGCCGAGGCGGCCGCACCGCCGGCGGCGCCCATGCCGCTCGCCATTCCTTTGAGCGCGGCTCCGCCAAACGAACTGCCGGCGGCGCGGGCATCGGAATATGCCGCGGCCCCTGCCCTCGCCCCGCCGACGGCAAGCGCCGCACCGCCTGCCGCGAAGCTCGCCGCCTGCGCACCGTGACGGATGGTTTCCATTCCGCCGGTGACCGAGACGCCCTGAACCATGCCCTGCACGATGTTCGGGACGTACATGGCGATCACGAACACCACGACCGAGATGCCGGCGATCGCCAGCGTCGCCAGGAACTCGTCGCCCGTCGTCGGCGAATTGGCGAGGTTGATCAGGACCTCAGACCCGATCCGGGCGATCATCACCAGCGCCATCAGCTTCATGCCGACCGAGAACGCATAAATGAGATACCGGACCGAGAAGTCCTTGGTGAAGCTCGAACCGCCGAGGCCGAGCATGATCATGCCGGCGAGAAGCCCGACATACATCTCGACCATGACCGAAACGAAGATCGCCGCGACGAGGCTGAAGCAGATGACCGTGATGACCATGGCGAAGACGGCGGCGATCGCCAGCGCATTATCCTCGAACAGGCCGAACTGCGCCTTCGCCGACATTGCGCTGGCGACTTCGAGGCCGGCGTTGAAGACGTTCGCGGGGGAAGCCGAACCGCCGCCGGCGCCGATCTGGAACAGGCTGTCGACCACGGCCTTCGCGAAGTCCGGACCCTGTTCGAGGATGAAGACGAACAGGCCAATGAACATGATACGGCGGACAAGTTCGGCGAACCAGGTGTCGAGAGAGGCCGCCGAAATCGCCAGCCACACGGCGGCGATCCCGACCTCGATGCCGGCGAGGATCCAGAACAAAGACCGCGCCGCGTCGAGGATCGTCGTTTCCCAGCCCTGGGCGGCCGTGGCGATCTCGTTTTCGAGATTGGTCAGCAAGCTGCCTTCCTGGGCCAATGCGGGATTGGCCCAGAGGACGACGCCTCCGATCAGAAGAAGAACGAACCTAGTTTCCGGACGTGCCATCGGCCCCGCCTTCGTTTCTGCCCCAACGCGGCCGCATCTCCTGGCCGCCCTCGAGATCGAAGTGTTGCCGTTCCGGGTCGACGGTTGCGGTCGGCGCTTCCGGCTCGGTGGTCGTTTCCCAGACAACGATGCCGACGACAACGACGACCGCGCAGATCGCAATGACAAAGACCCTGATCACCAGCGTGGCTCCATCGTCTGTCCGCCCGATGTTGAGGGCGTGGTCGAATTGAAGAACTCCTCGCGGCGGTTCTGTGCGAGGTCTTTCGCCGCTTGCTCGGACTGGTACCAGGTGCCCATCATCGTCACCTGCTGGGAGACGAGCCCGCGCAGCTTCTGTGCCTGGGCCACCTGCTGCGCGGCGATCTCATGGCCGACCTGCAGCGCCTGCATCTGTCCGACGGACGATTGCGACATCGACCGGAGCTGGGTCATCGTCGATTCCTCGGAGCTGAACTGGTCGGCTGTCAGTCCCGCCGCCCTGAGTGTCGCTCCAATCGTGTCGCGGTTGGTGTCAGACCAGTCCTGATAGCTCGAGGAGAAGGTCTGCCCGTTGGCGAGGCCTGACTTGAAATCGGCAAAGCTCTCGAACCGTTGCCGCAGCACGTCATCGGCATTGCCCATTGAGAACGCGATCGATTGACCCTGCTGCACAAGGCTCTGCAGCTGCATCAAGTCGCTTTCGACCTGACCCCAGACGTGGCTCGGCAAAGTCAGCGTGTTCTGAGCCAAGTTTTCGTAGATCCTGAGCTGGTTCTGGATCTGCTCGGCCAGCTGCGTAATCTGCGTGACCTGGTTCTGGATTTGCTCTGCCGATTGGCCGACGAGCCCGACCAGCTCGCCATTGTTGAGGATCTGCGTGAATTCCGTCGCTCCGAAGAACCCGCCGCCGCCGGCGTGGGTACTTGTGGCCGACGAGACCGACAGGATTGCGGCTATCGCAATCCTAGCTGTGCGTGAGAATGCGCTTGGCATCATCCACTCCCCTTTCCTCCAGCCAGGCCGCTGGCCATTCCTCGCCATGCGCCTCGCTGAGCTGATCAATGCGTTTGAGATTGTCCTTGCCGGACGCGCCGACGAAGGCGAGCGCCACGGGTCCGAGCGCCATGTCGAAGAGCCGCCGGCCTTCGGGCGAGGCGACGTAGTATTCGCGCTTGGGAATAGCCGTTGCGACGATCTCGATCTGCCGGTCGTTGAACCCGATGCGTTCGTAGAATTCGCGCGTCCCCGATTCCCGCGCCGCGCCATTGGGCAGGCAGATTTTCGTCGGGCAACTTTCCTTCAGCACGTCGATGATGCCGGACTGCTCCGCATCCGAGATCGACTGCGTGGCCAGCACGACCGCGCAATTGGCCTTGCGCAGCACCTTGAGCCATTCCCTGATCTTGTCGCGGAACATCGGATGCCCGAGCATCAGCCACGCTTCGTCGAGGATAATGAGGCTCGGTGCCCCGGTGAGGCGCTTTTCGATGCGTCTGAAGAGGTAAAGCAGAACAGGCACGAGATTGCGCTCACCCATATTCATCAGCTCTTCGACCTCGAAGGTCTGGAACGATCCGAGCGTCAGACCATCTTCTTCCGCGTCGAGAAGCTGCCCCATCGGCCCGTCGACCGTGTAGTGTTGCAGGGCAGTCTTGATTTCGCGCATCTGCACGCCGCTGACGAAATCGGAGAGCGAGCGGCCACGGGCGTCGGCAAGCAGACCGATCTGCCGTGCGATCGCATTGCGGTGATCTGGAGTAATTGTCACGCCCTGCATGGCGACAAGCGTCTCTACCCACTCGGCCGCCCAAGCGCGATCGCCGTCTGTCGAGAGCTCGGCCAGCGGGCAGAAAGCGAGTGCTGTCCCCTCCCCTGCTCCGATTTCGTAGTGATCTCCGCCGGCGGCCCTGGTCAGCGGATAAAGCGACTTCCCCTTGTCGAAGGCGAAGATCTGCGCATGCTCATAACGCCGGAACTGTGCGGCGATCAGCGCCAACAATGTCGACTTGCCCGATCCCGTCGGGCCGAAGATCAGCGTGTGACCGACATCGTCGACGTGAAGGTTCAACCGGAAGGGAGACGAGCCGCTGGCGACCTGCATCAGCGGCGGGGCGTTTGGCGGGTAAAACGGACATGGGGCGACGGCGTTGCCCGCCCAGACGGAATTGACCGGAATGAGATCGGCGAGGTTGCGGGTGTTGATCAGCGGTTCGCGGACATTGGCTTGAGCGTTGCCCGGCAGGCTGCCGAGATAGGCCTCGGTGGCATTGAGGGTTTCAATCCGCGCGCCGAAGCCTTCGGCCTGGACGAGCCGCCGAACGGCCTCTGCCTGGTCGCGCAGGCGGGCTTCATCCGTGTCGAACATGACGATGACCGGCGTGTAGTAGCCGTAGGCGACGAGCTGGGACGAGGCCTCGGCGATCGCGTCCTCGGTTTCGGCGACCATGGTCATCGCGTCCTGATCGACCGAGCGGCTCTGGGTCTGAAACAGCTGATCGAAGAACGGCCGCACCTTTTGCTGCCACTTCTTGCGAGTCCGCTCGAGTTTTTGCCGCGCCTCCTGATCGTCGAGGAAGATGAAGCGTGAAGACCAGCGATAGGTCAGCGGCATCAGGTCGAGCGAATTGAGGATGCCGGGCCAGCTCTCGGCCGGGAATCCGTCGATACCGACGACCGCCAGATAACTCCCGTCGACCATGGGTGAGAGCCCGTGATGGAACTCGGCCGTCACCAGCCAGTCGAGATACATCGGGATCGCCGGCAGTCTGACCGGATGGTTCTCGCCGAGAATGCAGAACCGGATGAACTGGAAGAGCTCGTCGTATCGCGCCTCGTCGCCGCTCTCCGGATGAACGACGGTCCGAGTGACCATGCGGCGGATCATCAGCACATTGCCGAGATATTGCTCGACCTCCCGGATCGAGGTCTGGAAGGACGTGAGCACCCCGTCGGCATAGGTTTCCGTGCGGCTCCCCTCGTCGGAATAGACGTAACGAGCCATGGCCGAACGGCGCGGCTCCGGCGGCCGATAGGTCAGGATCAGCGCGTGCTGGCTTTCGTAGTGGCCGCGCTCGGCCATGAAATGGTCGCGACGCTGCTCGTCGATCGCACGCGTGACCGGGTCGGGAAAGTGGCAGTCCTCGCGCGCGGGATAGGCCGTTGTCGGGACGCGAACCGCTTCGACCTGGATCATCCAGCCGGACCCGAGCCGCGAGAGGACGGCGTTGATCTGCCGCGAGACTTCGTTGCGCTCGATATTGGTTGAGCTCTCCGAATCCGGCCCGGCAAAATACCAGCCCGCCATCAGCGAGCCGTCCTTCAACAGGATGACACCGTCGGCGACCAGGCCTGCATAAGGCAGCAGGTCGGAAAAGGACGGTTTTGAGTTCCGGAATTGCTTGAGCGCCACCATGGTCGGTCAGTACCTCCGCCAAGGCGATGATGTCGGCCGATAGTTCGGCCGATATCCGATGTGGCGAAGATAGACCTGCCGCATCATCGGGTCGGCCTTCGCCATGATGCGAAGCACGCCGACGACGCCGATCCAGATCGCGATGCCCAGAAGCACCGAGAACCAGGTCAAGACAACGAAGATCAGAATGACCGTCGCAAGCCCGGTGACGAGCACCAGTTCGCGGTCGGCGCCCATCAGATGGTTCGGCCGCGACAGCGCGCGATGGATCCGCGCGGTTGCGAGGGGAGCAACGGTTTCAGCCATCGCTCCCCTCCCCCGCCGCACTCAGGTCCGCCTGATCAGGGAGGTCAATCGAGGCGCCCGATGCGCCGAACAGGCCAACAATCTGTGTGGCTCCGAGCAATATACCGGCAACAAGCATGACATACATCAGCCTTCGTGCAAAATCGTTGAGCTCGCCGCCGAAGATCAGCATGCCGCCGGCGACCGCGACGGCGGCAAGCGCGATGAAGCCGGCAACAGGCCCCGTGATCGATTCCTGGATCGTCTGCAGCGGCCCTTCCCAAGGCAGACTGCCCCCGGAGCTGGCAAGCGCCGGCGACGCCGCGACGCAGGCGACGGCAATCAAGGGCCCCAAAGTCACGGGGTGGCGGAATTTATGCGGCATGGCTGTCCTCATCGATCTGTGCATGGTGTTCGGTTTCGTAAGTCGCGCCGTCGAAGCCTCTGAGCCGCATCACATCGCGGACACGGCGACCGGTTGCGGTGCGTTCGATGGAGATGACGAGATCGACCGCTTCCGCGATGACCTCGCGCATTGGCTGCTGGCTCGCTTCGGCGGTGAGCTGCTCAAGGCGCCTGAGAGCGGAATGCGCGTTGTTTGCGTGGATTGTCGTGATGCCGCCCGGGTGGCCGGTGTTCCACGCCTTCAGGAGTGTCAGCGCTGCGCCATCCCGGACCTCGCCCACGATGATCCGGTCCGGCCGAAGACGCATGGTGCTCTTGAGCAGCCGGCCCATATCGACCGTGTCCGTCGTGTGCAGGCAAACCGCGTTCTCCGCGGCGCACTGGATCTCGGCGGTATCCTCGAGGATGAGCAGCCGATGCGCAGGCGTCTCGCTGACGATCTCGGCGATCACGGCGTTGGCCAGTGTGGTCTTGCCCGACCCTGTTCCACCTGAGACGACAATGTTCAGGCGATCGTGGACTGCGTGGCGGATCAGGCTGGCCTGCAGCTTGGTCATGACGCCGCTGGACACATAGTCCGACAGCGGGATCAGGCGGGACGCACGTCGACGGATCGTAAAGCTCGGTGCGCTGACGACCGGCGGCAACAGCCCTTCGAAGCGGTGCCCGTCGATCGGCAATTCGCCGGAGATGATCGGCTGTTCGTCGTCGACCTCCGTTTGCAGGGCATGGGCAACGCTGCCGATTATGATCTCGGCTGCGCCTGGCTTGAGCTCGCCGATGCGCTCGATCCCCTCCCCCAGCCGTTCCACGAATAGCCGGCCGTCCGGATTGAGCATCACCTCGACGACATCGACGTCCTCGAGCGCAGCGCAGATCGTCTCACCAAGAGCATCGCGCAGCTTGCGGATCAGCCGTGACCGAGAGGACGACGCAGTCATAGCGTTCCTCCTCTCGGTGCAACCTGGGCACCATCATTACGACCAAACAAGGCTTGCATGACATCCGCCGCTGCTACTCAAAGGTGAGTTGCGGCTTTTGCCGCATGAGGCGGAATCGGTCATCCCGGCAGTTCTGCCGGGGTAGACCTATGATTGGACCGTCATCCCTTCCTTGCAGGGCGTTCATGCGACTCACCTCGCTGAGTCTGGTCGATTCTGGCGGATTTCCGACCAAGACAGTCGGATATTGGGAAGAGTTGTGATCGGACCCGGCAAAACTGCCGGGTTATCCACGGCGCATCATCGGCTCCACGCTAATCCGTAAGCCACTGAAAGGTTTATCTAAAACCGCGTGTCTCTTGGTCGCGCGACGCGGGAGCTCCAGCGAACGCTTAAGCTTCTGTTAACCTTATTTCCCTTGCCAGAGCCCAAGAATCGGAGATACTGGCGCCAAATTCACTCTTTTGTTCGATTTGGCGCTATTTTCTACTCAGGGGGCTTTCCGCGTATGTCGGCTCTTCCATCATTCGAGTTTGACGACAAAATCCTGACCCAGGGCGCGGAGATTTCGCGCAAGCTGGACCAGTTGCGCGTAGAGAAATTCCCAACAACTGGGCAGAAGACCCTGCGTCGGTTCGCAATGGCCGAGGTGGCACATTATCTCGGCGTCAGCCCGAACAACTTGAAGCGGCTCCATCTGGAAAACAAGGGGCCGGTCCCATTTGTGGGAAGCGGCGGCCGACGCTTCTACTCCGCCGAGCAAATGTCCGAACTTCGTGACTATCTCGACAAGAACGGTCGATCCGACGCAAAGCAGTATGTCCCCCACCGTAAAGGTGAAGAGAAGCTTCAGGTCATCTCGATCGTGAACTTCAAGGGAGGCTCGGGAAAGACCACCACGACGGCCCACTTGGCACAGCATCTGGCGCTGACCGGGCATCGTGTTCTCACCATCGACCTGGATCCCCAGGCGTCATTGTCGGCACTCCACGGGTTCCAGCCTGAACTCGACAAGAACCCCTCACTATACGACGCCATTCGTTACGAAGACGCTGTGCCAATCGACGAGGTCATTCGGGAAACGAATTTTCCTCTGCTCGACATTATTCCCGGGAATTTGGAACTCCAAGAGTACGAGTATGACACGCCGTTGGCGATGCAGTCTGGCGCGCAGGATGGCAAACGGTTCTTTGTCCGTATCGCAAGAGCGTTGGAGGCGGTAAACGATCGTTACGACGTGGTAGTGATCGATTGCCCGCCGCAGCTTGGCTACCTCACGCTTTCCGCTCTTTCCGCCGCCACGTCGGTGCTTATTACCGTTCATCCTCAAATGCTGGACTTGATGTCGATGAGCCAGTTTCTACTCATGCTCGGCAACATCATGAAGACAATCAAAAAGGCCGGGGCTCACGTACGCCTCGATTGGCTTCGGTATCTAATCACCCGTTACGAGCCGACCGACATTCCTCAGGCCCAAATGCTTGGGTTCATGCAGTCGATGCTTGCCGAGGAAATCCTGAAAAGTCCAATGCTGAAATCGACGGCGATCTCGGATGCTGGGCTGACGAAACAAACGCTCTACGAAGTTGATAGGGCGAATTTCAACCGTGACACCTATGACCGCGCCATCGATAGCATGGATAGCGTCAATTTCGAGATCCAAGGGTTGATTCACAAAGCATGGGGTCGACTGTGATGTTGACTGCCGTCAAAACCACTAGAAACCTCAAGAATTTCAAACCCGTAAGTCGTTTTGCAGGAACTTAAGCCGATGGCCCGGAAAAACCCCTTTGCGAGCATCATGGATGATGAAGGCGGAAAGACTGATAGCCCGGTCGCACTCGACTATGCGATGAAAGGGGCGTCGCGTTCGATCATCAGTTCGATAGACGAGATGGCCGCACACGCCGACAAGCTCCTTGAAGGAGAAACGATCGTTGAAGTAGATCCGGACCTCGTGGACGAATCCTTTGCTCGGGATCGAGTGAACTTGGACAAGGCGGATTACGAAGCGGACTATAGGCAGGTGCTGGAGTCGATCCGCCAGTCAGGGCAGAACACCCCTGCACTCTTGCGCCCCCACCCCGATTCTCCTGGGCGATATATGCTCGTCTTCGGCCGCCTACGGCACCGTGCTGCAAAAGAAATCGGGGTCAAGCTTCGAGCCGTCGTGAAAAAGATGTCCGACCGCGACCATGTGATCGCCCAAGGACAGGAGAATAATGCGAGAGCTAATACCTCTTTCATCGAGAAGGCTCTATTTGCTGCGCACATCGTGCAGAAGAACTACGACGCAGACAATTCCACGGCGCTTGCGGCGATCGGTGTTGACAAGCCAACCTTGTCAAAAATGCTGTCTGTTGCATCGCTTGACGCAAACCTGATCAGCGCGATCGGTAGAGCGAAGAGCATCGGGCGTGACAGGTGGTACGAACTGAAGCTTCTGCTCGACAAACCTGGAAACGCCGACATCGCATTAAACGTGGCGACTAGCGCCGATGTTGAGGAATTGTCGAGCGAGGAGCGGTTTGATCGGGTTGTCACGAAACTCAAAGCTTCAAAGGGACGAAAGTCAAAACAAGCACGCCCAGCTGAGAAGGCCTGGAGTCTGTCGAACGATGCCGTCAAGGTCTCCACAAAGGATAGCGGGCGGGCGTTCACCTTGGCCCTGAAGTCCAAGGACGCATCTGAGTTTGGCGCCTTTCTCTCTATGAGAATGGAGCGCCTCTACGAAGAATTCCAGGAATCAACAAAGGAGGAAACGACGTGAACCAACGGCCGTGAACTCGCGGCCATCTCAGAAGACGGCAAAGAAAAAGGCCACCGAAATCGCTTCCGGAAGCCCTCTCTTAGTGTGGTAGCTAGAGAATCGCACTTCCCGGAATCACAGTCAAGACTCTTTTGGGTCCTTAGCGCCGATTCGGCGAGCGGATTTCTATTGCCTAGCGATAGGTCAAAGAAAATGCAGACGCATATCACAACGACGCCCTTTGGGCGGCGGCCGATGACGCTTGGCCTGATGGCAAGCCAAGTCGCCGCGAAATCCATGCCGCAAGGCGCCAAGGTCGAGAAGTGGAAGACCTTTCACGCGATCCGGGATGCCAAGGAGCCGCTTGGCGCCACAGATCGTGCTTTGGCGATCCTCAACGCGCTGTTGTCGTTCCATCCGGAGAGTGAACTGACATCTGAAGGCGAACTGATCGTTTGGCCTTCCAACGAGCAATTGACGGCCCGGGCAAACGGTATGTCGCCGGCGACCCTTAGACGTCATCTGGCCTGCCTGGTTGACTGCGGGCTAATCATCCGCCGCGACAGCCCGAACGGAAAGCGGTTCGCGCGCAAGGGCAGGGGCGGCCAGGTCGAACAGGCCTACGGCTTCGATCTCTCGCCGATCGTCGCTCGCGCTGAGGAGTTCGCGGAGCTCGCAGAGGCCGTCCAGGCCGAGAAACGCGCCTACAAGGCCGTCAGAGAACGCCTGACCCTGTTGCGGAGGGATATTGTCAAGATGATCGACGCCGGCATCGAGGAGGGCGTACCGGGTAATTGGGGCCTGATGACGCGGACCTATCAGGAAATCATGTCCAAGCTTCCCCGCACGGCGCCACGTCAGGTACTCGAGGATATTTGCGAGGATCTCGAATTGCTCTGGGTGGAAGTCCATGAAGCGCTGGAATCATTCACGAAATCAGAAAATATGAGCACCAATGAGTCTCATTCTGAGCGCCACATACAAAATTCAAACCCAGACTCCATATCTGAATCTGAAAAGGGCTCTCGAAAAGAGAATGAAGCGAGCGGCACCGCCGAGGAAAACGACAACCTGCGGAGCTTGCCGAAGCGGGAGTTGCCTTTGGGTATCGTGCTGGATGCGTGCAAAGGCTGGCGCGATCTGGCCAAAGACGGGGAAATCCGAAACTGGCGGGACTTTTTGGCGGCCGCGGAGGTCGGTCGCGTAATGCTGGGGGTCAGTCCAAGCGCCTGGCGCGAGGCCTGCGAGGTTCTCGGCGATAAGCACGCGACGATTACGCTCGCTGCGATCTATCAGCGGGCCGATCAGATCAACAGTCCCGGCGGCTATCTGCGCAGCCTGACCGACAAAGCGCGGGAAGGGAAATTCTCGGCCTGGCCGATGATCATGGCGCTGCTGAATGCCAAGCTCGAGGCGGACAAGGCCGCGGCCCAGGCATCTTCTCAGGCCCAGCAAACACCGGAGAGCCGGGAAGGGGGCTTTGAAGTGTCTGATGCTCTTCGTCAGTCGGTGAAAAAGTGGAATTCATGACGCGGATCGGGGTAGGAGAACGGGTTCTCGCCAGGCCCGTGCGTCATTCGCCGTCGACGAGACAGTCGAAAGCATCGAGCAGGGTGTCGACAATCGTCTGGCCGAGGGTATTGGCCGCGCTGGAGAGCTTTTCTTCATCACCGGATCGAGCGGCCGTGGCAAGCGCAGAGCCTTGCTCAACGACGATCGTGTTGGCGCGATCGATGGCCCATTGCGCAAACTCCTCGCGATTGTTGATGACCATCGTATCCATGAGTGTGCTCCCGGCTTTACGGTTTGTTTGCCACGTTTCGCCTACGCTCGAGGCGCGCGATTTGTACTGCGTTCGCGCTTGTCTATCACCCAGGCACTTCTGCCTCGCCGGCGTCGATCAGGCCGCTGCGTTTTGCGCGGTCGATAAGGTTCTTGACGGAAGAGGGCGCCCATTTGGTTCCGCCCCGTGGCGTGCGCTCATGCAGTCGTTCGAGCTGAGAGCCGATCTCGCGCAGTGTAAGCTCTGGATTGGACGAATGGATTCCGGCGACGAGGGTCATAAGTCGATGTTCCGGCGGCCGCGGCGGCGACTTCCGCAAAAGTGACGCATCGGCCATGCCTTCCGAGACCATCCATTTGACCGCTCGCCGCAGCCGTTCCGGCGTCCAGTCGAAACCGCGCTGTTTGAGAACCCGGGCAATGTCGTCCCATGTGTGGTCCGGGCGCATCCGCGTCACAGTCGGAAGCCATTGCGAGGCTGTTGCCTGGAGGCGTTCGCCATACGCCGCTTGTTGCGCAAGTTTCATCTTCGAAAGCATCTCTGGCCGCCGTTCGCGGATTCCGGGATTGCCAGGGAGACGTCCCTTGGCTTTGGCCGCTGCGATTCCCGCCTTGGTCCGTTCGGAGATCAAGGCACGTTCGAGCTGGGCCACGGCGCCGAGCACCTGCAGCGAGAACATGCCCTGGGGCGTGCTGGTGTCGATCGGATCCCTAAGCGAGCGGAAATGCGCGCCCTTTGCCGTCAGGTCCTCGATGACGTCGAGAAGATGGCTCACAGAGCGCGCCAGGCGATCGAGGCGTACCACAACCAGCGTGTCGCCGGCGCCGATGTCCTGAACAAGCCGTGAAAGGGCAGGGCGGGCGCGAGAGGCACCTGAACCGTGTTCCTGGACGATTGTTTCGCAGCCGGCCGACCGCAGCTCCATTTCCTGCGCCTGTGTCGCCTGCTCGTCCGTAGAGACGCGCGCATAGCCGATAAGCCGTCCCTGTGGTCGACGAGACGTGCGATTTCGTGTGTCAGTGGCCATTTGCAGCGCCTGGGAGATCATTGAGAGCCGGATTTCCAAACATAAAAGATACGGATAACTGATCGTTTGTAAACGTCGCTTAGGTGCCTTTCTGACGGCGCGGAGCGCCGACAACCCCGGAAAAACAGGCTCTCTCGTTGATCTGAGCATTAATCGGCGGGCCTCTGTTCAATCATGGAGGCCAAAGCGCATATCTATATAAAGAGGCGCCGGAAAAATACCGATGTGACGGAAATGAAAGGCATGATAACTTCCGTAACGCATCGAAAACGCCGTGCCCTCAATGGCTTATGAATTTGACGAATTGAACCACAAGGCCCTGCTGGGGTCGATTTCGGCCGCGGAGGATGCGCTCGCGCGGCTCGATGAGCGCGTTGCTCGGTCCGAGGTTGGATCCGGGTACGCAGAGCGCGCCGACTTCTTCGATTCCATTTCCAGTATGTGGGTTGCCGGCGAACTCGTCCATCTCGAGGATCTGGTTCTCCACGATGCGCAAATGGATGTCCGCGCACCGAGCCACGAGCTCGTTGTCGCCCATCGGATCGTGCGAGCTAGGCGCCGTATTGCGAGAAACCATCCTGGCTGGGCGGTTTCGCGATCGGGCATCATGGCGCTTGCTGGCATTTCCGAAGAGGCTGCGGGCGAGGTCGAGCAAGTCGACAGGGGAGGGGAGGGGAGCAAGGTCGAGTTGGAGGAGGAGGATCCACTGTCTCCCGAGCTGGCTGAGATCGATGAAGTCCTCGCCCGAACCAAATGGCTGGTCGATGGCGGCGGGCCTGGCGACCAGAAGAAGCGTGAACCGGAGGTCAGTGTCGGTGAACTGGTCATTCGCGACCCGGATTGGGATGAAGGTGAACGGATTGCTGAATGGCTCGAACTGGCGAAGAAGGTCGAAACAGCTCCGACAACCTTGGCGGCGGCCGTTCTTTGGGACGCCTGGGAGCATCTAGAACCGTTACAGCGCCAGCACTGGCTCGGGCAGGTTCTCATCTCGGATTTCCTCAGATCCCGCGGCAAGGTCCGATCCCACTTGCTGGCCTATTCGGTGGGCCTGCGTGAAATCCCACGTGAACGGCGGCGGGCTCCGGACCGAACGACAAGGCTGAGGGCGTATCTGGACGCGATGGACGCTGCCGCTGCTGCGGGGACTAGGGACATCAATCGCCTGTCCCTTGCGAAGCGTCAGTTAGAGAGAAGGGTTAACGGAAAGCGGTCGACGAGCAATCTCCCGACCGCCATCGATCTGCTACTCTCGCGGCCGATCGTATCGGCGCACATGGTCGCGAAGGCTGCCGGGATCACGCCGCGTGGGGCACTGAACCTGATCCAAGAGCTTAACGTTCGTGAGGTGACGGGGAGGGGACGCTATCGAGCCTGGGGTATCTTATGACAGCACCCGCGCACGGGCAAGAATCGCGGACGAAGCCGATCAAGCAACATCTTCGGTCACTGGCCCCGTGGCATACTAAACGCCGGTCTTGAGATTGATACTGATGGTACCGCAACTGCACCGTAGCTGCTCCGAGGATCCCTTGCGCGGTGTCAGATACGGGTAGCCGCCACACTTCTCATTTGAGCACCGCATGTGGTCAAGCAGGGCCTTGAAGGCGTCAGAGACCTCCTTGAATTCCGTGGCAGTGAAGTTTTCCCACTCGTTAAAATGCACTGAAGGATTGATGGCCCATTGCTCGGCACTAGTCTTCCCGATCAATGTCTCGGCTTCTTCAAGCTTTGCTTCGAGCGCGATCTTGTCGGCATCATGGCCCCAGTGCTTGGCAGCGGCTGTGCCCTTCTTGAGGCGGTCGAGCCAGCGGTTCAGAACAGGCGGCAGCAGATCACCGAGGTCGTAGTTGGCGTCGCCGCGATATTCGACCTTGGCGCGCAGATTGTCGGCCAGAACCGTTGTGAGATATTCGAGGTAGCGACGCAGCACGGCTGCAGCCCGGGGCACGTCGTCCTTGTCAAGCGCCGAACCGATCTCCGCCCAGACATCGGTATCGTCCCAGATGCGCGGCCCGCGGTCGACATTCCACCCGCCGAAGAGCTGGCCCTTCTTTATTAGCCCTTCCGTTTTCATGTACTGTAGCCAAACGCGATCATGCGTCGTTAAGATAAATTGCGTGTTTGGGAATTTGCTCTTGAGCAGGCGGCAGACTTCCCGGCGGTGACCAGAATCGACCGACATGAGAACATCGTCGAGAACGGCAAAGGTAAAGCCTTCGCCGAGCGTGTGGTGCATCAGGGCTAGGTAAAGGCACAGGCCCATACCATCCTGGTGGCCCTCGCTGTGATAGGCCCCTGGTGGAAACGTTCCCCTGCCATAGAAATCAACATTGAAACTAAGCTTGGCGGGTTCTGCCTTCAGCTCGCCGGAAAACTTGCCTTCGTCGGCATTGATGGCCTTGTAGAAATCCGTGAATTCCTTGGCGACATCATCGTAGATGCCCTCAAGAACGTCGTTTGAGGCCTTGTCGTAATTATCATGAACCTTCAGAGCTAGGAGGCGGCGGGCTTCGGCACATTCGGCCGTCGCCGACTTTTCTATGTAATCGTCGTAGCGAACCTGCAGCTCGGTCAGAAACGAAATGGCCGCATCACGGTCGGTTGGCTCCGGTAACGCTGCGATTGCCTTGTGGATTTCGTCAACGGTCTTCTGAGCATCCTCGGGGATAATCCACCACTCCGTCTCAAGCGCATCAATCGCCTTGTCAACAAGTGCATGGTCTTCTTTGAAGGCATTCAGATCGGCAACGATGCCATTGAGCACCGAGATGTGAGAATCAATGACTTGCCTCGCGATCGGCGGGTCGAGCTTTCCGGCGTAGCCTGCGGTCTTCTCGAGTTCGGTGAGACGGCGCAAAATCGCCGCAAGAACGCCGTCGATGTCTTCACCCAATGTTTTTAGAAGCTGCGCGGTCTCACCGGCACTCAGCAATTTCTGCTTCAGATGATTCCGAAGTTCGTCAGCATCCCAAGGCCTGTCGCACAAGGGGCAAGCGTCGTCGCTGATTAGGTCAAGGCCGGTGGTGATGAAGCCGTGCGAACGCGCCAGTGCAAGCGCTTTTTCGTCATCTTTCAGTTTGCCGAGGCCCCCCAGCGCATCTTCGCGATGCTTTTTGTCGTCCGCTGGCTCGCCCACCTGGACAGTCTGCACCATCGCGTATAGATCGGCGACCGCCGCCTCTTTGGCGATGGGTGCCGCTTTGGCAGTTGCCTCTTGCTCAGTTAGCCCTTCCTTGAACTTCGTATCTTTGGTGACGTTCGTCAGGGCAGGTAGGCCCAGCACGCCCCGATACTTGTTTGCCTGGGTCAAAAGAGCGGCGCCGTCATAGGAGGTAAGTACGAGCAATCGGTTCAGCTGACTCGTGGACGCATCTAGGGCGGCCTTCGCACTCTTGGATTCGCTCTTCCACTTGTTGTTGTGGCTGACAAAGGCCTTCCGCAAGCCGTCCACATAGTCGAGCCGCAGGAGATTCTGTACATCCGTTGAACGCCGGGACGGCGGCGTCATGATGTACTTGGCGATTTCGCGGCGCGAGAGTGCAAATTCAGGATGGGTCTGCAACTCAGCAACGACCGCCTTGTACGCGGGAGCCGAGGGATCAATGACTGGGTTGCGTGAGTCTTTCACGGATCGTGTGATGCTGATGTCCTTACCCAGCGAAGCCACGTGCGCCGTGATCGTGACTTTCGCCTTCTCGGGATCGTTGCGGTGGTCAACGTGTGGTGCATGACCTTTGACGGTCAGTTCACCCGCTCCCGATCCCGAGAGCCGCGTCACATTGCCAGTCAGGCAGAACTCGATGGCGTCGACGACGCCGCTTTTGCCAGTGCCGTTGGGACCACAGATGCCAAAATTCTCACTCGCGAGGTCTAGGTCAAGTTCCCTAATCCCCCGAAACTCTTCGATATGAATGGTTTTGATACGGATCATAAGCTCTCCTCCTCTTCCGGCGGAGAGAGGGCCTCATCGATCTCAGCAGCATTCGGCACCCTTCCTTTTCGGAGCAGAGCGTCGATGCGATCAGCGGCTACATCATCAACCGCATCATCGGACTTAAGGTTCGCAAGAAACTCGTCGAGCACCTTCTTTACTGTTGCTGAAAGAGGAACGTCATCCTGCTCGGCCATAGCGCGGTCTTTCTCTCTTGATGCATCAACTCGATATCGGATGCCGCAGTGAAATCACACCCGCTGCTCTGAAAATACTAATGCAACGAGCCAAAATCACTACAAAAGGCAGTCGACAACGCCCCATGCTCCGCTGACTGCATACCTAAGTGCCTGCGTGCCAGTCCTAGCGGTCGACGATGTAGAAGATGTGCGAGATCGGTCAGCTTGCGCGTCTTGCTGGCCTATTCCGAGCTAACCTACTAGTGTCTTCCTGGCTAGTCTTCACAAGGCGCTGGGGGAGATTCGAGGGTGTCCGAAACAGGATTTGTTGCATATGCCTCCCAACCGGCTTGGGTTGGAGAGACAATCGAGGCAGGTCTCTCGCGATATGCAAAGCTGAATGGCGCGGGGCGCTTCGGTTCTTGGGCGGAGAACGACATCGCAGGAAGGTTTTTGGTCGAGCCGATTCTGCAACGCATCGATTCCGCAAAGTGCATTGTGGCCGACATCAGTGTTCTCAACTTCAACGTAACATACGAAATCGGGTACGCAATTGCGAAAGGCAAGCGCGTTGTTCTTGTCCGAAATCGCGCGTTTGCGGCGGATGAAGGAGAGGTCAGAAAGGTCGGAGTCTTTGATACCCTCGGATATCGCCAATATGAGAACGGCGACGATCTTGCGTCTCTCCTCGGGGAAATTAGCGACTACAATGGTCTGCCAGTGCCCCAGAAAATCGACAGCAAGGCTCCAGTCTGGATTCTGCAATATCCCTACAAGACCGAGGCGCAGGGCCGTGTCTTAGCACGCGTCAAGAAAGCGAGGTTGCGCTTCCGTAGCTTCGATCCGTCAGAGCAGTCGCGGCTCGCGGCAAACGAGGCAATGGAAGCGGTTGGTGCATCCTTGGGGGTGGTGCTGCCGCTAGCGCCTATGACGATGGCCGACGCGCGCACCCATAACCTGCGGGTTGCCTTCTCAGCCGGTTTAAGTCACGGCCTAGGTAAAACGGCGGTGATCTTGCAGTCCGGCGATGATCCCGTGCCGTTAGACTACAGGGACTTCGTTCAATCCTACAAGCATCCTAGCCAGATAGACGAATACATTGCTGAGCTTGCGTCGGCTGTCACGGAGCAATTCCAAAAGAGCGATGCCCCTATAGATGCCCCTGAAGGTCTACTATTTAATCTGGACATGGGATCATCGACTGCCGAGAACGAGTTCGCGCACCTTGGCAGCTACTACCTCCAAACCGACGAATTTAGGCGGGCCCTGCGTGGTGAAGTTCGGATCGTGGTTGGGCGAAAAGGGGCCGGAAAAACAGCAGTGTTTGCGCAGGTTCGAGATCATGTTCGGTCTGACAGAAACAACATTGTTCTCGACCTGAAGCCAGAGGGCTACCAACTACGAAAATTCAAGGACCAAATACTTGATTTTTTAGAAGAAGGTACCGCCGAGCATACGATCACGGCCTTCTGGGAATACCTACTGCTTCTCGAGATCGCATACAAACTGCTTGAGAAGGATCAGCAGGTCCATCTCAGAAATCACCGTCTCTATGAACCTTACCAGCGACTCGCCAGCGCATACTCGGAAGATGAGTATATTCGGGAGGGCGACTTTTCAGAGCGGATGTCTCGGCTTGTCGATGCGGTCATCGCAGTTTTCAAGGAGAAATACCCCGAACAGGAGGATATTAGACTCAATCAGAGCGAGGTCACTGAGATTCTGTATATGCACAACCTTCGCGAGCTGCGGGGGTCACTCGAGGATTATCTCCAGCTCAAAGGAGAGATTTGGGTACTGTTCGACAACCTCGACAAAGGCTGGTCCACGCATGGCGTCTCTGCAGCAGATCTTCTGATGATGCGGTGCCTATTGGATGCCAGCCGCAAGCTTGAGCAGACGTTCTCACGGCGGCAGGTGTCCTGCCATACCGTTGTTTTTATGCGAAACGACATCTACCAACTCTTGCTAGACGCGACGCCAGACCGGGGCAAAGAACTGCGGACGTCGCTCGACTGGAGCGAGCCGGACCTGCTTAGGCAGCTGATCCGCAGGCGCCTCATCTACAACGGCTTGCCCGACAACGTGGAGTTTGAGCAGCTATGGCGGCAGATATTCGCCCCCATTGTACATGGCGAGGAGAGCTCGCAGTATTTAATCGAACGCTCCCTTATGCGACCTCGTTTTCTTCTGAATGTCATTAGCCATTGTAGGGGATTTGCCGTCAACCTGGAGCATCAGAAGATCGAGGAAGAAGACATTGATCGCGGCGTGTCAGCTTACTCGACAGATTTAATCTATGACATCGACCTTGAGATTCGTGACGTTCTGCCCTTCGCCGAAGACGTACTCTATCACTTCATTGATCGACCATCGCACATGTCGCTTGATGAACTTGGAAAAGTGCTCTCGGACGCGGGTTTCGATGCGGACCAGCAGGAGCGCTTGATGGACATCCTGCTTTGGTATGGCGTGTTTGGAGTAGAGCGGGAGGATGGCGCTTTTTCCTACATCTACAACGTAAATTATGATGTGAAGCGGCTCAAAATCCTCATTTCGCGCTTGGAACGGGATGCTCCCCGGTTGGTGATTAATCCGGCCTTTTGGGCGGGTTTGGAGATTAGGCCCCACTAGCCTACACCAGCCCTCGATTGTCGCAGCAAACGAAGGCATGTCGCAAATCCGAGCCCACACACAGCTCAATATGGTCATACTCCATTTCGGCATCGAGGGCGAATGGGGACGAGTGGGAATATTGGACACGCGAAATTGTGCTCCCTTACGAATTTAACGAACTTGACGGAATGACATTTCTCGCCCATATTTTCGGGAAAGGAGATTGTTCATCATGCCAACCGCCAAGACCGTTGAGGGAACCCAACATAGCGGCGAGCGGTCCCGTTCGCGCAACATAGCGTTTTCAGCGAAGCTCCCCCGAAAGGCGGACTTCGAGAAGGCGCTCATCAGGCAGTATGTCAAGGCCGTTCGGCTTAGCAAGAAGGCTGGGCAGCGAGTCAGCTTTCGCGTCGACGTTGACCCGCAGGCCGGAGCGCAAACGATAACTCTCGTAGAGGAAGAGCCAAATGCACGCGAGGATGCATACCGGGTCGAGCAGACAGGTAAGCCCGACAAGGATCTTCAGGCTGCGTTGAGTGAGGCGCGGGAGCGTGGGAAGAAACGCGTAGCTGAAATCCTTGCCGAGGACGACATGCTCACGGCCGAAGCTTTCGCGGACCTGCTCGGCGTATCCCGGGTGACCGTCAATTCCAGGCGCCAGACCGGCCAACTTCTCGGTCTCGACGGTGCAAAGCGGGGGTTCCGGTTTCCAGCCTGGCAGCTCGACGACGATGGCCGGCCCTTCGCCGCGTTGTCCACACTCCAGGAGACTTTGGGTGGTAGCGCTTGGGCGGTCTACCGATTTCTCGTCACACCGCAGGGTGGCCTCAATGGTCTGACCGGTCTTGAGGCGTTAAGGCGTGGTCGAGCCGACGACGTAATCGCAGCAGCCGAAGGTGTAGCACACGGTGACTTCCGGTAATGCCGGCCACAAAGCCGTCACCTGGCTTCAAAAACGCCAAGCTCGATATCGAAACCGTGCCTGCCGGAAGTCGGTTCGGACGCATCTACGTGAATGCGCATCCGGACCCGCTTGGGTTCGGAAAGAGTCCCAGTCGCTTCAGCGATCCCCGGCGCCGAATCCCGGAGAACCGCTTTGGCGTGCTCTACCTTGGCGAAACGCTCAAGGTTTGCTTTCTGGAAGCTCTGCTTCGCGATCGGCGCGACGGCCAAATCGGCGATCTTCCCATTGAGGAGAAGGAAATCCACGCCCGTCGCTTTGCCGAAATCGAGACGACCGAGGACCTTCGCTTGGTCGATCTTCGGGACGACCATGCCGTCAGGATGGGCGTACCCTCGGATGTAGCAAAGTCCTCGCGCCAGGGCCTTGCCCGCATATGGTCGCTGGCGTTCTACGAACATGGATCCGCACCGGACGGCGTCATCTATCCCTCGCGGCTCAACGGACACGCGAACCTGGCTGTCTATGATCGGGCGATTACAAAACTGACGCCGTATCGCGTGGTCCCTCTCCTCGGCGCACCGGGCCTCGCAGCGGTCCTGCGCGAACTGCGGGTCGGCCTCGCCTGACGCCACGACCAACTGCGCGGGGTCAAGCCATGACAGTGGGACGCACCTCGGTGGAGGTCAGTGTGCGAAGAGCCCATCGATGGTGGAACTATCAAACCCGCCCATCTCGTTGGCCGGACCAGCCCGTATCTCCAGGCAAGGATCTGACGTGACCAGGAAGTCGACAAGGACATGATCACCAGGGGATGCTGCATCGACGGCTGAACGGATCAGCTTGCGTAGCGTGCGTCCGAGTTCGTTGGATCGAACCGGGTGTCTCCCCTTCAGCAAGGGCACCCGAAGCGCGCAATTCACCTGCCTCTGTTGGCTCATGCGCATCAGATCCTTGGTCGAACGCGCCTTTGCCACGTCGCTGAGCGCATCCACCAAGTCTTTGGTGCCACGCATGTCCTGCGCGGAATCAAGCTCATATATTGCAACGCTAGCAGTTTTCACTTCCATGGCCCCTTTTACCTTGGCAAACTTCTCCACGCGACCCCAACCACCCATCCCGAACTGACCAAAGATTGTATCGAAATTTCGGACAGTACCACGACACCGTGAGACCCATGCGCCGCGGTATGGCGCTGCAGTCTGGGACCAGCTGCGGAAATCTCGGATCCTGCTTGCGTGTACTCAGGACTCCCGGGCGAGACCTTGCACAGCCGTATGGTGGATGGGATGCTGCTTGGTATGGAGGCGTCATGAAGAAGCATCGAATCTGTTCAGTGAGCCTTGCCAGTGTCTATCCGCACTATGTCGCCAAGGCGGAAAAAAAGGGTCGTACCCGCGACGAGGTCGATGAGATAATCCGTTGGCTGACCGGTCACACTCAAGAAAGTCTCAAGGCGCAACTGGAAGAGAAAACGAGCTTCGAGGACTTCTTTGCCGAAGCGCCGCGTATGAATCCCGCGCGCTCCTTGATCACAGGCGTCATCTGCGGTGTCCGTGTGGAAGACATCGAGGAGCCAACAATGCAGGAAATTCGCTACTTGGATAAACTGATCGATGAACTCGCCATGGGAAAGGCGATGGAAAAGATCCTGCGGAACTGAAAGCGACCGTAAACGACAGCGAAATCCGACCCCGGTCAGAACAGCGCCAATTGGTCCGCTGGCGGAATGCGGTCTCTCCCATCCAACGACGACAGTGTCACGCCGAGCAGGCGGATGCCCTTCTCGACCGGGAGTAAGTCGGCGAGCATCGATTGTGAAACCGCAATCATCTCGTCCGCGCCACCGATCTGCTTGGGCAGGGTTCGGCTGCGGGTGATCTGCTGGAAATCTGCATATTTCACCTTCAGCGTCACGGTTCGCCCGCTGATCTCCTTGGCCTCGCAATGCCGCCAGACCTTCTCGGCCAGGGGCACCAGCTCGGCGCGGGCCGCATCGAGGTCGAAGATGTCGGCTGCGAAGGTATCCTCGGCGCCGACGGATTTGCGCGGGCGGTTTGGCTGAACGGGCCGATCGTCGATCCCGCGCGCGATCCGGTAGTACCAGCTTCCGGACTTTCCGAAATGCTCCTGCAGGAAGGTCAGGGGCTTTTCTCTCAGATCTGCACCGGTTTCGATGCCGAGCCGCTGCATCTTTGCGGCCCTCGCCGGTCCCACGCCGTGGAACCTCTTGACCGGTAGGTTGGCCACGAACTCAGGCCCCATTCTCGGAGTGATGACCGCCTGTCCGTTCGGCTTGTTGAGGTCGCTCGCCATCTTCGCCAGGAACTTGCAGTATGAGATCCCGGCCGAAGCATTAAGCCCGGTCATCTCCTTGATGCGGGCCCGGATCATCGTGGCGATATCGGTGGCGACCGGGATGATCTGCTTGTTTTCGGTCACGTCGAGATAGGCTTCATCGAGCGAGAGCGGTTCGATCAGGTCGGTGTGCTCGGCAAAGATCTGGTGAATTTGCTCCGAAACGGCGCGATAGACGTCGAACCGGGGTTTGACAAAGATGAGATCGGGACAGCGGCGCTTGGCCGTCACCGACGGCAGCGCCGACCGCACCCCGAAGGCGCGCGCCTCGTAGCTCGCCGCGGCCACGACGCCGCGCGCCGCCGAGCCGCCGACCGCGACGGGCTTGCCCCGGAGTTCCGGATTGTCGCGCTGCTCCACCGAAGCATAGAAGGCATCCATGTCGACATGAATGATCTTTCGAACCGAAAGATCTTGGGTCTTCGGTTCGCCGACACCATCATCGGCATGCCTGTCTCCGGTGATCGTGAGCATTCGCCAGTCCGCCTCTGTCTCACCGCCTATAGAAGAAGCTCGTCGTCGCTTTTTACGGGCGGCTCGACCACGACCAGCATGTTGCCGGGCAGCGGCCGCTGCAGGTGCTTGACCGCGTCCCACTCGCCGGTCAACCAGAGGTCGACCTCTTCCGGCGTGGTCAGTATCGCCGGCATGGCCTTCTGATGGATCGGGCTGACAATCTCGTTCGGCGATGTCGTGAGGAACCCGTACAGTTCGAATTCGCGTTCGCCGTCGCGCACCTTTTTGATGCCTTTCCAGGGTGTCCAGAAGCTAGCAAAGAACATGAGGGGCCGGTCGGCATTGCGCGCGAACCAGGCATTGGGCACCCGGCCACCCGGAACCTTGCTCGCCGGATCGGGCTCGGCGAAAGAGGTGAACGGCACGACGCATCGGCTGGTCGGGCCGAGCCAGCGTCGCCAGTGAGGCGAGTTGACGTTCCTGATATTGGTGACGCCGGGATCGTAATTGCCCTTGATATAGGCTGGAGGCGTCGGCATGCCCCAGGTGGCGCTCGCGATCTCGCGCTTGCCGTCGGCGCCGACACGAACAATGGGCGCCAGGGTGTTGGGATAGACGTCCAGTGACGGTTCGTTCCAGCCCGCCTTGTCGGCGAAAGCCTTGGTGAATTCCATGACGGCGTCGCGCGTCGTTGTAAGATTATAAAGATTGCACACTACCCTTATCCTCCTATCGCCACATGCCGCGCATTCTCGCGCCGACATCGAGACGAACCTGCCGCGGGCCGACATGCGGCCTTTCTCCAGGGGCAACGACGGGCCAGGCACGGCATTCGAACAATTCCAATAGACTAGCGGGAATGAACCGCGTTCGCGAGGCATAGACATGCCGGTCGCCGGTCGAGGATTGGCCATGCGTGAAGAAGCGCTGCGGCACCACGAGGTTGAGGCTGTCCTTTGCCCGCGTCATGGCGACATAGAGCAGGCGCCGTTCCTCCTCGATCTCGTCGGACGTGCCGACGCCGAGATCGGACGGAATGCAGCCGTCCACCGTGTTGAGCACGAAGACGGAGCGCCATTCCTGGCCCTTGGCCGAATGGATGGTCGACAGGATCAGATAGTCCTCATCGAGCAGCGGCACGCCCGCCTGGCCCGAAGTCGCGTCCGGAGGATCGAGGGTCAGTTCGGTGAGGAATCGCTCGCGGGAGGGATAGCCGCCGGCGATCTCCTCGAGCTGGAGCAGATCGGCCCGCCGCATCTCGAAATCCTCATGGATGCGTTCGAGATGCGGTTCGTACCAGGCGCGGACCTGTCCGATCTCGGCCGGCCAGCCTGACGACCCCGAGCGTAGCCCGTCGAGCAGCTCGATGAGGCCCGGCCAATCGGCCTGGGCACGTGGAGGGCAGGGGAGGTGATCGAGCGTGTCGATCGGCTCGGTGCTCTCGGCAACGGCGTCGAGCGCGGTCTGTGCCGTCGCCGGCCCGACGCCGGGCAACAACTGCATCAATCGGAATCCAGCCACACGGTCGCGCATGTTCTGGGCAAAGCGCAGCGCGGCCAGCATGTCCTTCACATGGGCGCTGTCGAGGAATTTGAGCCCACCGAATTTGACGAAGGGAATGTTGCGGCGGGTGAGCTCCACCTCGAGCGGACCGCTGTGGTGGCTCGCACGGAAGAGCACGGCCTGGTCCTTGAGCCGCATGCCGGTCTCGCGGTTCCCCAGCACCTCGCCGGCCACGAACTTCGCCTGGTCGGCCTCGTCGCGAACGGTGACGAGACACGGGCGTTCGTTCGAAGCCCGATCGGTCCAGAGATTCTTGGTGAACCGCTCGCGCGCAAGCCCGATCACGCCGTTTGCCGCGGCGAGGATAGGCTGGGTGGAGCGATAATTGCGCTCCAGCGTGATGATTTCGGCCGCCGGCGAGAATTCTGTTGGAAAGTCGAGGATGTTTCTGACTGTGGCGGCGCGGAAGGAATAGATCGCCTGGGCGTCATCGCCGACGACGGTGAGGCCGCGACCGCCAGGCTTGAGGCCGGTCAGGATCGTTGCCTGCAGGCGGTTGGTGTCCTGGTATTCGTCGACGAGAACGTGATCCCAGCGGCCGCCGATCTCGTCGGCCAGCGTCGCGTCGCTCATGGTCTGGGCCCAATAAAGCAGCAGATCGTCGTAATCGAGCACGTTCTGGATCTGCTTGGCCTCCACGTAGGAAGCGAAGAGTTCGCGCAGTTCCTTCTCCCAGCCGGCTACCCAAGGGTAATTCGCTCGCAGCACGTCGTCGAGCGGCGCCTGGGCATTGACGGTGCGAGAGTAGATGGAAAGGCACGTCCCCTTCGCCGGAAACCGGCTTTCCATCTTCGAGAAGCCGAGCTCGTGCCGGATGAGGTTCATCAGATCCGCCGAGTCCTCCCGGTCATGGATGGTGAACTGCGGATCGAGCCCCAGCTCGACGGCGTATTCGCGCAGGATGCGCGCGCCGATGCCATGGAATGTGCCCGACCAGGCGAGCGCGTCGGTCAGAATCCCGGCCTTGTCGCCGAGTACCCTGGCGCAGATCCGCTCCACCCGCTTTCCCATTTCGGCAGCCGCGCGGCGGGAGAAGGACATGAGCAGAATGCGGCGCGGATCGGCGCCGGAGATGATGAGCTGCGCCACGCGATGGGCCAGCGTGTTGGTCTTGCCCGAGCCCGCACCCGCAATGATCAGCAGCGGTCCGCCCACCTGGCCATCAGGCAGGCCGATGCCGTGAATGACTGCGGCGCGTTGACCGTCGTTCAATTTTTCCAGATGCGCCGCATCCATGCTGTCCCACCCCTATCGTCCTGCCAATCAACAAAAATCGGCCAATACCCGCGTCGTTGTTTGCGCCACGTCCCCATCCGACCGGAACGACTCTCCCATAAGGCCTCTGTGCATTATCGGGACATAGATTCACGGTAGCTATCGGGGATTCGAAGGGGCATGAGTCCGTCGGCATCGAGTTCAATGCCGTCTGACCAGACATAATCGCCGGTGAGGTTGATCCGGTCCCAGCCCAAAGGTGAAAGCTGCGAGAGTAGAGCGGGATCAATTTTCACTCCGCGACTTCCAAGTTCACTCACGGCGCGGTCGAGATAGCGGCAGTTGAACAGGATGATTGCGGCGGTGACGAGATTGAGTGCTGCCGCTCGCATTTGCTGATTTTCGATACCGCGATCCCGGAAGCGGCCGAGCCGGTGGAACGCAACCGCGCGCGCCAGACTGTTTCGCGCTTCGCCCTTATTGAGTTCACCCGTGACAAGCTGGCGAAGCGCCGGATCCTTGAACCATCGCAATGTGAAGAGTGTGCGCTCGATACGGCCGACCTCGCGAAGGGCAGCGGCAAGGCTGTTTTGTTGCCGGTAGGCTGAGAGCTTTTTCAGGATCAGCGATGGGGTGATGGTTCGGTCGCGCATCGCCCTAATGACGCGATGAATGTCGGGCCAGTGATTGACGATCAGATCGCGGTTGAGCCTGTTCCCGAACAGCGGCGCGAGGCGTCCGTAACGCTTGGGCGGCTCGAAGGAATAGAGGCGGCGATCGGAGAGGCGCGGAATACGTGGCTCAAAATCAAGCCCGAGCAGGTCCATGACCGCAAACACGATATCGGAGACGCCGCCGCCATCGACGTGCAGCGCGGAAAGGTTGGCGTTGCTTTCGTGGCCGAGAATGCCGTCGAGGGCATGGATCGCTTCGCCGGCAGTGCCCGCGATCACGGTTTGATGGAGCGGTGCGTAGCGGTCGGTGATGGTGGTGTAGATTTTGACGATCGGGTCGCGGCCGTAATGCGCGTTGACCTGACCGCCAGCCTCCCCGGCGCCACCAAGATAATAAGCCTGCCCATCGGCAGAGGCGCGCCAGCCCTCACCGAACCAGGCCGCCATTGGTTCGGCCTGTATGGCGTCGGTCAGACAGCCGAGCGCGGCGCGAAACGTCTCTTCACGCATGTGCCACGTCTGCATGCGCAGGAGCGTGCGCCGCGATGCCACGCCGCAGACCTCAGCCATCCGTGACAGGCCGAGGTTCGTCGCTTCCGCAATCATAGCTGCGAGAAAGGATCGTTCATCGCTGGGCGGCAACCCGGTCGAGACATGACCGAAATGGCTGGTGAAACCGGTCCAACGTTCGACCTGAGACAAAACATCGGTGATGCGCGTCGTCGGCACGAGATTGTAGCAGGTCCGGACGAACTGTCTGCCATCGTCGCGTTCGGCAAGATCGGTTTTCGGCTCTTTCGGAAACCGCAGTCGGTCACCGGAAAACAGCGCGGGATCGCCGCTGGTCAGCCCCCCTGATACCTTGAGCAGCGCAGTATCCAGTTCGGCCGCGCGGGCATCGAGCCACACATGAGGATCAGGAATATCGGAGACCTGTGCCGGGACCGGATCCGTACTCGGTGAAAGCAGCGTTTCCAGAGAGCGGTGCAGTCGGGAGGTTGGCACCCAGATGTCGCCCGCCGCCAGTGCTCCAGCCAACGCGGAATAGGTCGCCAGCTCCCAATGGGTTCGGTCGATCTTGTCGTCCGTGACGACATAGCGCTGCCATCGCCGCTCGATATGCCCGAGCGGCAAGCCATCAGGGAGCGCCGTGCGCCAGTCGCCATCGAGTTCGGCCAGGATCGCCATCGCTGCACGGAGCGGCGCGGTACCCTTGCGACCCTCGAACGTGAACGCTTTCAGGAAGCGCGGCCCCGCCCGCTTGAACGTCCGATATTCTGGCCCGATTTCACTGATGGCATTATCTCGTCCCGGCCTCGTGGTTCGCCGGAGAAGAGCAGCGTCGGCATCGATCGTATCGAGCGAGGCGACCGCTGCGACCGCTGCTGCAATATCGCCGCCGGCGCGTGCGGCTTTGCTGACCGCCTCAAGCACGTCGGCGACACGGATTAATCGGTCGCGGCCCTGGTCGGCAGAAGCGGCAACCGTCTGTTCAAGGCGTTTGCGGGCACGCAGATGCGCTCGCCCGATGAGCGAGTCGAACATACCGATAGCTGTGTCAGTCAGCGTGGCCTCAAACTCGCGCAGCGTCGCCACAAGAATAACATGCCGCCGCGCCGACCCCATCTGCTGGAATGCCTGCGCGGTGTAGCGGACCCCTTCGCGCGCAAATTGCTCCATTCGGGGTTCGTATCGTCTATCGATGGCGGGCGTCCTGATGCCGCGAACCAGTGCGATCTTGTCAAGAATACCGACGAGCGAGGCAGAGGCGACGCGCGGGGTGGGTTCCCGTAGCCAGGAAAATCGGCTTTGCCTATCGTGCGTTTTCTCGGCGATAAGCGCGTCAAGTCGGCTATGGGTGGCCGGATCGAGACGATTGTCGATGTCGGCGATGATCCGGTTTTCGGCCGCGTGCATCGCTTCGGCGGCCATGCGCTCGACCACGGTGATTCCGGAAATGACTATCTTACGGAAGCGCAGTTCGTCGAGGAAGTTGCCCAACAAGACGCGTCCGTTGGTCAGGCCGACAGCTTCGGCTTCCAGCCACGCTCGAAGCGTTGCGCGCATCGGCTTGGTGAGGTCGGTGAACCCGAAACGCGCCTTGATCGCGAGAAGCTGATCGTAGCGTGTGGGCGTCCGTCGTGCGAAACCGCCGATCACTTCTGCATCGATCCCGATCTGCTCAGCGATATGGTCGAGCATGACAGCGGGCAGCAATTCGCCGCGTCGGAGATGCCTCCCCGGATAACGCAGACAGCAAAGCTGCAAAGCATAGCCAAGCCGGGTCTCAGGCGTGCGGGCGCTGTTGATGGCAGCTAGGTCGTTTACGTCCAGACTGTGATGGCGGACGACCGTCGTCTCGTCTTCGGGCAGCGCCAACAAAGCGTCGCGCTGAGGGCCGGTCATGTAAATGCGTGCTGGCATCGGTTATCCCTTTCAAAAATCACTTGCCTTTTGATACAGTTTTGCAAGAGGATTGTGAAAGGCATTGAGCCTTGATTTGCGGTCATGGTCATCCTGCTTCCGTAGACGGCCGTTTGTGAAAGGATCGAATTGAGCACCGCACCTTATTTGATCGGCTATGCTCGCGTGTCGAAGGGGGACGACCAGTCGAACGCAGCACAGTTGCGCGCGCTGACGGCAGCGGGTTGTAAACGCGTCTTCGAAGAATCCGCCAGCGGCGGGCGATGGGACCGGCCGAGGCTCCAGGAGATGATCGGCCAGCTACGGGATGGCGATGTCGTTGTTGTCTGGAAGCTCGACCGGCTTTCGCGAAGCCTGAAAGACCTGCTGCACTTGATGGAAAAGATCGAAGCGGCGGGGGCCGGCTTCCGGTCGCTGACCGAAGCGATCGACACGACGACACCGGCAGGCCGCATGATGATGCAGATGGTCGGCTCATTCGCCGAGTTCGAGCGCGCCATGATCCGCGAGCGGACTAGCGCAGGGCTAGCGCAGGCGCGGTTGGAAGGGCGGCTCGGTGGTCGGCGGCGCAAACTTGACGATAAGAAACGGCGTGAGATCGCCGAATCCGTTGTTGCGGGGCGCAAGTCCGGCGCCGAGATGGCGCGGCTCTATGACGTGAGCGAGCCAACCGTCTCAAGAATCGTTGCCGAATATCGTCAGCGGGAAGCCCATGAGGCCTTGGCATGACTTGGATCCGATGACCTCCATGGGGTGGAAAGCGGAAAGGCCGCTTTCAGCAGCCAACCCTTCCAAGCGGAAGATGTCGAACGACCTACCAATTGCAGTCGATCAAGACATGGATCGTCGGCAAAGCTGCATGGACCTCCGATCATTTCGGCGACAGGGTTTCAATGATCCGGCAATCGTCGACGATGCCGCACTCGCACTGGTCGATCATTCTGTCGAGTTCGGCCTTGAGCGCCATGAGATCAGTGATCTTCTTTTCGACCTCTGCACGATGTTCGCTAGCGATGGCATCAACTGCTGCGCAGGATTGTCCGCGATTGTCGGATAGCGTGAGAAGCGCTCTGATCTGGTCGAGCGAGAAGCCCAGGTCACGTGCCCGGCGGATAAAGCTCAGCCGGTTCAGATGGTCTGGCTCGTACGCCCGATAATTGCCTTCGGTACGCGAGGGCTCGGGCAGTAGACCGTTCTTCTCGTAAAAGCGGATCGTTTCGACCTTGGTACCGGTTTGCCTTGCAAGATGACCGATCGTCAGAATTGAAGAGTTCATTTTATGACCCTATAGCGTATACAGGGTCATGTAGGTTCTATTTGGACGTTTGTCGATCTCGATGGCTCGCCTAGTGCGCCGCTCTGGCGCTCTCCACCTCTTCACGCACCAGGTCGTGGAGTTGCTGCGGTCCGAAGGATTCCAGCGGCCTGCCATTCACGAAAAAGGTCGGTGTCTGGCGCACATTATTGCTCTGAACATCGGCCATATCCTGCTCAAGAACGGCGTCAATCTCGGCCGAGGACATCTCACGCCGTGCCTGCTCAACATCCAACCCAGCCGCCGCCACGATTTCCCAGGCTTTCTCGAGATCGGGTGCACCATGCACGGCCCATTCCGGCTGTCGCGCCAGCAGGGCTTCCAGTATCGGTTCGTATCTGTCCTGAAGACGGGCTGTTTCCAGAATCCTGACGGCTTCGTCAGATCCGTCATGGAAGGGCGCGTATCGGATGACCAGGCGCGTCTCGGCAGGGAAATTCGCCATGATCTGCTTAACGGCTGGATAGAAAGCTCGGCACGCCTCGCAGGACGGATCAAAGAATTCCACGATCGTCACCGGCGCATCCGCTGGGCCGATTACGGGTGAATGCGCCCTGACCAACGCATCACCTTGCGCCGGTGCAACGGGCTGTGCCGAGAGGCCGTCGTACCGGTCGTAGATAAAGGCACCGCCTGCAAAGACAATCAGTGCGACAAGGCCAGTGAGAAGTACGATGGACCGTCTGGTCATGTTGAACGTCTCCGGTGCGCGAGAACGAGAAGAAGAGCGATGCTCCCAAAGGCGGCGAGCGATAGGTAAGGGAGCGGCAAAATGCCAAGGACCGTCATCTCGACGCCAGAACATGACGGGCCGTCTTGTGTACAAGGCTCGATGGCTGCTGGAAGGATCCTCGCATAAAGGAGGGAGTGGAATGCAGCGATGGCGGCACCTAGGGCAGCCAGTGGAAGTCCGTACCGGGAAACGCTGGCATCACCTCGAAAGCTAGCGACAGCCAGAATGACCGCCAGCGGAAACATGAAAGCGCGCTGATGCCAGCACAGATTGCACGGCGTCTGTCCCATGACCTCACCAATGAAGAGAGCGCTGAGCGAGGCGGCAAGCGCAATGAGCCATGCCGAGAAGACGAACGCCCAGGTATTTGCAGTCGTGCCCGCCCCGGTGGTCATAGCACTCCCTTTCGCCATCGTTTCGCTTCGCTCCATTTACCTTTGCATTCAACTATTTCTGCACCCTGTACCCACTACAGGGTCAAGGCTCCTTAATGAAGTTGTACCGCGAATTTGCACGTGGATCGCAGCGCGAAATCAAATAAACGAAGTCCACTCTTGACCCTATAGTTGCTACAGGGTCTATCTGCGGTGTCACATTAAACCATCGAGGTGACACCATGGCGGCAGCGAGCCCTTACAGACTGCGTATAGAAGGCATGGACTGCGCCTCGTGCGCATTGAAAATCGAGACGGCGATGCAACGCCTGCCGGGCGTTAGCGACATCAATGTCAGCTACGCCAACGAGACGCTAGCATTGCAACTCGATGAAGACCGGACGGCCCTCGGCACTATTGAGCAAAAGATCCGAGCGCTCGGGTACACGCCAGTGATCGAGCAGGCTGAGACGAAGGGGGGTCCGCCTCGGAAGCGCATCACAGAGGCGTGGTGGAAAGGCAGCAAGGGTCGGCTTGTACTGCTGACCGGCGCACTGTTCATGCTTGCCTTCGCCATTGCGCGTATCCTGCCGGATTGGGAGCAATGGCTCTATTCAGGTGCGGCCCTGATCAGCGTTATCCCGTTCGCGCGGCGGGCGGTCGCCGGTGCGATGTCCGGCTCACCCTTCACCATCGAGACGTTGATGACGGTCGCGGCACTCGGCGCGGTCGCCATCGGCGAGGCCGAAGAAGCTGCTGTCGTGATCTTCCTGTTCGCAGTGGGCGAGCTGCTTGAAACCGTGGCGGCAGGCCGTGCGCGGGCAGGCATTGAAGCGCTGATCGATCTCGTGCCCCGGGTCGCGTTCCGCGAGCGTGATGGTGTCATTGAGCAGGTCGCTGCCGAAGAGTTGGCTATTGGTGATGTCGTCGTTGTTCGGCCTGGGGACCGTGTGCCGTCTGACGGCACGGTGATTGATGGTGCATCTGAGGTCGATGAGGCGCCCGTGACAGGCGAATCCATGCCCGTGCTTAAAGAAGCCGGCGCAAACGTCTATGCCGGCAGCATCAATGCAAATGGCGAGTTGCGAGTGTCGATCAGTCATGTCGCGGCCGACAATACCATTGCCCGCATCATCCACATGGTCGAGGAAGCTCAGGAATCAAAGGCCCCGACGGCGCGTATGATCGACCGTTTCAGCCGCTGGTATACGCCTGGCGCTATGGTCGTCGCGGCTCTGATCGTCGTGGTGCCGCCGCTCGCCTTCGGCGGTGACTGGATGACATGGGTATATCGGGGTCTTGCGACGTTGCTGATTGCTTGCCCCTGCGCGCTCGTGATTTCCACGCCGGCGGCTATTGCCTCGGGTCTTGCCGCCGGCGCGCGTCAGGGATTGCTGATTAAGGGGGGCGCGGCACTGGAAATACTCGGTAAGGTCGTAACTGTTGCCTTCGACAAGACAGGAACGCTGACGCGTGGCCATCCCCAGGTGACGGACATTGTGCCGATCAATGGGGACGAGAACGCCGTCCTTGCCATTGCAGCGGCCGTCGAGCGCAGCACCAGCCATCCTCTCGGGGTTGCAATCGTGGAGGCGGCAAAAGTGCGGGGGCTCGAACTGCCCGTCACCTTCGGGGGCGGCGTTGCCACACCCGGCAAAGCGGTCACAGCGCGGTTGAAGGACGGCTTCGCTTCGGTCGGGTCTCCCCGTCATGCCGCCGAACAGGCTGCCCTCGAAGAGAACATTGCCGAGACGATCACCACACTGGAGAGCCAGGGCAAGACGGTCGTCGTGCTTATAAAGGGCAAGACCATCGAGGGATTGATCGCGTTGCGCGACGAACCGCGCGACGACGCTATCGAAGGTGTGAAGCGGCTGACAGATCGAGGTGTGCGGCCACTGATGCTGACCGGCGACAACAAGCGCACGGCCGACGCCATTGCGGCCCATCTTGGCCTTGAGGCAAGCGCCGAATTGTTGCCCGACGCCAAGCTCGCCGAGATCGGTCGCCTCAAAGCTAATGGCCCGATCGCCATGGTGGGAGACGGTATCAATGACGCGCCGGCGCTCGCAGCCGCTTCCGTTGGCGTTGCCATGGGTGCAGGCACCGACGTTGCTCTGGAGACCGCAGATGCCGCGCTGCTCAGAAACCGGGTGACGGGTGTTGCCGATCTCATCGGGTTGTCACAGGCGACACTCGGCAATATTTGGCAAAATATCGCCATAGCGCTTGGTCTGAAGGCCGTCTTCCTCGTGACGACTCTATTCGGCATTACCACGCTCTGGATGGCGATTCTCGCCGATACGGGCGCTACGGTCCTCGTTACAGCCAATGCGCTGCGCCTGCTGACCTGGCGCGGCACCCGCGACAAATGAGCCCAAGCAGTGCGCGAAGGCAGGTCGCGGCTTCCACTTCTCGCCAAGAAAGCCGAGGTGTAATTTATGAGTAATCAGTCCAAGGGCAGTGCCACTTCATCCGAGAAGAGCGAACAATGGGCGCTCGCATGGGTGCTTGCGATCAATACGGCCCAGGCAGCCATTGTGGGGGGATTAGGGTGGTGGGCTCAGTCAACAGGATTGATGGGCTCTGCACTCGATAATCTTGGCGATGCCGGTGTCTACGCTATTAGCCTTTTCGTCGTAGGTCGCGGTTTGGCGGCGAAGGTTCGAGTTGCCCGGCTGTCGGGTATCCTTCTGATGGTTTTCGCTGGTCTTCTTCTATTTGAAGTCGGTCGTCGCTTCTTCACTGGCTCCGATCCGATAGGGCCGGTCATGATTGCCGTGGCAATCGCGAGCGCGCTTACGAATATGATCTGCATGTGGTTCCTGAATTCTCATCGGGAAGGCGGCGTGCATCTGCAAGCCTCATGGATTTTCACGACAAACGACATGCTCGTGAACTCAGCCATCGCGCTTTCGGGTCTGGCCGTAATCCTTTTCAATTCGCCCTACCCGGATCTGATCATCGGCCTGGGCGTGGTTGTTGTCGTTGTCAGAAGCGGCTTGGAAATTCTTGAAAAGGCCGGGGAAGCTGGAGAGAAAGTTAATCAACATGATTAGTTCACGAGCCCTATCCGCCGCCTTCCTTACCCTTGCGGTATTGATCTCTCCTGCCGTTGGTCACGACTTCCAAGCCGGTTCGATCACCATCAATCATCCGTGGTCGCGCGCGACTCCGCCGGTCGCGCCGGTAGCCGGCGGCTATCTGACGCTAACGAACGATGGCGGTATGGCCGACCGTCTGGTTTCGATCTCATCACCTCTGTCAGAACGGGCGGAAATCCACGAGTCGACCGTGATCGACGGGGTTGCCAGCATGAGGCCGGTGCAAAATGGCATCGAAATTGGGGCTGGCAAGACGGTCGAACTTCAACCTGGCGGTATACACAACATGTTTTTGAAGCCATCGCGTCCTTTGAAGGAAGGGGAGCGGTTTGCCGCAACACTGGTGTTCGAGCAGGCCGGTACCATCGACGTTGAGTTCGCTGTGCAGAACATGGGTGCTCGTCCGGAATTTGCGAACGAACATGACGGGCACGGAGAGGCTGTCCAATGAGCGGCGTCAAACTTTTCCGTCTTGTTGCATGGGTTGCCGTCGCCGCTGTCGGTGGGCTTTTCATCGGCTTGTCAGTGTCCAAGCCTTGGCAGCAGCAAAATGCGGCGGTCGCGTCTTCGACAGGCATCGCAGCTATCGGCGGCCCGTTCCAGCTCACATCGCATCAAGGCGGGACGATCGACAATGCCGCGCTTGCTGGAAAGCCTTATCTCGCCTTCTTCGGCTTCACCCATTGTCCCGATGTGTGTCCGACGACGCTCTACGAACTCAGCGATCTCATGAACGAGCTCGGGCCGGTGGCCGACCAGTTCAACGTACTGTTCTTCACCGTCGATCCCGAACGAGACAGCCAAGAGCTGCTGGCTCAATACATGACAGCCTTTGATGATCGCATCCTCGCATTGCGGGGAAATCGACAGGAAACGGACGCCGTGGTGAAGGCCTTTGCGGCCTACGCGCGAAAAGTGCCTCTGGAGGGGGGCGAATACACGATGGATCACACCGCAGGCGTCTACATGATGGATGCCGAGAGCCAATTCGTCGGCACGCTCGACATGCACGAGCCGCGTGAGATTCGCTTGCAGAAGCTCCGCCGTCTAGTGGGCGAGATTGGCTGATGGAGTTCTCCAGTATCGGAATGGCGACGGCTTTCGCCGCTGGCGTTATATCCTTCCTGTCGCCCTGCGTTCTGCCGCTGGTGCCGGGCTATATTTCCTACGTTGCAGGCCGCACGATTAGCCCGGACGGAATTGCGGCCGATACAGAATTCAGGGCAGCGGGCCGAACTCTCGGCCTCAGCCTCTGCTTCGTGCTCGGCTTCACGACCGTGTTTGTCATCCTTGGGGCCAGCGCCACCGTGTTGAGCCGGCTCTTGCGCATGTATCTTTTCGAAGCGAACCTGATTGGCGGAGGGATCGTTATCGTCTTCGGCCTATTCACGACCGGCCTCGTACCAATGCCCTGGCTCAATCGTGAAGCCCGGTTCCATGCCAATCCGGGCAGCGGAAGCGCTGGGGCCGCTTATCTCCTGGGTCTCGCTTTTGCGTTCGGCTGGACTCCCTGCATCGGACCAGTGCTAGGTGCGATTCTGACCCTCTCCGCTGCCAACGCCACGGTTGCAAGCGGAACGACGCTGCTCGCCGTCTATTCCCTGGGCCTTGGCCTCCCTTTCATCTTGGCGGCTTTATTCATGCGCGGGTTCATGGCGCGGATGATGTCGATGCGCCGCACCGGCCGGGTGCTCAAAATCGTCGCTGGTGGGGTGATGGTGGTGATGGGCATCGCCATGATCACCGGCCATCTCTCTAGCTTTGCAATATGGCTGCTCCAGACGTTCCCGGCCCTCGGTCGGATCGGCTAAGCCGGAGTTTAAAGGACATTCGGACATGCTCAGGCTCGGCCTTCCACTCGCCCTTGGCGGGTTTTTCATTGATCAGGCGACGAAGTGGTGGGTCATGGACCATGTTATGAATCCACCTCAGGTCATTCCCGTCACCGGCTTCTTTAATCTCGTGCTCGGCTTTAACACCGGCGTGAGCTTCGGATTGTTCGGCCAGGCGCCGGTTTGGCTCCTGATGGCGTTCCCGCTCGCTATAGTCGCCGGCCTCCTTATCTGGATCCATCGAAGCGACAGCCGCCTGACGGCATCCGCCCTCGGGCTCGTGGTTGGGGGGGCGCTCGGCAATCTGCTCGACCGGCTCCGGCAGGGTGCCGTGACGGATTTCCTGGATTTTTACATCGGCAGCTATCATTGGCCCGCCTTCAATCTTGCCGACGTGGCGATTGTCTGTGGGGTAGGGCTTTTGCTGATGGAGAGCATTCTGGTAAAAGGCAAAGCAAAGGCTGCATGAACAGAAGCCCTCGCCAGCTATCCGTGAGCCATGGTTCGGAGGAAATAGACGTTCTAGTGATCGGCGCGGGTCAAGCGGGACTCGCAGCCGGCTATTATCTTGCCCGACCAGAGCTTTCATTCCAAATCGTCGATCGCCATGCCCGCGTCGGCGACAGTTGGCGCCATCGCTACGATTCCCTGACCCTGTTCACTCCGCGCGCATTTAGTTCGCTGCCTGGTCTTGCGCTCGATGGGGACCCAGAAGGCTATCCAACGCGAGACGAGTTTGCGAATTATCTCGAAACCTACGCCAGCCATTTCGACCTACCGGTGCATTCCGGAAATGGTGTGGCTCGGCTCGAACGCCGGGCCGATGAGCGGTTCGCCGCGCAACTCGACGATGGCAGGTACATAGTAGCGAAGGCAGTGATCGTCGCGACGGGTGCGTTTCAGAAACCGATAATCCCAACGATTGCTGCCGGCTTCGACAGCGCAGTCAAGCAACTAACACCGGAAAGTTATCACAATCCCAGTGATCTCCCGCTTGGCATGGTCCTTATTGTCGGAGATGGAGCAAGCGGACGCGACATCGCAGCCGAGCTGGCTTTGACCCATGAAGTGGTGCTTGCGGCTGGACGCAGCCGCCGTCTGTTTCCCGAGCGCATTCTGGGCCAGAGTACATGGTGGTGGCTGCACACATTGGGCTTGATGAGAGCAAGGCCCGAATCGACGATAGGACGCGTGATGCGGCGCGCGGACCCCTTTCCTGACAGGGATCGGAGCCTTGACGACTTGGAACGAAGGGGCGTAGCCGTCGCGAAACGCTTAGTCTCTTCACAAGACCGCCTCGCATTCTTTGCCGATGGATCGAAACGGGTGATCGATTCCGTCATCTGGTGCATCGGATATCGAGACGATAGCGCATGGCTCCAGATTCCAGGCAGTACCCGTTCCAACGGAAGCATTCTGCAAGAAGGCGGCCTTTCTCCCGTACCGGGCCTTTTTCATCTAGGACGTCCGTGGCAGCGAAATCGTGCTTCAGCCCTCGTGATGGGCGCTGGTGAAGATGCTTCCGCAGTTGTCGCCGCATGCGCGAAATTCTGCTCCGGTCGCGACGTGCCGGTATGATAGGTCGCGGTGACGTCGGCCACCTGCAGCGTCTGGTTTCAGAAGCAATGACCTGCCTCAGGGACGTCCCGGATGGCGTCGCTTGTTGCCCGACCGCGTTGGTACCGTCCAGCAGGTTCCTACCGTGAATCTATGTCCCAATAATGCACAGGGGCCCATAAGTCCGATTGACTCATTACCGGAAACGGAACAAATAATGAACATAGCAGTGCCTTGAGGCGTTGCAAAGCCCTCAGGAGACCTGGATTCAAATGCCCGATCGCGCGGCAAAGACCGTCATCGCCCAGCTTCAGGAGCGCATTGCGCACCTGGAGGGGGTCGGTTCCGGCTGGGGGCGGAATGACACCCTAAGCGTTTGCCTCCGTGGGCCAAAGATATTCGCCGGTCAGCAGGATATGCGCCCAGCCCAGAGGAGAGATGTGGGCTAAAAGTTCGGGTGGCACATCGAGGCCTTCGTTTCGCCGTTCGGCGACGGCGTGGCCAAGGTGGACGGTATTCCAGTAGATGATGATCGCCGTCAGCAGATTCAGCCCGGCGATCCGGTAATGCTGCCCCTCAGTGGTTCGATCACGGATTTCACCTTGACGGCCGATGCGCAGGGCACTCTTGAGGGCATGGTGGGCTTCGCCCTTGTTGAGGCCAATCTGGGCGCGGCGCTGCATATCGGTATCGAGGATCCACTCGATGATAAAGAGAGTGCGCTCGACGCGGCCGACTTCCCGAAGCGCGGCCGCAAGATCGTTCTGTCGGGGATAGGATGCGAGTTTCCGGAGCAACTGGCTCGGTCTGATCTTTCCGGCGGCCATCGTGGCAGCACAGCGGAAGAGATCAGGCCAGTTTGACACAATCAGTTCTTCGCGGATTTTGCCGCCCACCAGCTTGCGTAAATCTTTGGGTGTCCCCGCGGGATCGAAGACATAAAGCCGTTTCGACGGTAAGTCGCGGATGCGCAAGACGAGCCGGTAGCCGAGCATGGCACTGGTCCCGAACAAATGATCGGTAAACCCCGCCGTATCGGCGTATTGCTCGCCGACCTGCCGGCCGACTTCATTCATCAGCAGGCCATCGAGGATGTACGTAGCTTCACTGACGGTTGCGGGAATAGTCTGTGAGGCGAACGGCGCGAACTGGTCATTGACGTGGGTATAAGCCTTGAGCCCAGGCTCACTGCCGTACTTGGCGTTGATCATGTTCATGGCCTCGCCCTGTCGTGCCGAAGGGAAAAACTGACCATCGCTTGATGCGGTTTTTCCCATGCCCCAGAACCGGGACATCGGCAGCTTGCCCTGCGCGGCCACGACCATCGCCAGCGCCTGGTTCATGCCCTCGCTTTCGACATGCCAGCGGGCAAGGCGCGAGAGCTGCCAGTAATCATGCGTGTTCGAGGCTTCCGCCATTTTTCGAAGGCCTAGGTTCAGCCCTTCGGCGAGCAGAACGTTCAGCAAGCCGACCCGATCGCTGCATGGCGCTCCGGTTCTGAGATGGGAAAAGGCGTCCGAGAATCCGACCGCCGCGTCAACTTCCAGCAAGATGTCAGTGATCCGCACAGGCGGCATTCGACGATAAAGATCGAGGACCAGTTCCTCTGCGCTTTCGGGAACGTCTGCGGTCAACCGGTCGATCCGCAACGTTCCATCTTCAATGCTACCATGGGGGATGGTCCCGTCGCGAGCGGCACGTGCCAGCCGCTTCAGACCATCCGCAAGGCGACCCTTGCGGTCAGCCAGCCAAGCTTGAGGATCGAGAGGAACAGCCATCCTGGCATTCGCCTGCGCCGAGGTCATCGGAACAAGCACCTGCTTGAGATCGCCGTAGCGGCGGGAATGATCCAGCCATATGTCTCCAGACCGGAAAGCATCGCGAAGATGAAACAGCACCGCGACCTCCCATAAACGACCATCGCCTCGGTCTTGCGCTCGGAGATGGCGATGCCATTTCGAATTCGGCCGCAGGAATGATATACCTGTTGATGTCGGCGCACGTGTTTCGCCGATGGCTTTCGCGGCTGCAATCAATGGCTCCGCCACCGACGCAGCCTTGAGCTTCAGGCATCGCAACATCCGCGGCGCATATCGGCGAAAACGATGATACCCTTGTCCGACGTGAGCCAACGGCTCGTCTGCCAATGTACTGGTGAGTTGCGTCCCTACGGCAACCAGCTGTTCAAGCTGATGCCATTCGGCCGACCGTGCCAACACATTGTCCAACGGAACACCATCGTCGCGAGCTTCCAGCAAAGAGGCTCCCAATGCCGTGAAAGCGCGAAGCGTATCGGTGACTGCGGCCTTGGAACCGGCAATCCGCTCGTCATGTAGCCGTTTCGCCTCTCGCCAAGTTTTCCCAACGATGCGGTCGTGGGTTTCGATGATGGCATCGGCGATCGCGGCTTCCCATTCGACGACGCAAACGGCGAGGATCGCCCACCGCCGATCCGAACTGATGTCGCGCAGGCCATCCGTGAAGTAACGCTCGCCCTGCCGACGCAGGCGCGCGATGCGGTGTGGCGGTACGCCTAGGAGGATCTGGGGATCGACTTCCAGACCGCGCAGGAACTCCAGCCGATCAAGCAAGCGGTTCGCTGATGCGGAATTGCTGCCGACTTCGAACTGGCGAAGCCAGATGAAACGGCTGATGTTTCCGTCAACCATTTCGGTCAGAAGCCCGTCCAGTTGCTCGCGCACACTAAAGTCGAGCCTTTCCGCTATCCGTGTCTCAATGCATCGCTCGGCGGCAACAAGGGCATCGGCGCACAGACGCTCGATCGTTGACGCCGCCGGCAGGATGGTCACCATTTTCCTGCATTGCGCGACGAAGCGCCGCGCCAGATCTTCGTTCGACCTGGCATCTTCAGCCTGATCGAAAAGCCAATCCCGCAGATCACGGGCCCCGCGCCCCGTGAATGTCTTGTAGCCGTAGATCTCGCGCAACGCCTCCATATGTTGCTGGCGGGTCTGACGCCGGGCGGCATAGGTGAGAAGCGCATCGGCCGGAACGCCGAGCTGAGCTCCGATGAAGGAAAGGACTTCATGCGGAATCATTTCGCCCGGAGCCAGCGCGCGCCCTGGATAGCGTAGTGCACAAAGCTGCAGGGCGAAACCCAGCCTGTTTTCTGGTCTGCGGCGTTTCTGAATGTTTGCCAGATCGTCGTCGCCCAATGTGTAATGCTTCAGCAGTGATAACTCGTCCGTCGGCAGGTCGAGCAACGCCGAGCGCTGTCGCTCGGCGAGAATATGTCGTCTTGGCATGCGCGCGTTGTCCCTGTTGAAGTACAGTCTGTTTTGGACAACAATCGCCCCATGCAAATCAAGGCTTTGCGAGCCACAAAACCACGAGGGTTCAATTGGGACAGCGCGTGGCCATCTATTGCCGGGTTTCGACGGCTGATCAGTCCTGCGAACGACAGGAGCGAGATCTGACCGCCTTCGCCGGACGTGCCGGATATAAAATTGCCGGCATATATAAAGAGACGGGCTCGGGCGTGAAGCTGGACCGGGCCGAGCGCAAGAAGATCATGGCGCTCGCTCAGGCCAGACATATCGACGCCATCCTGGTCACAGAACTCTCCCGCTGGGGACGCTCGACGATCGATCTCCTCAACACGTTGCGCGAGCTGGAAAGCTGGAAGGTCTCAGTCATCGCCATGAACGGCATGACCTTCGATCTGTCATCTCCTCATGGCCGTATGCTGGCGACTTTCCTCTCCGGTATCGCTGAATTCGAACGCGATCTTATCAGCGAACGGGTCAAATCGGGCTTGGCCGTTGCCAAAGCGCGCGGCAAGAAACTCGGTCGACAGCGGGGGCAGCGCCCGAAGTCGGACCGTCTGGCTCCGCGAGTTCTGGCGCTCGTTGCTGAAGGCCGCAGCTATCGGCTCATTGGTCGCGAACTTGGGCTCAGCAAGAACACCGTCTCCGATATCGTGCAACGTAACCGCAACGCTATCGTCGCTCGCGAGCCAAATCGTTGAGCCCGATAAAGGTCCCGATGACATCGAGCGAGAACCGGAACGCCGGTTGATCGCCGGGCAACGCCGGCTCCATGACCAGAGATACGCCTACATCGTCTCCCGTTCGCCAAAAGCGAACTGATTGTTTCGGTGTTACCGGCTCCTTAGCTGGCGTACTCTGAGCCAGACATTGAGAAAACTGGCGGCGATCAAACCAGAGATGCCGACGTAGGCCAGGACAAGGCTTGGCATGAGACCGAGAAACACGACCGCTATCGCCAGCGTACTGAGCCCCCCGATGATGAGAGCCCACGGTTGATGATGGCTGCGTGTTCCAAGATATAGCCCGAGTAGGGTGACGGCCAGAAACGCTGCTAACAATGGGAACAGGATCGCATCTCTTTTGATGAAGCCAAGCCCGACGGCCGATACAATCGAAAGGAGTACCGGGGAACCGAGGCAGCAGAGCGCCGCGAAGACCGATCCGGCGGCCCCGAATTTGTCCAGGTGCCGTTTCCAAAAGGTACTTTGCTCGATGGTGTTCGCGGCCATAGCTGCAGTCTCCTACACACCTGCAACTTCGCACCCGCCGGGTGGATATTTTCGACGGCGCCGTTCACCCTTTGAGGCAGCAGCGTGCCGATGTGGAGCAGCGAAGAGAGGTGATACCGCTCTCCGCCCGCCGCCGCCAATCAGCCGGCGGCTATTGCGCCACATGCGACGGATAGCCGGCGTTGGTCGTCGCAGCAATGAGGGTCGGTACGCCGGTGACTGCGTCATCGAAAGAGACCGTGGCGACAGCACCCGACATTGCGTCGGCTTCCTTTACCTGGACCGCTGTGACACCCGAGACACGAGAGAGGGCCGTTTTGACGATGGGGGCGCAGAGCGCGCAGGTGGCGTTGTCAACGTTCAGTATAACAGTCTTCTCGCCGGCCACGGCGGCGAGCGGGGAAAGCAGAGCGAGGAGAACGGCAACTGCGACAGGGCGGATCATGGGATCATTCTCCTTTGGCTTAGAGGAACAGGGGCGCAAGTCTCGGGAACCCTAGTCCGACGATGACGAGGACGGTGGCAACCCAGAGGCCGGCTTTGGCGATCCGTCCCGACTTGGGCTGGGCGCAATAGGAGCCCTCAGCGCAGGCGACCTTTGGCTCGCGATAGACGAGATAGAACCCGTAGCCGAGGATACCGAACGTCATGGCGGCAAAAATCGGTTGATACGGTTCGAGGGCGGTGAGGTTGCTGATCCAGGCTCCGCCGATGCCCACGGTGAACAGGGCAAACGGGATGACGCAGCAACTCGAGACGGCGATCGTCCCGAGAATGCCGCCGGCGGCGAGCAGTTGCTGGCGTCCGCCCCGCTGGTGTTCCGATGTCACGTGGATGGCGGCGGTCGCCGACGTTCGGGATCCTTTGAGACCTGATGATGCCTCCATAATTGCTCACTTTCTGCATCGTTGAACAGCGATTTGCGAAGTAGCCTACGCCTTGTAGTCACTACAGACTCAAGGGGGATTTCAACGATTTGCGATCACGCTTCTGTGAGGGCGTTGGAAAGTGGAACCCGTTGAGCAGTCGCTGTCGTCTGAAGACCGTAGCTGGGGTTTTCAAGCATCATGAACCGTGGCGCTACCAATCTCTGTTTCCGCAGTGCCTACGTGGCCAAGCGATCAAGATTTTGTCTTGACCCTGTACCGAGTACAGGGTGTAACGAATCTCTTTGGCAGCGATCGCGTCATCGGGATACCCGACGCGGTCGTGCTTGTGATTAATGGACCGCGCCGCAGCGATGCTATGGATCTGCGATCAGAACGGAGAGCGCCTTGGACGACAAACCGACCGCCGGCATCGTGACCGCGATCATCATCGCGCCTTTAGTCGCGCTTTGCTGCCTTGGACCGGTAGTCATCGGCTCGGCGGTGGGCGGCGTTTTGGGCTGGTTCAGCGGGCAAGGTCTCGTGATAGGGGGTGTGCTGACACTCCTGGCTGGAGCCGCCGGCTATGCCCTCATGCGCTGGCGCCGGGCTTCATCTCGTCGGGAAGATGCCTCCCCGACATGCACATGTGACGAGCCCAAAGCACGGCCCGGCAGCCGCCAACCACCAACCATCCTTTGAGCCGGCACACTCCAATCGCGAAATACCCCGTACACTCGGAGATACGCCCTTGCCCATGACCACGCCGGCCGCGGACCTCGCGGAAACGATCGAAGAAAACTCCATTCTGACGCCGCAATTCAACGCGGATGGGCTCATTCCTGCAGTCGCCACGGATGCGGCGAACGGTGTGGTGCTAATGCTGGCGTGGATGAATGCGGAGGCGCTGGAAAAGACGATCGAGACCGGTCAGGCCTGGTACTGGAGCCGGTCCCGCAAGTGTCTTTGGCATAAGGGCGCGACGAGTGGGCAAGTCCAGCAGGTCGAGGAACTGCGCATCGATTGTGATCAGGACGCGGTGTGGCTCAAGGTGCGCGCTGGCGGAGACGGCGGATGTTGCCATACCGGCCGGGCGAGTTGCTTCTATCGCCGGATCGTTACGGCGCCGGGTCGCCCGACGCTCCGCCGGGTGCCGGATGCCCCGCCGAGATAGGTCCTCAGGGTAATATCGATGTTTTCGAGCGCGACCAGGCGCTCCAGTATCACGGTCAGAAGACCGACCAGCCGCCGAAAACCCTCCAAAGCCACCTCCGGAAAGCCGTTCCGCCGGCGTGTCGCGATGGAGAGAGTATTGATCGTGCCATCACCGAAGCGCAGCGGAACGATAAGATAGTCGGTAAAGCCGTCAGCCCTAAGTTCGCCGTAGAGGTCGCACCGAAACGCTCGGACGTCCTGCAGGCGAGGAACGCGGAGCTCCGTGCGCGTCGTGTGCACATGATGATCCGGGGAAGCGAGATAGCCCGGTCGGTTCTTCAGACCATGCGGCCAATCGATGACACGAACTCTGTCGTCGTCGGCAAGCCAGAGATAGGTCCGGGCACGGAAGGCCGGATGCAGCGGCTGCGCGCTCACAAAGATGCGATCGACGCGAAGCGTTGCCGCGGACAGCAACCGTCCGATATCGCGGATCACCGCACGCGCGTCGGTCGACGCAGCGGCGCTGTCGGAGAGACCGAGTGCGAGGCGGCCGAGATGCATGCCCGGATCGCCGTAGGGTGCCTCGGAATCACAGACCCGGCGCTTGGTCATGGGCGTAATCCTGCTGAACGGGCAGGACTAAGACGCTCGACCGTCGGGAATCGCTGACTGGGGGACATTCCTTTGCTCATGCTGTCCTCGATGGTAAGGCCGTTGGCCGTTCGAAACGATCGTGTGTCTGCCGGTGGGGCGCCTCCCAAACTCTGCTCCCCGTCGCGTCGAGCGTTTTCAGAGACGCCCGCAATCGAAATGCCAGCCTTGCCGCATCAGCTACACCATCGAACTGATGTCCGACGCATAGCTGGGATAGGCGAAGATGATGCCCTTGATCCTGTTCGCGGTCAGCCCTGCGCCCATAGCCATGGCAAAGAGATTGATTTGTTCCTCCGCTCCGGGGCCGATCAGATGTGCACCAAGAATATGGCCGGTCCCGTTCTCGACCAGAACCTTGTAGGCACTGTAGCGCGCCCCGACCCGCAGCGACGAGTACCAGCCGGCGGTCTTTTCGAAATGCGTGTCAAAGGCCAGCCCCTTGTCGCGTGCTGCGGCTTCGGACAGGCCGACCGAGGAAAGCTGCGGCAGCGTGAAGACAACGCTTGGGATCGGCGGATAACTGACCGCGCGCTCATCCTTTCCTGCGAGCAGGTTCTTGCCTGCAATCCGGCCTTCGTTGGCCGAAACCGGGGTCAGATTAGGCCCACTGTCGGCACAGTCGCCGGCTGCAAAAATGGCGGAATTTGTGGTCCGCATGTAGGGGCTGACCTTGATGCCTTTGCGGCCGTATTCCACGCCCGCGGCCTCCAGGTTGAGATGCTCGATGTTGGGCACGCGCCCGGTGGCATGAACCACCAGATCACAATTGATCGTCTGCTTTCCTTCCGGCGTCTTATAGGTAACGGTGAAATCCGACCCGTCTTTCTCGATCTTCAGAACCTTGGCCTCGGTCCGCAGGTCAATCCCCAGATCGGCGGTCGCCTCGGAAAGGATACCGACCAGGTCGGGGTCGAAATTGCCCAGCGGTCGCTCCATCATCTCCAGAACCGTGACTTCCCGCGCCCCTGCGCGTTTGGAGATATGGGCAAATTCCATCGCAATGAATCCGCCGCCGACGAACACGACCCGGTCCGGCCGTTCGGGCAGCTCGAGAAAGTCGGTGCTAGTCGCCAGCAACTCCTCGCCGGGGATATTCAGCGTCATTGGCCGAGCGCCGGTGGCGATATGAAAGTTCCGGGACGACAAGATCTCGCCATTCACCTCGATCTTGTCTCGCCCGGTGAAGCGTGCCTCGCCATGCAACACGGTGATACCGGCTTTCTCCAGCCCGCCCTCGATGCGACCAGGCATCGCGTCGGTGAACGTGCGCTTGAAGGCGATCATGTCCGCCCAGTCGACGGATGTCTGTGCTTCCAGCCCCTTGCCGCTCAAGTTGCGGGCCCAGTCAATGCCCTCAGTCACGGCGATCAGCATCTTTTTGGGATCGCAGCCTCGCAATGCACAGGTGCCGCCGAAAGGAAGGGCGTCGATGCTGGCGACCTTCCAGCCAGCGTCAGCGGCCATCCGGGCGACACCATTTCCACCCGTCCCACCTCCGATCACGATCAGATCGAAGCTTTTGTTATCGCTCATGCAATTCTCCTCTCCTAAAAGACTACTTTTCCCCCTGACAAAAAACCTAACCCCCACAGCAAGGTTTGCAACGCCCTGCCTGCAATAATACCCTTCTCAACATGACATCCGGCGACGCTTTTGAGCAGAACTACTTGCGCCGACCGTATATCGGTTGACCGACGGGGCCTTTGCCGTCGGTCTTGCCATTTGCCCGCGCGCGGTGCCGCCACAAGTAGATTCCGACAATGGCCAAGACGGCCGCTGCCAGCCAGAAGTAGCCGCCGCCGACCAGCCAACTGGCAAGGCCGGCAAAGCTGATCGCGCCTGTTGCTGCCAGTACAATCGCGCCGCAGCAGACGATCTTAGCCGCGAGCAATCCCGCAAGGCCGTATCCGTTCGAAGGTTCCATCGAAGCCTCCTATCCGGCGCAGCATGACAGCTTCGCCACGTCCTTGCCGAAGCCCTGCGCCGCCAGTTTCAACCCTTCGACCGTGGTGAGATAAGGGAAGATTGTCTCGCCGAGCGCCTTCGCCGTCATGCCGTGCTTGATGGCCAACACCACCGTCTGGATGCTGTCGGCGCCCTCGGGCGCGAGGATCTGTCCACCAAGCAATCGGTCGCTTTTGGCGTCGGCAACCAGTTTGATGAGCCCGCGCGTGTCGCGCGCGGCCAGCGCCCTCGGCACCTGGTCAAGAGATACGATCGAAGTCTTGGTCTCGAAGCCGGCGTCGCGAGCCGCCTGTTCGGTCAGGCCGACGCCCGCGACCTGCGGATCGGTGAACGTCACCCACGGCATGGCCGCATTGTCATAGACAAGGCTGTCACCGTTCAGTGCGTTTTGGGCAGCGAGCTTGGCGCCATAGGCTGCCATATAGACGAACTGGTCGCGACCGGTGACATCACCTGCCGCATAGACGCCAGGCTTTGAGGTGCGCATCCGCTCATCAACCAAGACGCCGCCATTACCGCATAGCTTAACTCCCGCCTCGGCAAGGCCAAGACCGCCGGTGTTCGGGGACCGCCCAGTGGTCAAAAGCACCTGCTCGGCCGCGATCACTTCGTCCGCTCCGTCGATGGCGACCGTCAGTTCGACACCGCGGTCCGTGCGCGCGATCCGGCGATAGGAGAGGCCGGTTAGGACGGTAATGCCCTCGTCGCGAAGATAACCGGTCAATGCTGCGGAGATTTCCGGCTCGGCTTCCGGCAACAGGCGGCGGCGGGTTACAAGTGTCACTTCCGCCCCGGCACGGGCGAACATCTGCGCCAGTTCACAGCCGATATAGCCACCGCCGATCACCAGCAGCGAACGCGGCAGCTCGGAAAGCTCGAGCGCGGTCGTGCTGGTGAGGTAAGGCACATCCCCAATGCCGGGAATGTCCGGCAGGGCCGGCGCTGATCCGGTAGCAATGATGATTTTGCCAGCCATGATCGGATCGCCGTTCACAATCAGAGCGCCCTGACCATTCAGGCGCGCTTTCCCTTCCAGATAGGCGACGCCGTTGTATTGTGGCAGAAGGTCGACATATTTCTTCTGCCTGAGCGTGGTCACCAGGTCGTCCTTGGCGGCGACCAAACGGCCCCAGTCAGCGACGTTGGCTTCCCCGGCAAGACCGGGAAAGCGATGCGCGGCGCGTGCACCATGCAGCGCCTCGGCAGCGCGGATCATCGTCTTCGACGGTACGCAGCCGACATTGACACAGGTGCCGCCGATCGTGCCGTGGCCGATCAGGGCGACATTCGCCCCCTGCTCAGAGGCCGTGATTGCGGCCGAGAACCCGGCCGAACCGGCACCGATCACCGCAAGATCGTAGCGGCCATTGCCTTTTTGGGGCGCACAGCAGTCAGACATGAAAATCTCCTAATGTTTCCTGGTATCGATGTGTGAACGATGTCGCCACAGCAGGTAACCGGCTGCGGCAATGATGAGGATGAGAATTGGCACCAGACCGTAGACCGCTGTTGTCAGCGCTCCCACGCCGATCAAACCTGCCGCCACCAGCAGGATCGGCACCAGACAGCACAGCGCCGCGATCAAGACGCCAACCACTCCGACGCCAAGCATGGACCGGTCAGGCACGGACTCAACTCCCGATCGCCTTGGCAGGATAGCCAACATTGGTGGAAGCAGCGGCAATGGCCGCGACCGTCGCGGTCGACGGGTCATAGGCAACCGTCGCCGTCTTGGCCTCGAAATCCACCTTGACCGACTTCACGCCCGCAACGCCTTCCATGGCCTTGCGCACGGTGACCGGACAAAGGGCACAATACATGTTCTCGATTGCGAAGGTCTGCGTCAGCTCCTTGACGGTAACCGTTTCCGACGCGGATTGTGCGGACGCGGGAAGGGCAAGTGGCAGCATAATAGTACCGCTCAAGCCAAGCGCAGCCGCGGCGACCAGATGTTTCGACAGGTATTTCACGTGGTTATCTCCTCGTTTCAATAGAACAGCGGCGCCCACCAGCCGATGGTGCTGGCGAGCACGATGAGGATCGTTGCGATCCAAAGCGCGGTCTTGGTGATGATGGCGGAGCGCGGACGGGCGCAGTAGGAACCCGGCTCGCACGCGGCTTTGGGCTTGAAATAGACCTGCCAGAAGCCAAACCCGAGCGGCACGAGTGTCGCCGCCGCGATATAGGGCTTATAGGGTTCGAGCATCGTCAGGTTGCCGATCCATGCGCCCGATACACCGAGTGTCACCAGGAGCAGCGGGACGATGCAACAGGCCGATGCCAGAAAAGCGCCGATAACGCTTATCGCCGCGAGCCCGCCCTCGCGCCGATCCGGTTCGGCGGCCGCCTTCGAAGAATTCAATGTCTTGCTACCAATTTCGTTCATCGCAAACCATCCTCGATTTCTGACTGAAAACAGGATAGGCTCTGTAGCCAGTACAGACTCAAGAGGTATTTTCACCATGAATTCTCTTCTTTCCGCCAAGGGACTGCAGCGCCACCAATTGGCCCGTGCGACCGGCTGCCATCTGGAGACCATCCGCTATTACGAGAAGATCGGCCTGCTACCCGACCCGCCGCGCAGCGCCAGCGGTTATCGCATCTATGACGAAACCGACGTCCGCCGCCTGCGCTTCATCCTCAGGGCGCGCGAACTCGGCTTTGGCATCGACGAGGTCCGCGGCCTGCTTCATCTTGTCGATTGCAGAAGCCAGACCTGCGCGGAGGTGCAGCGCCGGACCGAACCGCATCTAGCCGAGGTTCGCGCCAAGATTGCCGACCTCCAGCGCATTGAAGCGGTGCTCGTGACAATGATCTCGCAATGCTCTGGCGAAGACGTGCCGGAATGCCCGATCCTTAACGCGCTCGCCGCTTGACGGGCGCTTAGGGTGTCATTTCGCCCCATACCGGAACCGACCCCAAAAAGCAGAAGGCTCGTTCAGATCTTCCTCTTTTGTCGTCCGCGGGCGTGATCGATCAGTCAGGTGAAGAGATCTTTGAAGACGTTCCCGACTTCCATCGTCGGATTAAGGCAGAGTTCCTAAAGATCGCGCCGACGCAGCTCATCCGGGAGACGACACTCGCGCCAGAAGCGTTTCTCAACAAGGCCGGGTATCCTGTTCGAAAGACGCAGGATGCGGCCACAGTCGCGTGGAACTTGGCGACGGGGCTCTACTACAAGACCCAGCCTCGTCCGCCGTGGCGTCTTGCCGGCGTACGCCCAGGAGTCTGCTACATCGGCATGGTCTACAAGAGCTTGCCCAACGATCCCGATGGCCACGCCTGCTGTGCGGCCCAGATGTTTCTCAATGAGGGAGACGGTGTCGTCTTCCGCGGAGCAAACGGCCCCTGGAAGACGGGCGACTACGAATTTCATTTGAAGAAAGAGGCAGCGAAGAACCTCCTCGACCTAGTCTTGGAAACGTATACCGACACATACGACGGACCGCCTAAAGAGCTATTCATCCACGGGCAGACCTACTTCAATGACGAAGAGTGGAACGCGTTCATTGAAGCGGCGCCAAAAGAGACAAACGTGATTGGTGTTCGCATACGCACCACGGGCGGTGAAATGAAGCTCTTTCGCGACGGTGATTACCCAGTGCTGCGCGGAACGGCGCTTCTGTTGGATGAGAAGACGGCCTATCTTTGGACGACCGGGTATGTTCCGCAGTTAGATACCTACATTGGTCCAGAGACGCCGAACCCGCTGCATATTACGGTCATGCGAAGCAAGACCGCCTTGCCGGATATTCGAACGGTCCTTGCGGACATCATGGGCCTCACGAAGATCAACTACAATTCCTGCAACTTCAACGACGGTCTGCCGGTTACAGTGCGCTTCGCTCGTATGGTGGGCGACGTGCTGACAATGGGTTCGGCGAAGGGTGAAGAAAAGCAACCCTTCAAATTCTATGTGTAGTCGGCGCCATCATTCTGGGTTGTTCGAAGGTGCGTCAATCAGGACAGGGAAGTGAGCATTTCGTCAATGGCGCTGTTTTGCCCGGCAACCGAGAGTTCGCACCAACTGCGGTCTGCCCGTTCGAACATCTCTTCGCGATCAAGACCACCCAGAAGTCCCAACGAAAAATGGTTCCTGTCGACGAAGCGCTTCTTGAGCGTATCTCCCTCAGCAGACACGAGAGCAGCGAAAGCGGAACCGATTTCGTGAGGTTCAAGGCCGGATTGGCTCGCTCCCCAGGATTGAGCGGCATTGGCTGCCATAAGTAGACCACGAATGTTGGCACGGTTCTCGTGATTGCTAAGTCTCCCACTCTGACGCCAGTCCTGAATTTTGACCGACCGATCCCAAAAGCAGAACCATTGCATGCGCCCCGCCAGCATCAGGTGCAACAGATCGTCCGCAACAACACACTCTTGTGCCTCGTAGCCCTGCTCGTGAGCCCAACCGAGCAAGTGCTCGCTCGCAAAGACATCGCACCATATTTCTTCGTAGTCGTTTGGGCGTTGGAGGTGTGTGCGAATTTGCGCCACTACCTCTCCTAACTCATGGTCTTTGACCAGCAACCCCTTTTCTTGAAGCTCCTGATCAATGGGCGTGAGTTCCCGTATCCGTTGGTCTGAGCGGGATGGATGGATATTGGCGATCGTTGTTCGGATCCGCTCGTCGATCTCAGGGATCAGGTCGGGTAAGACGCGATAGAGAATGTGTGCCAGTTCATGGAGGGCGACGTAAACTCGGATCAAACGGCGGTAGCGGTCCATTCGATGGTCGTCGTCAACAGTCACTGAGAGCGACTCTGGCATGAAATCGTCTGTCAGCCTCAGAATGAACTGAGCGACTGCCGGGTCCCTCTTGAGAAATATCGAAGCTGCGAGGTTGGAGTAAGCCGCTAGACCTAACGCCTGGTGGACGCTCTCATCGCCATCCTGCTCGTCACAAAAAATGAGAGCCAGAAGTCCGTCCAGACGGTTCGTGAAGTCCGTATCCCAAACAAGCACAGCCCGTCCGCTGAGCCGCTCGAATAAAACCTCAACCGAAGACGCGGTCGTGGATACCTCGATGATCGAAGCGATGCCGTCAGGCAGGGCTCGGCCAAAAACGGACCGGACATCGTCCATATACTCATCGCTTTCAGATTCGGTCCTGCACATGCGATCGAAATCCAACCGTGTGCGGGCCCAACGCGGCAGGGTCAATCGCTCTCGCTCCCGTCCTCCTTGGTCTGGAGCGAGCGTAAAATCTTTGCTGCCTCTTCTGGAGTTGCTCCTTCGATTTCCACTTTTCCGTCCTTGGCAATCGTCACTTTGGAGATCTTCTTGCGGGCAGCTGACTTCTCCAAAACATCGAGCACCTTGCTAATTACCGGGCTACCGAGGATGGCAGCAATCAGCCAAGAGAGTTCCCCCTCGACGCCGGTAATCTCATTTCCCTGAACCTCGGAATAGTCATAGCCCGCAAGAGCGCTTGCCATCTCTTCGGACAGTTCTTCGGCGCCTATGATACTGATTTCGATTTCGCTCATTTGGGTTCCTTCCTTGCCAGCGCTGTTCCTTCCGTTTCGTGCTTTGGCACAAGAAGGGTGCTGAGCAGTCGGCCATATGAAACCCGCTGACCTTGACCATATACCCGCGTAGCGGTGGCAGCCATGATCGGGTTGCTGAAATCAGCTTCGATGAGATCGAACCGGTCACTGCCGGTCGCCGCGAAACGGGCGCCACCGGCTTTCTCGATCGCCGTCCGCAGTCGACCGATGAAATTCTCCGGTCCGTCTGCAGTCGAAAACGAAACCGGATGGGTCGGCCTGGCCAGATCGTCAACATCGATATATGCGTGGAATGACCCCGACTTTGAAAAGTCTTCCCAACGCAACCCGCGGACGCTGGACACCGGATAGGTGTGGCCTCTGGGTATGGTGATCGTGCCAGCGCGATAGTCGACGCTTACCCGGCGTTGCCTGAATGATTCAGGCGTAACAACTGGCCGTTCCGCAATTGCTGTCGCTGACCTCGTCAACCACTTTAGGGAAAACCAGATCAGAGCGAGGCCGAATGCACAAACCCACCATGGCTGGCTCCGATAGACCTCGACAATTTCGTTCCAGGTGATGCTCATAGCTTTGGACTAGTTCGCTTCTTTGTTCCTATTATGTGCGCTTTCTGCCGTCACTTACAAGCACAGAAGCTTCGACGAAATCTTTTCGAGGTCATATCGGCGTCAAGCATCCTGAAGCCACTCAATTTGCCTTGATATTGGGGGAATGGGCCGTTGCTGACCAGCTTGGTCGATCGTCGATTTGACTTGATATGCCGGAAAATGTGCATATATTGTGCGTTGAACAGTGCGGAGATTAGTCATGGCACATGCCCTTGCTGAACAGGCCAACGTAGTCGTATCGAAGTTCGTGGACAGCCTCCAGGAGCCTCGGACACCTTATATCTCGCCGGCGCGCTTTTCCGAGGTGCTCGGCGTGAAGGTCATGGCTTTGGCGGAGCTGACCGGCGTGCATCGCAACACGCTGCGAAATCCATCATCCGAGCGTCTGCAATTAAAGATGCGTGAAATGATCAAGGTGATTTCGGCCGCTGCCGAACTCACGGGCGATATTCAGAAGGCCATCTATTGGTATCGAAATGAGCCGATCGCCGACTACGACCACCGGACGGCGGCCGAGCTAGTCGCGGATGGTCATGCTGATGCTGTCTTGGCCTATATTCGCGATCTTGAGAACGGAGCTCGCGGGTGAAAATCACCCGCATTGGTCCAGACGCCGTCTACCATAGGTATCTTACTCCGCGATGGGCGTTCCTCCCGACGAGCGGGGCGGGAGCGGCTGGAGATGGCGGCCGCTTCAACCGGCCGGGCGTCGAAGCATTGTACCTGTCGGAGGCTCCACAAACAGCACTTGAGGAATATCGCCAAGGCGCCACAATTACTCCGCCTGCCACACTCGCAGCATACAAGATTACGTTGGAAGAGGTTGCCGATCTATCGGAGGGGTTTGACCCAGACCACTGGGATCCTGCGTGGAGCGAGTGGGATTGCCAGTGGCGCAGGATTGCGCGCATCGACAAGAACGTCCCTCCATCCTGGAAAATCGCAGACACCGTCATCTCGTCCGGTCTACGCGGATTGCTTTTCCCGTCTTTGCGTCATGCTGGTGGGACGAACCTAGTGTTGTTTCCTGCAAACCTGACCAGCGCGGACTCCGTGGCGGTCCATGACCCCGATGGCCGGCTCCCCAAAGACCAGTCTTCATGGCCCTAGGCAGAAGGAGCTGTTAGCACCAGTCAGGCGCCTTTTTCGAGGAGATTGAGGTTCAGTTTGCCACATCCGCAGCGCAACGCTTCCTTCTTCCCGCGTTCCGGCGAGACCGAATACATTTCGCCACAGGTGTCGCATGCATACGAACTGGTGAATTCCCGAAAGGCCGACACAACCGGTCCGAAATCCTCTCTTTTCAGGTCGGCCCATTCGTTGAAGTGGACAGCCGTATTGACCTGCCAATTGTCGTAACCGGTCCTGACCTTTGCCTCCGAAAACGCCGCCTCAATCGCAGTAATGCGCTCGACGACATCCTTCTGGTTCCAAGAATTGGCGACCGACTTCGCTTTCTTCAGCAAGCTCCCTAGCGTCGAAGTGGCGTTTGGCAGCAGGTCCCCAAGCATGAACTGGGCATCGCCACGAAACTCGACATTCGCGCGCAGCCTATCACAGGCCTCCTTTGAGAAATGCTCCAGATAGTGCCTGAGAAGAGCTGCGGCACCGCGCACGTCGTTCTTGGCGAGATAATCCTCAATTTCCGTCCACACGTCCCGGTCATCCCACTCGGTCGGTCCAAGGTCGACGGTCCAAGTCCGAAAATGAGCGAAGTTCCGGCCTTTGATCAGACCTTCCGACTTCATATGGCGCAGCCATATCTCGTCGTGGGTGGTGAAAATGAACTGCGTGTCCGGGAACACCTCCCTTAGAAGCGCACACACCTGGCGCCGATGGCCGGCGTCAACAGACATGAGGACGTCATCGAGGACAGAAAATGTGAAACGCTTGGCCAACAGATGGTTCATGAGAGCGAGATACAGGCAAAGCCCCATTCCATCCTGGTGACCTTCGCTATGATATGCCCCGGGTGGGAAGTGGCCTCGTCCGTAGAAATCGACGTCAAACCCGAGCTTGCCGATTGATGGCATCAGCTTGCGGTGAA
>Ga0209692_10000406_pt1 | contig 108973 bp, 105 predicted proteins | sample tdDd472_FD_187129 | JGI IMG/M metagenome (GOLD analysis project Ga0209692, IMG submission 187129) | Marine sediment microbial communities from the Atlantic coast under amendment with organic carbon and nitrate - tdDd47.2 (SPAdes)... | ecosystem: Environmental > Aquatic > Marine > Coastal >...
TTCAGGTAAATACGATTACGATTTTGATATAAGATATATTGGATTGGAAGATGTTTTATCTCCTAGAGTTTCTGATATATTTTTAGAATGGATGATTAATGCCCCCAATCAAGAAAAAACTTTAGAAAATCAAAGAAATGCTTCAACCATTTATTATCAATACAAAAATGGAGATACTGACTACTTAAGTGAACGAACAGATGAAGCCGAACCACTTGAAGCTGCGGTGAAGTGGATTGGGTTTAAAGAACAGTTTTTCACTGCCTTTTTGATAGCCGATGAAAGTTTTGATGCTTACAATGCTTCCATTGAAACTAAAACAGACCAAAACTCTGAAAAGTATGTAAAACAAATGGCTGCCAGTCTTACTATTCCTTATACGTTTTCACCAAATGAAACTTTTGGTATGACCATGTATGTGGGGCCTAACAAGTTTGATTTACTGAATAAATATGACCATGATTTATCAGAAGTTGTACCACTAGGTTGGGGAATTTTTGGTTGGGTGAATAGGTTTTTAGTAATTCCGGTTTTTAACTTTTTAGAAAGCTTCAATTTAGGTTACGGTATTATTATTTTACTTCTTACGCTTTTTATTAAAACCCTACTAATGCCCATTACCTACAAAACATACTTATCAAGTGCAAAGATGAGAGTTTTGAAACCGGAAATTGCAGAGATTAATGAAAAACATAAAAACGATTCTGTAAAAAAACAACAAGCCATGATGGCTATGTACAGGCAAACAGGAGTTAATCCATTTGCAGGTTGTATTCCAATGCTTATACAAATGCCTATCCTTTTTGCCATGTTTAGATTTTTCCCATCATCTATTGAATTAAGACAAGAAGCTTTTTTGTGGGCAGAAGATTTATCTACGTATGATTCAATTTTTGAACTAGGCTTTAACATTCCTTTTTACGGAAGCCATGTGAGCTTATTTACCATTTTAATGGCTATTTCATTAGTATTTTACACTAAAATTAATGGTTCACTTACAGGAGGCGCAATGACCGAAGGACCAATGGCAGCTCAAATGAAAATCATGATGTATATTATGCCTATCATGATGTTGTTTTTCTTCAACAGCTATTCTTCCGGCTTGAGCTACTATTATTTTATCGCAAACGTTACCTCAATTCTTCAAACACTTGTTATAAGAAAGTGGATTATTAATGAAGACTCCATCAGGCAAAAAATAGAAGCCAATAAAGTAAAACCACAGAAAAAGTCAGGTTTTGCAAAGCGTCTTGAGGAAATGTCGAAAAGACAACAAGAGATTCAAAAGAAGCGGAAAAAATAGTTTGGCAATACTTTTGCTAATTACCCTAAAATCAAACTTATGAAATATTTAGCCTATATTTTTATTCTTATAACTGTTGCTGCATGCAACAATAGTAAAGAGGTGGTTAGCACAAAAGATAACTCTGACAACACGAAGGTTGACAAAAAAATGGAAGCTATTGAAATGCATGCTTCGGACAATTTAATACTTAACAGCTTAGACACTCCTGATTCTTTAATAGCAAGCATAGAAAGAACGGCTTGTTATGGTACTTGCCCCGCATATATTATTAAGGTTTATAAAAGCGGATACGTTACCTATGAAGGAATTAATTTTGTGAAAAATGAAGGTATGTTTTATGCAAGAGTGAGTGAGGGTGTTTTAGACCTACTCTTGAGTAAGGCCAAAGAGGTAAATTACTCTGCTTTCAAAAATGAGTTTAATGAAGGAATGACAGACATTCCTTCCACCATTACACAAGTAAGACTTGATGGGAAAATAAAACAAGTAACCAATAGAGGTGGTGATGATCAGCAACTAATTGAATTTGAAAAGTATTTTGATAGCTTGTTTGCTAATATAAATTGGAAACCTTTAAAATAAATTAGTGTACCCATCTAAATCCTAAATTGAAGGTCTCTCCAAATCCGGCATTTTTTGCATTCCAAAAATTAGTGTAGAGCAATTCTATATTTAATCCATCAGTAAGTTGATACTTAAACCCAACTCCTGAATTGGTAAAGTTTGCATTAATAGGCCAATCATTGTTCGCACCATTTTTAGAATAAGCTACAAATCTTTGAGTGTGTTGAGACATGATATAAAATGTTACTTTTTTGTTTGGAAAATAACTCAAAAAGCAACTTGCAGGTAATTCTAATATTGAATGCTGATTACGCCCTTTTGCTAGCCTAAATAATAAATCAACTTCTGTAAACAACTGTAGTTTATTGTTGGCCATCATCTTGGTGTAAAAAAACTGATTCCACCATATATGCCTGTTCCACTCTATCCAGTAAAGATTAAAATCACCTTCAGGCGATTTAGGAAGAACAACAAAGTATGAACTCTGAATAGTAAAGTTTGGTAATTTTTTAAATGGCATTAACCTCACTCTTGGCGCTATATATGCTAACCCAAAACGAGTTGAGTCATTATTTTTAAATGCAAATGGTTCAGTAAGGTTTTGAAAACTCTCGGTAGAATTTGTAGATGAAGCTTTAAAATTCAAATCCACACCTAAATTAAACCTTGCACTTTTTGAAACACCATAAGTAAATTGTATAAGTGAACTAACAAAAGTGGTGCGAAACCCTGAAAAATTTTGTCCTATCCAATTTGATTTTGTTTCGGTATAAATAGAATTAAAAGACATTAACTCAATTTGTTTTTTCTTTAACAAAGAACCCGCTGTAAATGTTTGTATGGAGCTTTCTTGTTCAACATCAATGGTTTTTACATCATTCAAACTCCAATCATATAAATAATAAGAAACGGAAAAGTTTTCAGGAAGCTTTTCCGTTCTATACTTATTTATAAAATTCAAAATTGAACCTGATTCCGTTTCAAAATCTTCTTTATACCATTTAAATATTTCAGAAATCTCAATCTTTTTTTCATTTGAATTTACTTTAATAAAGTTTTTATCGTTTATAGCTACACTTGTTTGTCTATCTAATAAACTATCAAGGTGTAAAGAATAATATGCCTCATTAATAATTACCGGGCAACTTACCGCTCCACAAACTAAAGCAAAATGAAGTCTGGCATCACTAAACTCTTTTCTTAGAATTGAATTCTCAAGCTCATTAAGTGTAACAAGGTTTCCGGCTACATTAATCTTTTCCCTGTCAAAAAAACCATTGACATCCATGGGAGAATTAACCGGATAATTTTCAGTAATTAATTTTATTACGTAAAAATTATATACATTAATATAAAATGCTTTTTTCTCAGATTTATTCCATCCACTAATATCGGCAGAAGAGTATAACTCCGTTAAACGATTAACATCTGCTGTTTTAATACTAGAATAATCTACTTTACCATTTTTGACGTATGTTTGAAAAAAATCATTTGAAATATCAACGATTGTTTGTGAGAAAACAGAGAAAGAAAAGAATAAAAAAAAGATTAATGTAAACTTCATTCACAAAATTAAAATACATTTGAAGATACAAAAGAACAGATTTTTATACATACAATTTAAACTAAAAATAATATTATAACTTTAGTTTTTAAGAAAAAATAGATTTTTTGGAAAACATTGTCATCATAGGAAACGGGATTTCAGGTATAACTGCTGCAAGACATATCAGAAAAAAAAGCAATTTAAACATTACTGTTATTTCTTCTGAAACAAAGTACTTTTTTTCTAGAACAGCCCTTATGTATATTTACATGGGGCACATGAAGTTTGAACACACGCAGCCCTACGAACCTTGGTTTTGGGAAAAAAATAGAATTAATTTAATTCAGGATTATGTTGAAACTATTGATTTTAAAAACAAATCTCTTTCTTTAAAAAATGGGCAGCCTGTAAAATATGATAAGCTAATTTTAGCTGTGGGGTCGAAGCCAAATAAATTTGGCTGGCCAGGACAAGATTTAAAAGGTGTGCAAGGGCTGTATAGTTACCAAGACTTACTTGAACTTGAAGAAAACACTAAAAACGGAATTAAAAGAGCTGTAATAGTGGGTGGAGGCTTAATTGGAATTGAACTTGCAGAAATGTTACTCTCTAGAAATTATCCCGTTACATTTTTGGTAAGAGAAAAATCTTTTTGGGGAAATATTTTACCTAAAGAAGATAGCGAGTTAATAATGCGACACATGGCAGAACACCATGTAGATTTAAAAACTGAAACTGAGTTAAAAGAAATAATTCCTAACAACAACGGCAGGGTAAAATCAATTATAACAAATAATAGAGAAGAAATAGAATGTGAATTGGTAGGCTTAACAGCCGGAGTTAGCCCAAATATCGATTTTCTAAAAAATTCTGAATTAGATTTAGATAAGGGTATTTTAGTAAATGAATTTTTAGAAACCAATCAAAAAGATGTTTACGCAATTGGAGATTGCGCTCAGTTTAAACAACATCCTAAAAAAGACAGAAAACCTATTGAACAAGTGTGGTACACCGGAAGAATGATGGGTGAAACGGTTGCAAATACTGTTTGTGGAAAAAAATTAGCATACAATCCCGGTCATTGGTTCAATTCAGCTAAATTTTTTGATATTGAATACCAAACTTATGGTTGGGTATTTAACAAAGCACTTGAAAACGAAGAACATTTTTTCTGGCAAGATAAAACCGGAAAAATTGCAATTAGACTTGCCTACGATAAAGATTCACGCCTGTTTCATGGAATAAATACCTATGGGATAAGAATGCGGCACCATGCCTTTGACAAATGGTTAACCGAAAAAAGAACCGTTGAATACGTGCTGGAGCATTTAAAAGATGCCAACTTTGACCCGGAATTTTACACTAATTATGAAAGTTTAATATTAAATGAGTTCAACCTAAAAAATAATACCTATGTTAAACCCAAATCCAAAAGTTGGAAACGAATTTTGAGCTTTAATTCTTAATGAGGATACTTCAAAAAATAGGGTTAATTATTTTCATAATAGGCATTACTATTTTCACTATTTCTCCGTTCATAGGCAGTTATAAAGTAACAGACGACATTTTAAAAACAAATCTTTCCGAACAACAATATGCAAATCTTTCAAAAAAATTAAATGAAAAATTAGTAGGACAAAAATTTTCATTTGCATGGCAAATTTCAAGTGTTTTTGTAAATGAATATGAACTCAAAAATGAGGCATTCAAAAACAATCAAGAATGGGATAAAGTAATGTATGACAACCCTCAAGAAGTTGCATTATCTTTAACTAAGTCTTCTGCCACAGGTTTTTATGCAACCAATATTTTACTTTTCTTCTTATTAAGTTTTGGCTTTGGGGTGTTAGGTGCAATAATGTACTTTTTACCGGATGTTATTTTACTTGGTCCGCCCGGTATAAAAAATAATCATATTTACAGAAGACCTTCCACTAACAGAGGATTAATTGCCTATTTGGTTTTCGCATATTTAATTGGATTTTATATTTTACTTTACTTCTATCCGGCACAGCTCACAAACCAAATTCTTTTAGTTGACCCTTTAAGTTTGTTACTCAACGGAAATCCTGCCAGCAGATGGTTTTTGTATGGCGTATTATATTGTACTGTAATGCTAACCATGGGAGTTAGAATGTACATTAAATATCGTAACAATAAATATCAAATTGTTAGAACGACTTCTGTTCTGTTCTTTCAAGTTGCATTTGCTTTTTTAATTCCTGAATTGCTAATAAGGTTTAATATGCCATCCATGGATTTTAAAAATGCTTGGCCACTTAACTATAGTTTCTTTTTTGATTGGAACATCGATAACCTTTTAAACAGTGGCGCAATTGGAGCTTTTATGCTATTTTGGGGAATAGTGTTAACTCTTATTATTGTGCCTGTATTTAGTTATTTTTATGGAAAAAGATGGTATTGTAGTTGGGTGTGCGGATGCGGTGGATTAGCAGAAACACTTGGCGACCCATACAGGCAACACTCCAATAAAACATTAAAAGCCTGGAAGTTTGAAAGGTGGATAGTTCATGGCGTATTAGTTTTTGCAGTTGTAATGACAGGAGCTGCACTTTATACTTTTTTTACAAACCAAAACACGTTACTTGGAATAGAAACATATAGCATACAAAAAGCCTATGGTTTTTTAATAGGGTCTATTTTTGCGGGAGTAATAGGTACAGGTTTTTATCCCATTTTTGGAAATAGAGTTTGGTGTCGGTTTGGTTGTCCTTTAGCCGCTTACATTGGTATTATTCAACGATTTAAATCAAGGTTTAGAATTACAACCAACGGAGGACAATGCATTTCATGTGGTAATTGCTCTACCTATTGCGAACAAGGAATAGATGTAAGGTGGTATGCACAAAGAGGTGAAAACATTGTAAGAGCTTCATGTGTAGGTTGTGGAGTTTGTTCGGCAGTTTGCCCAAGAGGAGTACTTAAATTAGAAAACGGTCCTGAACAAGACAGAATAATAGAAAACCCTATTATTATTGGCAATGATGGTATTAAATTAAATTTATAATGCCATTAAAGTTTATATCAATACTAACTATTTCCTTTTTAGTTTTTCAGAACATTCATGCTAATGATAGCACTAAGTATTTTAGGAGTTATTACACTAATAATGTTATAAAATCAGAGGGTTGGTTAGTTAACGGTGAAAAAAATGAATGGTGGAAAGAATACTATAAAAATGGTCAGCTAAAATCTATTGGTCAATACTCTTATGGATTGAAAACCGGATGGTGGAAGGAGCTTTTTAGCAATGGAACTATTCATTTTGAAGGAGCTTTTAAAGAGGGAGAAAAAAATGGATATTGGAAATTTAATTTCGCTAATGGAAATATAATGGCAGAAGGATATTTTTTAAAGGATGTTAAACAAGGCTATTGGATTTATTATGATAGTAATGGTTCAAAAATAGCCGAAGGAACTTATACATCCGGTACAATGGACGACTATTGGAAGTTTTATGAAAAAGGAATAATTAAAAGAGAAGGCATGTATGAAATGGGCAAAAAAACAGGTTATTGGCATTTTTATAATCCTGACAAACTTTTGAATTACGATTAGCATTGAAAGAAGAAAAGAAAATAGGCGTTATTATTCCGGCTTTTAATGAAGAAAACTCTGTTGGAAATGTAATAAAAGACATTCCTAAATGGGTAGATAAAATAGTTGTAGTAAACAATAACTCAACTGACGAAACAAAAATTAAAGCAGAAAATTGCGGAGCTATAGTAATAGATGAACCCATAAATGGCTACGGAAGAGCTTGTTTAAAGGGAATACAGTTTTTTAAAAGTAGTGAAGAAAAACCGGATATTATTGTTTTTATTGATGCAGATTATTCAGATTATCCCGAAGAAATGGAACAACTAGTAAAACCTATACTTATTGAAAATGTAGATTTGGTAATTGGCTCAAGAGCTTTAGGAAAAAGAGAAAAGGGCTCAATGACATTTCCACAGATTTTTGGTAACTGGTTAGCTACATCTTTGCTTAAATTAATATACGGCATAAAATATACCGACCTTGGTCCTTTTAGAGCGATTAAGTTTGAAAAGTTGTTAGCATTAAATATGGCTGATAAAACTTATGGCTGGACTGTAGAAATGCAATTAAAAGCGGCTAAGCAAAAAATGAAAATAACAGAAGTGCCGGTAAACTACCGGAAAAGAATTGGTTTCTCTAAAATTTCAGGAACCGTAAAAGGAACTATTTTAGCAGGCTATAAAATACTCACCACCATTTTTAAATATATGTAATTTGGAGTTATTGCTGATTATATTATACGGTCTTGCATTACTATTCATATTTTCTTACAGCATAGTACAAATTAATCTAGTTATAAATTACATTAAAAGTAAAAAGAATGAAAAAGCAAAACTTGACATTTTAGATATTACCGACATTAATAAAATCCCTCATGTTACCATTCAACTACCAATTTACAATGAATTATATGTTACAAATAGGCTAATAGACGCAGTAGCAAGCCTAAACTATCCTACAGAAAAATTAGAAGTTCAAATATTAGATGATTCAACAGATGAAACTGTTGAATTAATAACTGAAAAAGTAAAAGAGTGGGAACAAAAAGGAATAAACATTATTCATTTCAGAAGAGAAAACAGAGATGGATACAAAGCCGGAGCTTTAGCAGAAGGTTTAAAGTCTTGTAAAGGAGAGTTTGTAGCAATATTTGATGCTGACTTTGTCCCTGATAAAAACTTTCTGATACATACAATTCCGCACTTTAAGGACAGTAGTGTGGGAGTTGTACAAACAAAGTGGGAACATTTAAATAAAGATTACTCATTATTGACGAAACTACAAGCTTTTGGGTTAGATGCTCATTTTTCCATAGAGCAAAGAGGCAGAAATTATGGAGGACATTTCATTAATTTTAATGGTACTGCGGGTATTTGGAGAAAGAAATGTATTGTAGATGCCGGTGGTTGGCAGGCAGATACCTTAACCGAAGACTTAGATTTAAGTTATAGAGCCCAATTAAAAAAATGGAAATTTATTTATCTGGAAAATGTTGGCTCTCCGTCTGAACTTCCGGCTGCGATGAATGCACTAAAAACACAGCAATACAGATGGACAAAAGGAGCTGCAGAGTGCACTAAAAAACTACTGCGAAATGTTTTAAAATCCGAACACCTTACATTTAAAACTAAAGTACATGCCATTTTTCATTTAATGAACAGCAGTGTATTTCTAACCATAATTTTTACTGCCTTAGCTAGTATGCCTATTCTATTTATTAAAAATAATACTTCTGAATACAATCACTTATTTCAATACGCTGCGGTGTTTCTTTTTAGCCTGGTATTTCTAGCTATTTTTTACTTTGTTTCATCCGTAGGAAATAAAAAAATCAGACTCGTTGATATTCTTTTATTTATGTTTTACTTCCCTCTTTTTCTCTCCGTTTCAATGGGGCTTTCGTTACATAATGCAATTGCCGTAATTGAAGGTTATATTGGAAAAAAAAGTGCTTTTATAAGAACTCCTAAGTTTAATATAATTACAAAAACTGATAAATGGGAAGGCAATAAATATTTAGTAAGTAATATATCTCTTTTAACCATTTTTGAAGCGCTACTCTGTATTTACTTTTTAGTTGGAATTTTTTACGCCTTTAAGTTTCATGATTTTGGGCTGCTTCCTTTTCACATCATGTTAGCCTTTGGGTTTGGATATGTAACCTATTCCTCTGTTTATCACTCCAAAATATCGGTTAAAAAGATATGAAAGATGCCAAAGAAAAAATAATTCTTTTCTTCGCCTCACTTCTATACTTTTATTGTGCCTATTACCTAAAACGAAATGACTTCGGAATTTTAATTTCTTGTTATACTCTACTATTCACAGCTTATATTTATGTTATAAAAAGTAAAACAATTAGGTTTAAAGAAATAATTGCATTCGCCATTTTTTTTAGATTAATTTTTTTATTTTCTATTCCCCCACTTAGTGATGATTTTTATCGTTTTATTTGGGATGGAAGAATGATTCTTGATGAGATTAACCCTTATTTAATTTTACCTTCAGAATTTATTCAAACTACTTCTGATAAAGAATTTCATTTCCTATTTGAGAATATGAATTCTCAAAGTTATTTTACGGTTTACCCACCCGTTAATCAGCTGTTTTTTGGCTTGGCAAGTTTTATTGGAAACGGAAACATTTATTTTGAAATTATTGCACTACGTAGTTTTATAATTTTAGCTGAAATTGGCACAATAATAATGCTTCCTAAGCTTCTGGAGCAATTCAACTTAAACAAAAATCTATCGCTTTTATATCTTTTAAATCCACTTATAATAATTGAGTTAACCGGAAATTTACACTTTGAAGGAGTAATGATTTTTTTCCTTATCACAGCAATCTATTTTCTAATTAAAAGCAAACTTCTTCTCTCCTCTTTATTTTGGACGTTGGCAATTGGAACAAAGCTCATCCCATTGATGTTTCTTCCTATTCTAATCAAGGTAGTTGGAGTGAAAAAATCATTATACCATTATACTTTTACTATATTAGGTTGTATTCTTCTGTTTCTTCCATTTCTATCTCATGAACTAATTAGTAACTTTTTTTCGAGTATCGATTTATACTTTCAGTCTTTTGAATTTAATGCCAGCATTTACTTTTTGGTAAGAGAAATAGGTTACTGGGTAAAAGGTTGGAATACTATTCAATTTATTGGGCCGGCTATGGCAATCGTCACCTTTTTAGGTATAATTTCAATCTTATTTTTTTACAAAAAGAAGTCAGACAAAAGCTTTCTAACTGCTTGCTTTTTTGCCTTTATGCTTTATTTATTAATGGCCACAACTGTTCATCCTTGGTATTTATCTACGCTACTATTTTTTGCAGTTTTTACAAGATATCAATGGATAGCAATAGCATGGTCGTTTTTAGTGGTACTCAGTTACGGAGCATATTCGGGTGATGAATATTCTCAGAATTTAATGCTAGTATCAGTAGAATATCTTTTGCTTTTTACAGTTATGATTTGGGTTCTTTATAAAGAAAAACAAACTATCCGCCAATACTAATCATTGGTCGGTTTTTTTGATATTCTTTTTGAGCAGAATTTTCTTTGAAATCAACCAATCCTCCTCTGGAAAAGGCTTTATTAATAAATGCCTCTTTAATAAATAACGTTAAGTCTCCACCATTTTTTAATACACTTAGTATATCCTTTTCTTTTTGGTCGAAAAGACAATTCTTTAATTTACCGTCAGCGGTAATTCTAATTCTATTACATCCGCTACAAAAAGGTTTTGTAATTGTGCTTATGATTCCAAAACTTCCCTTTGAATCAACTATTTTATAATTGTGAGAGGTAGAATCGATTGCATCGTTCAGCTTTTTGTAATTATAACTCTTCGATATTTTTTCGAGAATTTCTTTTTCAGAAACTGTTTTGGAATAATCCCATTGATTGTCTTTAAATGGCATAAATTCAATAAATCTACAGTCAACATTATACTTTAAAGTTAACTCAACAAAAGGTAAAATTTCATGTTCATTAAGCCCTTTAATTAATACCATATTTAATTTTAATGGCACTTCATTTTTTAGTAACAAGTTGATGTTTTGTTTTACCTTTTCAAAGTAGTTTCTACCCGTAATAGAATTAAAAAGCTTTTCATCAAGAGTATCTATACTAAGATTGACACTAACATCTGACTTCACTAATGAGTCAATATATCTGTCCACAAAAAAACCATTTGTTGTAACAGATAATTTAGTGTTTAACGTAGAAAGTTGATCTAAAATTGAATTAAAATCTTTTCTCAGTAAAGGCTCTCCTCCTGTCAAACGAATTTTAGTAACTCCCAACTCAACAAAAGCTTTCGCTAATTCAAAAATTTCATTAGCAGACATTAAGTTTTTTTGAGGTAAGAATTTCATGTTTTCATGCGGCATACAGTAAGTGCAACGCATATTACATTTATCAATTAATGATATACGTAAATAAGTATGTTTTCTATCAAAGCTATCTACAATCACTACTTTGGTATTGATTTAAAAATATGAAAGCAATGAGGAAAAAGAGCCTGCATACTTTCTTTAACCCCACCTATTGAACCAGGAAGTGTAAGTATTAAAGTATTATTTATTAAACCTGCCACTCCTCTAGAAAGCATAGAATAAGGCATTAGATTTTGTCCAAAACTTCTGGACTGTTCCATTATTCCGGGAACTTCCATTGTAAGCATGCCTTTAACTACATCCGGAGTAATATCAGATTTGCTTACGCCTGTTCCGCCACAAACAATAACAATGTTTGCACTTTCTTTTAGCGCATTAATAGTATTTTCAATTTCAATTTTATCATCATTTACAAGACTTCTGTTTACAACCGAAATTCCTAAACCAGATAATTTATTTTCCACTAATGGCGTAACTTTATCTTCTCTTTGGCCGGAAACAATTTTTGATGAAACAACTAAAATAGAAGCTGTTAACTCTTGTAGAAAATCATCTTTAAAGTCTGACTTTCCTCCTTTCTTTTCCAATAATTTTATTTCAGATATACTAACATTTTTATCAATGGGTTTAAGCATATCATATATATTTAATGCAACAACAGAAGCTCCATGCATGGCTTCAACCTCTACTCCGGTTTTGTAAATAGTTTTAACCAGTACTTTAACAATTATAGTTAGTTTGTCTATTTCATATTCAATAGCGGCATGCTCTATGGGAATTGGGTGACAGTCAGGTAAAATTTGAGGCGTTTTTTTAATTCCCAACAAACCCGCTGCTTTACTCATTTCAAAAACATTTCCTTTAGGTACAGTTCCTTGTTTTATAGCTAGAATAGTTTCTTCACTACCTACCTTTACAACAGCTTGTGCCACAGCAGTTCTTAGCGTATTTGTTTTTAGCGTAATATCTACCATTATATTTTATTTACTTTCCACTGATGTTCACCTGTTTCAAAAATTTCCTTCCCCCAAATAGGTAAATCAGTTTTAATTTTTTCAACTAATTGTTTACTAGCTTTGTAGGCAGTTTCTCTATGAGCACTGCTCACAAAAACAGCCATGCACAATTCATTTGCTTTTATATTGCCTAAACTATGAAAAAGAAAAATAGAAAGTAAATCAAATTCATTTTTAATCTCTGCAACAATTAACTTAAATTGTTGTTCTACCATTGGTTCATAAGCAGTAAATTCAATAGCAGAAACTTTTTCACCATTGATAACATCAGGTCTTATTTTTCCTGTAAACAAAATTTGAGCTCCAGTATTATTATGTGCATCAGCCTCATATAGCTCACTAATATGGGTAGCCGTAATAGCTCCTTGTATGAATTTAATCTCACTCATCATCCACCGGAAAAAGGAGGCAAAAATGCTATTTCATCATTTTCCTCCAATGCTTTTTCTTCAACAAATTTATGATTTACAGCTACTTTAAATTTCACATCAAAACTACTTTCCCATCTATTTAAAAATTCACTCAGCAAAGTTCCTTCTTCAATATTTATGACATCAGAACTACGGTTCATTTTTTCTGCAAGCACACCAAAATATTTTACGGTAATTCTCAATGAATATCTGGTTTTTCGTTTATATTTTTTAGAAGTGGTTCAAAACCATCTGCATTAAACTCTTTAAAATTACATTTTTTTACACTCTCCATCACTTTATATTGTCCTTCAATAATATTTTGTCTAATAATGGGCAGACAAGATTTACCATATATTCCAATCAAAGGGTGGGATTTTACAATAAAAATTTCCTCATGATTATAGGCGTCTATAAGTGCTTGATAAAATTTTGAGTCAAGCAACGGATAATCACAGCAAGTAATTAAAACGCTATCAGATTTAGCATCTTGTAAGCATGAATATATGGCTCCAATTGGCCCTATATTTTGATACTGGTCATTTACTACTTCAAGCCCAAGTTTTTTATGTGAAGGATTAGATGAGGAAATTTTAATCTCCATGGATAGTTGAGATAAGTAATCAATAGTCCATTGAATCATAGGTTTTCCTTTAAAAACCATTGTAGCTTTATCTTCGCCCATTCTAGAGCTTTTTCCACCCGCTAATATATAAGTCTCTGTAATCAAAAAAACAACATTTTTATTCCTGCTACTAACAATACAACAGACAATAAATTAAACACCACTCGTTTTGAAAATTTTATGCTTCCAAAATAAGAACCAATAAACCCTCCCAAAACAATAGCGATAATAAATGGTAAAAATTCAATCAAATCAATTACTAATACTTTTGTTTCTCCGGTAAAGAAACCCACTAAACCGAATAAAGAATTTATCCATATAAAAGCAGCTGATGTTGCCGCTGTTTGTTTAGCATCAGCCCAACCCAGCCATAAAATAATAGGTGAGAGAATTATACCACCGCCTATTCCTATAAGACCTGAAAAAAACCCAATAACGGCTCCTATAAATAATGCTAAGAATAGATTGCTTTTTTTATCTGACTTACTTACCTCTTTTTCGCTTGTGAAAAATAAAAACTTGACAGCGCTTAATAACAAGAAACAACCTAACAAAATTTTATACAACCATTCATTTAAACCTAAATATCCTCCGAAAAAAGCAAAAGGAATAGAGCTAATAATAAAAGGTGTTAATAGTCTTAGTCTAAAAAAACCTGCCCTAAAAAAAAGATAAAATGAAATGCCGGCTACCACTAAGTTCATACTTAATGCTAGTGGCTTGAGTAAAGTTGCCTGAATTCCAATTAAAGAAAAAACAGCTAAATAACCGCTTGCTCCTCCATGCCCAACTGATGAGTACAGTGAAGCAACTAAAAGCAAAATTATAGATATTAAAACTATATTATCCAATACATTGTTTGTAAAGTTAGGACTAAAACCTAGTAGTACTTCTAAAAATGGGAAGATAAAAATAATCTATATTTGGAAATCTAAATAAACTTTAATAACGTATAGCTAAATAAATAAATTAAAAATTGTTATGTCAAAACCATATTACGTAGACGAAGACCTAAAAAAGTTTGGTGAAATAACCGAGTGGCAAAAAGAATTAGGAGATAAGTACTTTGATTATTATACTTCTGTTTTTAAAGAAGGTGCTCTTACCGAAAGAGAAAAGTCATTAATTGCTCTAGCTGTGGCCCATGTTGTTCACTGCCCGTATTGTATAGATGCTTACTCAAAAGACTGTGTACAAAAAGGCTGTGATGAAGAACAAATGATGGAAGCTATTCATGTAGGTGCAGCCATCCAAAGTGGTGCCACTTTAGTTCACGGTGTACAAATGATGAACAAAGTAAAAGACATTAGTATGTAATTATGGCTTTAGCAACAAAATCATTAGCCTCAAGACAAAGTGACCTTTCTAACCCTAAAGAACAGATTAGAATACTTAGTGACAACCAATCTGTGGGAGTAAAATCTTTTACTGAAAAATTACAGCAAATAGATTTGTTTCCTCTAAAACCTACACAACTTAATATTTTTCAAGTGAATGTAGGTAAAATGTGCAACCAGGTTTGTAAGCACTGCCATGTAGATGCCGGGCCAGACAGGAAAGAAATAATGACTAAAGAAACGATGCTGTTGTGTCTAGATGCTATAAAAAAATCAACTGTTCATACGGTTGACTTAACAGGTGGAGCACCCGAAATGAATCCTGATTTTAGGTGGTTTGTGGAAGAAATATCTAAGCTCGGAAAAAAAATTATTGTGAGATGTAACTTAACTATTATTGTTGCTAACCCTAAATACAACGACTTGCCAGAATTCTTTAAGAAACATAAGGTAGAAGTAGTTTCTTCACTACCCTATTTTTCTGCAAAAAGAACCGACTCACAAAGAGGAGAAGGTGTTTTTGAAAAGTCCATTAAAGCATTAAAAATGCTAAATGATGTGGGCTATGGAAAAGAAGGAAGCGGATTAATTTTAAATTTAGTTTATAACCCGACAGGTGCCTTTTTACCAGCTAGTCAAGAAGGATTGGAAAAAGAATTTAAGAAAAAACTGAGCGAAGGTTGGGGAATAGAATTCAACTCTCTTTTTGCGATTACCAATATTCCTGTTAGCCGATTCTTAGAATATTTAATAGTAAGTGATAATTATGAAGATTATTTAACCGAATTAGTAAATGCTTTCAATCCGGCTGCTGCTTTGGGAGTTATGTGCAGAAATACCATTTCTGTAAGCTGGGACGGTTATCTTTACGATTGTGATTTTAATCAAATGCTTGATTTAAAGTTTTCAGGAAACACTCCTCAGCATTTAAAAGATTTTAATGACAAAAAACTTGTTGAACGAAACATTATTATCAACCAACATTGCTTTGGATGTACAGCAGGAGCTGGTTCAAGTTGTGGCGGTGAAGTAGCAAAATAATTATATTAACTAACTATTAATTCATACATGAAAACTTATTTAGAAACTACTAAAAACGTATATAAAGAAGCAGCCGAAAAACCGGATGTTGGTCTTTGTTGTACAACCACACCAATATGGCAGCTACCGGGTTTAGACATTCCAAAAATTATGTTGGAAATGAACTATGGATGTGGGAGTACGGTAAATCCAAGAGATTTAGTTAACAATCCAAAAATTCTATATGTAGGTGTAGGTGGAGGAATGGAGCTTTTACAGTTTGCTTATTTCAATAGAAATAAAGGAGGCGTTGTTGGAGTGGATGTAGTTGATGAAATGATTGAAGCAAGCGCTAAAAACTTCCTTGAGGCTGAAAAATTAAACCCTTGGTTTAAATCTGAATTTGTTGACCTAAGAAAAGGCGATGCACTTAGTTTACCTGTTGAAGACAATAGCATTGATGTAGCAGCTCAAAATTGCTTATTCAACATCTTCACACATGAAGATTTAAAAAAAGCATTAAGTGAAATGTACAGGGTTTTAAAACCCAATGGTAGATTAATTATGAGCGACCCAACTTGTGAGCAAGTTATGCCAGAAAACCTTAAAAATGACGAACGATTAAGAGCTTTGTGCATTAGTGGCTCTCTACCTTTACGGGAATATGTAAAAATGATAACGGATGTAGGCTTTGGAACAGTTGAAATCAGAGCTAAAAGACCATATCGAATTCTTTCCCCTAATCATTACGATTGTAATGAATTAATATTTATTGAAAGCGTTGAAGTTTGCGCCATTAAAGACCCAATGCCTTCTGACGGACCATGCGTGTTTACAGGTAAAACAGCTATCTATTTTGGCAATGAAGAATGTTTTGATGACAACAAAGGACATATTTTAATGCAAAACACTCCTTTATCGGTTTGTGATAAAACTGCAGCCGCATTAAAATCAACCGGAGAAAAAGATATTTACATTACTGATTCCACCTATTTTTATGATGGTGGTGGGTGCTGTTGAGCTTTTTAGCTTTTGGCATGGGAATTGTTAAAGAAGTGTTAAATTTTTAAACTTTTGAATATGAAAAAAATAATACTTCTTATTGCAATAGCAGCTTTCAGTTTAAACTTAAACTCCCAAACAGTGCGAACATCAACAAAAAATGGGGCTTGGAATGACCCTACAGTTTGGTCACCTAATGGTGTTCCAACGCCCAATGACTCCAGGGCTGAAATTAATCATCAGGTTTCTTATTCAGGTCATTTATTTATGCTACCCGATTGCGTAGTAATTAAAACAAATGCATGCCTCTTTGCAACTAACAGCACAGATACTTTAACTTTGGGTTCCGGAGATGGTTTTCATAATTTAGGATATACTTCAACTGGCACTTTTATCACATCAGGCATCTTATACAATAACGGTGACATTAAAGTTTTTGGCGACATGCATCAGTCTGATGATTTTTATAATGATAATAATGGGAAGTTAGATGCCGGAACAATTAATACTAGTGGTACGGTAACAAATAATGGAGAAATTAAATGTAATAATTTTACCAACTCAGCGGCAATGGTTGGTAATGGAAAAATGTGCATAGCAAATTGTTTTATTAACTCTTCTTCTATTAATGGAACAATGGATATTTGTGATGCTACTACTACTATATGTGACCAAAATGTTGGCACTATTGGTTCTTCTATAACTTATTGCCAAGCTTCACCTTGCTCTGGAGTTTCAAGTAACTGCACATCTACTTCGATAAAAGAAATTGAGAAAGCTAATATTAAAGTGTTTCCTAACCCTGCAGATAATGAAATTCACTTTTCAACCACCGATAAAATAAGTTCAGTGACTTTATTTGATTTAACTGGCAAAGTCATTATCAACCAAAAAGAAATATATTCTAATTTTATTTCAGTTAACACTTCTGAGTTAAATACAGGCATTTATTTTTATTCCATAAAACTTGTGTCGGACATTCAATTGAATGGTAAAATATATTTAAAAAAATAAAAAAGTGGGAAGCCATTTATTGGCTTCCCTCCTTAAACTTTATCCTTGTAGAAATACCAGCACTAATAAACCAAGTAGGGTTTTGGTTAAAAAAATCTCCTCCTCCAAACATATCCAGCTGAATGTCGTTGTTTAATAGAAAGGCAAAACCAGCATCAAACTGAGGGTTGTCAATTGAGTTTTTTGACACTGTTTCAAAATGCTCAACAAATAAAGAGAACTTATCACCTAGCGCATAACTTAAATTTATAACATATTCGTATGAAGGCTGATTGCTGCCATTCCATATAAACCTAGAATTAGTCACCAAGCCAAATTTTTCAGAAATTTTTTGTGCGGTAGCTACACCAAAAATAGAATTAGGAATTTTTCCTCTAAAATCACCGGAAAGTAAATTTAAACCCATGTCATACTGCACTCCAACTCCCGGTAAATAACCTTTTTTCTTACATAAATTTACCCTAACAGCTGCCAATGCATTGCTAAAGCCATCATTATATCCATAATTCAGAGGGGTAATTGTATAACTTTGAGATGTATAGTTTCCTGCTATACTTAATTCTACTTTATTAGAAACTCCCATTCTTAATCTAAATGGAAATGAATTGGATGAATTAAAAACTGGAGCATTTGTGGTAGAGGTAGCATAATCATAACCTGCTTGTAGTTAATAAACATCCTCTCCCAACGATAAAATACCGTTTGCTTGTCCTGGTCTTCCGCTTTGAATAGTTTCACGATATTGACTGAAACAATTTGTATTTAACAGCGTTAAAATAATTACAATCACTCTCATTATTATTTTTCTGTTCCAATATTAAACAATGCATCACCTTTGTTTACAACTGGTGCTGTATTTACACAAAAAACATAGCCCGATATTGGTGCTTTAATTTTTCGCTCCACAAAACCATAAGGGTCAGAAATTTGTCCAATAGTTTTTCCTTTTTCAACGTAGCTACCATTAATCGTAAAAGAGATAAACATTCCTGAATTAGACGCTCTTACCCATTTTGAATCATTTAACAAGATGCTTTCATTTTTTTTAAGCTCTAAATCATCCGGTAATTTAGTAATCATACCCAAATGCTTCATTACTTTTAAGGTGCCTGCAAAACCATCTTTCACTGCATTAGGTTTTAGCATTAATGATTTTCCTCCCTCAAATAAAAGCATGCATTTTTTCATTTCGTGTGCAGTTTTTCTGAAAGAGCTATTTCTAAAAGGAGAGTCTATAATAAACTTTGTATTAAACACTTTAGCTAACTCAAGGGCTCGTTCATCTTTAAAAACACATCTTATTTGAGGATGGTTAGAACGCTGTGCTCCACCGGTATGAAAGTCAATAGCATAATCGACAGAAGGTAAAATTTCATTGGTAATTCTATAAGCAAGTCTGCTGGCTAAGGAACCTTTTAAAGAACCGGGAAACATTCTGTTTAAATCTTTACCGTCAGGAAAAGAACGACTTAAATTTAAAAAACCAAATGCATTGATTACAGGAATAGTAATTAATGTTCCGCTTTCAACTTTATATAGTTTTTTTGCGTTTATTCTTCTTATGATTTCAATTCCGTTAAGCTCATCGCCATGAATTCCGGAAATCAAAAGTAGAGTTGGACCTTTCTTTTTGGCTCTATAAACCAAAATAGGAATAGAGATACTTGTTCCTGTATGAAGTTTAGCAACCTCTAGCTCTATTACCGATTTTTTATTAAAAGGTATTTCTTGCCCTAATATTTTCACAGAAACTGAGTTTTATTTTTGAACACTTCGTTCTACAAACTTGATAATTTCTCCGGCAATGTTATTTCCGGTGGCATGCTCAATCCCCTCTAAACCCGGAGAAGAATTAACTTCTAGGATTAAAGGTCCTCTGGCAGACTGAAGCATATCTACACCCGCAACATCTAACTTCATCGCTCTAGCAGCTTCAATGGCAGCTTCTTCTTCTTCTGAAGACAACTGTATTACATTTGATGTGCCACCTCTGTGTAAGTTAGAACGAAACTCACCATCTTTTGCCTGACGCTTCATGGCTCCTACCACTTTTCCGTCAACCACAAAAGCTCGTATATCTGCTCCTTTGGCTTCTTTTATATATTCTTGTACTATAATCCTGGCTTGTAATCCATTAAATGCCTCAATAACAGATTTGGCTGCGTTTTCTGTTTCAGCCAATACAACTCCTAGACCTTGCGTTCCTTCCAAAAGTTTTATTATACATGGTGCTCCTCCTATAGATTTTAATACATCATCTACATTTTTAGAGTAATTGGTAAACACTGTTTTTGGTAATCCCAATCCTGCTCTTGATAGAATTTGTAAACTTCTAAGCTTATCTCTTGAACGAACTAATGCCTGTGATTCCGTTGTAGAAAAAACTTTCATCATTTCAAACTGACGAACAACTGCAGTTCCATAAAATGTAACCGAAGCTCCGATTCTAGGAATTATGGCATCAACTCCATTTACTTCTTCTCCTTTGTAATGAACGGATGGCTTTCTCTGCTCAATTATAATGTTGCAGTTTAGGTGGTCAATAACGCTAATATCATGTCCGGCCTTTTCGCCTTCTTCAACTAATCTTTTTGTAGAATAGAGTTTACTCCCTCTGGATAATACAACTATTTTCATTTATGGTAAATAGGTTAATGGATTTTGGGTAATTTTTTTATGCTTAAATGAAAGGTCGTATTTACCCGGGTCAACTATAAATTTACCGGCTAATGCTTTTCTACCAATTAACACCGGAAATTTCATTTCTCTTCTCTTTGCTAATGAAACTTCGGTAGGATAAACTTTACCAAACATTTGTAGATGAGTTTTTATAATATATCTAATTTCACTTTCTCCGTTTGCTACCCTAATTTTCTTCTTTTTAAACTCGGTAAATACATATTTCTTTCCTGTATATAACGAGTGCTTAGGGTCTAATAAAATAATTGTAAGCACTTTTTTCTTGTTTAAAACTTCCACTTCCGCATAACTACAATGAATGCTGGAAGTATAAGCTCCTGTGTCCACCTTTGCGGGAACATTAAAAAGTCCGAAATCAGGAAAATCAACTTTATCTTTTCTTCCTATTACAGTTTTTTTTGCCATAGGTTTTATTTTATGCGTCTAATTTAGGTTATTTACGCAATTAATTTACAAACTGACGGTAATAGTATGATAAAAAACTTCTTTTCATTCTCAAAATTATCTATCCTAATTATTCTAATCGGTTGGTTTTACCACATGAATAATATTAAACCATGGAATGGAAATGGCACTATTGTTTCTGACGTTATTTCTTACTACTCTTACTTACCGGCAACATTTATATACGATGACCCACATTTTAATTTTATTGATACTCTTTCTGATGAATATGTAAAAAGTAAAATATGGATACTCACTTCTCCTGAAGGATTTCGGCATCCAAAAATGAGTCTTGGTTTATCTTTAATGTATTCTCCTTTTTTTGGGATTGCGCACTTTATAGCAAAAAACTCTTCCTACACTGCTAACGGATATTCCCTACCTTATGAAATATTAATCTGCTTAAGTGCTTTTTTTTATGCCTTCATAGGTATTTTACTGCTTCGGAAAATTCTACTCAATTATTTCAGTGAAAAGATAACAGCTTTATCATTACTGGTTTTGGCATTTGGAACTAATTTGTTTTTTTATGTAACGGTATGGGGACCTATGTCTCATGCCTACAATTTTTTTCTATTGATTTTACTTTTATATGCAACTATTAAGTGGCATGAAAAACCAAAATTTATTTACTCCATAATTATTGGATTTTGCATAGGATTAGCAACTGTAGTAAGACCTACTAATTTACTTTTTGCTTTAGTTCCAATACTTTATAACGTATATAACTATAAAACACTTCTCATTAAACTTAGAATTATAGGAAGGAACATGGTTCATGTTTTAGTAATAGCAATAATATTCATTATACCTCTAATACCTCAACTAATTTATTGGAAAGTGGTAACCGGAAGTTTTATTTATTGGTCATATACCGATGAAGGCTTTCACTTTTTAAACCCAAAGCTTCTTCCCGGATTTTTTGGATTCAGAAAAGGTTGGCTTATTTACACTCCTATAATGATTTTCAGTTTGATTGGACTTTATTGGCTAAGAAGAGTTAGAGAGTATGCTTTTCTTATTCCGGCTTATTTATCGATAAGCATTTATGTTATTTTAAGTTGGTGGTGTTGGTGGTATGGAGGAAGTTTTGGAATGAGAACCTTTATTGATTTTTATGGGCTTTTAGCCATTCCTTTATGCCTATGTTTTGAAAAAATATTTGAAATAAAAAGGCAGTATATCATTAAGTTTATATCTGCAATTGCTATTCCATTTTTTATTAGTTTAAACATATTTCAAACATGGCAATATCGAATAACTCTAATTCACTGGGATAGTATGAACTATGAACTATATAAAGCAGTATTTTTGAAAAGACATTTTCCAGAAAACTATGAAGAACTTAAAACTCCGCCTGACTACGAAAAAGCAATGATTGATGAAGAGGAAGATTACCGCTAGTTTTTAATGATTTTTAGTGTTTCTGAAAAATTCCTACCTGTTAATTTTAATATATATACTCCATTAGTGAGATTAGAGTAATCTAGACTTTCCTTTTGATGAAAAAGCCTGTCAGTTTTAACTAATTTGCCTGAAACATCAAACAAAACAGCTTCAATGTTAATTTTTTCGTTACCATCTATTTGAAAATTTATATTGACAATACCGGATGTTGGGTTAGGATAAATCTTACAATTATTGGTAGAAATAATTTGTTCGTTAATTGATGAAGGAGAAAAAAGGTTTATTCCTATTTCATTAAAGCCAATGCCTTTCATATGATACAAGCTATGATAATGTACTTTAATGTATCCGCTATAAGATGAGTTAAAGTAGAGCAACACGCTTGTTCTTTCTCCCGGGAATAATGTCAGCGTATCCGACTTTTCTGTCGGGTTTAAGATTCTCCCATCACTTGTAAAAAATGTAGCATTTAATTGAGAGGGAAACTCATATTTAACAGCCGAGTATCCCAGGTTTATTAGTCGCAATAAAACTGTATCTCCGGCTTGAGCCTGTATTACTTGAGAAGAATCTTGAAAAAGTTGATTTTTTTCAATTCCATTTATTAAAAATCTATCCGGCTTATATTTATTAAAAGGTCCTATACTCATATAATCATCGTTCCATGATTTTTGCATATCAGAAGAGAAGTAAATATATTCTTTGGTGTAAGTTGGGCCTCCTGTATAAACTTGATTAACTCCTCCTTGAGCTTTTACTATAAAAGCCCCATACATTCCCATAGTAACGTGCAGAGTGGATGTTACATGGCAATGGTACATATAATTACCTGCATGTTTTGCTACAAATCTATAATTACCTGTGTCTACATGAGGAGAAACAAAATAAGACAAATGTGGTACTCCATCATTAGCTTGGTCAGCATCTAGTCCGTGCATATGAATAGTATGTCCCTCACCTGAAGTATTGTACATAACAATATGAACGGAGTCACCTTCGTTCACAACTAAAGTAGGTGAAGGAAGTTTTGGTTTTGGCGTGCCTTCACTATTGTAAAATGAGTATCCCCAAATATTTGTTGTATCGTTATTATCTAAAAAATGAATGCCATCCATTTTTGATACTAATTCAAACGTTTTTTGGGGTTGACTATAAACCAACGAACAACTAGCTAATATGAAAACAACAATCCACTTCATGGCATAATATGAAACATAGTTATCATTCCTCCGGGATAATTCCCTCCATTTGTAACCGAAATTAAATTGTGGTCATGAATAGGATACATGCCGGGTTGGTCGGGCACAACCCTTGTCATAAGCACTTCATCTGTGTACAGAGCAATGCTATCTTTTGACCGACCAATTTTATGTGGTTCTTTATTGGATTTTAATATGAGTATGTGGTATCCGTGAGTGTGCATAGCATGGTGGTATAAACCACTATTAACCATATATACAATTATTGTATCACCAACATTACCTACAATTTTAGAAAGACTATCTGTTTTAGTATCAGGATAACTTTTACCATTAACGGTAAAGCAATTTGGAAGATATGATGAGGTTGGGGTAACTGAGTTAAAAAGTTTGTCATTCCAATCTGTCATAAACTCTCTTACATTTAACACATAATGTTTATAATTATAGTCCTTTACAACCAGTACAGATTTTAACCCTAAATAAGAATTGTAAACATAGTTGTCATAAAAAATATATGCATTTGGTTGTAGTCCACTAATAGAAATGGTTTTAAAACTTCCGAATAAAATTGCTGAAGTATCAATCCCTGAAATGCCATCAATATTGAAATTATGTTTTTGAGAATGGTTGTTTTTGATAGATAATAAAAGCGTATCGTCTTTATCAATATTAATCACATAATTAGATTGATTAAAAGTTGGAGAATCGTTATAACTTAAAACATAAAAACTATCGGTTGCAGTTACCAAGAAGCCACTATTTATATAAATAGTATCTGATACTACACCAGAAAAACCTAGACTTGCCTGAAGTAAAAAAATGAATATAAATTTAGCCTTCATTATAAACCCAAAGTTACAAAAAAACCCATTGCTTAAGAAGCAATGGGTTTTCAGAAAAATATTTTAAAGAATTAAACTGTTCTTCCTCCGACTTTTTTAACAGACTTCTTATACTTCTTAATTCTTTTCATCTTAATTTTTAAGTAACAATTACCACTTCCGGGCATGGCGTAATAGTTTTGTCCACCATATTCTAATATACCTTTTCCGTTTTTCCATTCAGCTGCAAAAAGAGAATATCTTCCAATTCTGTTTGGGTCTCCAAAAACAAGGTATTTATTATCATCTGCTTCAAAAGCAATAGCAATTTTATTATCATCAAATACTTTTACACAAACTCCTTTAGTTCCTCTTTCAATTAAAACTGTTTCTGAGCTGCTTTTTTCAGAAATTACTAAAGTACCCGAGCTAGAAGTTCCTTTCTCCTTTTTCTCATCTTCTCTTCTTTCCAGCATAATATCATGAGAGGTATAAAACTGTAATCCTTTAATTTCGTTAGGAGACAAATTATACTCATCTTTAACTTTATCATTAAAAACTATCGCTCTTGAACATGATGATAATGCAAGTACTGCTATTATAAATAATGGTGAAAATTTAATTCTTTTCATTTTTTATGGTTTTAGTGTTTTGATTTTATCAAAAAGCGAGCCAAAAATAATACATTTTTATTAACTAACTAGCAAATTACAACCTCTTATATCACTATTATCAAATCTACCCAACACTTCAAAAGAGCAATTATCATGTTTTTTTCCTAAGTCTTGTGTAGCTATAAACGAGCAAGAGTAAAGATTTGCTAAATCTATTATATTTATTCCGCCAACTTTTTCTTTTCCTAAAAGCACTAAAGGAGATTCCACTTCTCTAATAAGTACTTTCATCCAGTTTGGTGACTGAAATATTTCTGCATTTGTAAGATAGGCTTGGCTCAAAAGCTCTGTCATTCCATACTCAGAATGAATTTGAGAAACACCAAATGCATTTTTTAAAATTTCATGTAATTCTTCTCTAATTAACTCCTTTCTTTTCCCTTTCATGCCTCCGGTTTCAACAATAGTTGTATAAGACAAATTAGTAGGATAATTTTCTGCCATATCCAGTAAAGCATAAGATACCCCAAAAACTAATGTTTTTTGCTTGTTATTTTCGTTTTTAACAAGTAACTCATTTAGTTCACTGTAATTATTGAGGTAAAATCCACTATTTTCATTCTGTGATAGTTTAATCAACTGATTTACCATATACACTAAAGACGAGTTTCCTCTTTCAATGTAAGATGGGAGCAATCCAACAATACAATATGCACTCGGCTCACCATAGAATTGCCGAAAACATTTTAAAAAGCTCTTGTTATATAACTCTTTTTTAGCCACATAATGCCTACTTAACTCACTTCCGGTAGTTCCGCTAGACTCAAAATTTATTTCAGGAGTATAGTTATCAGCTATAATTTTATTAGTCTTAAAAAAGTTTATGGGTAAACATGGAATGTCTAGATATGACTCTACATTTTCAGGATTCCTTTTCAATAAATCACAAAACTCCTTATATACTTTAACATTATTATACTGAAAATTAAAAACTTGCAATGACAAAGCATTAAAATCAGAGTCGGACTGAATATCAAATATTTTATTTTCCAGTTTTGAAATATCCAAAGTTATTGAACGTTAGGCTTTTTAAATTTTTAATTACTTTTGCTTAGTGAACCAGTTTTCAAAAATAGCTTTAATTCTATTTACTACATCGGTGATTTTTATCTCTTGCAGAAAACCACCCGAATTTCCTATAGAACCTGCCATTACATTTAAAGATTTTGTTGTTACCGGTGACTCCGCTACCATTACTATTTCTTTTACTGATGGTGATGGTGATATCGGACTAAGAGATAGTGATACAACCGGCAATTTTTCTTCTGATAAAAAGACACATTATAATTTATATTTAGAATATTTTGAGCAAGAAGGCGGTACTTTTGTTCAACGAAGTTTATTTGTTCCTTTCTACTACCGAGTTCCTTACATCACTCAAGAAAGTAAAAATAAAGCACTTGAGGGTGATATTTCTGTCGTCTTAAGCCCTTCTTTCTATGCTACCAATGCTTTAGATTCATTTAAATACAGCATTCAACTAGTTGACAGAAAATTACATGAGAGTAATGTTGTAGAAACTCCTATCTTAATCAAACCCAACTAAATTCTCTTTAAGTCATAGATATAACAACGGGCTCCGAAACAAACTCTAAAAATCATATTGGTATCATTTAACTCAAAAATTTCATAGCTACCTGTCCCGTCACTTGTTTGGAGAACGTCAAAAAAATCAAACGTATTATCACTAAAATATTTGTAATATTTTGTAGTGTTTTGTGGTGTCGAACTTCTCGTTTCGGCAACAGTGATAATACATACTTCATTATTCATAAACTGATATTGCATTAGCTTGGGCGGAATAAATGTTGTGTCTGCATTGGAATCATCTGTATAATGAATAGTCATGGTAATTACTTCCCACTTTCCTATAAATTTAGATTTGTCAATATAATTAGTTTGTGCTGAATTTTCTATTGTCTGACTTTGCGATGCCTGTGTTGTTTGTTTATTTTGATTAGTTACGTTTTGCTGTATTGCTTCCTCATTGGCTCTTGGCTCAAGCTTTTCAGCCTGCTTATCAGTCTTTACTTTGGAAGATGTTTTAGAGTTGCATCCTATAAATAAAAAACAAATACAAATTAAAATACCGCTTACTAATCTCATTTAATAAAGTTAATTACGTTAGTATAAAACTCTTCGGGCTTTTCAGCATGAATCCAGTGACCACAATTCAAACTCACCATTTTGTTATTCGGAAAATAATTATTGATAGCATCGAAATCAGAGTCTAAAATATATTCTGATTTAAGACCCCTGATAAACATGGTAGGCTTTTCAAAACTATTATTTGCATCAAAATTTTGAACTATTTTTTCTATATCTCTATTTAGTACATCTAAATTAAATCTAAACGCAAGCTTATCTTTCTCCTTCCAATAAAGATTTTTTAATAAAAATTGACGCACAGCAAAGTTGTCAATCATTTTGGCAAGTTCATCATCAGCTTCTCCCCTAGATTTTATTTGAGAAAAATCTAAAGACAATAAAGCATCTAAAATTTCACGATGATGAATAGGGTATTTTTTTGGAGCAATATCAACTACAATTAATTTTTGAAGCATCTCAGCGTTTTGAAGAGCAAAAAGCATTGCTGTTTTTCCTCCCATTGAATGGCCGAGTACAATAGGGTCTGAAATATTCTGCTGACTAATAAACTCCTTTAAATCTTGAGCCATTACATCATAACCAAATTCATCTGTATGTGGAGACTGTCCATGATTTCTGGCATCAACAAGATACACTTCAAAATCTTCAGCAAATTTTTTAGCCAAAGTCATCCAATTATCTAGCGAACCAAACAATCCATGTAAAATAATTAACGGTTGCCCCTCTCCAAGTTTTTTAAAATTTAATTCCATCATTACTTCAATTCTCTTAAATACATTTGAATAGTATTTTCCAACCCAAAATATAACGCATCTGAAATTAAGGCATGTCCAATTGACACCTCCACCAATTCAGGCATTTGTTGTTTAAAATACCTGAGGTTTTCTAAACTTAAATCGTGTCCGGCATTTACGCCCAAGCCAAGTTCATTGGCCAATTTTGCAGACTTCTGATATAGAAGAATTACCTCTCCTTTCTGATTGTAATTAGATGCGTAGTGTTCGGTATATAATTCTATTCTATCGGCACCAATTTTGGCAGCTCCTTCTATAAAAGTTAATTCGGTATCCATAAAAAGTGACACTCTAATACTTTGATTTTTTAAGTCAGTTATTACTTCCTTTAAAAAAGCTTCGTTTTTAATAGTATCCCACCCGGCATTTGATGTTAACACATCGGGAGCATCAGGAACCAATGTAACTTGATGCGGTTTAACCTCTTTAACTAAGTCTATAAAAGATTTGTTTGGATAGCCTTCAATGTTAAACTCAGTTGTAACCACTTCAGATAGCTTGCGAACATCATCATACTTAATGTGTCGTTCGTCCGGTCTTGGATGAACAGTAATTCCCTCTGCACCAAAAGCCTCACAATCTTTGGCTATTTGAATTACATTTGGAACATTTCCTCCTCTGGCGTTACGCAAAGTGGCTACCTTGTTAATATTTACACTTAATCTTACCATTATAAAAATAGATAGTACATTTGCCAAAGTTACATTTTATCAAATATTTATGATTGCATCTGACGTAATTGCTAATGAAATTCCGGCTGTAAAACTTACAAACACTGTTAACACTGTCCTTTCTTGGATGGATGATTTTAAAGTATCTCACATGGCTGTTGTAGACAAGGGAAAATTTATTGGAATTATAAATGAAGGAGACTTATTAGATATTGATGACCCTTCAAAAAAGATTGGCGAATGTGATTTAGAGTTAGACCCAAGCTTTGCTATTAACTCTCAACATGCTTTTGAAGTAGTAAATTTAATTTCAGCAAATAACTTAACAGCATTAGCAGTTTTAGATCAAAACAAAAAATATATTGGTGTGGTATCTCTTCCTGTGCTTGTAGATAAACTTTCTAAAATTGCTGCTTTTGAAAATCCCGGAAGTATTATCACTCTAGAATTAAATTTAAATGATTATTCGCTTGCCGAAATAGCTAGAATAGTTGAATCAAATGATGCTAAGATATTAAGCTCTTACGTTACATCTCATTCTAATTCTACTAAATTAGAAGTTACTCTTAAAATAAGTAAACAAGAAATTTCTGATATAATTCAGACTTTTAACAGATACAACTATAACATTACCGGTTCTTATAATGCTCAAGAATATTTTAGTGACATGAAAGATAGATATGATGAGTTTATGAGATATCTAAACACTTAAACTCTGATGAAGAGTTTCCTATTACTTACATTCCTTTTTTCATCATTATTACTTAGCGGACAAGACTCTTCTTTAGTAGTAATTAGTGACATAAAAATTATTGGCAACAAAAAAACCAAAGATTTTATCATTTTAAGGGAGTTAACTTTTAAGGTAAACGACACTGTTCCAAAGTCAACTCTAATAAAGAACCTTGAGCAATCAAAATTTAATTTAACCAATACTTTTCTTTTCAACTTTATTACAATAAACACGGTTAAAATAGATGATGAAAAAATAGAAGTAGTTTTAATTTTAGAGGAAAGGTGGTATGTTTTTCCTGTTCCGATATTTACTGTAGCAGAACCCAACTTTAATACCTGGTGGGAAACAAAAGACCTAAACAGGGCTAGTTATGGTGCTTATATCGCGCTAGAAAACTTAACCGGGAGAAACGATCCACTAAGATTAATTTTTCAAACCGGATATAGCTCTGAATTTGGCTTTTTATATAGTTTACCTTATATAGATAAAAAAAAGCAAATTGGGTTTAGCATTACGTCATTATATAACAATAAAAAAGAAGCTATTTATGGCACCTATGATAACAAAAGGCTTTTTCTAAAACTTCCTGATGAAAAAATTCAAGAAAAGTATTTTTCAAGCTTTAGAGTTCAATTCAGAAAAAAACTTTACAACACACATTATTTTAATATCAGCCATACAGGTATTTCTATTGAAGATACTTTAGCAATAGTAAATGAAAACTATATAAGCAATAAAGAAACTAAATCATCCTTTCTTAGCATGGGCTACAGATTTGTACACAACAAAACAGACTATCTAAATTATCCTCTAAAAGGGCATTATGTGAGTTTTTCTGTAAACAAAATTGGTTTGGGAGTTATTGACAGTGATATAAATATGTTTTTCTCAAAGTTGTGGTTAAGAAAGTTCTTTCAACTTTCAGAAAATACTTATTACTCAACATCTCTTGAGATGAAATTATCAAAGGATGTTAAACAACCTTACTTCTTACAAGAGGGTTTAGGATATAATGATTATGTCAGGGGATTTGAATATTATATAATTGATGGGCAGCAGTTTACGATATTTAGAAATCAAATTAGATATGCCCTTCTACCTCAAAGTGAAGTAATCGTTGATTATATATCTTTTGAAAAGTTTAAGAAAATACCTTATGCACTTTATCTTGGCATCTATAATGATACAGGTTTTCTTAATGACAACTTTTTTGCCAACAATCCAAAAGCAAATACTTTTTTAAATGGTTCAGGCATTTCATTAGATTTTGTGACATATTATGACAGAATATTAAGATTAGAATTTGGTTTTAATAACTTTGCACAAACAGGCATATTTATTCACTTTACAACACCTATTTAAAATGACAGTTGCCATCTATTCAAAATCTTTCGATAAAGAAATAAAATCTATTCTTGCAGAGGTTGTGAAAGTTTTGAAGGAGAAAAAAATAAGCTATCTGCTTCACGAATCGCTTCAGCAAAAAACAAAAAGCAAAGCAGAAACCTTTAAGTCGTTATCAGATATAAAAGGTGAGTGTAACTTCCTATTTAGCATTGGTGGTGACGGAACCTTATTAAACGCAGTTTCTTTAATTAAAGATTCTCAAATTCCCATTTTGGGTATTAATACCGGAAGGTTGGGTTTTTTATCAAGTATTTCCACCTCAGAAATAAAAAAAACTGTTAGTTGCTTACTGTCCGGTAAATACAAAATAGATGAAAGAACTCAATTAGAAGCCAAAATTGGAGAGTCGAAAAGCTCTAAATCTTATTATGCGCTAAATGAGTTTACCATTCAAAAAAGAGACTCGTCTTCAATGATTACTATCCATACATCCATCGATAATCAACCTCTTAATTCATATTGGGCAGATGGATTAATTGTCGCAACACCAACAGGAGCTACAGCTTACTCATTAAGTTGTGGCGGGCCAATTTGTATGCCGGACTCATCAAACTTTATCATTACCCCAATCGCACCGCATAACTTAACTGTAAGACCAATTATAATTCCTGATGACAAAACCCTGAAACTTTCTATTGAAGGCCGCCATGAAAATTATCTCATTTCTGCAGATTCAAAGTCAAAAGTAATTGACGGTTCTCAAAATATTTATCTAAAAAAAGCACCCTTCAAAACCAAAATTATTCGTTTAGAAACCTATAATTATTTTGAAAACTTAAGAGCAAAACTTAATTGGGGGCTAGACAAAAGAAATTAATTATTAATGTTTCAATGATTTTTACTGCAATTTTTAATTTTAGTATTCTCCTATAAAGTAATATATTTGCTTCGTATGAGTAAAAACCTCTTATATATTCCGCTGTTATTAATATTTCTGAGCCCTTTGAATACTAGTGCTCAATCTTGGAAAAAGTATAGAAAACAATACATTTTAGGTATTGGAGCTGCTAACTTTTTAGGAGATTTAGGTGGACGAGATCAAATCGGAACCAATTGGATTCTTGATTTAGAACTGCCTCTGACAAGACCGGCATTTACAGCGGGTTATAAATATCAGGTTTTTCATGATGGACACTGGGAAACTAACTTAAATCTTGGTTGGGTAAGAGGAGATGACAATCTTACAGCAGAGCCTGCAAGACAGGTTAGAAATCTTAAGTTTAAATCTCCCATTGTAGAATTATCCACTCAATTTGATTATTACATTTTAAAGGAAAGATCAGGGCATCTTTACAAACTAAAAGGAATTAAGGGACAAAAGTGGAAAAACTTTAATCTTTACGCATTTGCTGGTATCGGCTTGTTTTATTTTAACCCTAAAGGGCCATTAAACGGTAGCTGGGTGGCACTACAACCTCTGGGAACAGAAGGTCAAGGTTTAAATGGAACTAAAAAATACTCAAGAATTAACTTTTCGATTCCTTATGGTATAGGTATAGGCAGAGCCTTAGACAGACAGTGGAACATCAGTTTAGAAATAGGAATGCGAAAAACATTTACCGATTACATAGATGATGTAAGTGGCAATTACTATGACAATAATGCTATCTTACAAAGTAGAGGAGCTACTGCCGCCTACTTTGCAGACCCTACCCTTCCAGAAAATAAAATATTAGGCTATTCTTTAACAGGTGAACAAAGAGGAGATCCGAGTGATAAAGATGCTTTTATGTTTGCCTTTATAAAAGTTGGCTATAAAGTCTTTACAAGAAGAAGACATTTGCCTAAATTCTAAAATATATTTTTTATTCAATCGTTATAAAACAAATGTTTCGCTTTTATATAAGTGTATTTTTTCTTTTTCTCTTCATAAGTTCTTATGCTCAAAGATCTGAATATGGCTTATTTGCAGGTAGTTCTTATTATAATGGAGAGTTAAATCCCACTAAGCACATTACTCCTGTTAAAAAAATAAGTTTAGGAGCTTTATATAGGTTTAATATGAACAAAAGATATGCGCTTAAATTTATACTAACCAGAAATCAATTAGAAGCTAATGATAGAGTTGCAGGTTATAAGTTCAATAGATATAGAGATTACCAACTAAACTCCACTTTTTGGGATTTATCCGGCAACATTGAATTTAATTTTTTGCCCTATAGAATTGGCGATAGCAGATACCCTTTCACTCCCTACGTATTTACAGGAATTACCGGATATTATGCAACATCAGAAAGCTACTTTGTAGGAGATGGAAATATTGAAAACAAAAATAACCCTCAGCATAGCAAAACGTTTATGAGTGTAGCTTTTCCCTTTGGAGCAGGATTTAAATTCAACGTTACAAAAACCATTGGCTTAGGGATTGAATGGGGAATGCGAAAATTATTTACTGATGAATTTGATGCCTTACCTGATTATTATTACAATTTTTACCAGAAAAGTACCACCTTTACAAATGACTGGTATTCTATAATCGGTATTTCATTACATTTCAGACCTTTAGGACCAAACAAATGTCCTGGAATTGGCATTGGCTACGATTAATAGGTTTCGTATATTTGCACCTTTCATTTTGAGAACGCTTACATGGATTTTAAAGAAGCTATAAAAGACAAGCCTATCCCAAAACACATTGCCATAATTATGGACGGTAATGGACGGTGGGCTAAACAAAAAGGTCATGAGCGTATTTATGGGCATATACATGGAGTAGACTCTGTAAGAAAGGTGACCGAAGCTGCTGCTGAAATTGGAGTAAAATATCTTACTCTTTATGCTTTTTCTACAGAAAACTGGAACAGACCTCAAGAAGAAGTAGATGCTCTTATGGAACTTTTGGTTGATACCATTCATAAAGAAGTTTCCACACTAAATAAAAATAATATTCGTTTACAAACCATTGGAGAAACAGATAAGCTTCCCTTAAGTTGTCAAGAAAACCTTAAAAAAGCCATTGAAGAAACTAAAAACAATAACGCTTTGACCCTTATTCTTGCATTAAACTACGGTTCTAGATGTGAAATAACCTCTGCTGTTAAAAAAATTGCAGAAGAAGTAAATAGCGGTAAGTTAAATGCTAGTGAAATCTCTGAGAAAATCATATCTCAAAATCTATACACGTCAGCCTATCCGGACCCTGAATTACTAATCAGAACTAGTGGAGAAAAAAGAGTCAGTAATTATCTCCTATGGCAAATTGCCTATTCGGAATTATACTTTACAGAAACTTTATGGCCCGACTTTAAAAAGGAAAATCTATTTGAAGCCATTTACAACTATCAACAAAGAGAACGAAGATTTGGTAAAACTTCGGAACAAATAACTCAATCACATTAATGAAAAAAATTCTTCTTCTTCTTTCACTAATTTCGTTCCTTTCTTTGTCTTCTCAAAACAAAGTTGTTTTAGATTACGCCAATCCACAAGAGTATAATGTAGGAGGAATTACCGTTGCCGGAAATTATAACTATGATGCAAACACAATAAAAGTTTTATCAGGTTTAGCTGTTGGCGATAGAATTTTAATTCCCGGAGACAAAATCGCTAGAGCTATTAAAAATTTATGGGAGCAGGGCTTATTCTCAGATGTAAAAATCAATATCGTAAAAATTTACGAGAAAGATATCTTTTTAGAAATTGAAATAACAGAGAAGTCCAGACTATCAAAGTTTAAATTTACAGGACTTAAAAAATCAGAAGCCGATAACGTACGTGAGGATATAAAGTTAGTAAGAGGAAAAGTAATTACAGAAAACGTTAAAGTAAGAAGTGCGGCTATCATTAAAAAATATTTTATTGATAAGGGTTTTCTCCATGCAAATGTTGAAGTATTCGAAGAGCCTGACACAACCTTGGCTGACCATATCATTTTAACATTTAAAGTGGACAAAGGAAATAGAGTAAAAATAAAAGACATTAACTTTTACGGAAACAAAGCTATTAAATCATCTAAGCTTAGAGCAGCAATGAAAGAAACTAAGCGAGCCAGAGTCTATAACATCTTTCACTCATCCAAGTTAATACAAGATAATTATGACACTGACTTAAAAAAAGTAATTGAAAAGTATAATGAAAAAGGTTACCGTGACGCTTTTATAAAATATGACACCATTTATTTTATTAACGAAGATTTTGTAACTATTGATATTACTATTGACGAAGGCAATCCTTATTACTTCAGAAATATTGAATTTGTTGGAAATACCAAGTATAAAACCAAAGACTTGAAAGATATTCTTGGTATAAAAAAAGGAGATATCTACAACAAAAAGTTATTGGATACGAGACTTTCTATGGACCCTAACGGGAGAGATATAAGCTCGTTATATCTTGATGATGGATACTTATTTTTCTCAGCTGACGCAGTTGAGAAAACCATTGAAAATGATTCTATTGATTTTGAAATAAGAATTTATGAAGGTCGTCAAGCCACCATAAATAGAGTTATTGTAAAAGGAAACACCAAAACCAATGACCATGTTATATTAAGAGAGATTCGAACTCGTCCGGGTCAGCTGTTTAGTAGAAGCGATATCATCAGAACCCAAAGAGAGCTTGCCCAACTTGGTTATTTTGATGCCGAACAATTAGCAGTAAACCCTATCCCAAATCAAGAAAGTGGAACAGTTGATATTGAATATACTGTTGCCGAAAAACCTTCAGACCAAATAGAACTTTCTGCCGGTTGGGGTGGAAACAGAGTTGTTGGTACTTTGGGTTTAACATTTAATAACTTTTCTACAAGAAATGTGTTTAAGAAAGGAACCTGGACACCTCTACCAAGCGGTGATGGCCAACGCTTAAGCCTCAGAGCTCAAACCACAGGTACTTGGTTTCAGAGTTACAACATGTCTTTTACTGAACCTTGGTTAGGTGGTAAAAAGCCAAACTCTCTTACTTTCTCGGTTTATCACTCTTTCTTTTCAGAAAATGGACAGTCTAAGTGGTTGAAAGACGCCAACAACAAGTTTGTTAGAGATGATGATGGTAATAAAATTAAGAACGTTACCAGAGCGGCATTCAAATCTTATGGAAGTTCTATTGGGCTAGGAACAAGACTAAAATGGCCTGATGACTTTTTTACCGCATACGGAGAATTAGGTTATCAGTACTTTGTACTAGAAAACTCAAACTCACAGTTTGTTTTTTCTGATGGTTTTGCTAATAATTTATACGTTTCCGGAAATATTTCCAGAAACTCCATAGACCAACCCATATACCCTAGAAGTGGTTCGCAAACTTCATTAACCTTACAAATAACTCCACCCTACTCTTTGTTTAGGCCAAAAGATTTTGACTATAACTCGCTTGAAATTTCAAAAAGATATAACTTACTTGAATACCACAAATGGAAGTTCCAGTCGCAATGGTTTATGAAATTAGCCGGAAACCTAGTACTTCAGTCAAAAGCAGGTTTTGGATACTTAGGTTACTTTAATAAAGACCTGGGAGCAGCACCATTCGAAAGGTTTTATTTAGGTGGTGATGGTTTAACTAACTTCCAGTTAGACGGAAGAGAAATTATAGCTTTAAGAGGTTATGACAATGGTTCATTATCTCCAAGAACAGGAGCAGCTTATGTACAAAAATTTAATATGGAATTGCGGTATCCATTTACACTTAATCCTTCTGCAACAATATATGGCTTAGCTTATGCAGAAGCAGGTAGTTCTTGGCTAAACTTTAACAATTATCGCCCATTTGAATTATATCGCTCAGCAGGTGTGGGAATTAGAATATTTATGCCAATGTTTGGCTTATTAGGCCTAGATTGGGGCTATCCATTAGATTTACTGCCTGGCCAAACCCAAAGAAAAGGACAAGTACATTTCACTATTGGGGGTAATATTAATGGTTGGTAAAATATAGTGGCATAATTTTAGCAGAACAAAATAAAAAATTAGAGATATGAAAAAGTTGATTATTAGTTTTGTGGCATTGCTTAGTATAATTGGCGTCAATGCACAGCAGTATAAAATAGGTTATGTAGATACTGAGTATATCTTAAACAGTATGCCGGAATATAAAGAAGCACAAAAAGAACTTGACAAACTTTCGGCCGACTGGCAACAACAAGTAGAAAGAAGATATACAGAAATTGAAAAAATGTATAAAAATTATCAAGCAGAAGAAATACTCCTCACTGAAGAAATGAAGAAAAAACGGGAGGATGAAATTATTCAAAAAGAAAGAGATGCCAAAGAGTTTCAAAAAAGCAAATTTGGAGTTGACGGTGAACTATTTAAAAAGAGAAAAGAATTGATTCAGCCTATTCAAGATAAAGTTTACGAAGCTATTGCTGACGTTGCTAAGGCCGGTAGTTATTACATTATATTTGACAAAGCCAGTCAAAATGGTCTAACCATACTTTACGCCAAATCATCTATCAATGTTAGTGATGATGTTTTAAAGAAAATGGGCTTTACTCCGGGTGAGTCAAAATAAAAAATTAATGTATTATTGCACACTATTTAATTTAAACAACATGAAGAAGATATTTTTAATCATATTATTAATCTCAGGAGTAGGATTTGCTAATGCACAAAAAGCTACAAAAATTGGTCATATCGACACTCAAGAATTACTTGAATCAATGCCTGAAAGTAAAGCAATACAAGAGCAACTCAATAATTATGTAAAAGAGCTTGAAACTCAAATTAAAGCCATGGGAGTTGAATACGAAACAAAACTTAAAGACTACCAAAATAAGTTAGCTGCCGGAACAATGACGGATTTAATTAAAAAAACCAAGGAGCAAGAAATTATGGATTTAGAAAAAAGAATTCAGGAGTTTCAACAAACTGCTCAGGCAGATATTCAGTCAAAAGAAAACGAGTTATTAGAACCAATTCTTGATAAAGCAAGAGAAGCTATTAGCAAAGTTGCTAAAGCAAATGGCTTTGCATATATACTTGATTTAAGCTCCGGAGCTGCCGTTTTTCATGAAGGCGGAGAAGATATTTTACCAATGGTAAAAAAAGAATTAGGCATTACCACAGCCGCAGGAAAATAATTTATTTTCAACACTATTTAAGCCAAAATCGAATGTTTTAACTACATTTGGTTTTGGCTTTTTTTATGAAAGAATCTAACCTGAAACCTGAAAATCCTATTGGAATTTTTGACTCCGGAGTCGGAGGATTAACTGTTGCTTACGCTATAAAAAAAGCTCTTCCAAACGAAAAAATAATCTACTTTGGCGACTTGGCGCATTTACCTTATGGAGAAAAGTCACCTGAAGCTATTAAATCATATGCAAAAGATATTGTAGATTTTTTACTTAAAAAAAACTGTAAAAGTGTAGTAATTGCTTGTAACTCTGCATCAGCCGTTGCAGCTAAAACCGTAGCAAAACAAATAAAAAATAAAGCTATTTTAGTTACCGTTATCGAACCTACAGCAAATTATGTGGCCAATAATTATAGTAAAAAAGAAGTAGGCGTAATAGGTACAAAAGCAACTATCAATTCTTGTATTTACCCCAACACAATTCGAAAAATTAACCCAACTGTTAAGGTAAAAACCAAAGCCACACCTTTGTTAGTGCCAATTATAGAAGAAGGCTTTAAAAACTCCATTATAAGTAAAGAAACTTTATCCGTTTATCTTTCTTCAAATGAATTAAAAAACATAAAAGCGATAGTTTTAGGATGTACTCACTACCCCATTATTAAATCACAGATAAAAGAATACTATGGAAATGGTATTGAAGTGATTGATTCTGCTAAGCTAGTAGCGTCTGAATTAAAAAAATTACTCATTAAAAAACATTTACTCAATTTAAAAAACAAAAACCCAAAACATGAGTTTTTTGTTTCTGACTATACCAGTGTATTTGAAAAAACTGCCAGAATATTTTTCCATTCAGCAATAAAACTTAAACAAATAAAACTTTAAAGTATTTATACTAAAAGTTTTATATCTTAGTCCTACTAATTCCACTACAAATGAAAAAAGTATTATTATTATCAACATTAGCCATTTTCTTATTTTCTTGCAATAACGAAACACCTCCATCAGAAGAGGTAAAAGAAAAAGAGTTAGGTTTTGACTTAAGCAATATTGACTCTACTGCTATGCCTAATCAAAACTTTTATCAATTTGCAGTAGGTAACTGGGTAAAAAACAACCCAGTTCCTCCATCAGAGTCTGCTTGGGGAGCTTTTAACATTGTAAGAGATAGAAATAACGAAATTCTTAGAAAGATTTTTGAAGATGCAGCTGCCAATAAAAACGCTGAAAAAGGAAGTAACACACAAAAAATTGGTTCTTTCTATCGCACAGCTATGGATACTAGCAAGCTAAATGCAGAAGGAATTGCTCCTCTAAAGACTTACTTTGACGAAATCAATGCATTAACCAAAAATGATGAAATCATTCCTTTATCAGCAAAATTTATAAGAAGTGGTATAGAATCTCTAGTTGATTTTGGATATAGTGTGGACTTTAAAGATAACTCAAGAAAATTACCTATTGTTGGTTTTGCACAAACAGGCTTACCAAACAAAGATTATTACTTAAAAGAAGATGAAGCTTTTAAAAAGTATAGAGAAGAATACTTAAAATTTGTTGACAATAGTTTTAAGTTAGCCGGACTTTCTGACAAGGAACCTAGTAAAACAATTTTTTCAATAGAAAAAAAGCTAGTTACTCCTCAACTTTCCAGTGTAGAAAGGCGAAATCTTGAGTTAATGTATAACACATATTCCCAGGAAGATTTAAGAAAAACATATCCAAATATAGGTTGGGACGTAATGTTTAACACTTATAATTTAGGAGAACTAAATGAAATAGTGGTGCTTCAGCCAAAATATATTGCCGAAGTAAATAAGCTACTAAAAGAAATTTCAATAGAAGACTGGAAAACATATTTAAGATGGAGAGTTATCAGAGCAGGCTCCAACTACCTATCCTCTGATTTTGAAAAAGAAAACTTTATGTTTTACTCAGGTGTTCTAAGAGGAACAAAAGAACAAAAACCAAGATGGGAAAGAATGATTGAAATGGGTAATAGAAACCTTTCAGAAATTGTTGGACAGGAATTCGTAAAAGTTGCTTTCTCAGAAGAATCTAAAGAAAGAATACAAACAATAGTTAAAAACATTCAGGATGTATTTAAAGAAAGATTAATGAATCTCACATGGATGAGCGATTCTACAAAACAGTTAGCACTCGAAAAATTAGAATCATTTAAATTTAAAATAGGCTACCCAGATAAATGGCAAGATTACAGTAAACTTGAAATTACTGACAAATCGTTTTTCGACAACATCTTAGCCGTGAACCGATTTAACTTTGACAAGCAAATTGCCGAAAGAAATGACCCGATAGATAAAGCTGAGTGGGCTACATATCCGCAAATAGTTAATGCTTTCTATCATCCAATTAACAATGATATTACTTTCCCTGCGGGTATTTTACAACCTCCGTTTTTTATGCCTGATGCTGATGATGCCATTAACTATGGAGCTATTGGAGCTGTTATAGGACATGAGTTTTTGCACGGATTTGATGACCAAGGAAGTAAATTCGATAAAAACGGAAATATGCAAAACTGGTGGACAGAAGAAGATAGAACAAAATTTGAAGCAAATACGCAACGTCTTGTTAATCAGTTTAACGAATTTTCCCCTTTGGAGGGAGTTTTTGTAAACGGACAACTCACACTTGGGGAAAATATTGCAGACTTTGGTGGGCTTACAATGGGTTATCACGCTATGAAAAAAGCATATAACGGAAAAGAAAATGACCTAATCAATGGATTTAATCCGGCACAAAGGTTTTTCTTAGGTTGGGCTCAAGTTTGGGCAATAAATATGACAGACGATATGCTTAGAACACTTGTAAACACTGACCCACACTCTCCCGGACAATATAGAGTTAACGGACCGCTTTCAAATATGCCGGAATTTTATGAAACTTGGGGAGTTAAAGAAGGTGACGGAATGTTTAGACACGATAGCGTGAGGGTAGTAATTTGGTAATAGCAACTTTTACAAGTTATTCTGTTGATATCTCAAATTTAAATATGTTTAACCCAAGCTCTTTTTTCAGAGTTTTGTGTAATTCTTCAATTTTATAAAATATGAAAAAGTCATTTATTATTTACTTCCTTCCATTGGTGTTGTTTGCTTGTGTTCCTGCAAGACAATATGAAGAAGTTAAAGATAAATATCAAAAATGTGATGATGAGCTAACTGCTTTAAAAGCATCCGTTAAAGATATTGAAGAGCAAAATAAAGAACTAACAGCCTTAGTTGACCAACTCAAAAATCACAAAGCTACACTAGAAAAAGACACAAGTGTTTTAGGGAAATCATTGAGGATTAAAGAGCAACAATACGATAAAATCAACCGCCTAAATGATGAAATACAACGAAAGTTAGAAGAGCTAAAAAAGGGTAATGAGTTAGAAGCTCAAAAACTTTCGGGAGAATTACTTAAAACTCAAGCCGATTTACAGAAAAAAGAAGATGCTTTAAAAGCTTTAGAAGCAGAACTAAACTTAAAAAGCATGCAATTAAAAGATAGAGAGGCAAAAGTAAAAGAGTTAGAGCAAATTTTAGCTAATAAAGACAAAGCAGTTAGAGAGCTAAAAGAAAAAGTACAACAAGCACTGCTTGGTTTTGAAAACAATGGTTTAACCATTGAACAAAAAAATGGAAAAGTGTACGTTTCTCTTGAAGAAAGCTTATTATTTGCATCCGGTAGTTACACCGTTAATTCAAAAGGAACAGATGTTCTTAAAAAACTAGCAAAAGTATTAGAGCAAAATACTGATATTAATGTAATGGTTGAAGGACATACCGACAACGTTCCTTACAAAGGCTCAGGAGATTTAAAAGACAACTGGGATTTAAGTGTAAAAAGAGCTACTTCAGTAGTAAAAATTATAACAAGCAACAGTTCCGTGAAGCCGGAAAGATTAATAGCTGCCGGAAGAAGTGAGTATGTTCCTTTAGATAACTCAAATACAGCAGAAGCTCGTAAGAAAAACAGAAGAACTGAAATTATATTAACTCCAAAAATTGATGAGTTACTTAAAATTTTAGAAGATAACTAGCCTACAAATAGAAATACTGAATTTGAGTTAAACTTGTTACTATAACTCAAATACCTTATCTTGCTAAACCTTTTCAAGAAAAACTACACTTGAAATACCGGTTTTACTGCTTTATTAAATGACTACAATACAACAAAGTAAAATTCAATTTGAAAGTTTCAATTTATTGGAATCCATTGTTCTTATTTGTGACGAACAAGGAGAAGTTGTTTTTGCCAACAAAGCTGTTAATACCATCCTTGGTTATGATCAAAATGAACTACTAGGTAATAATTGGTGGGAAAAAACTGAAACCCTTAACAGTCTTGGTAAAGAAAAAAGAAAGTCGGTAGTTGCCGGCATGGCAAAAGGCATTATTCCTATTGATAGTTCTCAGTTAGAATTAACTCCAATAAAGAGGAAAGACGGCAAAATTGTCTGGACACAGTGGAGTAGCTCTAGAATAGATGGAAACTTACTTATTGGCGTTGCACAGGATATTTCTAAAAACAAGGAATCAGAAGAAGAGTTAAAACGTAGTAATGAAAATGCCAGATTATTAAGTGAAATTGGTCGACAAATAAGCTCTACAAGGTCTATTACAAAACTAATTGACCAGGTTTACGAAAATGTAAACAGACTTATGGATGCCACAGCTTTTGGCGTAGGATTAATTGAGAAAGAAACTAATCGCTTAAACTTTCCAAGACTAATTGAGAAGGGCATTGTCCTTGAAAACGCAGGTTATGAGTTAAATGACAATTCCCGATTGGCAGTATTATGTGTTAAAGAAGAAAAAGAAATCATCATTAATGATTTCGATAACGAAATAAAAAATTATACCTCTGTTAAATCTGCTCCCGTAGCAGGAGAATCCTCACAGTCAATCATTTACTTACCTTTAAAACTAAAAGAAGAAGTCATTGGGGTAGTAACTGTTCAAAGCTTTGAAAAATCAGCTTATGACAACTACCAGCTTAATCTTTTAAGAAACTTATCTGTTTACATAGCCAATGCGATTGAAAATGCTCACCTGTATGAAACAATGGAAGAGCAAATAAAACAACGCACACAGGAAGTTTTAAGCCAAAAAGAAAAACTTGAAACCAATTATGCCAATACTAAATTGTTAAGTGAAATTGGTCAACAAATGGCATCATCTTTAAGTTTTGAAGAAATATTTATCACCCTTCATCAAAATGTAAATAAAGTAATGAATGCCGAAATGTTTGGTGTAAGGATTTATCATCCGGAATCAAATATGATAGAGTATAAATATGAAATGGAAGGTGGACAAAGAGAGCCGGTTGTTTTCGTACCAATGAATGATGATGACAACTACTCGGTTTGGTGTATCAAAAACAAAAAAGAAATCTTCATAAATGATAACAAAAAAGAGTATAAAAAGTACGTAAAAGAAATTAAGGTTCCTATGGGGCAAATGCCTGACTCCTTACTTTTTTACCCAATGATTGTTAACGATAAAGTTATAGGTGTTATTACTGTACAATGTATGGAAAAAAATGCCTATAACGATTACCATTTAGACGTTTTAAAAACCCTTGCTTCTTATGCTGGTTCAGCCCTACATAATGCTGCTTTATATGAAACATTAGAAATAAAAGTAAAGGACAGAACCCTTGCTCTTGAAGAAAAAAATAAAAGCATAATGGACAGTATTAATTATGCTAAAAGAATTCAAGATGTAATATTGCCCGAAAAAAAGATAATTGATAAGTTTCTTAAAGATTATTTTATTTTTTATCAGCCTAAAGATATTATTAGCGGTGACTTTTATTTAATAGATGAAATTATTACCAGTAACGGAGAACGGCTTCACTCTATGATAATTGGTGACTGTACAGGACACGGAGTTCCTGGAGGGATGTTAAGCATGTTGTGCAGTAGCTTAATCAGGCAATCTTTTAAAATGAAAGAAATTAATTCTCCGGCCGATTCATTAAAATTTGTAAGCAATCAATTGCAATCTCTTTTTAAAGGAGATTCAAATAAAAGAACACTAATGGATGGTATGGATGCAGCCTATTGTGTGTTGAATAAAGAAAAAAAAGTACTTCACTTTGCCGGTGCAAACAATTCTCTACTCATAGTTAGAGACAATAATATAATGGAAATAAAAGGGGATAAACAAAGTGTTTCTTATACCGAAAACTTTATCCCTTTTAACTTACATGAAATAAAAGTGCAAGAAAACGATATTCTTTATCTTTTTACGGATGGTTTTCCTGACCAGTTTGGAGGAGAGAATGATAAAAAATATAAGAAAAATCAATTCAAAGAGTTTCTACTTTCCATCCACCAAAAACCAATGGAAAAACAATATGAATTAGTTCGCTCAGAGTATGAAAATTGGAAGGGAAATAACGAACAGACGGATGATATTTGTATTTTAGGAGTTAGAATATAATGCATTTCAAAATTAAACAACTTGTAGAGAAGCTAGAACTACTTCCCCACCCTGAAGGCGGTTTTTATAAGGAAACATATAGAAGTAAAGGAGTTATAAAACCAGAAAGTTTAAGGAATGATATAGAAGGAGAAAGAAATTACGCTACCGGAATTTACTTTTTGCTAATCTCTGATAACTTTTCCGCTTTCCATAGAATTAAGCAAGATGAAATGTGGCATTTTTATGATGGCTCACCACTTATTGTTCACATAATAGACCAAAACGGAAAGTATAAAGCTGTTGAAATTGGGAGAAATATTGAAAAGGGAGAAGTTCCGCAATATGTAGTTCCTGCTGATTGTTGGTTCGCTTCAAGCGTAAAAGAATCAAATAATTATTCTTTTGTAGGTTGCACCGTTTCTCCGGGTTTTGATTTTAGAGATTTTGAATTAGCTGACAGAGAAAAATTAATTGAAGAATATCCTGCTCACAAAGAAATAATAACCAAGCTTACTAGATAACTGTTATACTTTCAACCCCAAACTGGTTCTCACGCGTTTTAGAACACCTTGAGCCACTATTTTTGCTTTGGCAGCACCTTTTGCTAATTCTTCATCTAAAAGTGACTTGTTTTCCATTAACTCAAAATACTTAGCTCTTTCTTTTTCAAATTTTGTAAGAAGCAACTCATAAAAAGCTTGCTTGGCATGACCATAGCCATAGCCACCAGCTCTGTAATTTTTATCCATTTCAGCAACTTCTTCTTTAGTTGCCAATAATTTATATAATTGAAAAACATTACATGTATCCGGGTTTTTTGGTTCTTCCAACGGAGTGCTATCTGTTTCAATAGCCATTACCTGTTTTCTTAATTGCTTATCAGGTAAAAAGATGTTAATGAAATTATTTCTAGACTTACTCATTTTTTCGCCATCCGTTCCGGGAATAAGCATCGTATCGTCCTGAACTTTTGGCTCGGGTAAAACCAACACTTCACCTATCTGATTATTAAAACGAGCCGCTACATCTCTTGTCATTTCTAAATGCTGTAATTGGTCTTTCCCTACAGGAACAATATCGGCATCATACAACAAAATATCTGCTGCCATAAGCATTGGATAGGTGAATAATCCCGCATTTACATCTTGTAATCTGTCGGCTTTATCTTTAAAAGAATGCGCAAGCGTTAGTCGCTGATAAGGATAAAAACACATTAAATACCATGTTAGCTCTGTTACTTCCGTTACATCACTTTGTCGGTAAAAAACAGTTTTATTAGTATCTAAACCACAGGCTAACCAAACAGCAGCAACAGAATAAGTACTTTCTTTAAGTTCTTCTCCATTTTTAATTTGAGTATAAGAATGTAAGTCCGCAATAAATAAAAAAGATTCATTTGAACCTTCATTAGCAGCATTAATTGCAGGAATCATTGCTCCCAATAAATTGCCCAAGTGTGGAGTTCCTGTACTTTGTACGCCTGTTAATATTCTTGCCATATTTTACTTTGTCACCCTGAGCAGAGTCGAAGGATGAGCTACATGTTTCGACTCCGCTCAACATGACTGTTTTTATAGTTTCAATTGAAAATATTTTTTTAAATCCTGTCCAATATCTTTTCTAAAATTTACTCCTTCAAATGTAATATTTTGAACGGTCTTATAAGACAACTGAAGCGCTTCTTCCATAGTATCTGCTAGAGAGGTAATTGCTAACACTCTTCCGCCACTGGTTAATACTTTTCCTTCATTTAGTTTGGTTCCGGCATGAAAAATAATGCTGTCTGTTGGCTTATCTAGGCCGCTAATCTCTTTTCCTTTTTCGTAAGCTTCCGGATAACCTCCTGAAACCATAATAACAGTTGCAGCTGTTTTATCCGATAACTTAAACTCAACTTCATCTAGTTTTTGATTGGCAACTGCTTCAAAGGTTTCTAATAAATCAGATTCTATTCTTGGTAAAACTGCTTCCGTTTCCGGATCCCCCATTCGCACGTTATACTCAATTACAAAAGGATCTCCATTGACATTCATTAAACCAATAAACACAAAACCTTTGTAATCAATATTATCTTTTTCAAAACCTTGAACAGTAGGTTTAATAATTTTTTCTTCTACTTTTTGTAAGAAACTCTCATCAGCAAAAGGTACCGGAGAAATTGCTCCCATTCCGCCTGTATTTAAGCCTGTGTCGCCTTCCCCAATTCGTTTATAATCTTTTGCCGCAGGTAAAACTTTATAGTTTTTACCGTCTGTTAAAACAAAAATGGAAAGTTCTATTCCGTCTAAAAACTCCTCAATAACTACCTTAGCACTAGCTTCTCCAAACTTAGCATTGAGCAACATTTCGTCTAATTCTTTTTCAGCTTCCTCAATAGTGTCTAAAATTAAAACACCTTTTCCGGCTGCTAACCCATCCGCCTTTAAAACATAAGGCGGTTGTAGTTCCTTTAAAAAAGCTTTGGCTTCATTTAAAGTAGAAGAATTAAACGTTTGATATCGAGCCGTAGGAATATTATGTTTTTGCATAAATGCTTTGGCAACATCTTTACTGCCTTCCAACATCGCTCCTTCTTGAGAAGGGCCAATAATAGCAACATCTTTTAGCAATGCATCATTTTTAAAATATGCGACAATACCTTTTACTAATGGGTCTTCCGGTCCTACTACTACTAAATCAATATCTTTTTCTAGCACTATTTTTTTTATTCCATCAAAGTCAGTAACACTTACATTTATGTTTTCTCCACAAGCAGAAGTACCTGCGTTTCCCGGAGCAATATAAAGGTTAGACAATTTTTTACTTTGTGCTATTTTCCATGCAAAAGCATGTTCTCTACCACCGGAGCCTAACACCAAAACATTCATAGTAATTGATTTTGTACAAAGAAAATAAAAAAGGCCGTCTTGAGAGACAGCCTTTACAATTAGTTTTTCAATTTTTATTCAGATGCTTTCACCCTTTTAATACTACACCCAAGGGCATCGGTTTCGGTCGGAACAATTGGTTTGCCTTCTACCATTTTGTACATGGCGTCCATTAGATACTTATTCTTTACATCTTTTTCTTTATTCACATTATCGTCAATAGCACCTTTATAGGCTAATTTTAAATCCTTGTTGAATAAAAATACGTGAGGTGTAGTTTTTGCCCCAAATGCATCAGCCAATAAAGAGTTGTTATCTACCACATAAGGGCTTAAGTATTTATTATCATAAGCATGCTCCTTCATTTTTTCAAACGAATCATCTCCTTCTCTTTTGGCTTCATTAGAATTCACTAGCACAATGCCTATTTTAAGTCGGTCAGCTAGTTTGTGAAGGTTGTTATATCTACCTTGCCATCCTTCAACACCTTTTTCTTTTCTTCCCACAACAAAAGGACAAGTGTTACAAGAAAAAATCACCAATAATCCTTTTTCCTTTTTTAAAGATTGAAGGGTATGGTTTTTTTCATCAATTCCCATCATTTCATAACTCTGCTCTGGAGCTTCCGCACCAATGGCTAATGTAGGATGTTCATTATTTATTTTCCAAGCCGTTAGCGCAAAAAAAGCAACGGCAGATAAAAGCATTATTTTTTTCATATTGAGTATTTTATACTTAAACAAAGTTAACGAAATTTAGTTGGGTAATTAAACCGATTTTATAACGGAATATTGCCATGCTTTTTCTTAGGCAATTTCACCGCTTTATTTTCCAACATTTCAAATGCTTTAATCAGCTTTTTACGAGTATCTTCAGGTTTTATTATCTCATCAACATAACCTCTTGCCGCAGCATTATATGGATTGGCAAATAGTTCGGCATATTCTGCTTCCTTTTGCTTCCATGTTTCTTCCGGATTTTTAGACTCTGCTATTTCTTTTTTGAAAATAATTTCAGCAGCACCTTTAGCTCCCATCACCGCAATTTCTGCAGAAGGCCAGGCGTAATTCATGTCTGCACCAATATGTTTAGAGTTCATTACATCATAAGCGCCACCGTAAGCTTTTCTTGTAATTACAGTAATTCTAGGAACGGTAGCTTCAGAAAACGCATATAATAATTTCGCACCGTTTGAAATAATTGCATTCCATTCTTGGTCGGTTCCTGGTAAAAATCCGGGTACGTCTTCAAAAACCAAAAGTGGAATATTAAAACAATCACAAAATCTAACAAAGCGAGCGCCTTTTTGTGAGGACTTAATATCTAATACTCCTGCTAAAAATGCAGGCTGATTAGCTACAATTCCAATTGATTTTCCTGCCAATCTGGCAAAACCAACCACAATGTTTTCAGCAAAATCTTTATGAACTTCAAAGAAGGAGCCAGCATCTACCGTTTCTTCTATTACCTCCTTAATGTCATAAGGTTGATTTGGATTTTCAGGAACAATACTATTTAACTTAGGTTTGGTTTCGTCACCTATTTCATAATCTAATGCAGGTGCAGTTTCTTCACAGTTTTGAGGAACGTAACTCAATAACTTCTTTATTCCGTTTAAGCAGGCTACATCATTTGAAAAAGTAAAATGCGTAACACCTGATTTAGTAGAATGTGTTGAAGCACCGCCTAATTCCTCTGAAGTAACTTCTTCATGAGTAACGGTTTTTACCACATTTGGACCTGTTACAAACATGTAAGAGGTGTTTTCTACCATCATTATAAAATCTGTTAAAGCAGGTGAATAAACAGCTCCTCCGGCACATGGCCCCATAATAGCTGAAAACTGAGGAATTACCCCACTGGAAAGTGTATTTCTGTAAAAAATATCAGCATAACCTCCCAATGAAACCACACCCTCTTGAATTCTAGCGCCACCTGAATCATTTAGTCCGATAACAGGAGCTCCATTTTTCATGGCTAAGTCCATTACTTTACATATTTTTTCTGCATGTGCTTCTGCCAGCGAACCACCAAAAACGGTGAAGTCTTGTGCAAACACGTAAACTAATCTTCCGTCAATAGTTCCGTAGCCGGTTATTACGCCATCACCTAAAAAAACTTGCTCTCCCAGTCCAAAGTTATTGCTCCTGTGAGTAACCAACATGCCGATTTCTTCAAATGAGCCTTCATCCAATAAAAAATGTATTCGTTCCCTGGCTGTAAGTTTTCCTTTTTTATGCTGCGACTCTATGCGTTTTTCGCCACCACCTAATTTGGCTTCCTCTATCTTTTTTTCTAAATATTCAATCTTATTATCCATTACAATTTGTTTTGGGATGGTAAATGTAGAATAAAGCAAGTGAAACTACAACTCTAAATCTAGCGAACCTGAACCAAATAATCCTTTGCCAAAAGTGATGTATAATGAAGCTTTTGCAAAGAAATTTCCTTTTGGGTGAGTAGTAGCAGTTTTTGAGCCTCCATCATAATAATTGATTGTAGTAAAATCTTGCCACCCTAACTCTGCAAATAAGAAAGCTTTATCCGCCAACTTCAACCTTGATTGGGTAGAGAACTTTAAACCATACTCTGAAAAATAATACCGCTTTAACACTCCAAAATTATTATCGGCAATTCCTGAATTTCTTGTGTTTAAACCTAATACTAAATCTTGTTTAAACCCGGAGGATACTTTGGCTGTAACTCTAGCCTGAACAGGGAACATGAAAAGAAATGAATAAGCACTATTTAATTTAGTATTAATTGCAAAAACAGGAACAGGTATAAAGCTAGAATTATTAGCGTAACTTGCATATGCCCCAATAAAACCTTGGGTATTTAAATTGAAAAATTTAACTCTTCCTAATAAAATCTGATAATTAGGTATAATAGTTTTGCTTTCAAAATCTTCTCTTACATCAACTTTTACAGAATAAACATTCAACTTGAATTTCTTTTTAAATTTTAAGTGATAAGCCGTAACCCCACCATAAACGGAATACAAATCGTCATTGTTGTTTAAAATAGAAAAGTTGGAATATCCTCCTCCAAAATTGGTAAAAACTTGATAAGCATTTACGTTTAAAGCATTTCTTACATCAGAAACTTTCTTAATTTTTAGAGCGTCCTGCCAATTCACATTAACATCTAACTTACTTTTTATTGGAACGAATACACCAAAACCTCCTCCATAAATATTTCTTCCGCTTAAGTCATTTTTTTGAGATAATACATACTCGCCATTAACATTCATTCTTGGCTTAAATAGGGTAACTATATCCAAAAACTGACTATAAGTAAATTTTACAGATAAAGAAGATAGTAAAAGGAATAAAAGAAATTTTATATTCATAAAGCTAATTTGTGGTGTAAACTATATTTCTTAGATTAGTAACTTCAAAGATAAACTTAAAAGTTATGAAAAAACTGTTTTTTACAATTGCTGTGGTTGGACTTTTGTCTTCATGCGGAAATGATGCTGCTGTTGAAGAAAATAATGAAACTACTGATTCTTTAGTTACTGATATTTCTGATGAATTAGAAAATATTATGGCTGAAGATACTGCCACAGAAGAAACAGTTGTTGAACCCGAAATGATGGAAGCCATTCCGGAAAATAAAGTGGAAAAGATGGTTTCTGCATCGGGCATGACGTTTTGTGATTGTGTTAAGAAGCAGGACGAACTTTCAAAAATTATGGAAGAAACTGAAGATGATGAGTTGCTAATGAAAACAATGAAGGAAATGGATGATTTAAGAAAAGGAGACTGTTCTTTCTTATTTCAGAACACTCTTAGTACACAAGACCAAGTTGAGGCAAGAGAACGAAAAATTAAAGCTTGTCTGTCTAAAAAATAAACCCTTTATCGCTTACTTTTCTTTATCAAGTACTTTAGGAACTTTTATGTAATCAGAATCTTTTTGTGGAGCATTACTCAAAGCTTCATCTTGAGTAATTTCAGATGTAACTTCATCTTCCCTAAGAATTGTTTGCTCATTATTCATATAAATCAATGGTTCCAATCCTTCCGTATTCAACTCATTTAGCTTATCAACAAAAGCTAGCATTTTATTCAAATCATTTTGAATTTGAGCTTTAGAGTTCTCATCAAATTCAAGCTTTGCTAATTCTGCTAATTTATTAATTGTCTCTTCAGTAACTTTTGACATACATTCAAATCTAAACACAAATGTATAGCATTCAAACTAATAAAAAAAGCCATCCGTAATTGAATGGCTTTTTAAGTAGCTTTCTAAGAAAGCGGATTATTGTATCACTAATCTTTTAGAAACTTGTTTACCGTTTACATCAAGAGTAACAATATAAGTTCCTTTAGATAATTGTGTTTGAAGATTTAAGTTATGAACTCCAGCCTGAAGATTAGCATTTTGGAAAGGAGTTGCAACCGTTTTTCCAAGAATGTCAGTAACCTTCATAGAAACTTCTGAATTTTCGCTTAATTCAAAATTAACCGTACTATTCCCATTTGAAGGGTTCGGATATATGTTCATCGTATTATTAACCAAATTAGACTCTTCAATAGAAGTCGCCCATGTTATATTGATATCATCAATATAAACGTTGTTTCCTCCTCCATTTGTAAATTGGAATTTAAACCTAACGTTAGAGGCATTAGCTACCGGAGATAAGTTTACCGTTTCTTCTCTCCAATCATTGGCTCCAGGAATAAAACTAACACCCGATGTACTGGTAACTGTACTTAATCCGGTTCCTTGTTTAGAGTATCGCAATTGCCATGTTCTTCCACAATCAGTAGAAGCATAAACTCTCAACAAATCAGTATTTGAGGTTCCTTTTTGTTTGAATGCTAACTTAAACTTCATTTGAACTGAGCTAATACTAGTTAAATCATAAGATGGGCTAATTAACTCATCTACATCACCAGATGTTCCAATATAGTTTAATATTCTGGCAGAATATGTTCCGGTTGAGGCTGCAGCATTTGAAGTCTCCCATTTTCTTCCGCCATTATCAATGATAATCCAATCATTATTGAAAGTAGTTGCATTTTCAAATCCCTCATAAAAAGGTCCTGAACCATACTGAGCAGTTGAAGAACTAACTAATATAGCTCCCGGTTTTGTTTTAGTGTTGTTTCCTGCACTATTAGAAACATTTAAAATAACAGCATGTTTTCCTGGTGTGTTATAAGTAATGGTTGGATTTGAATCATTGGAAGTAGATGGTGTTCCGGCTGTAAACGTCCAATTCCAGCTAGTAGGCTGTCCATTCCATGAGTAGTTTGTAAAATTAACAGATTGACCAGTACATATCATGTCATAATTATAACCGAAGTCAGCAACGGGAGCACAATTAGGAGCAGGAGCACCATTTTGTGTTCCAGTAGCCGTTAAATTAGATGCTGAAGCTAAGCTTGCTAAAGTAGAGAATTGAGTAAATACTCCTTGCATAACACTAGCTTGATCTTTAGAAAACATATTTTGACAAGCGTCATAACTCATATAATTTTCAATTTGATCTACAACATTTGTACCGTAAGGGTCTGGTCCACTTGCATCATTAGAGCAAGTATTTTGTGTTTGAGAACAACCATATGTTGCTGCCGAAGAAGGAGGAGTGTCACAAATATAATCACCTGAAGAGCTACAGTTACCTCCACATCCACCTTGAAAAGTATGTAATAAGCCTAGACAGTGACCAACTTCATGAGTTGCCGTTCTTCCATCAGCGTTTGAAGTACCTATTGTACCAAATTGGTCATGTCTGCAAATAAAACCATAAGTACTCCAAGAGCCCTGTCCAGGAAATTGTGCATATCCCAATATTACTCCGGGACCAGTATTAGCAATGGTATTTACTAACCATATATTAAAATATTTACTGCTACTCCAATAACTTGTGCTTTTGGCAGCATCATTTGCATCATTTGTCAGTGGAGTATTCACATAAACAATACCATCCGTACAGTTTCCATTAGGGTCTTTTGTTGCTAATCTAAACTCTATATCAGGAGTTCCTGCTTGTGGTTTAAATATTGCCCTAGTAGCAGTTGTGTCGGCATTAATTCTTTTATAATCTTCATTTAATACCCTTATACCATCACGCACTTGGGCTTTACTTATAAAGCCATTAAAATTATCATGAAGAACATGAACAACGACAGGGACAACTATTGTTGCTTTTTGGCCATTGTTTCCAATAGCTTTATTTCTAGTTTCTAAAAACTTTTGAAACTCTGCCTCTGCAGAAGGGTTTTGATCAAAATAATTTTGAAGATAATCATCTGTCGCACACCAATGCGGATTGTTTATCTTTAAATTCTGTTGTGAATTAGCTGCTAAAAACAAAGTAAATGCAACTGAAAGGGTAAAAATCTTTTTTATCATATAATAACCGTTTAAACTAATAAGCGAATAAAGTTAAGCATTTTTAACATTTATTAGATTAAAAATTTGCTTTGATGGGTACACTCTTGAATTTCTAGTGGTAAAAAAATGATTTAAAAAACATTCTAAATGCTTCTAACATCTGCCAAAACTTCATTATAATCGGCTGATTTTAATATAAATGATTTGATTTTTTTAGCCACTTCCTCAGGAGAGGATAAATCACCTTTATTCTTGTACTCCAAAAACCTATCGATATCAGCAAAATGTTCTTTGTCAGCCTTTCTGATATCCTGCTGCATACCTGTATCTATAATGCCCGGAGCCATCGCAAAAACTTTAATATGATTTTGCTCTTTTATTTCAAGCTCTTTTTGAAAAACTTGAGAAAACATGTTCACTGCGGCTTTTGTTGAACAGTAGTTACTCCAACCGTCTATAGGATAATTTGCTGCTCCGGAACTTATATTTAAAATAGTAGAAGGTATATTTAAGCTACCATATTTACTAGCAAACTGATTGCACAGAAAAATTAATGAAACTACATTTATACTAAAGATATCTTCTATTGATTTCAAGTTTTGACTTCCAACATATTTTACATCTCCAACCCACCCTACATTATTTATTAAAATTATTTTTTCTGGGTTTTCTAGCAAGGGAAACTCAAAGTTTTCATAGGTGGATTTATTAGAAAAATCGACAGTGAAATGCTTGTACCTCTCATGTTTAATTGAATGGGTTCTGGCAAAACCAAATACAAAATTATTCTTATCAACTAAATATTCTTCAGCCAATGCTTTGCCAAGTCCTTTACTACTTCCGGTAATAAAAATATAATTCATTACCCTAATGCTTGTTGTAAATCTGCTAGTAAATCATCTGCATCTTCTATTCCAACGCTTAACCTAATTAAGGAATCTACAACACCCGATTTTTCTCTTTCTTCTTTTGGAATAGAGGCATGTGTCATCGTTGCCGGGTGTCCCATTAAAGATTCTACTCCTCCTAAAGACTCGGCCAAAGCAAATACTTTAGCATTTTTTACAATTGCTAAAGCATCATCTATATTATTCCCTTTTAAGGTAAAGGAAATCATTCCTCCGAATCCTCTCATTTGTTTTTTTGCAACATCATGATTGGGGTGATCAGGAAATCCCGGCCAATAAACCTTATCCACCTTTGAATGAGATTTTAGAAAGTTTGCCACTTTCTCTCCGTTTTCACAATGTCTCTGCATTCTTAGGTGTAACGTTTTTATTCCTCTCAATACTAAGAAAGAATCTTGAGGGCCGCAGACAGCACCGCTACTATTTTGTATTCTATAAATCTCATTGGCTAATTTTTCATCGTTTACAACTAAGGCTCCCATAACTACATCTGAGTGTCCTCCTAAATACTTGGTAACAGAATGCATAATAATATCAGCCCCTAAGTCTAGTGGGTTTTGCAAATAAGGTGAAGCAAAAGTATTGTCTACTGCTAAAAGTGCATTGTATTTTTTTGCAAGCTGACTCATTCCTTCAATATCAATAATATTCATCATAGGATTGGTTGGAGTTTCTACCCATACCAATTTGGTGTTTTCGTTCATGTATTTTTCAACAGAGGCAACATCTTGCATTCCTGTAAAATGAAACTTAATTCCATACTTTTCAAAAATGGTAACAAATAATCTATATGTACCACCATATAAATCATTAGTAGAAACCACTTCATCTCCCGGATTAAGCATTTTTATAATACAATCTATAGCAGCTAAACCACTACCAAAGCACGCACCATATTTCCCATTTTCAATGGCAGCTAGGTTTTTTTCTAAAGCATGACGAGTAGGGTTTAATGTTCTTGAGTATTCATACCCCTTATGATTTCCTACTCCCTCTTGAACATACGTTGAAGTTTGAAAGATTGGAGTCATAATAGCGCCCGTTGAAGGGTCTGGTTCTACTCCGGCATGAATTGCCTTTGTTCCAAATTTCATGTTTTTAAAATCTGCCATATTAAAGTTTTTGTTGTATTAAATAATTTGCGGTTCAAAGTTAACAGGACAAAACTGCTTTCCAAAAAACAATTTATTGAACAGCGGTTCTTTTTTTAGAGGTAGCCCTTAACCATCTAGGTAAAATTATTGTTCCTGCAAAAATGTAGATATAAAAACTCAGTAATCGCCATATAATTGCTAAACTACCTACTAATAATGGCGGAATAAAATCGGATAGAAATCCGGAAAATGCAAATTCTGCTACTCCACTGCTACCAGGTGTTGGACTAATTAACAATATTACCCACATTACTAATTGTCTACCGTAAACTAAAAGATGCTGAGTTAAGTCCGGATTAATAGAAAGAATTAAAAAATTAACCACCCAAAACCTTGCCGTCCAACTTAAAAAAGTTGCACCAAAAGCTTTTACCCAATAAGAAAATGGTTTGTCTTTCATTTCACGAGATGTTATTATAATATCATCTCCCGCTTGAATAGCACCTCTTCTCCATCGTTTTAAAAAGCCAATTTTAAATATCCCGGCAAGTATTCTTCTAAAAGTTTTAGGGTTAATAAATATTGCATAAATAATTATGGATATTAATATCAAGATAAAAGAATACCCTGCTATAAAAATTCCTTTTGTACCAAGCACAACACCAAATACTTCTTTTTCTAAAGAAACAGGAAAAAGATTTTTTGTACCTATAAATAAAATAATTAACGGCACCATAATAACATAAAACAACTCATCTAACAATGCTGTTACCATTACAATTGCTGATGCTTTACCAACAGGGATTTTTTCACGAGAAATAAAATAAACTGCAGGAGCAGCTCCACCAACTACTGATGGAGTAATGGCAGATGAAAACTCCCATAATACTATTACTCTAAAACATTGCTTCCAAGATAAGTCTCCACTCGTTAATATTTTCAAACGAAGTATATAGGCAAATACTCTAAGAACTACCATTAATAAGGCGACAGAAATCCAAACAAAAAAGTAAAAAGAAAAGCTGATTTCCTTTAATGCATCACTATATGTAATTAGTTCATAATTACCATTTTCCGAAAGATGAAAGTCTTCGCTTGAATTAATATCAATTACTTCATTTTGATTACCATCAATCCACTCATATTGACCTTTACCATCTTCAACTTTTTGATATGTAACTTCCGTTAAGTTATTATATAGCATGTAACCTGCTACCAGCAAACCAATCAATACAGGAATAATGACTTTCCTAAGACTAAATTGATTGGTTATTTCTTTTTCGGTGAGGTTCAATGCAGATTGTTATTTTTGGACTACAAATATCAATGAATAATCTTAAGGACAATAAAATGACTAAAAAAATATATTATTTAGGGACGTGTTCAACATGTATTAGAATAATGAAAGAATTACAACTTCCTAAAAGTTTTATACAACAGGACATTAAAGTTGATAAAATAACTGAAGCACAAATTAAAGAGATGAAAGAGTTAGCCGGAAGCTATGAATATTTGTTTAGTAGAAAAGCTATGAAGTACAGAGCTATGGGATTAAATGAAAAGACTCTTTCAGAAAAAGACTACAAAAACTTGATTCTTGAAGAGTACACTTTTTTAAAGCGTCCGGTAATTATTATTGGTGAAAAAATATTTATTGGAAATTCTAAGTCAGTTATAGAAGAAGCTAAAAAGCACATCTAGTTGAGCAATACATTTAAAGCACACCTTGCCCTTTTCGGAGCAAATTTAATTTACGGCATAAATTACACTGCGGCTAAAGAAGTTATGCCTGACTTTATCATGCCTTTCGGCTTTATTTTGTGTAGAGTTATTGGTGCAACATTATTCTTTTGGTTAATTCATTCGGCTATATCTAATGAAAAAGTTGAAAGAAGGGATTTTATTCTACTATTTGTCTGTGGATTTTTTGGGGTGGCATTAAACCAGCTTTCGTTTTTTAAGGGGCTTAATATTACTACTCCCATTAATGCATCAATCATAATGACCGCTACACCCATTTTGGTGTTAATTGCTTCTTCACTGTTAATAAAAGAAAGAATTACCTGGATTAAAACTATTGGAATTGTTATTGGATTAATTGGCGCTGTTTCTTTATTGTTGTTTAAAGGCAATACTATTCAACAATTAGAATTTGGGTCTGACACCATAAAAGGTGACTTATTTATTTTACTTAACGCAAGTTCTTACGGAGTATATTTAGTAATAGTTAAACCATTAATGAAAAAATACCACCCTGTTACTGTTGTTAAGTGGGTTTTTCTTTTCGGACTAATGTTTGTCATTCCATTTGGATGGGAAGAAGTGCAGCAAATTAGTTGGAGTAATTTTACAGTTAAAATATGGGGTTGTTTTGGTTTTGTAGTAATAGCAACAACTTGTTTTGCGTATTTGTTTAACATTTATGCACTTAAAAATGTTTCCCCTTCTGTAGTGAGCTCTTATATTTATTTGCAACCGGTAATTGCATCATTAATTGCTTTATTGGCAGAAAAAGATAGTTTAACTTGGATAAAGGGTTTGGCAACACTATTAATATTTGTAGGTGTATATTTAGTAAGCCAACGCCCTAAAAAGCTTACAGCATAATTTTTTTATTTTTGGTCTATGATAAACTCCATGACAGGTTTTGGTAAGTCTGTAGTACAAACCACAAACACTAAATACACAATAGAAGTTCGTTCTCTTAATAGCAAGGGTATTGACCTTAACATTAAAGTATCTTCTCAGTTTAGAGAAAAAGAAGCTGAAATAAGGACACTTCTTGCCAATGAACTTAAAAGAGGAAAAATAGATTTTTCTCTTTATTGTGAAAGCATTGGAGGTGCTACCAAACAGAATATAAATAAAGAAGTATTTATTAATTACTATAACCAGTTAAAAGAAATTTCAGAAGCAACTAATACACAAAACACAGATTATATTTCTATTATTTCTCGGTTTCCGGATGTAATGAGCCAAAGCTCTGAAGAGGTAAATGAAGACGAGTGGAAACAAATTTATGAGGGTTGTATATCTGCTGTAAAACAGCTACAAAACCACAGAGAAGAAGAAGGAAAAACAATTGAAAAAGAGTTTATAGAAAAAGTAAACTACATTGCTGAATTACTTGAAAAAGTAAAACCTTACGAAGCTGAACGAATTGAAGAGGTTAAAAAAAGAATTAGCTCATCAATTGAAAAACTAAAACTAGAAGTTGACGAAAATAGATTTGAACAAGAAATCATTTACTACCTTGAAAAAATAGATTTTTCAGAAGAAAAAAGTAGGCTTTCAGCTCATTGCAATTACTTTAAAGAAGTAATGAAAAATGAAAATAGTCAAGGAAAAAAGTTAGGGTTTATTTCTCAGGAAATGGGAAGAGAAATAAATACGTTGGGGTCTAAAGCCAATCATTCTGAAATTCAAAAAATAGTGGTAGAAATGAAAGACGAACTAGAAAAAATTAAAGAACAAATAGGCAACGTACTATAAATGAGTCCTACTTCAATTAAAGGTAAATGTGTTATTTTCTGTGCCCCATCAGGAGCCGGAAAAACTACTATAGTAAGATATTTACTTGGCCATTTTTCTGAACTACAGTTCTCCGTTTCTGCATGCACACGAAACAAAAGAGAAAATGAGATTGAAGGAAAAGATTATTATTTTTTATCGACTGATGAATTCCGTGAAAGAATAGAAAATAATGAATTTATAGAGTGGGAAGAAGTTTATGATGGCAACTATTACGGAACTTTAAAATCTGAAATTGAACGCATTTGGAAACAGGAAAAAGTAGTAATATTTGACGTAGATGTTGAAGGAGGAATAAACTTAAAAAAGTATTTTGGAGAAAATGCGCTTTCTGTTTTCGTTCAACCGCCATCAGTTGAAGCTCTTGAAAAAAGATTAAGTTCCAGAAATACTGAATCTGAAGAATCGCTTCAAAAAAGGGTAAGCAAAGCTGCTTCAGAATTAACAAAAGCGAGTTGTTTTGATGTTATTCTCTTAAACGATGAATTAAGCAAAGCATTTAGTGAAGCCGAAAAAATAGTCTCTAAATTTATTAGCAAATGAAAAAAGTAGGATTGTTCTTTGGCACTTTTAATCCTATCCATGTTGGGCATTTGGTAATTGCAAATTATATGGCCGACTATACTGATTTAGATGAAGTTTGGCTAGTGGTTACCCCTCAAAATCCTTTTAAAGAAAAACAATCATTGTTGAATGACATTCATAGGCTTACATTAGTTAGAGTTGCAACTGAAGATAATGTAAAACTTAAAGTTTCTAACATAGAATTCGACTTACCAAAACCTTCTTTTACTTGTGATACATTAGCTCACTTATCTGAAAAACACCCAAACAATAAGTTTGTTTTAATTATGGGCGAAGATAATTTAAGAACCTTTCACAAGTGGAAAAACTATGAATATATTATCAATCATCATGAGCTTTATGTTTACCCTAGAGTAATTGAAAAGCACGAAAAAGAACTAACCACAAATGAAATTTTAAATCACACTAATCTCAAAAAAATAGATGAAGTTCCAATTATGCAAATATCTGCAAGCTTTATCAGGGATGGAATCAAGAACAAAAAAGACGTAAGATACTTGCTTACCGAAAAAGTTTATCAATACATTGATGAAATGAATTTTTATCGATAATTCCTCAAGCCTTCTTTAAAGTAAAAGAAAAGGTTGAGCCAATACCTTCCGTACTTCTGACATTAATAGTTTGCTGGTGAGTTTCAATAATGTGTTTTACAATTGCTAACCCTAAACCTGTCCCGCCACTATTTCTTGAGCGACTTTTGTCCACCCTATAAAACCGTTCAAACAACCTTGAAAAATGTTCTTTAGAAATACCTATCCCGTTATCCGCAATTTCTATTAAAATATTTTTTTCCATATCGAAAAGACGAATTTCAACTTCTCCACCCTCAGGTTTAGAATAGTTAATCGCATTGTTAATTAAGTTCATTATTACTTGACCAATCTTGTCTTTATCAGCCAAAACATCAGTGTTTTTAAGTTGGTTTTCTTTAATAACAAACTTTACATTTCTTTCCTCTGCAATTAGTTCTAAAGAACTACAAACGTCTTTAATTAATTCATAGATATTAAATGAAGTAATATTCAAATCTAATCGATTAGACTCTAATTTTGAAATAGTATCTAAATCTTCTAAAAGTTTTAACATCCGTTCAACCGAATTGGCGGTACGTTCTAAATATTTTTTATTGATATTTTCATCTTCTAAACCGCCTTCTAACAACGTGTATATATAGCCTTGAATAGTAAAAGCAGGCGTTTTTAATTCATGTGCAATGTTTCCAATAAATTCTTTTCGGTAAGTTTCTAACTCCCTTAGCTTATAGATTTCTTCAGTCTTTGATTTTTCCCAATCCAATACTTCCCTGCTTACGGTATCGATAATGTCTTCGCCAAACTCAATGTCAACTTTTTGTTTCTTCTTAAATTTTAAATCTAAGATGGTACGGTAAATAATATTAATTCTTGCCTGAATAAATTTTCCAATAAGCCACTGGATAATTATAAATGTTAGAATAGACGCAATAGCAGTTATAGCTATAGACAACCAAAAATCTGAAGAAGGAACTTCAAAAAATAAAAAGCTTAACGTAGCTCCAACCAGTAAAAACCAAATGGCAACAATGGTGGCTATGTTAGTATGAGAAAGTCTCAATTTTCAATGAATTTATAGCCAACTCCTTTTATGGTCTGAATAAAATTTTCGCCCAACTTTTGGCGTAATTTTCTGATATGAACATCTATTGTTCTGTCACCCACTACAACATCGTTTCCCCAAACAGTATTTAAAATAACATCTCGGGTATAAACCATTCCGGGCTTTGACATAAGTAAAACAAGCAATTCAAACTCTTTTTTAGGTAAAACAAATTCCACATCACCTTTTTTTACAATAAACCTTTCTACATCAACTGAAATTGTATCGCCATTTGGTGACGATTGACTTTCTGTATCATCAGACCGTCTTAGCAAAGCATTTATTTTAGCAATTAATAATCTTGGACGAATAGGCTTGGTGATATAATCATCTGCCCCAGCATCAAGGCCTGCAATTTGAGAATAATCTTCGGCTCTAGCACTTAAAAACACAATAACCGTATTGGCTAAATCCGAAACATTTCTGAGCTGTACACATGTTTCTATACCATCCATCTCGGGCATCATTACATCTAGCAAAATTAAATCTGGAATTGTTTTCTTAGCTACATTAATTGCATCCTCACCATTATCTGCTGTTTCAACAATAAAACCCTCTCTAGATAAATTGTATGAAACAAACTCAAGAATATCCGGCTCATCATCAACCACCAAAATTTTTTTACTGGATAAGTTACTCATGTATTTAATTTAGGAATTAAATTATGCTTTTATATTTGTGCGAAAATACAAAATCCATGAAAAAGCTACTGCTCATCCTATTCCTTTTTAGTTCTTTCTTTTGCTTTACGCAAGACCCTTTAAAACCAAACGTAGATGATTTTGTACCGGCTTCAGCACCCAACGAAGCTACAGACACATCATACTGGGAAACAGGCGGTCTTTTTTCTGTCAATTTTTCACAGGTTTCTTTAACTAATTGGGCAGCAGGAGGAAATAATTCAATTTCTTTAAACTCATTAGTTTCACTTAATGCAAGCTATAATAAAGGCTTAAATTTTTGGGATAATAATTTAGACCTTGGCTACGGTATTTTACAGCAATCACCCGGTGTAACTCAAAAAACAGACGATAAAATTGATTTTAACTCCAAATATGGAAGAAAGTTTAAATCTGAAAGTAAATGGGGATATGCCGCTTTATTTAACTTTAAATCACAGTTTGCTCCGGGATTTGCTATGCCTACAGATACGGTTAAGATTTCCGATTTCTTAGCACCTGCATATATGCTTTATTCCATTGGATTTGACTATAAACCAAAAAAGTTTTTAAAATTCTTCTTGTCTCCGGTAACCGGTAAAACTACTATTGTGAGAGACCAACAACTAGCAGATAAAGGAGCTTTTGGAGTAGAACCTGCCACTTACGACAGTTTGGGAAGGAGAGCAGAACTAGGAAAAACAATCAGACATGAAATTGGAGGATATTTAAGAGCTGAGTTTAATAAGGAAATTGTTAAAAACATTACTTTCCAATCTAAGCTTGAGTTGTTCTCTAATTACTTAAACAACCCTCAAAATATTGATATAAACTGGGAAAACATACTTAACATGAAAGTAAATAAATACATTGCTGCTACTTTTTTAGTTCATGTATTGTATGATGATGATATTGACATTGCAGTTGACACGAACGATGATGGTATAAATGATACTTCCGGACCAAGAACACAAATAAAACAATTGTTAGGAGTTGGTTTTTCCTATAAGTTTTAACAACTAACACTATAATAACTACCTTTGCCAAATAATTTATATCAGTGGCAAAGAGAAACAACAAAAGTAAAGGAAGCAGTAAAAAAACTTTCACCCAAAAAAGAGGAGAAAGTAAAAGGTTTAGTACAAAAAAAACTAAACCGAAAAAAGAGCTTGACGCTGAAAATCAGGAAAAGAAACCTTCTGGTTTTTCAAAGGGTAAGTCTTCAGAAAAGGATAATTTTAAAAAGTCATTTTCAAAATTTAGCAAAAAATCATCGGGAGATAAAGTAGGAAAAGACGATGGATTAATTCGTTTGAATAAATTTATTGCTAATGCCGGAACTTGCTCTAGAAGAGAAGCAGACGAATTAATTAAAATTGGAGCTGTAAAAGTTAACGGTAAAATTGTTACCGAAATGGGTACAAGAATTCATCCGACAGACAAAGTAGTTGTTGGAGAGGAAGCAGTAAGACAAGAGCGATTAGTTTATATTTTACTAAATAAATCTAAGGATTACCTATCTACCGTAGAAGACCCTCAAGGCAGAAAAACAGTTTTACATTTAATAGCAAACGCATGTAAAGAAAGGGTTTATCCTGTCGGAAAGCTTGACAGAACAGCCACTGGCTTACTTATGTTAACTAATGATGGTGACTTAACAAAAAAGCTAACCAATCCTAAATCAAAAACAGAAAAGATTTATAAAATAACTACTGATAAAAGCGTTACAAAAGAACACTTAAATCAATTACTAAAAGGTGTTAAATACGAAGATGCAAGTATAAAATTTGAAGAAGCCGTTTATGCCAATGATGGAGAAAGCAAAAAAGTTTTAGGCATCAATACTTTTGTAGGTAGAAATAGTGTAATTAAAGGTGTTTTTGAAACTTTAGGCTATAAAGTACTAAAACTAGATAGAGTGGTGTTTGCAGGGCTAACTAAAAAAGACTTACCCAGAGGAAAATGGCGGTTTTTGCATCCTAAAGAAGTAGCCGAATTAAAAAAGTATGGTAGAATTTTAAGCTAATTTCTTCGTTTATATATCCGAAGGAAAAAATGAATGAAACGATTTTTTAAAATACTTGCTTACTCTTTCGGAATAATTTTACTGCTTATTTCCATTTTAGGTTTACTTGCCTATATCTATGAAGACGATATAGAGAAATACTTAGTAAATGCAATAAATGAAAAAATTGAAACTCAAATTAATGTAGAAAAAACCAACTTTTCATTCATTAAAAAGTTTCCCCATGCAAGTTTCAGTTTCATAGGAGTAGAAGTTCTGGAAGCTACATACAACCAAGAAAAAAACACACTACTAAGTGCTGAAAATATTTTTATCAAATTAAATTTGATTGACATTATCACAGGAAATTATACCATTGAAGAAATTGAAATTGAAGCTGGCATCTTAAACATTGCCATTGATAAAAAAGGAAAGGACAACTATCATATTTGGAAACAATCAACAGACTCTAGTGAAACAAACATAAATGTTGATTTAGAAGCAGTAAGCGTATCAGAAATCACACTTTATTACACCAATCATTTTGATCAATCTTATTTAGCAACAGATATCGAAGAACTTAGTTTAAGTGGAAGCTTTTCTGATAAAATTTACGATTTGGAAACCGCTTTTAATATTTATATACATGAATATAAAAACAAAGAAGATAGGCTAATAGCAGACCAAAACTTAAGTATTAATGCTGTTTTACTCGTAAACAATGAGGAAAATAAATACTTAATCAATAAAGCAAAAGCAAGTCTATCCGGGCTTAACCTTAACTTATCAGGTAATATTATTAATAGCGAAGAAAAAACAGAATTAGACATTCAAGTATCAGGAGATGAATTAAATATTAACTCACTCTTAGAGTTGTTTCCTGAAAAAATTATGGAAAAGTATGAAGACATAAAAAGTGATGGAGAGTTAACTATTAATGGAGCCATAAAAGGTGTTCTTTCTCACACTTCTTCACCAAATATTGATGTAAATTTTGAAATTAAAAATGGAAGCATAGAAAGAAATGATGTAGTGTTAAACAACTTATATTTCAATGGTAATTATACCAATGGTAATAAAAATGCATTAAAAACATCAAAGCTTATAATTCACCAATTCAATGTAAAAATTGAAGATGGTACTTTTGAGGGAAAAGGCTCTTTAACTGATTTTGAAAAACCTAGCTTTAATTTAGATTTAAAAGGAAATTTCAATCTAAATTATATCTATAAGTTACTGGAGCCAGATAGTATAGAGTTTATTGAAGGTAATACCCTTTTTAATATCCACTTTGAAAACAACTTTCCTTCATTTAGTGAAATTAATGCCAATACATTTAAAACTTCAATTATAAACGGAGAAGTAATGGTAACTGATGGTAGAATTAAATATACTAACAGCCCATATCCCATTGATAGTATTGGTTTTTCAATGGTCAGTAACAATAGGAATTTAGAAATAAAACAGTTTAAGGCAAAGTATAATTTAACCGATATTTCCGTTAATGGAAATGCACAATACATATTTTCATACTTGTTGTTTGACAATGTAGTCCCCAACATTCAGCTTTCCCTATCTTCCAATTATTTTGATTTACAAAACTTTCTTTCTGAAACAAGTTCTTCTACTAGTGACTTGAAATTTAATATTCCCGACAGCCTTATTTTAAGTGTAAAAGCCAATATTAAAGAATTAAGGTTTGGTAAGTTTTTATCTCAGGATATTAAAGCAAATTTAAAGTTAAAAGATGCAGTCATTACAGCTGACAACATTTACCTAAAAAGTCAAAAAGGAGAAATTTCAGGCGATATAGTTATAGAACAAACAGAAGATGAATTACTTATGTCTAGCAATTGTAAGTTAACAAATATTGATGTACAGCAACTTTTTTATGAATTCAACAATTTTTCACAAACCGAGATTCTTGATAAAAACATTAAGGGTAAAGGCTTTGTTGATGCCACAGTAGTTTGTGTTTTAGACCATCACCTAAACATCAATTTAAATAAACTTTATGTAAATGCGGATGTGCTAATAGAAAATGGACAGCTTATTGATTATCAAACACTCTCATCGCTGTCCAAATACATTGAATTGGATGATTTAATGAATATTAAGTTTAGTAAGTTATCAAACAATATCCAGGTAAAAAACAGAAAAGTTTATATCCCTGATATGGAAATTAAATCATCTGCTTTAGACCTTTCCCTATCTGGAATTCATTCATTCAATAACGAAATAGATTATCATTTTAACCTTTTAATGAGAGATATTTTAGGAAAAAAAGCAAAGCAAGCAAAAAAAGAAAATGAGGAGTTTGCAGTAGAAGAACCAACAGGAGGAACAAGATTATTTTTAAGAATGTATGGAACCGTTGACGATTATAAAGTTACTTACGATAGAAAAGCGGTAAGAGAAAAATGGCAAGATGATATGCAAAAAGAAAAACAAACGCTTAAGGGAATTTTAAAAGAAGAGTTCAACCTCTACAAAAATGATACTAGCGTTACTTCACCTTCTAATAACACCAACGAAAAACCGGTACAACTTGATTTAGGTGATGATGAAGAGAAAAAGTCAACAACTAAAGAAGAAGAAAAAAAGAAAAAAGAGCCCAAAACTAAACTTGGCAAATTCTTTGAAAAAATAACAGAGGAAAACGATGAAGAGTTTGAGAAATAGCTAACTAGTCTATTTTCATTTCCGGAATATCTCCTTCAACAATCAGTCTGCCTTCAGTTTTTGAAACTATTTCCTCCACTGAAACACCCGGAGCTCTTTCAAGCAATCTAAATCCATCATTAGGAGTAACTTCTAATACAGCTAAATCAGTAACTATTTTCTTTACACAACCAACACCGGTAAGTGGCAAAGTACATTTTTTTAAAAGTTTTGATTCTCCTTTTTTATTGGTATGCTGCATAGCAACAATAATATTCTCTGCAGAAGCTACTAAGTCCATTGCTCCTCCCATACCCTTCACCATTCTTCCCGGAATTTTCCAGTTAGCTATATCGCCATTATCAGCAACTTCCATTGCTCCCAGCACAGTTAATTGAACGTGTCTACCTCTAATCATAGCAAAACTTGTAGCAGAATCAAATAAAGCTGCTCCCGGAACTAACGTTACCGTTTGTTTACCTGCATTAATTAAATCGGCATCCTCTTCTCCTTCGTAAGGAAATGCTCCCATACCTAAAATACCATTTTCAGACTGAAATTCTACTTCAATATCTTTTGGAATATAATTAGCAACTAAGGTAGGAATGCCAATCCCTAAATTAACGTACCAACCATCTTGTAATTCTTGTGCTATACGCTTTGCTATTCCATTTTTGTCTAATGCCATAATTTTTAGTCGTCTTTTAATTCATAAATTTTAACTTCAGATTCATTTAGTATAACTGACGTTCTATCTACATTCCAAATATAGCTAATAAATTTTGTTGCATCACTTGGAAAGTTATTTATGTAAATTGTAAAAAAGTACGTTTGATCTAAACTATATTTGTCGTTAACCCAATTTAATGGGATTTTTTCATATTTGATAACTTCTTCATTCCGAAACACAGTTATTACAATATTAGCGTCAAACGGAATATTAATTGACCCCAATTTCATCGCATATGTAATCATAATATTTTTTTCTTTCATCTCGGTTAACTCCGACTCTGAAGCCTCAAATAAATTAATAAACTCACTCTCATATTTATCGTCCAAATCGTTTCTCTCAATCAATAAATTAGCGTTTAGTTTACGCTGTCGTTCAACCAAATAAAAATTATTATTACCGGAAGAGTCAATTATTTTATAGAGGCTATCTATTTCGTGATACTTTTCAATAGATATGTATTGAAAATCAGCTATAGTAGAAGGATAATCCGTAAACTGGTAGGAGCTAATTGAATGTTGAGATTTATAATTATTCCAATAATACTGGGGCTCTAATAACTTTTCTCCTGAAAGTATACATGCCCTGTTATTAATTTTTTTAGGTGCTTTTTTTATAAAATCTTCCTCTACTGTAATATATTGGTACCAATTCATAGAAAGAGTATTAAAGTTGTATAGCCTAGCAGTAGAAACTGGGAAAAGTAGCAACAAAAAACTTAAATACTTTGAATATGAAAATTGAAGTTGATTCAACATAAAAGTGTAAGAAATGAATAGAACCGGCATTAAATAAATTACGGCTCTATCTTCAGGAAAATTAACTCCCTTTAACCAATTTAAAATAGGGTAACACAAAATGCATGAATAAAAAATTAGAGAGAGGAAAAAACCTTCTTTAAAATTAAATCTATTGCGAATTGCAGAAACAACTTCTATTAAAAAAAGAATAAAATGAATTCCAATAAAAGCAGTCACAGAGTTAATTAAAAAGATATTCGCTTCATCGCCAAAAATCCAACTAGTAATTGACTTCAAAGTAGTTTCATAAAGACCACTCTGACTCCCAAGATATAATGCGCCAACCTTATTCAATAAAAGCAAATAGTTAATTGCTCCAAAAAGAACTAATGACCAAATCAGCAACAACAATAATTTAGAGGTAATAAATATCCTATTTTTAAAAACTAAATAGATTAAAACCAATAATACAGTTACAACAAAAAAAATACTCGATAAATTGGCTAGTAAACAAAGAAGTAAAGATGTTTGACATAATAAAAAAGATCTGAAGCTAGGTTTGATTTGTAAATCAATAAGATAGTAAATACTCATGACTAAAAAAGCCATCATTAAGCCATAACCTCTGAAATAACCAAACCACTCGATAAGTATGTGGGTAAAAAATAATGCTAATATTAGCATTAACCTATATTCTCCTTTTTTAAAGTTTGATACTATTTTGTATGAGAAAAGCATGAAAATTACTAGTGATAAAAGATTTGGCAACCTCAATACAAATTGATTGCTACCAAAACAAGAGTAGGCTACCCATGAAAATAATGAGTTCAAAAAATGATTGTTTGCGTCAGTGTAGCTATAAAAGGGGATGAAATTTCCTGACTGGACATAAAAATAAAAGTTAACTATTTCATCATAGCTAAACGGAACTAACCAAGACCTTATAGCAAGATACAGCCATACAATTGCTGCCAAAATAAAATATAATATCTTTTCCTGCTTTTTCATTTTTAAAACAACCCTTTTGGCTTCATTTTATTTCATATACAGTAATTCTATTATCTTCTATAGTTAATTCCTTTCGCTTCATATTCCAAATATATGTAACTACTGTTTTTGTATCTGCTGGAATATCTGTAATGTAAATAGAATTATCTATTTCTATAAATCCAAGGTGATTTTTTGAAAAATAATCCAAAATAATTGCTTCATATTTTAATACATTTCCACTATTATCAAACATCGTTATTACTAAATAGACCCCAACATAGTCTTTAGGAGTCTTTAAACTAAGTTCATAATTAAACAATAAATTTTGAGGCAAATCCTCTTGTACTATCCAGTCTTTCGCTACTGAAATGAATTCTTCGTTACTAGAAACATAAAATGAATCTGTTAAAAGTGAATAGTAAAAATCTTTAGAAGTTATTTCATTCTTTTTTAATAAATACATTTCATTTTCCGGAAAACTATCTAAAATAATATATTCATTAATAAAGTCGGTTAGTAGATTTTTATCGTCAAGAATAATAATATCGCATGCTTTTGAAGAATAACCAGATGACTGAGGAATATTTGATTTTCCTTTGTTGATATACTTATACCATAAATAATTGTATTTGGTGTAATCAGGTCCGCTAATAGTAGTAAGACTTGTTGAATTTTCTTCAATAATCTTATAAAAATTTTCTTTTATTCTAAACTTATTATCTAAACTATACTGAATGGGTAGTACCTTGGTTAATGAGAAAAGAGGAATTAAAAATAAAATTCCAACTAATGAATAATATATATACTTTCTTTTAAAAAAATTGCTCCAAAATCTGGCTTCATAAACTACACTAAGCATAATCAATATTAAGATATGTTCTGCTGTTCTATTGACAGGAAATAGAGAACCAAACAACTTATTTAAAACATAATAGCTCAAAATAGTTAAGACTAATACCAAACCAACCCCATTTTCCTGAATAAAAATTGTTTTCTTTTTAAATACATGGATAACCAATGCGATAAATAATAAACCGATTAAGCCGGAAATTAATCCCCAGAATATTTTATAAATACTAACCGGAAAAATCCACAGAGATAGGTTTGCCAAAGTCCCAACAAAAAACCCTGAGGTTTCTCCTAAATATAAACTTCCATGACTATTTAAATAAAAGAAGTATTTAGCATAAAAAAGAAACGTAGTAGCCCATAGTATTAAAAATAAACTCATAACTATCAAGCTTTTTCTTGTACGAAGGTTAATAACCCCATATATGGTTGTTAATGCAACGCAAATTCCAACATAGCTTATGACTGACATATTAGATAGTAATGCCAATAAAAGAAAAATGTTGAGTTTCCAGTAATAATTAAACTCTCTATTCTTAAAATAAAGTACCAAAAAATAAACTGATGCAAGAAAAAATGAAAACATTAAGCCGTAGCCTCTATAATAACCAAACCATTCTATAATAGTATGAGTAAATAAGCAAAATACTATAATTGCCCATCGCCCAAATAAATGGTTTTCAAGCAAAGCTAACTTATAGGTAAAATAAAGATAAACCAATAAGGCTATTATACTGATTGACCTAAAGTAGTAGATGTTTACACCTAAAAGTTTGTAAATTATATATCCAAAAAATGTATTTAAAAAGTGATTGTTTGCATCCGGAACTGAGTGAAATGGCATAAATTCTCCCGGAAGCAAATAATGAAAGAAAGTAAAAATTTCATCACCAAGAATAGGAATATATAATACTCTGTATAACACATATCCCCAAACTAAAGCAGCTAAAAAAAAGTAAACAGATTTTTCAAGCCTTGTCATTTACTCTTTTTGACGAACAGTTCGTTGTTCTATACGCTTTTCATAAGTAATACCTTGAAAAATACGCTGTACGAAAATGCCTGGTGTATGAATAAAATTGGGGTCTAGTTCTCCGGGCTCTACCAATTCTTCTACTTCAGCAATAGTGATTTTTCCTGCCATTGCCATCATTGGATTAAAATTTCTAGCTGTTCCTTTATAAATTAAATTTCCGTTTCTATCGCCTTTCCAAGCTTTTACAATAGCAAAATCGGCTTCAAATGCATGTTCCAAAATGTGAGGTTTTCCGTTGAACTCCCTTACTTCCTTACCTTCTGCTACCTCAGTTCCATACCCTGCAGGAGTAAAAAAAGCAGGAATTCCGGCTCCTGCAGCACGACACCTTTCCGCTAACGTTCCTTGTGGAATTAATTCAACATCTAATTCACCACTTAACATCTGTCTTTCAAATTCATCGTTTTCACCAACATAAGATGAAATCATTTTTTTGATTTGTTTTTTTTGAAGTAACAGTCCTAATCCAAAATCATCTACCCCTGCATTATTAGAAATACAGGTCAAGTCTTTAACACCCATTTTTACTAATTGAGAAATACAGTTTTCAGGTATTCCGCATAATCCAAAACCACCTAACATAAGTGTCATCCCATCTTTTATGTCTTTAGTGGCTTCTTCTGCGTTGGCAACAATTTTATTCATAGTCAATCAATTAAAATCTTCATTAAAGTTAGGATTAGTAAGATTTTGCATTTCCTTGTATTTCTTACAATCCAACTCAATATTTAATTTGTTTACAGGTTTTTCAAAGTCATCCTGAGAGTATTTTAGCTTAGGATCATCATGAACTTTGTGCATATAATAGCCCCAAATTGGCAAGCCTGTGTTTGCACCTTGCCCATAAAATGTGCTACCAAATCTAACTCCTCTGTCTTCTGCTCCTACCCATATTCCTGTAACTAATTCGGGTGTTATTCCCATAAACCAACCATCTGAATTATTTTGAGTAGTTCCGGTTTTACCTGCAATTGGATATTTATGTCCGGCATAAGGTCTAGCTTCCGTTTTTGCACCTCTAATTCTCATTCCTGTCCCAACTGTGTATCCTTTTCCTCCATTCAAATCACCTATGCATTTATTATATTCTCCTTCAACTACTCCTTTCATTAAATCAAGCATGGCATAGGCTGTCTCTTCACTCATTGCCTCATGAATTTCAGGTTGAATATCAACAATTAAGTTGCCATTTTTATCTTCTATTTTGGTTATAAAGGTTGGTTCAATATAAACTCCCTTATTCGCAAAAACAGCATTAGCACCTACCATTTCATACACACTTAAATCAGCTACTCCTAAGCATAAAGAAGGCGTTGCGGGCAAGTTACTTGTTATTCCCATCAATTTCGCTTGGTCAACCACAGCTTGTGGCCCATATTGCTTCATCACCCATGCGGTAACTGTGTTCATAGAGTTAGCTAAACCGTATTTTAAACTGACCATACAGCCATATTTTCCATCAGAGTTTTTGGGTGTCCAATCTTTCAATAAACCAAAAGTTCCTTTTTTAAATGTTATTTGTTGATTGGGAACTTCCATACACGGAGACATACCGTTTTGAATCGCTAACGCATAAACAAAAGGCTTAAAAGTTGAACCCACTTGTCGTTTAGATTGATAGACATGATCATAAGCAAAGTGCTTAAAGTTTATACCACCTACCCAAGCTCTTATATAGCCTGTATGTGGTTCCATGCTCATCATACCGGCTTGTAAAAAACTTTTGTAATATTTTATTGAATCTAGAGGAGACATTAAGGTATCTAACTCTCCTTTCCATGTAAATACTCTTGTTTTTTGCGGTGTGCTAAAAATGATAGGAATTGAATCTTTTGGAGTAGCGTGTCTAGATTCTCCACAATCTTCTGCCTGACAAACGTATTTGTCGCCTACTTTTTTTATCATTTCTCCTCTTCTTCCACAGTTGAAACACTCTTTTCCCACTAACACATCATAGCGTCTTGTTCCCTTAATTGCCCTGTCGTAAATCTCTTCTATCTGTTTTTCATTTAATCGCCAGTCAAACGGAATTTTAGCTTTGTTTCTTTCAGACCTTCTTGAAAAATCTCTGAATAAATCATTTTGTAATTCCGTTCCTAAATGCTCTGATACTGCCCATTCTGCATATTGCTGCATTTTAAAATTGATAGTGGTATAAATTTTTAGTCCGTCTTTGTAAATGTTGTAAGGAGTGCCATCTGCTTTGGTGTATTTGTAATTTCCATTTGCGTCTTTTTCTTCAAAAATTTCGGTGACTTTTGTTCTGAGTATTTCTCTAAAATATGGTGCTATCCCTTCTTTATGGTCAACTACTTTGTAGTCTAACTCCAGTGGTAAAGTTTTTAAAGAATCGAAAAGCTCATCGGAAATTAAGTTATTTCTTTTCATTTGATAGAACACCACATTTCTCCTTTCTTGAGTCATTTCTGGTCTTCGGAGAGGATTATAAAGAGCCGGATTTTTTGCCATTCCTACCAGCATAGCAGATTGTGCTATATTTAACTCAGACGGCTCTACATTAAAGTACACATTTGCTGCTGTTTTTATACCTACTGCATTATTAATAAAATCAAATTTATTGAGATACATCGTAATTATCTCATCTTTGGTATATCTTCTTTCCAGCTGGGCCGCAATTATCCACTCTTGAAGTTTTTGTCCTATACGCTCAACAATATTAGAGGCCGGATCATTAAACATCATTTTAGCCAATTGCTGCGTTATAGTACTGGCACCTCCTGCTTTACCAAAATTTAGCACCGCTCTCATTAGTCCTCTAAAGTCTATTCCTGAGTGTTCCCTGTATCGTTCATCTTCAGTGGCAACTAAAGCATCCACTAAATAAGGTGAAAGGTCTTCGTAATTTACATTTACTCTGTTTTCTTTAAAGTATTTACCTATTACTATTCCATCATCTGTGATAATTTCAGAAGCCAAATTACTTTTTGGGTTTTCTAATTCTTCCAAAGAAGGTAAAGGAGGAAAACCAAGCCAACCGTTAGCAGCACAAGTCATAACCACCAACAAACCAATAAAAGGTAATACAAATATTGTCCAAAGTAGTAGTATCCACTTTTTAAATGCCGGCTTTTTGAATTTGTTTTTTGCCATTAATTGTTCGCTTTTGTTTTTTCTATTCGTAACCCAATTTCTGAAATACCTTCTAGGTTTTCATGCCTCATAGCTTGTTCAATTTCTATCGTATATTCTCCCTCTTTAGGAAATTGTAAATTCATCTTGTAAGGAACTCTAGCATCCCATAAATCACCAAACCCGCTTCCATACCATCTACCATCTACACCTGCTAAAACACATTCAAAAGTATCTCTTACAAATACACTGTCAGGTCCTGTACATTCTAAAAACAAAAATAAATTTTTATATGCATACTCATTTCTGTTTCGCACATCAATAAAAACATTGTATGGAGTTTTGTTGTCAGAAATATCAAACGTAAAACTTTGTCGATTATTTACATCCCATCCTTCGGGTGGAAGTGTATTTATCTGCTCATAGTGTTTTGAACCATCACAACTAATCAATAATGGAATCGCTAATACTATGACTAACCAAATTTTCATTATTGTTTTGGACTATTGTTTGAAGGTTTTGAATTCTTCTTTTTCCCTTTTCGGTAATTTTTATTGCCGCCTTTTCTTTTTTTCTTTTTACCGCCCTTATTATCAAACCTAGTTAAACTATCTTGTCCCACCACATTTTCGAAAACCGGCTTTTTAGCTTTTACCAGTGCAGAAGAAAAGTCTTTTAATTCCTCAGGAAGATTTCCTTTTTTGTTTTCGGCTACAATTTGATTTACTCTTTCTAAACTTAATTCGATAAATTGAAATGGGTCTTCGTCATAGCTGTACCAAAGTAGTTTTTTAAAGACATCCATTTTTTGGAAAAAAGCAGTTCCTTTTTTTGTTTTTAGCTTTTTTTCTGTGTCAGGAAACTCTTTAAGTGCATCGGTATAAACATCTAATTCATAATTAAGACAGCATTTTAGTTTGCCGCATTGTCCGGCCAATTTCATTGGATTGATGCTCAACTGCTGATATCTTGCAGCTGTAGTAGAAACAGAACGAAAATCGGTCAACCAGGTAGAACAACACAATTCTCTTCCACACGAACCAATTCCTCCAAGTCTGCTTGCCTCTTGTCGCATTCCGATTTGTTTCATCTCGATACGAACTTTAAACTCATCAGCCATTCGCTTAATAAGCTCTCTGAAATCAACTCTTTCTTCAGCAGTATAGTAAAAAATAGCCTTTGTCTTATCTCCCTGATATTCTACATCGCTAATTTTCATTGAAAGCTTTAGCTCAATTGCCATTTCTCTGGCTTTTTTCATGGTATCAAACTCCAAAGAACGAGCTTCATGCCATAAATCAATATCCGGCTGACGAGCTAATCGATAAACTTTCTTGGTCTCAGGAGAACCCACAAATGATTGTTTTTTTCGCATTTGAATTTTAACTAATTCTCCAGATAAAGAAACAACGCCAATATCATGACCCGGTGAAGATTCAACTGCAACAACATCTCCTGCGTTTAAACTAAGTCCGTTTCTGCTAAAAAATTCTTTTCTGCCGTTTTTAAAACGAACTTCCACATATTCAAATGGTTGCTGTCCTGAAGGTAGTTCCATTCCTGATAACCAATCAAAAACACTTAATTTATTGCATCCACCTGTACCACAGGCGCCATTGTTGTTACACCCATTCGGGACACCGCTACTACATCCTCCGGAAGAACAATTTCCACATCCCATATTTATTTAATTTAAGGTTTAAAGTTAAAAGATATTCGGTAACCGTAGGTATCAGATTAACAACTTTTAACTTTCTTGCAAAGTTACATTTTTAACTCTTAGCAGTTTAGCTATTTTAAACGAGATATCCAGAAACAATATTTTAGAATTAACATTTCTTTCTAAATGATAGATTGAATCGTTAAATAACTGCATTAAATCCGCTGCATTGGCCCCATTTACAAAAGGCGAAAACTTATGAATAAACTGTTTGTCCTTTCCTGAAAACCGTTGAATTTCTTCTGAAGCATATTGATTCATTAAACTTTCTCTAAAAACACTAAGCCCAAATGTTAAGAGGTTTTTTTGTTGTTCCTTTCCCATTGAAGCCGTTTCTTCTGTCCATTTAATTAGCTCAGGAACATCAGCTACAAAAGCATATCTCATCCATGATTGAAAATGCAGGCTATAATCGCTTTCTTCCTTACCACTTGTCAATTCATCAGCAACAAAAACACTTCCTTCTGATAAAAGGCTGATTTTGTGAGCACTTTCTTCCGTAAGATTATGTTTTTGGATTAAATACTTTTCAATATCATCATCAGAAAGCAAAGGAACTTTAATGATTTGGGTTCTTGAAACAATGGTTCCCAGTATTTTTTCCAAGTCGTTACTGACCAATAAAAAAATAGTTTTTTTGGGTGGCTCTTCAATAATTTTTAGCAGCTTGTTTGCGGCCTCATTATTCAATTTTTCAGGACACCAAATCAACATTACTTTGTAGCCAGCCTCATAAGCTGTTTTATTTAGCTCGGAAATTATTTCGGAACTCTCTCTTGTTGCGATTATGCCTTGCTTGTTTTCTATGCCAATTTTTTCAAGCCAAACCTGCAAATTAGCATACGGAGAAGCTAATAAAAATTCTCTCCAATCAGCTATAAAATCTTTACTTATGGGTTTCTCGGTAATTTTTTTGGTAGTATTTACCGGATATACAAAATGCAAGTCAGGGTGAACCAACTTTTGAACTTTTAGACAAGCGTTACATTCTCCACAAGAATCATTATCCTGCTTGTTTTGGCAGAATAAATATTGTGTATAGGCAAGAGCAATAGCCAGACTTCCTGCTCCGGATTCTCCTAAAAATAATTGAGAATGGCTAACCTTACCAGATTTTACATTTTCGATTAAACGTTTTTTAAGATTTTGATGCCCTATAACCTGCTGAAACAACATAAGCTGTAAAGATAAAAATTAGGCAATAAAAAAGGCTAGAAAATCTAGCCTTTGAGTTATTTATTTTTTTGAATTATTCTTTATTCTACAGTAACTGTTTCGTCAAAAACATTTTCGCTACTTCTCTGGAATTTTAATTCAATTTTCACCACTTTTTTACCTCTAAGTGTATCCATTACATAAGTATTAGGCGGAATAAAAGATTCTTTTGGTACTACCACCTCAACATCTAAAATAGCTGAGTTAGGGAAATTAAATTCTACAATATTAGAACTACCTGTATTTCCTTCAACATTATATGCAACTTCATTTGGAGTTCCACTTGTTGCATCAGGACCATAAGAACAATAAACATGCGCATTTGGTAATGCCACTCCGTTTGTATCTACCACATGTATTCTTAAGGTAGGTGGAATTTCTTTTTTACAAGATGTTGAAAGAAGTATTACTCCCGTAAATACTGCCACAACACTTAAAATGTATGAAAATGTTTTCATAATTGTATATTTTGCTAAATTGCGTAACTACAAATATAAACAAATTTTATATGCGACAAGCATTATTCATTTTTTTAATTAGTTCTGTTCTAGGGCTTTCTATGGTTTCGGTAAAAAAAGAGCCACAAGTAATCATAAAAACAGAGTACGGAAATATTACCGTAAAGCTTTATAATGAAACGCCATTACACCGAGATAATTTTTTAAAATTAACTAAAGAAGGTTATTATACCGATTTGCTTTTCCATAGAGTAATTCAGCATTTTATGATACAAGGCGGTGACCCTGACTCAAAAACAGCTACACCCGGACAGCTATTGGGCGATGGAGATTTAGACTATTTAGTTCCTGCTGAATTTAACAGGCAACTTTATCACAAAAAAGGAGTGATTGCCGCTGCCAGAGAAGGAGATGAGATTAACCCTGAAAAAGCTTCCTCTGCCTGCCAGTTTTATTTAGTACAAGGTAAAGTGTTTACGGTTGAAGAACTAAAAGCATTAGAAGAAAAAAAGAGAATGAAATGGAAAGCAGAAATGACCAACGACATATTCTCTGACAAGAAAAATAAAGCATTAGAAAAGGAATATGCCGATGCTTTAAAAGCTGACGACAGAAATAAAATAACTGAACTAAATACTAAGTTAGATGAGTTGCTGAAAAAAGAATTTGGTGAGTATGCTGATTTCAGGTTTACAGAAGAAGAAATAAAAACCTATACGACTATTGGTGGAACGCCTCATTTAGATGGAAATTACACCGTATTTGGCGAAATTGTATCAGGAATGGAGGTAGTAGATAAAATAGCTGCCGTTAATTCTGATGCGAACGACCGACCGTTTAAAGATGTAAAATTTAGTATTGAACTGAATTAAAAAATCAGAATTCAGTTGGGTTAAGCCCTAAACCAACATTTTCATTGATTTCCAATTTTCCGTTTTTATAATTTATGCCGAAAAACGGGTCGTTTTTAGTTAACAACGGAGAGTCTAAATCTACAAATTGTGCAAGTGATGAAATGCTTGCCGCTGCTGAAATTCCACATGATGTTTCTGTCATACAGCCTTGCATAATTTTCAAGTTATTCTGCTTTGCTTTTTCAATAATTTTTAGCGCATTATAAATTCCTCCGCACTTCATTAGTTTTATGTTTATTCCGTCAAAGTGGTTTGCTATTTCTTCTAAATCATTGATAGATTGAAAAGATTCATCGGCAATAAGAGGAATAGACGTATGCTTTTTTAGTGATGCATTTTTTTCTAATTCATGTTTTGGAAATGGCTGCTCAATTAAGACTACATTTTGAGTTTCCAACCAATTCACTAACTCCATAGCTTCCTCAACATTATTCCATGCTTGATTGGTATCAATGGCAATAGATTGGCTGGAATACTTTCGGATTAATTGAATGTAAGCTTTATCGTTTTCACCATTTAATTTAATCTTGAGTGTTTTAAATGGTTTGGCTTCTGAAAGTTTTTCCTTTAGCGAAGCTTCTGTATCAATACCTAATGTAAAAAATGTATCAGGGTTTGGTTTTGTTAAACCTAAATAGCGATAAAGCGGTTGGTTTGCCAGCTTGGCTTTTAAATCATAAAAAGCAATGTCTAAAGCTGTTTTGGCAGCATAATTTTCTTTAAAGGAAGATAGGTATTCATTGACTTCTTCATGCGATTTATCAGGATGTAATTGCGATACCTCTATTTGTTGTAAAAAAGCAATAACCGACTCTTGATTTTCGATTAGGTAAGGTGGTAAAGAAGCTTCACCGTAAGCCGCAATACCTTCATAGTTGAGCTCCACCAAAACAATAGGTGTAAATGTTCTTACGCCATGCGTAATTTTAAATGGTGTTTTAAATTGGAGTTGAAATGGAAAATAATTTAGTGTAATCAATTATCTTTTTTTAAAAACCGGAACGGTAGAGCAAGGTTCACCATACATAATCGATTTTACGTAAGGTTGTAAGGTGCTAACCATTAACGAAAAAGCATATTCGGGATGGTGGATATCGGAACAGCCTTTTATAATGATTCGTTCATCTTTATATTCTTCTGCATCAATCTGCTGTATGGTTAAACGAATAATTTCCTTTTCTAAATCGCTTAACGAACCTTGAATGGAAAGTTTTGTAATATCTGTAAGCTCTGAAACCACTAACATATATGCCCAAAAAGGAATAATGGCATCTGAAGAGCAGTTTACTGCCACATATTTGTTTTGGTAATTTTCCCAATTGTGATTTTTGATAGCCTCACGGTATTCTTTTTCTCTTAAAATAAAGCCACCATCTAACCATTGAGCAATATCTATTTCTACCCTTTCTTCTAACGGCAAGAGTTTTTGAAGGTCAATGGTAATTAACCCGCTTTTTTCTACTCTGTTTACTATTTCGGTTTCAGGGTTCATTTCATCTAGATTGCTTCTTCCGACTAAAGTCGGAATCGCAATGACGTTAAAATTATACTAATCCTAGCTCTAGCATTGCTGCTTCGCTCATCATATCTTTAGTCCAAGTTGGTTCCCAGGTTAAAGTAACTTTTGCTGAATTTACTCCTTTCACTCCGGCAACTTTTTGTTCTACTTCAGGTGGCAAACTTTCCGCAACAGGGCAAGATGGTGATGTAAGCGTCATTAAAATAGCAACATTGGCATCGTCATCTACTTTTACTTCATAAATCAATCCCATCTCGTAAATATTCACAGGAATTTCCGGGTCGTAAATAGTTTTTAAAACCTCTATTGTTTTGTTTTCTATGTCTCTTTTATCTACTGACATTTACTAATCTTATTTGCTCTACAAAGGTATTAAACTTTTGCCTGAAAAGCTATCCCATACATTTTCATTTGTTTTACCATAGAAAGTAATCCATTTGAACGAGTAGGCGACAAATGCTCTTTCAATCCAATTTTATCAATAAAAAATAAGTCGGCTTCCGCTACCTCTTTCGGAGAGTGACCTGATAAAACGGATATCAATAAAGAAATAATTCCTTTCGTAATAACCGCATCGCTATCTGCAGTAAAAACAATTTTTCCATCTACTAAATCGGCATGTAACCAAACTTGTGACTGACAGCCTTTAATAATGTTTTCAGGCGTTTTGTATTGAGCATCAATTAACGGCAAGTCTTTTCCAAGTTCAATAATGTACTCGTACTTTTCCATCCAATCTGAAAACATGGAAAATTCATCTATAATTTGATTTTGTTTTTCTTCAATCGTCATTATGAAAGCATTTTTTTTGCCTTTTTCACTCCTTCAATAAACACATCTACTTCTTCTAGAGTATTATAGATAGCAAACGAAGCTCTTACAGTTCCGGGAATTTTAAATCTATTCATTAATGGTTCTGTGCAATGATGCCCTGTTCTAACTGCAATACCAAGTTGGTCTAATATAGTTCCTAAATCAAAAGGGTGAATATTATCTATTAAAAAGGAAATAACCGGTCCTTTCTTTTTTGAAGTTCCGTAAATTTTAACCCCTTCAATTGTCGATAATTTTTCCGTAGCATAATTTAGAATTTCATTGTCGTGCTGTTGAATAGTATCAAATCCAATGCTTGAAATCCATTTTGCTGCTTCCGCAATTGTAATACCTCCAACTATGTTTGGCGTACCCGCTTCAAATTTATGAGGCAAATCGTTATATGTTGTCTTTTCAAAAGTTACTGTTTTAATCATGTCTCCACCACCCTGATATGGAGGCATTTTCTTGAGAAGTTCCTGTTTGCCATAAAGAATGCCAACGCCCGTTGGACCATACATTTTATGTCCGGAAAAAGCATAAAAATCGCAACCTAAATCTTTTACATTGATAGGCTGATGATGTATGGCTTGAGCTCCGTCAATTAATGTTTTTATACCTTTTGATTTGGCTATGGAAATTATTTCTTCAATCGGATTGTTTGTTCCTAAAGTATTTGAAGAATGAGTAATGGCAATGATTTTGGTTTTATCGGAAATCAATTTTTGTACATCATCAACGCTAATTTCTCCATTATCGAAAACAGGAATAACTTTTAAAATGGCTTTTCTTTCTTCACAAGCCATTTGCCATGGAACAATGTTACTGTGATGTTCCATTCCTGAAATGATAATTTCATCGCCCTCTTGAATAAATTCTTTGGAAAAAGAATGAGCAACTAAATTGATGGCGTCAGTTGTTCCTTTGGTGAAAATTATTTCTTCCTCATGCTCTGCGCCTATAAATTGCTGAATAGTTCTTCTTGCTTCTTCGTAAGCTTCAGTAGCTTTAACACTCAAGTGATGAACACCTCTATGAATATTACTGTTATAAGTTTTATAATAATTGTCAATAGCATTAATGACAGAAAGTGGCTTTTGAGTAGTAGCTCCATTATCGAAATAAATTAATGGATTGCCATTTACTTTTTGCGAAAGAATAGGGAATTGTTTTCTGATTTCTGTGATATTAATAGACAATGTGTCAGCAGCTTTATTCATTAAAATAAACTTGGCTCTAAAATACAGTCTTGAATGTAGTCTTTCAACTCTTCATCTTTTATTTTAGAAAGTGTATCTGCCACAAAAGCTTTCAGCATTAATTTAACCGCATTTTCTTCTTTTATCCCTCTTGCTCTTAAATAGAAAACCGCATCTTCATCCATCTGTCCTGTTGTTGAACCATGAGAACATTTTACATCATCCGCATAAATTTCTAGTTCTGGTTTTGAACGAACTGCTGCTTCTTTAGAAAGTAAAATATTGTTGTTTGCCTGAAACGCATTTGTTTGTTGAGCTTCTTTATCCACTAAAACTCTTCCGTTAAATACTCCGGTAGAGTTATCATCTAAAATTCCTTTGTATAACTCATTGGAATTAGAATGTGGTTGAAGATGTTCAATCAAAGTATGGTTATCAATATGTGATTTTTCTTTTCCGATGTACAAGCCCATTAAATTCATTTCCGCATTACTTCCGTTGATGTACAAATTGGAGTTATTTCTTACCCAACTTGCATCGGCAGTAACTACTGTATGATTAAATGTTGCATTTGCTTTAGAAGAAACATAATCATTAGAAATGTGAAAAGCGTTTTTTTCACTTTGAATTTTTACAATATCCAAAACAGCTCCATCTCCTAAAAAAGTTTCAGTAACTACATTATTCAGTGCACTTGTAACATTTTGTGATACATATTCTTGAATAATTTGCAGTTTAGAATGTTTTCCGCAATGTATTAGTAATCTGGGAAGAGAAACTGCTTTTTCTGTAATAATATGGATAATGTTAATTGGTTTATCTAAAACCATATTATCATCCACTTTTACTAAATAGCCTTCCGAAAAATAAGCTGTATTTATCGCTGTAAATATTTCTTTATCATGATTTGCTATACTACCAAGTAAAGGCAATTCTGAATTTTCTGCGTCAGAAAAAGAAACAAATTTTATTCCTGATGGTAGTTCACTTTTCTCTGGCTGTAATTGTCCATTTACTAAAACAACTTTATAGCTATCTGATGAGTAATGGTCAATAGCATGAAGTTTGACTTCTACATTAGGTTCTAAAGAAAACTCTTGATTGATAATTTTTGCAACTCTGGTGTATTTCCAATATTCGTCTTTAGTAGTTGGGAAATCTAACAACGCTAAACTTGAAGCAGCATTTTTTTTGAGCTGATTGACAAGCTCATTAGTACTTGCTTCAGAGTTTTTGAAGTTGAGTAAAAACTTTTCTTTGGCTGAAATTTCCAAGGCAGTTTCCATATTAAGCTACAACATTTTCTTTAACCCACTCATAACCTTTTTCTTCTAACTCCAGCGCTAACTCTTTGGTGCCTGACTTAACAATTTTTCCGTCATAAAGAACATGAACAAAATCAGGAACGATATAATCTAAGAGTCTTTGGTAGTGAGTAATAACTATGGTCGCATTATTTGGAGATTTAAGTTTGTTTACTCCATTAGCAACAACTCGTAATGCGTCAATATCTAATCCAGAATCTGTTTCATCTAAAATGGCAAGTTTAGGTTCAAGAACAGCCATCTGAAAGATTTCATTTCGCTTTTTCTCACCACCTGAAAACCCTTCATTAACAGAACGATTCGCTAATTTAGTATCTAACTCAACAATGGCCGATTTTTCTTTTACTAAGGCTAAAAAGTCTTTTGCTGAAATAGGTTCTTCATTTCTGTATTCTCTAATTTCATTTAAAGCTGTTCTGAGAAAATTGATATTATTTACACCCGGAATTTCAACAGGATATTGGAATGCAAGAAACACACCTTCTCCTGCTCTTTCTTCGGGAGCAAGTTCTAACAAGTCTTTTCCCAAATAAGTTACACTACCTCCTTTAATTTCATATCCTTCTTTTCCGGCAAGTATCGAAGCAAGTGTACTTTTCCCAGAACCGTTAGGCCCCATAATAGCATGCACTTCTCCCGGCTTAACGGTAAGGTTAAGTCCTTTCAAAATATCTTTGTCTTCTACACTAACTTTTAAATCTTTAATCTCTAACATAAAAATCAATTTATCCTACGCTTCCTTCTAATGAAATTTCAAGTAGCTTTTGAGCCTCTACAGCAAATTCCATTGGTAATTTATTTAATACTTCTTTACAATAGCCATTTACAATCATGCTTACTGCTTTTTCTGTACTCAATCCTCTCTGGTTACAATAAAAAATTTGGTCTTCCCCAATTTTTGAGGTAGTGGCTTCATGCTCCACTTTTGCGGTGTTATTTTCTACTTCTATGTAAGGGAAAGTATGAGCACCACAATTATTTCCCATTAAAAGAGAATCACACTGTGTAAAGTTTCTGGCGTTATCTGCGTTCTTATGAACTTTTACTAAACCTCTGTAAGAGTTATTACTTTTTCCTGCAGAAATACCTTTTGAAATAATGGTACTTCTTGTATTTTTTCCCAGATGAGTCATTTTTGTTCCGGTATCTGCTTGCTGCATATTATTAGTAACCGCAACAGAATAAAATTCACCAATAGAATTATCTCCTTTTAAAATGGTTGAAGGATATTTCCAAGTAATAGCAGAACCTGTTTCAACCTGTGTCCAAGAAATTTTTGAGTTAACACCTGCACAAATTCCTCTTTTGGTTACAAAATTGTAAATCCCGCCTTTGCCCTTTTCATCACCCGGATACCAATTTTGAACGGTTGAATATTTTATCTCAGCATTATCTAGTGCCACCAACTCCACAACAGCCGCATGCAATTGATTTTCATCTCGTATTGGAGCTGTGCAACCTTCAAGGTAACTAACATAAGAGCCTTCATCTGCAATCACCAAAGTTCTCTCAAACTGGCCTGTATTTGCTTCATTAATTCTAAAGTAGGTAGAAAGTTCCATTGGACACTTCACTCCTTTAGGAATATAACAAAACGAACCATCACTAAATACCGCTGAATTTAAAGCAGCATAGTAATTGTCAGTAGTTGGCACTACAGTTCCCAGATATTTTTTTACTAAATCAGGATATTCTTTTACTGCCTCACTAAATGAGCAAAAAATGATACCAAGTTCAGAAAGTTTTTCTCTAAAAGTTGTTTTAACAGAAACACTGTCAAAAACTACATCTACCGCAACTCCTGATAATCGTTTTTGCTCTTCTAAGGAAATACCCAACTTTTCAAATGTTTTTAATAGTTCTGGGTCAACCTCATCTAGACTATTTAATTGCTTTTTAGGCTTAGGAGCTGAGTAATAAATTATATCTTGAAAATCAATTTTTGGATAATGAATATGCGCCCAGGTTGGCTCAGTCATCTTTTGCCATTGACGAAAAGCTTTTATTCGCCAATCGGTCATCCATTCAGGTTCATTTTTTTTAAGAGATATTAGCCTCACTACTTCTTCGCTAAGCCCCTTTGGAATCTTCTCAGATTCAATGTTTGAAATGAAACCGTATTTATATTCCGATTTTAAATCCTTCGCTAAGTCTTCCTCTGTATATCCCATCTTAATCTCCTAAAATTATAGCGCAAAACTTTCTCCGCATCCACAAGTTCTATTTGCATTTGGGTTATTAAAAACAAATCCTTTACCGTTAAGCCCACCAGAATAATCTAAGGTTGTTCCCGCTAAGTAAAGAATACTCTTTTTATCACAAACCACTTTTACACCATTGTCTTCTAAAATAGTGTCTTGTTCTGTTATTTCAGAATCAAATTTTAAAACATAACTCAATCCTGAACAGCCACCACTTTTCACGCCTACTCTAATAAAAGCATTTTCACCCATTCCTTCCTCTTGAATGAGTTTTTGTGCCTGTGCTTTAGCATTATCTGAAACTTTAATCATCTTATTTTTATTTAGACAAAATCTAAATTATAGCGCAAAAGTATCTAAAATCATTGTCTAATCCAAGCCAATCGCTGATATATTAAACATTTGTCAGCAATGTTTAGTTTTGTAGTCAATTTAAAAAATATGAGTTATACAGAATTATCAAGCGTAGGCGAGTTTGGGCTAATTGAACACCTTACTAAAAACATTACTTTAAAACACAAAAGCAGTGTAAAAGGTGTTGGAGATGATGCAGCTGTAATTGGTGAAGGAAAAATAAAAACCATAATTACTACTGACTTACTTGTAGAGGGTATTCACTTTGATTTAATGTATAGCCCTTATAAACATTTGGGCTACAAAGCCATTGCAGTTAACCTGTCTGATATTTATGCTATGAACGGAACTCCAAAGCAAGTAACTGTTTCGTTGGCTTTGTCTAATCATATTTCTGTGGAAGCACTTAATGAGTTGTATGAAGGCATTTATACTGCTTGCGACAAATACAATGTAGATGTAATAGGTGGTGATACTACTTCTTCTCAATCAGGATTAATGATAAGCGTGACGGCCATTGGCGAAGCTAATGAAGATGAAATAGTATATAGAAACGGAGCTAAGGTGAATGATTTAATTTGTGTAAGTGGTGATTTGGGAGGCGCATATATTGGTTTACAAATCTTAGAAAGGGAAAAGAAGTTATTTAAAGAAAATCCAAAAATTCAGCCTGATTTAGAAAACTATGAATACATAGTTGAAAGACAGTTAAAACCCGAGCCTAGAAAAGATGTAATTGATGAATTAAAAAAACTAGGTATTAAACCAACATCAATGATCGATATTTCGGATGGTCTTTCCAGTGAAATAATTCATATTGGCAAGCAATCAGATGTAGGAATGAGAATAGTAGAAAACAAATTACCTATTGACCAGCAAACTTTTTCTACGGCTGAGCAGTTAAATATTCATCCTGCCACTTGTGCTTTAAATGGAGGAGAAGATTATGAGCTGCTTTTTACTATTCCTGTCAGCGATTTTGAAAAAATTAAAGGAAATAAGCTCTTCAGAGAAATTGGCTTTGTAACTGATGTAAAGGGAAAATATGAAATGCTAACCAACAGTGGTAGTTTCATTGAGTTAACTGCTCAAGGCTGGAAGTCGTTTTAGTTTTGTCAATTGTTCGTAAACCCCTTTTTACAATTTTTCCTGCTTTTAAAAGACTTTTTACCTCTTTAGGAACATCTGTACATATTCTTCCGCCTTTCCGATTATGTATATCCTGAGATATTTTTATTTAATCATTAATAATTCCAAGGTTCTTTAATCACATTTGTTCTTAAAAAGAAGTTGGATAAAGATATTTTTAATCGTTTGAATAAGTAATACATTATCGGGACAATTACTAACGTCAAAAATGTAGTAAATGTTAATCCAAAAATAATTGTCCATGACATTGGGCCCCAAAATATCACATTATCTCCACCAAAATATACTTGAGGGTCAAGGTCTGAAATAAGGGTAAAGAAATTAATGTTCATACCCACAGCTAATGGTAATAAGCCAAGTATAGTGGTGATAGCAGTTAATAAAACCGGTCTTAACCTTCTTTTACCTCCTTTAATGATGGCATCTTTAATATCGTCAATTGAAAGACGCTCATTTTCACCCATATTTTTCCTCTTTCTATCTTGAATAAGGTTTATAAAGTCTATTAATACAATTGCATTATTTACCACAATTCCTGCCAATGAAATTAAACCAATCATGGTCATAATGATAATGAAATCCATTCTGAAAATTACTAAGCCTAAAAATACTCCTATCAAACTTAGTATTACCGTAAGTAGTATAATAGCCGGTGTAGAAATACTATTAAATTGAGCAACGATAATCAGTAGAATAAGAAAAACGGCTATCATAAGAGCTGTACTTAAAAAAGCCATTTCTTTTTCCTGCTCTTCTTGCTGGCCGGTAAACTTTATATTAATGTCTTCCGGTGACTCATAATTATCAAGGTTTATTTTAATTTTTTCTACTATTTCATTAGCATTATAGCCATCTATTACATTAGAGAAAATGGTAATTACCCTTTTTAGGTTTTTCCTTTTTACCGCACTAAATGTTGTAGATTTTGAACTATTTGCGACAGAAGAAATAGGTACTTGATAAATTCGACCATCTGATTGGCTTCTAAATGTAATTCTTTGGTTCATCAGAGAACTTTCATCATATCGTTGCTCATCATTAAATCTCAGAACAATATCATAATCATCCTCTCCATCTTTGTAAGTAGAAACATCCTTTCCAAATAAAGCTGTTCTAATGTTACTACCTATCATTCCTGAAGATATTCCTAAGCGTCTAGCTTTAGCTCTATCAATGGTAATGGGCATTTCTGGTTTTCCTGACTGAATATCAATTTTCAACTCTTCAATTCCTGCAATTGCCTTTTCGTTGATAAACTTTTTAAGCTCTTCTGCTTCTTCCATTAACTTAAAATAGTCGTCTCCGCTTAGCTCAATATTGATAGGCTTAGGTTGTGGAGGACCTGCCGGGTCTTTGTCCACCGTAATTTGCACTCCGGGAATTCCCGCTTCTTTTAAGTTTTTCCTGATGTCTTTCATTACCTTACTAGTAAGCACTCCTTTTCTATCTTGGAATTTCACAAACGCCACCATAATTCTAGCTTTCTCTGGTGTTGCGCCCATAGAAACGCCTTCCATTGGGTCGCTGGCTCCTTCTCCTACCTGGGCAATAACAGATTGTACTAAATAGTTTTCTCCATTCTTATCTAAATACTTTTCCTTATTGATTGTTTCATAAACTATTTCTTCTGCCCGCTTGGTAATTTGGTTTGTTTCGTGAATATCTGTTCCTATTGGCATTTCAATAAATACATTCACGTAGTTAGGCATATTGATTGGGAAAAACTCAACTTTTGGAGGAAATAACCCCATCAAAATGAATGAAAAAATTAGTAATCCGATTGTCCCAAAAAAGAAACCAAGTGGTCTTTTTTTATGAAGCGCATAAGTAAGTGTTCTTTCGTAATAATCTTCCAATTTAGGTAATAGTTTTTCTTGAAACCAAACTGTAGCCGGTGAAAACAAGAAATAATTAACTAATATAATTATGCCCGCTATGATTAAAAAGTTACCGAAGCCATGGGCGCCAACTAAATGCATAAATAATCCAAACACTACAAAAGCAGCAAAAATGATAAGCAGTTTTTTACGCTTCATTCTGGTTTCTTTAACCTTCATAAATACGGCTGTAAGTACCGGATTGATAATCAAGGCAACGAAAAGTGAAGAGCCTAAAACTATCATTAGAGTAATAGGTAAATACTTCATAAACTCACCCATCAATCCCGGCCAAAGTGCAAGCGGCACAAATGCTGCCAAAGTGGTTGCGGTTGAAGCGATAATTGGCCAAGCCACTTCACCTACTCCTTTTATTGCCGCATCAATAGAATTATAGCCTTCATCCATTAAGCGATATATATTTTCTACCACCACAATTCCATTATCAACCAACATTCCTAAGGCTAAAATGAGGGAAAATAACACCATCATATTTAAGGTAACACCGAAAGCTCCCAATACCATAAAAGCCAAAAACATACTTATTGGAATTGCTATACCTACAAAAAGAGCATTCCTTAAACCTAAAAAGAATAAAAGAACAAGTATTACTAACAGCATTCCGAAAATGATACTGTTCTCCAATTCATCAACTTGTGTTCTGGTTTGGTCGGATTGGTCACCGGTAATTTTAATAACCAAATTAGCGGGTAAAACTTCTTGTTTTGCTTCTTCAATAATCTTATTAATTTCATCTGAAGCATCAAGAAGATTTTCGCCTGCTCTCTTCATAATATCTAGCATTACAACCGGCTTTCCACTTTGTCTGGCAAAGCTTTTCGGGTCTTCTCCTTCAAAGCGAACCTCAGCTATATCTTTTAAATAAACTAACTCTTGCTTTTCACTCTTTACCACTAAATTTTCTAATTCTTCAACACTTGTAAACTCTCCTATTACCCTCACGTTTCTATTATACCCGTCTATTAACAAATCTCCACCTGATGTAGTAATATTTTCTGAACGAATAGCATTTTCTATGTCTTGAAAGCTTATTTCAGTCGACTCCATTTTATGCAGATCAATCAAAACTTTCATTTCTCTTTCGGGAATTCCTCTTATATCTACTTTAGAAATTTGAGACAAGTCTTCAATTTTATCTTCAAGAATTTCAGCATATTCCTTCAACTGTTTCATGGTGTAATCACCCGAAAGATTGACATTCATAATAGGCGTCAATTCAGAAAAGTTCATTTCAAAGATATTTGGGTCAACAGGCAAATCCTGCGGAAAATCTGCATCTCCTCTAGCTTTGTCAACAGCATCTTTTACTTTTCTGAGAGCTTCTTTAGGTTCTACAGAAAAATCAAATTTCACCTGAATAGTTGAATATCCTTGAATAGATGTTGAATTAATTTTATCTACTCCGGTAATAGATTTTAATTCCTTTTCAATTGGTCTTGTTATTAATCGTTCAATATCTAGCGCTGAGTTTCCAGGATAAGGTGTTCCCACATAAATCTCAGGCGTAATGACTTCCGGGAACGCTTCTTTTGGCATTGATGTATAAGCTGATATACCCGCCACAAGTATGATAAAAAGTAAAACGAAAACTGTCGTTCGGTTTTTTACAGAAAGTGTGGATAATCCAAACTGTTTGTCTATTTCCGGATTTTTATTTTGGTTGTTGTCCATTTTAAATATCTTAACTGTACTTCTTTTATTGAGCTAACTTAATGTATTCGCCTTCCGATACACTTCTTGCTCCATTAACTATAAGTTGTTCTCCGCCATTCAATCCCCCTGTTACAAGTGTTCCCTCTTCATTAGCAGAACCAACCTCTACAATGATTTTTTTCGCCACTAATTCACCATCTTTTTTATCGGCAATAAATACATAGTTATTCCCTTTTATATCTTGTTGAACAGCTTTTGAGGGGACAACAAAATCACTTTTTGTTGATAAATCTGTAATGGAAAGTATTGCTAGTAAATTAGGCTTAAGTTTTTGATTTTTATTTTCTAAATCAACTCTTACTTTAAAGCTCCTATTATTAGGATTTATAAATTGACTTACATGAGAAACTACTGTATCAATAGAAAATCCAACGGAAGGAATTTCAACCTTAACTTTTGTGCCTTTATCGATTATACCTGTATATTCTTCAGAAACATCGGCTTTGATGTAAACATTTTTGGCGTTTACTAACCTAATAATAGGTAGAGCAGGATTAGCTAACTCTCCATCATTCATAAAAATTTCATCAACAGTACCATTAACAGGAGCAATAATTTTTCCCTTCTTAATGTTTGCATCAATTGCGGCTAAAGTACTTTCTAATGATTCTTTTCTTGTTTTTGCTTCTAAGTACTGAACTTCCGAACCTATTTTATCTTTCCATAATTTCTCCTGTTTTTCAAAAATTTGCTTCGCTAATTCATAAGAAGTTTTTATTTCTTCTCTTTGATTGTATAAAACAGATAAGTCAAGCTCAGCCAAAACTTGTCCGGATGTAACACTTTGGCCTTCGTTAACATAAACTTTTTTAATGTTTCCGGGCATTTCAGGGTATAAACTCATTGAAGCGTCAGCCTCTACATTACCGTGAACTTGAAAACTATGCTCAAAAGCAGATTTTTCAATATCAGAAAGCGTAACATAAACATACCTTCTTTCAATGCTTGTATCTAATTTCGCAATTTGGTTTTCAACTTCTGAAAGGGCTTTTCCAATATCTGCATGAAGAGCCTTTAGTGAATCTCTTTTTTGAATGAGTTTTTCAATTTCAGGATTGGCTTCTCCGCCACCACATGAAAAACCAATTATTAAAATTGAACCTAAAACTAATGTTGGGATTAAATTTAATTTCATTTGAGTTATTTTTTCTATTAAAGTATTATTTGTTGTTAAGTAAATAGTCCAACTCAGTTTTAGAATTAAGGACTTTTAATAATGCATTGAAGTAATTTGTTTGGCTAGCTATATATTGTGCGTGAGATTGTGTTAAATCAAAGCTAGTAGAAATTCCTTCATTATATTTTCTTAATGTTTGGTCATAAATATTTTTTGAAAGCGCTAGGTTTTCTCTGGCAAACTCTAATTGATTTTTATTAGTTTCAAGCTGACTTTTGGCGGAAAGGAATTGTACATTTAAATTCTTTTCCAGCGTTTCTTTTTGATTCGTTACCTTTTCAAGTTCAAGCCTATTTTGCTGAACCACCGCATTTTGACCAAGTGAGTTAAATATTGGAACATTTAATTTTAATCCAACTATAGTTGATGGATACCAATTCGGGAAGTCAAATTTATTACTAAATGCATTTTGAGAATGTGATAAAAAGGCAGACATTGATGGAAGAGAAACATATTTACTGTTTTTCAAACTCATCTTACTCAACTCCTCCCCTTTTACAACAATTTGATAATCTATAGATTGGGAAACGTCAAACTTTTCAGCCGGTGAACTTAAATATTCTTCGTTTGAAAACTCATCAATTGATTGAGAAAGAATTATTTCTTGGTCTAAAGGAATATTTAACTGTACCTTCAATAACATCTCAGAAATTTCTATGTTTCTATTAATCTCTGATAAAATATTTTTAGTGCTCAATAAATTGATTTTTACTTGGTCTAAAGCTATAGATTCTATCAACCCTTGCTCTAAGGTTTTTTCGGTACCGTTTTTTAACTTTTCCAAATCCGTAATGTTTTGCTCAATCAGTTTTTTGTTTTGTTGAATCACCAATATGGTAAAGTAAGATTGAGAAACCATTTTTTTCACTTCTAACTCTGATTTTACCGCATTACTTTCCGAGTATAGTTTATAGAGCTTTGCTGTTTGTAAGCCAACTATGTAAGAACCACTAAAAATTAATTGGGTAGCCGTAACTCCGGCAGAAACATTTTGTTCAACGCCAAATTGCACTGCTGCAAATTCATCAGGCGGAGCCGCAGGATTAAAAGCTTGAGCAGGAATTACCTGTGTAGGAATATCAAGAAAGTTTTGATAAGTGAGCTCTCCATTAATATTAGGTAAACCAATTGCAGTTGTTTCCCATATTTTTTTCTTGGCAATTTCTACATCAAGTCTGGCATTTTTAGATTGGGTATTATTTGCTATTGCCTGATCAATTGCTTGTTGAAGAGTAAACGACTGCTGCCCGAAAACATACCCGCTTAATACCAACAACAATAAAGTGAATTTAGATTTCATAAGTTAAAGACTAAATTTTTCTTGTTTTAATTTTTGCATTAAATATTCTATTCCTTTTTCGGTAGATATACCTCTAATATGATATCTCATATATTCTAAATGGACTTCAGCAAAATTGTATTTATTAGGAGGGAAAACTTTTCCATCAAAGAACATATCCATTTTTTCTATAAATAATTTTGCAATAACATCTGGCAAAAGGTTTTTTCTGTATAACCCCTGTTTTATTCCCTTTTTCATATTATTGAGCATACAGTCATACACAAATTCTGTTTTATGTTTATTAAATATCTTCCAGGTTTCAGGATAATACTTTTCCATATCAAAATGGATAGAAGGGTGTAAATGGTTTAATGTTTGATTTACATGCTTTGATATTTCTATCATTTCATCAATAGCATTTTCATTGTTTTCTGCTATTGACAAACAGGTAGCTTGCTCCATTTGGATAAAAGAACCAAACACTTTTAACACTAAATCATCTTTATTATCTACATATTGGTATAATGTCTTTTTAGACATTTTAAGCTCTCGAGCCACATCGTCCATCGTAACACTTTTAATTCCCAAGCGCATAAACATGGCGGCCGATTGAATTAAAATTTTACTCCATTTTTCATCCATGGCACAAATATATAGAATTAAAAACGTTGGAAACAAATTATATATGAAAATGTTTCCTATGTTTTTTTAGGCAAATAACAAACCCTTAAAACTGTCGTCCTAAGGGCTTAATAAAAAGCTAATTTTTTAGTGTCAAAAACCAATTAACATTATACCAACAGTAAATGGATAAAGCTTTGGACCCTTTCCAGGTTCAAACAAACCATTTAAAGAATATGTACCAAATAAATTCACTTTTCCATAACCAACACTTGCGTTTAATCCATATTGAAATGGGTTTAAATAATAATCATCTTTTATTTTAAGCTTAGTTCCCTCACCTTGATCTTTATATTTATATTTCATTTTGGAAGCTATTTTAACACCCGCATAACCACCAAACGCTAAATGAAAAGCTTTTTCATGATTTTTGTTGGTATGAAATGAAAACATTAGCGGAACATTTATATAAGTTGTCTTTAGTCTGTTTTTATCAAAATCAAATACTGAAGAGTCAGGCCTTAATGCTTTATAAGCTGCTATTTCAGTTGTATTATCAGAGCTTTCGACAAACCAATAATTTTTTCTAAACTCATAAGAGTTAAACTCCACTTCAGATGCTAAATGAAAATAAACATACTCTTTGAGAAGATTAACTCTTAATTCCGGTAAAGTAAATTTTACCATATATGATTTAGAGACATCCGTTTCTAAAAAATCATACCCAGCCGGAACACTTAAGCTATTACTTGAGTTTAAAAACCCATTAACCCCTAATTTAAATCCTTCCATTCTATACTTCCAGGTTTCGCAAGATGTAGTGTCTCCTAACTTTAATTCCGTATTTTCTTCCGAAATAACTAGTACTTTCTTTTTTCCAAAAGTAATTCTTGTTGTATCACTTTCTTGTGCATAAGTCATCCAACTATTTAAACCGAATACTATGCTTATTAATATTATTTTTTTCATTTTGTTTGTTTTAATAATAATAGCGCTATTATCAAATTTTGGGTAAGACGATTGACTCTTAAATTAGTTACAATTAATTTGATATTTTTTTCTCAAATGAGAAGTTTTTTGTAGAAATAGCTATCATATGTTGGCTTCCTGTTGTTGGGAAGGATACTTTTTCATTAGTTATGCCGGTTAAAATATCAGCCATTGTTAGCTCCGGAGAATCATCAGAAAGTTTTAGCACACTCTTTTTAAATAAAGTTGCTACAAACTCTTTAGGTGATAAAAAATCATCTGATTGAGTGGGGTCATCGCCAACAGGTTTTGTATTAACATTTATACTCTTCTTAACTTTATTTAAGTGATAATTTTTATCGTTTGCAGCTAAGAAAATCTGTTTAGAAGAAATGGGGTTAACCTCTATTAAATTTGCATGAATGACTTCCGATTTATTTGTTGGTTGAGCAGTTAAAACACTTACACTATTATTCGAATTAGCAACATCCGATACAGATACACTTAATTCAGGTGTTATATTTTTCTTTACCCTATTATTTTCATGTGAAAATGTGTCATAGGGAAGTTCTTCAACAATAGTGTTAGAGTTAAAAAAAGAAAGGTAGAAAAAAAGCAGAATTGCAGCAGCACTTGAAACTCTGTAAAACAACGGTAAAACAGATGCTTTCCTTTTAAGACTTGATTTATTGGGGTATGTAATTGCTAAATCAGGCTTTAACTTTGTTTGTTCAAATAAGGTAAACTCTTTTTTTAAATCTTCACTTTCGTTTATGAAGTATTTAAATTCTTTAATCCTGTTTTTAGGTAACTCACCTTCTATAAATGCAGTCGCAAATCTTGGAAAATTTTCTTCAGTAATAGTGTCAGTACTATAATCTACTTGGTAAATATTTTCTTTCGGAAAATTTATTTGTTGAGGAGAAATAGTGATTTCTTCATAATCTGAAAGCTCAGCTTTTAATTCCGGATTTTCATCTAAAAAAGACAATAGCTTATCTGTCTCCGAAGGAGAAAGATTACCTTCAATGTAATCTAAAAAATAAGCTTGATAATTGTCTTTATTAATCATACTAATGCTTCTATGCTTCCTATTACTTTCTTTAAATGACTTCTACCTCTAAAAATATATACCTTCACTTGTGCCAAACTTAAATTAGTTATTTCGGCAATTTCCTCATAGTTATATCCTTCATAATCTCTTAATAATATAACCGCTTTTTGTGCTTCCGGTAATTGATTTATAGCTTGATGTAACACCTCATTTACATCTGAATATTGAGAATATACTTTAGGTTGATGGTACTCCGCCTCACTCAGACCTACCACTCTCTTATTTTTTCTTGTGAAATCTATAAATGAGTGGTAAGCGGTTGTAAATAAATAAGATTTGGCTTTGGTATAATCAACGGAATCTTTTTTTATCCATAACTTTTCGAATGCGTCCTGAACAATATCTTTTGCATTATCGTCATCTTTAGTATTACTCAATACAAAACGATAGACGTTATCTGCCCATTTGTCAACAATATCATTATATTCCTTAATTGTCATTCAGCTGATATTGGGGTAAGACGATTAAGAGTTAATAAAGTTACAGCCACTGTTAAATATTTTTTTTCCGACACAAAACTAAATATTTAACTGCTTGAAAAAATCTACCACTATCTTTTAAAACTCTCTTGCTGAATAGACTAATAATTTGCACTTTTGCCCGTCAATTGTAACTAATATGAAACGTACAGAAATAGTAGATTTATTTAGGGGTGACCTACTTGGAAAACAAGTGTGTGCCAAAGGATGGGTTAGAACATTTAGAAACAATCAGTTTATTGCATTAAATGATGGCTCTACTATAAATAATATGCAAGCTGTAGTTGATTTTGAAAAAATAGATGAAAGCACTTTAAAAAGGATAACCACCGGAGCAGCTATAAGTGTGGTAGGACAATTAGTTGAATCTTTAGGGAAAGGACAGAAATATGAAATTAAAGTAGATTCATTAGAAATTTTAGGTGATAGCGATGCAGAAAAATATCCACTTCAACCGAAGAAACATTCTTTAGACTTTTTAAGAGAAAATGCTCATTTAAGATTTAGAACAAACACTTTTGGGGCTGTTTTTAGATTAAGACACCACATGGCTTATGCCATTCATAAATTTTATAATGATAAAGGGTTTTTCTGTTTACATTCTCCTATTATAACCGGTTCTGATGCTGAGGGAGCAGGCGCAATGTTTAGAGTAACTACGTTAGACATGAACAATCCGCCTAAAGATGACAAAGGAAACATTAATTATAAAGAAGATTTCTTTGGAAAATCAACCAACTTAACTGTATCCGGTCAGTTAGAAGCAGAGCTTGCAGCTTTAGCATTAGGAAAGGTTTACACTTTTGGACCAACTTTTAGGGCCGAAAATTCAAACACCTCACGTCACGCTGCAGAGTTTTGGATGATTGAACCTGAGGTTGCGTTTGCTGATATTCATGACAATATGGATTTGGCTGAAGAAATGCTTCAATATTTATGTAAATATGCGCTAGATAACTGTAAAGATGATTTAACCTTTTTAAACGACAGATTAATACAAGAAGAAAAACAAAAGCCACAAAATGAAAGAAGCGATATGTCTTTAATTGAGAAATTGGAATTTGTGGTAAACAACCAATTTGAAAGAAAGACATATACTGAAGCGATTGATATATTAATGCAATCTAAACCATTCAAGAAAAAACAATTTAAATATCCTGTTGAATGGGGAATTGATTTGCAATCTGAACATGAGCGCTATTTAGTAGAAAAACATTTTAATAAACCCGTAATACTTACCGGATATCCTAAAAAGATTAAAGCGTTTTACATGAGAAATAATGAAGACGGAAAAACGGTTGCTGCCATGGATGTTCTGTTTCCCGGAATTGGTGAGGTAGTTGGAGGTTCTCAAAGAGAAGAACGACTTGACCAATTGTTAGAAAAAGTAAAAGATTTTAATATTCCGGAAGAAGAAATTTGGTGGTATATAGAAACCAGAAAGTTTGGTACGGTTCCTCATAGTGGTTTTGGCTTAGGATTTGAAAGGCTATTAATGTTCGTAACAGGAATGACTAACATAAGAGATGTTATTCCGTTCCCTAGAACACCAAAAAATGCTGAATTCTAAAACAAAATAATTACCTTTAGCACGTATGCTCAAACAGAATTTAAATTTAAAACTTCAACAAAAATTATCTCCTCAGCAAATTCAATTGATGAAGTTGTTGCAACTGCCTACTGTTGCATTTGAGCAAAGGTTAAAAGAGGAGCTAGAAGAAAACCCGGCACTTGAAGAAGGCAAAGAAGAAACAGAAAAAGAAGAAGACTTTGCTGATAACACAGAGGAGTTTGAAAATAGTGACTCCGGTGAAGAAGACTTTGATATCAGCGAATATATGGACGAAAGTGATATTCCTGAATATCGACTACAAGCCAATAACAAAAGTAAAGATGATGAGGATAAGAAAATTCCGTTTGCCGGAGGAACAACTTTTCACGAACATTTAGAAAAACAATTACAAGTACAAAGTATTGATGAAAAGCAAAAAGAAATAGCATTTCATTTAATTGGAAGTTTAGATGATGCAGGATATTTAAGAAGAGAAATATCAAGTATTGTAGATGACTTAGCTTTTACCCAAAACATTACAGCTACCGAACAAGAAGTGCTTGAAGCACTTCGAATAATTCAAACACTAGACCCTCCGGGTGTTGGTTGCAGAGATTTACAAGAGTGCCTGCTTATTCAATTAAACAGAAAAAAAAGCAAGTCGCTGGTTGGGCTATTTGAACTAGATATTGCCAAACAAATTATTCAAGATTGTTTTGATGAATTCACTAAAAAACACTACGATAAAATTCTAAAGAGACTTGACGTAGAGGAAGAGGAATTAAGAGATGCTCTTGAAATAATTTTAAAGTTAAATCCTAAGCCGGGAAATTCATTAAGTGAAACTACTAAAACTGTTCAGCATGTTATTCCTGACTTTACCATTACGGTTGACGATGACGAACTAAACTTAACACTAAACGGAAGAAATGCTCCTGAGCTCAGAATGAGTAAAGATTATTTGGAAATGCTTGAAGCATATACCAAAGACAAAACAAAAAGTAATCAAGAGAAAAAAGATGCCGTAGTTTTTGTGAAGCAAAAATTAGATTCGGCAAAATGGTTTATCGATGCGATAAGACAAAGACAAAATACGCTTTTGGTAACCATGAATGCCATTATGAATTATCAAAAAGAATATTTTTTAGAAGGAGATGAAACCAAATTAAAGCCAATGATATTAAAAGACATTGCCGATCAAGTTGGTTTAGATATTTCTACTATTTCTCGTGTGGTAAATAGCAAATGGGTACAGACTCCATTTGGCACATTTTTACTTAAAACGTTTTTCTCAGAATCATTAACCAATGATGCCGGAGAAGAAGTTTCTACCAGAGAGGTGAAAAAAATATTGCAAGATGCCATTGATGCAGAAAATAAAAAGAAACCATTAACCGATGAAAAGTTAATGAACCTATTAAAAGAAAAAGGTTATAACATTGCCAGAAGAACTGTTGCAAAGTACAGAGAACAACTAGACATTCCTGTAGCACGATTAAGAAAAGAAATTTAATGCGAGTACTTGCAAAAATTATTTCCATTATCTCCCACCCACTATTAATGCCTACATACGGACTGCTGGTAATTTTTAACTCACCATCATTTGTAAATTATTCATTAAGTTTTGACTTCAAGCTATACTTAGTTTTGTATGTCTTTTTTTATTGCTTTGTTACTCCGGTTTTTGTTACCCTCTTTTTATGGAAAAGAAGAATAGTCTCTTCGCTTTCACTTCCGCTCAGAAAGGAAAGAATGATTCCGTATATTTTAAGTATTGTAATGACAAGTGTTGTTCTTTTCTCTTTGGGCAAAAAAGGTATTCCTCACGTAATGTTTTTGTTTATACAAGGAGTATTAATAGCTGTTATCCTCTCCTTTTTAATCAACTTTTTTTGGAAAATAAGTGCGCACGCAGTAGGCATTGGAGGACTAATTGGTTGTTTAATTGCCTTACACATAAAGTTACATGCCGATATGCTTGTGTTTATTTCCGCAGCTATTCTAATTGCAGGTTTAATTTCCAGTGCAAGGCTTTACTTAAACGCTCATGGCGGCTTACAAATTGCTGCCGGATTGGCACTAGGTTTCTTTGTTGAAATTATTTTTATGCTTTAGTTGAAAACAAGCCTCCTCAAAATTTTATTCGTTATTTTTTGGAAATATAAATTTATCCCTTACTTTTGTCATCGAAATTCAATTACTCCAAATATTATTTGCGTGTAATTGTTTATACAGAAGAGGTGAGAGAACAGGCTCGTTGAACCTCTGGCAACCAACTTTAAGTCCGCCTATGGCGAATTGGAAAACCGGTGCCAAAACCTGCTCCACTGTTGGAGAATTATAAACAGTTAAAAAAATGAAAACAACAAAACGCAAAGAAAACACAAAACAAGCCGAGCAGGAACTATCTTACCAAATCGGTATTTCTACAACTTCTTTTATTTCATCCCACACACATTGTATGTGTTGGTGTTGTTGTAGGTAGTAATCAAAAAACATTACGCCTACTTAGTATTTGAGCACTCTCAAAAAGAGGCGTCTATTCTCAATTTTAAACATCAATTATCATACATGAAAACAAATTATTTTAAACATCAAATTCCAATTACGCTAGAGTCAGGTAAAAAATTACCGGAAGTAACTATTGCCTACCACACTTTTGGTAAGCCAAATAAAAACTTTGATAATGTAATTTGGGTTACGCATGCTCTTACTGCAAATTCTAATCCTACCGAGTGGTGGAAAGGACTTGTAGGAGAAAATAACTTATTCAACCCTGAAAAACACTTTATAGTTTGTGCAAATATTTTAGGTTCTCATTATGGTTCTACTTCACCTTTAAGCCTTAATCCACTTACGGGAAACCCATACTATCATTACTTTCCTGAATTTACCATAAGAGATATTGTTTCAACACTTGAGTTGCTTAGAAAACATTTGGGTATCAAAAAAATTCAAACACTTATTGGTGGTTCAATGGGTGGGCAACAGGCTTTAGAGTGGGCTTACCAGCAACCAGATTTATTTGAAAACTTGATATTGCTTGCAACCAATGCAAAACATTCTCCTTGGGGAATTGCATTTAATGAATCACAACGGCTAGCTATTCAGGCTGACAGAACTTTTTATTCTAACAGTAATGAATCGGGTAAAAAAGGACTTAAAGCCGCTAGGGCAATTGCATTGCTTAGCTACAGAAACTACAATACATATCAAGCAACGCAAGAAGATGATGAGGACGAACTAAAATTTTTCAAGTCTTCTTCTTATCAAAATTATCAAGGAGAAAAATTAGTAAATAGATTTAACGCCTACTCTTACTGGTATTTAAGTAAGGCCATGGATTCTCATAATATTGGAAGAAACAGAGGAGGAATAAAAAATGCACTAAGCAAGATAAAAGCAAAAACCTTAGTCATTTCTATTGTATCTGATGTTCTTTTTCCGCCACAAGAGCAGGAAATATTAGCAAAACATATTCCTAACTCGTCACTATTCAAGCTAGATTCTTTATACGGGCATGACGGCTTTTTAATTGAAACAAAAAAAATATCAACGGCAATTAATACATTTTTTAAATACAACACTAAAAAACAAAACAACTATGAATACGCAATATAACATATCACAATTCGGCTTTGGAGTGGTAGGTAAAGGGTTTTACCAGCAAGCCTTAAAAGCAAAAATAGACATCAAAAAAATTGTTGTAAAGCACAACAACAAAGACAGAAATGGAGCAACCGACTTAATTTCTACTGAAAAAAATGATGTGCTAAATGACGACTCAACAGCTATTGTTGTTGAAGCAATTAATAATGCCTTAGACGCTAAAGAAATTGTATTTGAAGCACTTAAAAAAGGAAAGCATGTTGTTTCTGCCAACAAGAAACTTATCGCAGAAAATTTTGAAGAGTTGGTTTCCCTGCAAAAGCAATCAAGCTTTTTATACGAAGCTTCCACAGCCGCTTCAATTCCTATTATCAGATTATTAGAACAGTATTTTGCCAACGAAGAAATTTATAGTTTAGAAGGAATTTTAAACGGCTCATCCAACTATATTCTTAGCAAAATTTTTGATGAAGGAATAAGCTATGATGAAGCGCTAAAACAAGCTCAAGAAAATGGATTTGCAGAAGCTGACCCTACGCTAGATGTTGGTGGTTTTGATGCATTAAATAAATTAGTCATTTTAACCGCCCATGCATTTGGTGTGATTGTAAAACCTGAAAATGTTTTTGTTTATGGTATTGAAAACATTTCCAGTAAAGATGTTGAGTTTGCGAAAAGCAATAATTTAAAAATTAAGCTAATTGCAAAAGCTGAAAATGTTGATGGTGAAATCACTTTAACAGTAGCACCACAATTTGTTAATTCAACTGAAAATTTATTTACGGTAGAAAATGAATTTAACGGAATAATAATTAGACCGGAATTTTCAGGAGAACAATTTCTAGTGGGTAAAGGTGCCGGAAGCGAACCTACCGGAGCAGCTGTTCTAGCAGATGTTTTGGCCGTAAAGAATGGATTCAAATACAATTATTCCAAGCTAAATTCAGCACAAAAACCTAAGTATAACACAGAAAAAGAGGTTGATGTTTTTGTAAGATATACGCTAGATTTTGAGCTTGATGACATTCCTCTAAACAATGTTGTGAAAGTGGAAAATTCCAATTTAAAATTTGCTGTTGCAAGTATTAAAATTAGTGATTTGATTAAGGTAAAAAACATACTTCAAAAACTAAATTTATCTCTTGTACTTATTGGAAAAAGCAACATCAAACAAAACTTTCAATTTGAAAAACAACAGAAACTTGTTACCGCATAAATGGAAGAAATTATTACATACCTAAAACAACCGTTACCATGGTATATTGCCGGACCGCTAATTGGGCTTTTTGTTCCTTTATTTCTAATCATTGGAAACAAATCGTTTGGCATATCTTCTACTTTAAGGCATTTTTGCAGCGCATGTATTCCCATTAAAAAAAGCTACTTTTCCTATAATTGGAAAGAAGAAATATGGAGCTTCTTTTTTGTAGGAGGAATATTAATTGGAGGCTATTTAGCAAGTTTTATCCAGCCTGAAGAATTCAGCATTAACCTTTCTTCTAATACAGTTGCAAAACTTAAAGAGTTAGGAATTGCTAATTTGGCAGGCTTACTTCCTAAAGAAATATTCAACTGGGGTAATTTATTTTCAATTAAAGGGTTATTATTTTTCATATCCGGAGGCTTTTTAATTGGGTTTGGAACCAGGTATGCAAATGGTTGCACATCCGGCCATTCAATTATGGGATTATCATTATTAAACCCTGCATCGTTAATCGCCACCATTGGGTTTTTCATTGGCGGTTTAATTTCAACACATTTGTTTGTAGCTTACCTAATTAGTCTTTAAACTCATGAAAAAATCAAATTCATTTATCAATATTAGCTATCTCATTTTAGGTATTCTATTTGGAATTATTCTCATAAAGTCAGAGGTAGTTTCCTGGTTTAGAATTCAAGAAATGTTTCGCTTTCAATCTTTTCACATGTATGGAATAATTGGAAGTGCCATTTTTGTAGGGTTTATTTCTGTACAACTCTTAAAAAAGTTTGACATAAAAACTCTTCAGGGTGAGAATATAATTTTCAAACCCAAACCATTAAAATGGAAAAGCAACTTGTTTGGAGGTATATTATTCGGGCTGGGCTGGGCAATAGTAGGCGCATGTCCGGGACCATTATACGCTCTAATAGGTAATGGAAATTCAATCATTCTTGTAGTTTTGCTAAGTGCTATATTTGGCACTTTATTTTACGGAATAGTAAAAGAAAAAATTCCTCATTAAAGAAATTATGAAAGTTGAATTACAAAGAGTAAATAATGCTTTTCATTTTGAAGCTAAAAATGAAAACAACAAAACCATAAACATTGATGCTAGTCCAACTATTGGAGGGAACGATAATGGGTTTAGACCTATGGAGTTATTACTGGCAGGATTAGGTGGATGTAGCGGAATAGATGTGCTTCATATTCTCAAAAAACAAAAAATTGAATTGACCGATTTTTCCATAAAAATTGAAGCTACTCGCAAAAACGAACAGCCTGCAATTTTCGAAACTATTAATGTTGTATTTGAGGCAAAAGGAGAAGTAGATGAAGCCAAACTAAAAAGAGCTATCGATTTAAGCATGGAAAAGTACTGCTCTGTTACAAGAATTTTAGAAAAAAGCGCAACGATAGAATACTCATATAAACTTAATTCATAATGGAATTTGAAACTATAGCAATAAGAAACCAACTAGAAAGAAGCCAATTTAATGAGCATTCAACTCCTCTTCACTTAACATCAAGTTTTGTGTTTGATAATGCTGAAGAAATGCGTGCCATGTTTGCCGATGAAATTGAAGGAAACATATACAGCAGGTTTTCAAACCCAAATACCACTGAATTAATTGAAAAAATTTGCTTACTTGAAAATGCTGAAGCAGGATGGGCAACTGCTACCGGTATGGCAGCTGTGTTTACTTCCTTTGGAGCATTATTAAATTCCGGAGAACATGTATTGTCTTGTCGTTCAATCTTTGGTTCTACACACCAGCTTTTTACAAAAATATTTCCAAAGTGGAATATATCACACACCTATGTTGATGCTGATAAAATTGACGAATGGGAAAATTCTATTCAATCCAATACAAAAATTTTATATATAGAAACTCCTACCAATCCAGGGCTAGATATTATTGATTTAAAAAAAGCCGGAGAAATTGCTAAAAAACACAATCTCATTTTAATTGTAGATAATTGTTTTGCGACTCCATATATTCAGCAACCAATTAATTTTGGCGCTGATTTAGTTATTCATTCTGCTACAAAGTATTTAGATGGCCAAGGAAGAGTTCTTGGAGGTATTATTTGCGGAAAAAAAGAGCTAATAACTGAAATCAAAGGCTTTGCAAGACATACAGGTCCGGCTCTTTCACCTTTTAACGCTTGGATAATTTCAAAAAGTATAGAAACTCTTGCTTTGAGAATGGAAAAACATTCTGAAAATGCACTGGAGTTAGCTAAAATTTTAGCTAATCATGAAAAAATTGAATCGGTTAAATACCCATTTTTAGAAACTCACCCTGCTTATAAAGTAGCTAAGCAACAAATGAAAACAGGCGGTGGCTTGGTTGCAATAGAATTAAAAGGAGGTATAGAAGCCGGAGCAAACTTTTTAAATAAATTAAAGCTTTGTTCTTTAACCGCAAACCTTGGCGATACAAGAACCATAGTTACTCATCCGGCATCTACTACGCACGCAAAACTATGTAAAGAAGAAAGACTTGCGGTAGGCATAACTCCCGGTTTAGTTAGAATTTCTATAGGCTTAGAAAATATTAAGGATATTCAAAAAGATATCATACAAGCATTTTAGAAATCAAAATAAAAGGAGTAGTTTTGTAAAAACTTTTTATTATGAAAAAACTACTACTAGCATTATTTTGTATTGTATTTTATAATTTTTCATTCTCACAAGTTGCTTTTTTTGAGAATTTCGAAGGAACCTTTCCCGGACAATTTACCCAAAATTATGTTACCGGAACCTTAAACTGGACTGCCAATGGGGGTAATATGGGTAATGGAGCAAACAATTTTCATAACGGTGTTACGGGAGCAAACTTCTATTTTTCTGGATATTCCGGTGATCGAACAGAATTAATTTCACCTAACATTAATCTATCCAGTGGTAATTATATTTTAGATTTTTGGCATATTCAAGGGGAATGGGCTGGGGACCAAAATACTACCACCATTCACATTTCAAATAATGGCGGAACAACATGGACTCTAGTAGATAGTATTACAACCGATATTCCTGCATGGACAAAAAGAACATATAATTTAAATTCATTTACTACTTTAACATCTACAACTAGAATTAAATTTACTGGCTTTATAGATTATGGATATTCAATAGGCTTAGATGATATTAGAGTTTTCAAGCCATCTCCATTTGATATAGGTATTATTGCTTTTAATTCACCAAAAAATGGCTGTGGATTAAATGCTAATGAAATTGTATCGGTTGAAGTAGCAAATTTTGGCTCTGATACCGCTAAAACTTACGATGTAAAATATAGAGTTAACGGAGGAACTTATGTTTCGGAAACATCTACTATTCAAATACTACCTGGAGACACTATTACTTATAACTTTACGGCTACTGCCAATCTTTCAACTCCGGGAGTATACACTTTAGACGCTACAACTTTCTTAGCTGCAGACTCAGTTAAAAACAATGATACTTTACTAAACTACAATGTTGAGCATTTTGCTGCTGGCGGTTTCGTGAGATCAAGCTCTGTACCAGTGGCAATTCCAGACGATAGCCCGGTTGGAGCAAAGTCAAGCATTGCTTTTTGTGGATTACCAACTTCACTTGATGGATGCTTTGCAATAAAATCTCTTACCATAGACTCTATTATTCACACATGGGTAAGTGATTTAAATATTTATTTAATTTCGCCTGCTAACGATACACTGGAAATTTCGTCTGGAAATGGAGGAAGTGGTGATGATTATATCAACGCTGTTTTTATTGACACCTCAAATAATTATATTCAAAATTATACTGCAGGAGGTATCTTACCAGGCGTTTATCACATCCAAGACTCTGTTGGTTTAGCCAAAATGCATACTGGTCAAGATCCTAATGGAGAATGGCAGCTTTGGGTGTATGATGATGCAGGAGGAGACATTGGAACGATAGAACAATGGACGCTTGAGTTTGAATATATTAAACCTTTATTCGGAATTGGAAACGATACTACCATTTGTACAAGTGGTAGTGCATTTTTGTTTGGACCATTCGGACCATACACCTATAGTTGGTCAACAGGTGATAGTTCTCAGTCCATTAATTTTAACGGAACGATGGGAGTCGGAACTTATCCGGTTTATTTAACTTTAACTGATACTACAACAGGCTGTTTCGATACTGACACTATCCAAATTACAGTACAAATTTGTGCTGGTGTTCAAGAGCAAGTTGCAAGAGAAATATCAATTTATCCCAATCCTACAAAGGATAATTTAACTATTGATCTTTCTGACCTTACAGACACTAGAGTTAAAACCTATATTTATTCCATTTCAGGTCAATTATTAGTCGAAGAAAATTTATATGGTAACTCTATCCACAATATAGATGTAAGTCATTTATTAAATGGTCTTTATCTAATCAAAATAGAATCAGAAAACCATTCATTTCATCGACAGTTTTTAAAGCATTAGCGACAGAAATTACCTGTTTGTCTATAAAAAGTGGCATAAAGCCACTTTTTTGTTTTTTTATATTGCAATATGTTACTGAACACATATTTTATTTTAAAAATAGCTTTATTCATAGTCTTTTATTTCTAATTTAAAATCTGTTAAAATTTAAGGCAACCATAATTTGTTCAGTTCGTCTATTAATATTAAGCTTACAAACTACTTAGGTATTAATACTTATTAACTATGAAAAAAATTACTTTCTTAACGCTTATATTATTAGGCGGATTTCTACTTTTTAATAAAAATCTATCAGCATCTCATATCCCAGGAGCAAACATTTCATACAAATGTGTTGGTCCAAACCAATATGAAATTACAGCTTTTCTTGTTCATAATTGTAGGACGGGATCTTATATGGGATCAACCTTTTATATTTATATCACTAATGATTGTGGTATTGTACAAAACACATCTCCTCTAACTTCAAATACTACTATTACAAATTATGCCGGATATTCCTACTTAAGGCTGGATAGTATTGCCGGACAGTCTAACCTAAATGTTTCTCAAATATGTGGGCAGATGCTTAACCAAACATATTGTAACGGTGGTACTACCTATGATGGTGTTAAAGCAACGTATTACAAAGCAATAGTTACCCTACCTGCTGGCTGTAATGCATGGCATTTTAAATGGTCGTCATGTTGTAGAGATAATACTACTAATCTGGTTGGGCAGCCAGGAAACTATGTAGAAACAACTATGAATTCAGGCACATTTCCTTGTGACAACTCTCCCGTTATTAATACCACTCCAATTCCTTATGGTTGTGCAGGGCAAACCAACTGTTATAACTTGAATGTTACTGACCCTGATGGAGACAGCTTAAGATATGCTCTTATTCCCGCCCAAAGTGGAACAGGAGCGCCACCAAACGGGACGCCAGTTCCTTATCAAGGTGGTTATAATGGTACATCTCCTATACCTGGTGTAACCATAGACCCAAATAACGGTACAATTTGTTATAATACTACTGCCGGAAATTATGTTTTTGCAGTAATGATTTATTCTTATGATAGAACCACAGGTCAGCTTAAAGGAACCATGATTTATGATTTTCAGGTAATTGTTATTGCTTGTACAAATCAAAATCCACAACCACCAGCAGGAGGTTTGGTTAACATTACCGGAGGAACAAAAGTTAATAACAATACTGCATCCGTTTGTGAAGGTAGCACTGTATGTTTTGACTTGGTTTTCAGCGACCCTGATTTAGCAAACCAACTTTACGCTTCAAGTAATGTTTCCACCGTTTTACCGGGAGCTACAATGACGACTACCGGAACAAACCCTATTACAGTCAGAATTTGTTATAGCGCTCCTATAGGAACAACAGGTCAAAGTTCATTTGTTGTGAACGTTACCGATAGTGTTTGTCCTATTTATGCAAATACAGCTTATGCCGTCAACTTAATTATTAAGCCCATCCCTACTATAACTACTACTAATGCAACAATTTGTGCAGGACAAAATGCAACAATTACTGCAAACGGTTTAGCTGCCGGAGGAACCTATTCCTGGACACCGGGAGGTCAAACAACTCCGTCAATTACTGTTTCTCCTGCAGCCACAACTACATATACTGTAACCTATACATTAAATGGTTGTCCGGCAACAGCAACAAGTACCGTTACAGTTAATCCTTTACCAACAGTTACGGTAAATAATCAAACTATTTGTGCTGGACAAAGTGCTACTCTTACTGCTACACCTAGTGCTGGTGGTGGAACTTATTTATGGTCTCCGGGAGGTGCAACTACACCTTCTATTACAGTGTCCCCTGGTGCTACCACAACTTACACAGTTACTTATACTTTGAATGGATGTACAGGAACAGGATCAGGAACTGTTACTGTAAATCCGAATCCAACTGTTACTGTAAACAATCAAACAATTTGTGCCGGACAAAGCGCTACTCTCACTGCAACACCTAGTGCTGGTGGTGGAACTTATTTGTGGGCTCCGGGAGGTGCAACCACACCTTCCATTACAGTGTCCCCTGGTGCTACAACAACTTACACGGTAACTTATACTTTAAACGG